>Ga0063231_10000512_pt1 | contig 10935 bp, 13 predicted proteins | sample LauGreSu1BDMLBSD_2_FD_56231 | JGI IMG/M metagenome (GOLD analysis project Ga0063231, IMG submission 56231) | Freshwater lake microbial communities from Lake Michigan, USA - Su13.BD.MLB.SD v2 (version 2) | ecosystem: Environmental > Aquatic > Freshwater > Lake | place: Lake Michigan, USA...
ACAGCGCATTTTCAATGGTGGTGCCAGGACTGGATAACGACCTAACCAAGCAGCGTCAACTGCAGTCCGATGTCTGCGAGGGTTCGCTCTGGGCAGGTATTGCCGCTTTGGCTCAGGCTAAGCGTCTGAATGAGGTTGGAGTCGCGATTGAGCACTACATCGCTCAGCGGGGCAAGTGGGGGATTTTAGAGCAGTACGTCGGTCACGGTATTGGCCGAACCATGCACGAGGATCCGGCGGTTTTCAACTACGCGGTGCGGGACGCCGGGCCAAAGGTTGAGCCTGGTCTCTGCGTGGCAATCGAACCGATGATTACATCGGGGGATCAGAAGACCTTCATCCATGAGGACGACTGGACGGTTGTGACCAAAGACAACGGCGATGGTGCCCACTGGGAGCACTCGGTTGCGGTTCACTCGAAGGGTATTTGGGTGCTGACTGCACCCGATGGTGGTGTCGAGGGTCTAAAGCCGTTTGGCATTACGCCAATTTCTTTGGATTAGCCACTAGCATTCGCCCCGTTTTCCCCCTAGGATTGTTCCTCGGCGTTTCTAACGTGAAATCCTTCTGAAAATTGAGCGGTTTTGCGTGTTTGTGACGCTGCCAAAAGTAGTGAATAAGTGAGTGCATGGCCAACAAAGACGGCGTCATCGAGATCGAGGGATCGGTCGTTGAAGCTCTACCGAACGCAATGTTCCGTGTGGAGTTGACCAACGGACACATCGTCCTAGCCCACATCTCGGGCAAAATGCGTCAGCACTACATCCGCATTCTCCCCGGAGACCGCGTGATNGTAGAGCTGTCCACGTANGACCTGACTCGCGGCCGCATCATTTACCGCTACAAGTAGAAAGTAAGAGCATGAAGGTTAACCCGAGCGTTAAGAAGATCTGCGACAAGTGCAAGGTGATTCGTCGTCACGGCAACGTGATGGTTATCTGCGAGAACCCTCGCCACAAGCAGCGCCAGGGCTAATTGCCCTAACCCACAACTAAATACTCAAGGAATCATCAAGCGTAAAGCTAACCCCCGGAAAGAAGGCCGGGGCCCGATCCGCCAGATCGAGATGGTGATGCCGAAGACCTTCTTTCAAACAGGAGAAAATCCAAATGGCACGTATTGCTGGAGTAGATATCCCTCGCGACAAGCGCGTGGTTATCTCCCTTACCTACATCTACGGCGTTGGCCGCACTCGCTCAAGCGAGATTCTAAAGACCACCAAGATCGATGAGTCGATTCGCGTAAAGGATCTAACTGACGACCAGTTGATCGCACTTCGCGACGAGATCGAGAAGAACTACAAGGTTGAGGGTGACCTGCGACGCGACGTTGCAGCAGACATCCGCCGCAAGGTTGAAATCGGTTCCTACGAGGGACTGCGCCACCGTAAGGGACTNCCAGTCCGCGGACAGCGCACCAAGACAAACGCTCGTACTCGCAAGGGTCCAAAGCGTACTGTCGCCGGCAAGAAGAAGGCAGCCCGCTAGTAGCGGCCGAAGGATTTAGGAGATAAAAAATGGCAGCACCTAAGGCATCCGCAGCGGCCCGCAAGCCACGTCGCAAGGATAAGAAGAACATCCCAACCGGTCAGGCGCACATCCGCTCGACCTTCAACAACACCATCATCACCATCACCGACCCAACCGGAGCTGTTATCTCCTGGTCGTCGTCTGGTGACGTGGGCTTCAAGGGTTCTCGTAAGTCGACCCCGTTCGCCGCACAGATGGCAGCCGAGTCTGCAGCCCGCAAGGCGCAGGAGCACGGGCTCAAGAAGGTTGACGTATTCGTAAAGGGCCCAGGCTCTGGTCGTGAGACTGCAATTCGTTCGCTTCAGGCCGCAGGCCTAGAGGTTGGCTCGATTTCCGACGTGACCCCACAGGCTCACAACGGTTGCCGCCCTCCAAAGCGTCGCCGCGTCTAACTACAGCTTTCCAAAACTAAAGATTCAAAGCATTCAGCTAAGCCACTGAGTGTAAAGACGAGCATCAAATAGCGGATGCTCAGATGAAAGGAACCAAATAGTGCTAATTGCACAGCGCCCAACCCTTCACGAAGAAGTTCTAGGTCCAAACCGTTCACGCTTCATCCTGGATCCACTGGAGCCAGGCTTTGGTTACACCCTTGGAAACTCACTGCGCCGCACCCTGTTGTCCTCGATTCCAGGTGCAGCTGTGACCAACATCCGTATTCAGGGTGTTAGCCACGAGTTCTCCACCATCCCAGGTGTCAAGGAAGACGTTGTTGAGGTAATCCTGAACATCAAGAACCTAGTTGTTTCATCTGAGCACGACGCTCCAGTTGTTGCACACCTAACCAAGAGCGCTGCCGGTCCTGTTACCGCAGCAGACATCCAGGTTCCTGCCGGTGTTGAGGTTCACAACCCAGAGCTAGTAATTGCGACTCTAAACGCCAAGGGCAAGCTAGAGATCGAGTTCGTTATCGAGCGCGGTCGCGGCTACGTTCAGGCTTCTCAGAACCGCAACCAGGATGCAGAGGCTGGCGTAATTCCAGTTGACTCCATCTACAGCCCAGTTCTAAAGGTCTCCTACCGCGTTGAGGCAACTCGTGCGGGTGAGTTCACCAACTTCGACAAGCTAATTGTTGACGTTGAGACCAAGCCTTCGGTTGAGCCTCGCGATGCAGTTGCATCTGCTGGTTCCACCCTGGTTGAGCTATTTGGCCTAGCCAAGGAGCTAAACGCTGAGGCCGAGGGTATCGAGATTGGACCAGCTCCAGTTGAGGTTGCAGCTTCTAACGAGCTATCAACCCCAATCGAGGACCTGGACCTAACCGTTCGCTCTTACAACTGCCTAAAGCGCGAGGGCATCAACACCGTTTCAGAGCTAATCGCTCTAAGCGAGGACCAGTTGATGAACATCCGCAACTTTGGTTCCAAGTCCGTTGACGAGGTCCGCGAGAAGCTTGCTTCCCTAGGCCTTCGCTTCAAGGACGCAGTCCCAGGATTCGACAGCGCCTACTTCGGTGGCGGCTTCGACGACGACCAGATCTAAACGCTTAGAAACTCAAGGAGAAAGAAATGCCAACCCCAACTAAGGGCCCACGTCTCGGAGGCGGTCCTGCCCACGAGCGTCTGATGCTCAACAACATGGCAACCTCGCTGTTCAAGCACAAGCGCATTGTGACAACTGAGACCAAGGCAAAGCGCCTGCGTCCAGTGGCCGAGCGCCTAGTGACTTTCGCAAAGCGCGGAGACCTACACGCACGTCGCCGCGTAATGCAGCAGATCCTAGACAAGGGTGTCGTTCACGAGCTATTCGCTGAGATTGCACCGCTAGTTGCAGAGCGCCAGGGCGGCTACACCCGCATCACCAAGCTTGGCTACCGTAAGGGCGACAACGCTCCGATGGCAGTTATCGAGCTAGTGCTTGAGGCTGTAGACCCAAAGCCAAAGTCCAACAAGGTCAAGCTGACTAACAACGTCGCAACCACCGCAGCCGCAGCAGCAGTTACTTCAGCCGCCGCCGCATCGGAGGACGAAGTTGTTGAAGAGGCAGCAGTTGAAGAAGTTGTAGCCGAGGCTGCAGCTGTTGAGGCTGAGGCTGAAGTAGCCGAGGTAGTCGAAGAGGCTGCTGTAGAGGCTGAGGCACCTGCCGCAGAGGCAGACGCATCTTCCGCTGAATAAGGAATTGCAAATGAGTGAACCCGCTGGTCTTGCCGGCGGGTTTTCTCGTTTCCGGATGGACTTCGCCTACGACGGCACTGACTTCAACGGCTGGGCCAAACAACCCAAGCTGCGCACCGTTCAGGGCGATCTGCTCAATGTTTTGCAGCAGATTTTCGGCCCAACCGATAACGATTTTGCGATGCGAGTGGCCGGTCGAACCGATGCCGGCGTCCACGCCGACCACCAGGTTTGTCACTTTGATCTCACCCCGGAGCAGCAAAAGCGCTTGGGTAGAACTCCGCTCACTGCAACCAGGCTGAATAACCTGCTGCCATCGGACATTGCGGTTCACAACGTCGCGCTCGCAGCGGATGGTTTTGATGCCAGATTCTCGGCCATTGGTCGCAGCTATAAGTACCTGATTACAGATGGGCTCTGCAAGCCAAACCCAAAGCGCGCCAGATACGCACTGAGTGTAAAGAAAACACTCGATGTTGATTTGATGCAGCAGGGCACCAAATTGCTGGTTGGACTTAGGGACTTCGGGGCATTTTGTAAGCCTCGCGAGGGCGCAACCACCATTCGAGAGCTGAGAACCCTGACAGTAACCAGGCTTGCGGATAACTCGATCGAGGTGTTCTTAGAGGCTGACGCCTTCTGTCACAACATGGTGCGCGCCATCGTCGGATCCCTTATCGCAGTAGGGGAAAAGCGCCAGAGCCTGGCGGAACTAAAGGCGATGCAGGAGTCCGCGGTCCGCGGTGCAAAAGTGAAGGTTATTGACCCCAGAGGACTCACTTTGGACGCAATTTCCTACCCAAGTGACGAGAAACTGGCGGAACAGGCAGAACGCGCTCGAAGAAGGCGCACCGCAGAGGAAATATCTGTTTGACCTGAGGCTATTTAGTCCCCTAGAATTAGCCCTTGGTTCGGCTATGCCGAAAGGGTTTGAAACCGCGATAGTCATGCGGAATCACACATAAGAAACTAAGAGGTAATTTAGCGTGCGTACTTATTCGCCTAAGGCCAGCGAGCTGTCCCACGAGTGGTTTGTCATCGACGCCACTGACGTGGTTTTGGGCCGCCTAGCTTCTCACGCCGCAGCACTGCTGCGCGGAAAGCACAAGCCAACCTTTGCTGCTCACATGGACAATGGTGACTTCGTCATCATCATCAACGCAGAGAAGGTCGCATTGACCGGCTCCAAGTTGGCCCAGAAGAAGGCATACCGTCACTCTGGTTACCCAGGTGGTCTAACCGCTACCACTTACTCTGAGCTATTGGAGAAGAACCCAGAGCGCGCTGTTGAGAAGGCGATCCGCGGCATGTTGCCAAAGAACACCCTTGGCGACCAGCAGCTCTCCAAGCTAAAGGTTTACAAGGGCGCTGTTCACCCACACGTTGCACAGCAGCCAAAGCCATTCGTCATTGACCAGATTGCCCAGTAAGGAATACCAATTGGCTGAGAAGATCGTCGCAGAAGAGGCAGTAGCAGAGACCTCTTACACCACCGAGAGTGCTCCTGAGAAGCCTGTGCGCTCTCGTGGCAACCTGACTCAGAACGGTGCCGGCACTGGCCGTCGCAAGGAGGCAGTTGCTCGCGTTCGCCTAATCCCAGGTACCGGCAAGATCACCGTAAACGGTCGCACTCTTGAGGACTACTTCCCAAACAAGCTGCACCAGCAGCTAATCACCGACCCATTCAAGGTGCTAGAGCTACAGGGCGCATACGACGTCATCTCTCGCATTGATGGTGGCGGTATCGCTGGTCAGGCTGGAGCATTGCGCCTAGGCATCTCTCGTGCACTGAACGAGATCGACACCGACAACAACCGTGCAGCTTTGAAGAAGGCTGGCTTCCTCCGCCGCGACTCTCGCATCATTGAGAGCAAGAAGGCCGGTTTGAAGAAGGCCCGCAAGGCTTCTCAGTTCTCTAAGCGCTAAAGATACGCTTCTGCCATGGGCAGGCTATTTGGCACTGACGGTGTTCGCGGAACCGCGAACAAAGAAATCACCGCAGAATTCACGCTCCGTTTGGCGCAGGCTGCTGCCTTGGTATTGGGCGCAGATGCAAGAGCGCGTGGCGATCGCCCAAGAGCCGTAATTGCTCACGACCCACGTATTTCATCCGACTTCATTTCGGCTGCAGTCGCTGCTGGACTGGCGTCTTCCGGTGTCGACGTCTTTGACGCAGGTGTAGTCCCAACCCCAGCCGCGGCCTATTTGACCGCCGACATCGGTGCCGATTTTGGTGTCATGATTTCGGCCAGCCACAACTCCGCGCCAGATAACGGCATCAAGTTCTTTGCCCGCGGTGGGCACAAGTTGGCAGATGCCACCGAAGACAAAATCGCCGAGGCAATGGGTCAGGCTCTGACGCCAATTGGCTCGGAGGTTGGTCGAGTCACCAGGTTCTCAGACGCCGAGGACCGTTACATCGTTCACCTCCTGGGCACCCTGCCTAATCGCCTCGATGGCCTAAAGGTTGTGCTGGACTGCGCCCACGGCGCGGCAAGTGCAATTTCACCGCAGATTTTCTCCGATGCCGGAGCCAAAGTCATCGTTATCGGTGCAGACCCAGATGGCAACAACATCAACTCCGGATACGGATCCACTCACCTTTCCGCTCTGCAGGCAGCAGTGCTAAGCCACAAGGCTGACCTGGGTATCGCTCACGACGGCGATGCCGACCGCTGCTTGGCGGTAGACCACACCGGTGCAATTGTTGATGGCGATCACATCATGACAATCCTGGCGTTAGCTCTTCGCGAGAAGGGCAGCCTGGCTCGCAACACCCTGGTCACCACCGTGATGTCGAACCTCGGCTTGAAGGTCGCAATGCGAGATGCGGGTATCGACATCGTGGAGACCGGAGTTGGCGACCGCTATGTGCTTGAGGCGATGCGCGAGGGTGGTTACTCACTCGGCGGCGAGCAGTCCGGTCACGTAATTTTTGCCCAGTACGCCACAACCGGCGATGGCGTCCTCACCGGTCTACACATCGCGGCAAAGGTTGCAGCTTCGGGCCAGACCTTGCGCGAGTTGGCAGCGGTAATGCCTAATTTCCCTCAGGTTCTGATCAATGTGCCAGGGGTAGACAAGACCAAGGTTGGCTCTGACGAGGAACTGAATCAGTTGGTGGCAACCGCCGAGGCAGAGCTTGGTGACAACGGTCGAGTGCTACTTCGTGCCTCAGGTACCGAATCTTTGGTTCGCGTAATGGTTGAGGCGAAAGACCAGGGCACCGCGCAGAGTTGGGCCGAGAGGATAGCTCTGGCAGTTGAGCGCAGGCTCGGTCTTTAGTGCGCACCTATCAGCTTCGTCGCTACAAAATCACCGAGGGTAAAATGAGCGGCTTCACCGCATGGCTCAACAACACCTTGATTCCAGTGCGCCAGGAGTTTGGATTTAGGGTCGAATTTCAGTTGGTCGATAAAGAGACCAGTGAGTTTGTTTGGTGCGTCTCCCTCGCTGGCGATGAAGCTGAATTTCTAAAGGTTCAGGACCAATACAACAACTCAGCGCAGCGGGCTAAGGCTGTCGAAACTCTCCCAAAGTGCATCGAATCGATGCAGATCAGCTTCGTAGAGGCGCTAGATCTTCCTGAGTAGCACTCGCTGAACGCGGTGCTCATCACCTTTTTGCATGACCAGTTTTGCTCTTGACCTGGTTGGCTCGATGTTCTCGCGCAGGTTCGGCAGGTTAATGTTTTTCCAGAATCCCTCGGCCCGCTCAATCGCCTGCTCTTGGTTGAGCTGCTTGGTGAGCGGGTGAAAGTAGGAGCGCGGGTTGGTAAAGGCGCTGGTCCAAAGCTGCAAGAAGCGTGATAGGTACCAGTCCTCAATGGTGTTTGGATTGGCATCGATGTAGATGGTGAAGTCGAAGAAATCACTCAGTGCAAGTTCCTGCCCGATGGCAGGCGGCTGCAAGACATTCAGGCCTTCGAGAATAAGAACGTCCGGGGTCCTAACCTCTTCAAACTCTCCCTCAACGATGTCGTATGAAAGGTGAGAGTAGACCGGAGCGGTAACTCGCTCGACGCCGGATTTAATGTCACTAACGAACTTCAATAGCCGCTTGCGGTCGTAGCTCTCGGGAAAGCCCTTGCGATCCAGGATTCCGCGGCGCTCCAGCTCTGCATTCGGGTAGAGAAAACCATCGGTGGTGACCAGTTCCACCTTTGGCGTGCCATCCCAGCGCGACATCAGTTCTTTGAGGAGTCTGGCGACGGTCGACTTACCTACCGCCACCGAACCTGCGATGCCGATTATGAATGGGGTCTTGGCGGTTTTTTCGCCGAGAAAGTTTGAGGCAGCCGAGTGAAGTTTCTGGGTTTGATTGGCGTAAAGCGAAAGCAGGTGGGAGACCGGGAGGTAAACCTCCTCGACCTCTTTCATATCTAGAAAATCGCCGAGGCTCTTGAGGTTCGTAAGTTCTTGTTCGGTGAGTGGCAGCTGGGTGTTTTTCCCGAGTTCAGCCCAGTCTTCGCGTTCAATCGCGAGGTAGGGAGATAGCTCCCCAAGGCTCTGTGCTGCACTCATAAATGGCTATTCTGCCGTAGATTAGACCTCATGTGTGGAATCGTCGGCTATGTAGGGCCGGGGTCAACACTCGATGTACTTCTTGGAGGCCTGAAGCGCCTGGAATATCGAGGCTATGACTCCGCCGGTATCTCTGTAATTGACCCGGATTTGGGTCTGCAAACTCGCAAGCGCGCGGGCAAGCTACAGGTCTTGGTTGACTACCTAAAAGAGTCCCCACTGCATGATGCACACATCGGTATTGGACATACTCGCTGGGCCACTCACGGCGCCCCAACCGACGGCAACGCTCACCCGCACCTAGGTGGCGAGCACCTCAAGCTTTCCCTTATCCACAACGGCATCATCGAGAACTTCTCAGAACTCAAGGCCGAGCTTTTGGCACAGGGCGTGAAGTTCAGCTCTGAGACCGACTCTGAGGTGGCAGCTCACCTGGTGGCTCGTGCCTACGACGAGACTAAGGATCTGAAAGCGGCATTCGTTTCTGTGGTAAACCGGCTACACGGAGCCTTCACTCTGCTTTGCATTCACGAGGACCACAAAGACCTGATCCTGGCTGCCCGCAGAAACTCACCTCTGGTGATCGGTCTTGGCGAAAACGAGAACTTCCTAGGCAGTGACGTTGCAGCCTTTGTTGAACACACCAAGCGCGCGGTTTCGGTAGGTCAGGACCAGATCGTTGAGCTCCGCAGTGACTCGGTGAAGATATCCACCTTCCACGGTGAGAGTGTCGAGTTGCAGGAGTTCACAGTCGACTGGGATGCAACCAGTGCATCAAAGGGCGGCTGGCCATCGTTTATGGCCAAGGAGATTGCTGACCAGCCACAGGCGGTTGGCGACACCCTGATGGGTCGCCTTGATTCTGACGGCCGAGTAAAGCTCGATGAGTTTGCAGGGCTTGAGAAACTCTCCGAGGTCAACCGCATCATCATCACCGCCTGCGGCACCGCGGCCTATGCGGGTGAGATTGCGAAGTATGCAATCGAGAAGTGGGCCAAGATTCCGGTGAGCGTTGAGCTTGCGCACGAATTCCGCTACCGCGATCCAATCATCGATGCCAACACCTTGATTCTCGCCATTAGCCAGTCTGGCGAAACCATGGATACCTTGATGGCTATTCGCTATGCCAAAGAAAAGGGCGCCAAAGTCCTCAGCATCTGCAACACCCAGGGTGCCACTCTGGCTCGTGAGTCAGATGCGACCATCTATACCCATGCCGGTCCCGAGGTTGCGGTGGCTTCCACCAAGGCTTTCACCGCGCAGATTACCGCTGGTTTGCTAGTTGCTTTAGCGCTGGGCTGGCTTCGCAAGGCCCACACCGAGTCGGTTCTTACCGACCTGGGTAAGGAGCTACTAAAGCTGCCACGCCAGGTGAAGAATGTGCTGGAGTCGCTAGATCGCATGCGCCATCTTGGACGCGAATATTCCAATGCAAAGTCGGTGCTGTTCCTAGGTCGCAACGTTGGATATCCGATTGCGATGGAGGGTGCGCTCAAGCTCAAGGAGCTGGCTTACATCCACGCCGAGGGATTTGCCGCCGGAGAACTCAAGCACGGTCCGATTGCACTTATTGAATCTGGCCAGCCGGTAATTGTTGTGGTGCCATCTCCTAAGGGCGAAGACTCCCTGCACCCGAAGGTGATCTCCAACATTCAGGAAATCAAAGCCAGAGGGGCAAAGGTCATTGCGATTGCTGAGGTTGGCGATGCACTGGCGGCTCAGTTCGCTGACGAAGTCTTTAGCATCCCTGAGGCTCACCCGATGATGGCCTCGGTGCTCTCTGTTATCCCACTGCAAACCTTTGCGCTTGAGCTTGCCTCAGCAAAGGGGTTGGATGTTGACCAGCCAAGAAACTTGGCGAAGAGCGTCACGGTCGAGTAAATGATTTACGGGGTCGGCACTGACCTTTGCTCAGTGGTGCGAATGACTGAAGCTTTGGCTCGCACGCCGAACCTCAAAGAGCGGCTATTTCACCCCAATGAGCATGCACTAGGCGATGCTTCCCTTGCTGCCAGATTCGCCGCTAAAGAAGCGCTAGCCAAAGCCCTGGGTAACCCAAAGCTATTGAGCTGGGCAGAGATCGAGATCGTGAAGGATGAGCTCGGTAAACCAAGCATTGAACTTCACGGTGAGTCAAAATCTAGGGTTGCAAACCTAGGCATCACCGCAATTCAACTTTCACTAAGTCACGAGCAAGAACTTGCTTCCGCCTTCGTTGTGTTGGAGGCTAACTAGATGCGTGAGATTCAAGTCGACCTAGCCAAGATTCAGGCTAACTATCGTCAGCTCAAGGCCCTGGTTGCGCCAAGCGAGGTTATGGCGATTGTGAAAGCGAATGCCTATGGCCACGGCATGCACGAGGTTGCCCAAGCGCTCGAGGACATTTCGGTAGATGCGCTCGGAGTTGCCGATCTAGAAGAGGCGATTGCGCTTCGCGCAGCCGGCATCAAATCCAGGATTATGTGCTGGATCCTCTCCGCCGAAGATGACTTTGAGATGGCTGCCGAGCAGGATATCGAACTTGGTGTTTCGAACCACGCAGTTTTAGAGGCGGCGCTCGCGGCCGGAGTAAAGCAGATCCACATCAAGGTCGATACCGGTCTCGGAAGAGCTGGGTTTGCCAGGTCGCAGTGGCAGGAAGTGTTTGAGAAGCTCTCAGGCAAAACCATTGGCTTGTTCTCTCACCTCTCGAATACCTCGGAGGCCGAAGATCTAAAGCAAGAGCAGTCGTTTCTAGAAGCCGAGCAGGTTGCACTTGCTGCCGGAGTG
>Ga0063231_10000513_pt1 | contig 10926 bp, 10 predicted proteins | sample LauGreSu1BDMLBSD_2_FD_56231 | JGI IMG/M metagenome (GOLD analysis project Ga0063231, IMG submission 56231) | Freshwater lake microbial communities from Lake Michigan, USA - Su13.BD.MLB.SD v2 (version 2) | ecosystem: Environmental > Aquatic > Freshwater > Lake | place: Lake Michigan, USA...
GCAGCTTGCAAAACACCTTCAGTGAGGAAGCCAGAACCGTAGAGAGCAATTTTGCCTTTGAGGCCGGCTGCAGCAAAGTCTTTCATGAACTTGGCGCCTGAAGGACCCGCGAAGAAGCAGGCTACTGCATCGGGCTTGAGCGCTGCAATTTCGGTAAGCAGTGCTTGGAATTCAACGTTAGGGAAGGGCAGGCCCAGTTCTTTGATGATGGTGCCGCCAGCCTTGGTGTAGCTTTCTTTGAAACCCTCAAAGGCTTCGTCGCCAGCTGCATATTTCCAAGTAATCCAAACCGCTTTTTTGTGGCCTTTATTGACCATGGTTTGACCCAAGGCCAATGTAGGTTGGCTGTTGGAGAAGCTGGTGCGGAAAACATTGGGCGCGCAGAGTGAGCGTGTGGCTGCATGTACGCCTGCATTGGGAATGAGAGACAACACGCCTGAGTCGCGGGCCACTCTTTGAATGCCCATTTGCACGCCTGAGTGAACGGTGCCAATGAGGACATCTACTTTGTCACGTTGAACCAGTTTGTTGGCATTTTCAATGCCTTTAGATGGATCTGATTCATCGTCAACTTTGAACCATTCAATTTCGCGGCCGCCCAGCTTGCCGCCTTGTTCGTTGATGGCCATGCGCACACCATTTTCAATGGCGACACCCAAGGGCGCAAAAGCACCTGAGTAGGGCAACATGAGGCCAACGCGAATTTTGCCCGTTTGTGCTTGTGACTGTGCGGGTATCAACAGAGTGGAACTGGCAGCACCTACCAGTGCAGCACTGCTTGTTAAAACCTTGCGCCGTGAAGTTGAAGTGGTCATGAGTAATCTCCTTGTGAGATGCATTATGTTGCATATCAATAGGCGAAAAAGCTAGGCAAAACCCTTATTTTGCAAATTTAAGTGAAATGTTGCAGAAAAGTCCACTTTTTAAGTGGCCTGCCCGGAGGGACTCGAACCCCCGACCTACGGCTTAGAAGGCCGTTGCTCTATCCAGTTGAGCTACGGGCAGATAAAAAAGGCCCTAGAACCAAAACGGCAGGGCCTTCGAGAGAAATGGTCGGAGCGAAAGGATTCGAACCTTCGACCCTCTGGTCCCAAACCAGATGCGCTACCAGACTGCGCTACGCTCCGACAAGCCTCATATTCTAATGCGGGATAGGGCTAATTCTTGAAAATTGCTTAAAAAGTTCTGCAAAAGTTGAGACTCAGCTTCCTCGTGTGATGGGCATTTCAACTTCGCCAGGCATGAGCAGATGCTTTGCCAATTCGAGTTTTGCCAAGGAATTGCGGTGAACTTCATCGGGACCGTCGGCCAATCGCAAAGTGCGCTGGTGTGCGTAGGCGAAGGCCAAGGGGAAGTCTTGCGATACACCGCCGCCGCCATGGGCTTGTATGGCCCAGTCAATGATTTGGCAAGCCATTTGAGGTGCCACAATTTTGATCATTGCAATTTCTGCTTTGGCCACTTTGTTGCCCACGGTGTCCATCATGTATGCGGCTTTGAGCGTAAGCAAGCGGGCTTGTTCAATCATGCAGCGTGATTCTGCAATGCGTTCTTGCCACACGGTTTGACGTGCCACTTCGCGGCCAAAGGCCACACGTGTATTGAGGCGTTTGCACATGAGTTCGAGAGCGCGCTCTGCCACCCCAATGGTGCGCATGCAATGGTGAATGCGTCCTGGGCCTAAGCGGCCTTGTGCAATTTCAAAACCACGGCCTTCTCCCAAAAGCATATTGCTTGCAGGCACGCGCACATTCTTCAACACCACTTCCATGTGCCCGTGTGGCGCATCGTCATAACCAAATACAGACAAAGCCCGAACCACTGTGATGCCAGGTGTATTGGACGGCACAATGATCATGGACTGTTGCTCATGGCGACCAGCATCTGGATTGGTCTTTCCCATCACGATGTAAACCGCGCAGCGTGGATCGCCGGCACCAGAAGACCACCACTTGCGGCCGTTGATGACGTAGTCGTTGCCATCGCGTTCAATTTGGCATTGGATGTTGGTGGCATCGGAGGAGGCCACGTCGGGCTCGGTCATTAAAAATGCGGAACGAATTTCGCCTCTGAGCAAAGGCTCAAGCCATTGGTCTTTAAGTTCTTCGCTGGCATACCGCTCAAAGGTTTCCATGTTGCCTGTGTCGGGCGCTGAGCAATTGAAAATTTCAGCCGCAAAAGGGACACGCCCCATGATTTCGCACAAGGGTGCATATTCCAAATTGGACAAGCCTTGGGGTGCACGTGGCGACTTAGGCAGAAATAAATTCCAAAGGCCTGCAGCCCGTGCTTTTGGCTTGAGTTCTTCCACAATTTTGGTAGGAATCCAAGCGTTGCCTTTGGCGCGGTTGTCTGCAATTTCTTGAAAGAAGCGAGCCTCGTTGGGGTAAATGTGTTCGTCCATGAAGTCCAGCAAGCGTGCTTGCATTGCTTTGACTTTGTCTGAGTATTCGAATTGCATTGAGGTTCTCCCGTTGGATCTTGAAAATTCTGAAGGGCAGTGAAGTGTTGGCGGTCAGCGAACTTGACTGGCAAAGTGCCACGCCAATTCAGCCATGGGTTTGGCGCCAGCGCCTGATGATTTGGCTTGCTCGCTAGAAGCGGTTCCGTCTACGACGCGCTTGGCGATGCCTTGCAAAATGGCGGCAATGCGAAACAAGTTGTAGGCCATGTAGAAATTCCAATCAAGCGCCAACTTTTCTGGGGTAGTAAAGCCTGTTCTCTGACAGTAGCGCTTGATGTATTCCGCTTCATCGGGTATGCCCAGCGCATGGTGATCCAAACCACCAATGCCCCGAAACGATCCAGGCTTGATATGCCAAGCCATGCAGTGGTAACTAAAGTCAGCCAGCGGATGACCCAATGTGGAAAGTTCCCAATCGAGCACGGCCAATACTTTGGGCTCGGTAGGGTGAAACATGAGGTTGTCTAAGCGGTAATCGCCATGAACGATGCTGACCAAGCTTTCATCTTTGGCACTGCTGGGAATATTGGCTGGCAGCCAAGCAATCAAGCTGTCCATCTCTGGGATGACTTGCGTTTGTGAGGCTGCATATTGTTTGCTCCAACGGCCAATTTGTCGCTCGATGTAGCTTCCTGGTTTGCCGTAGTTGGCCAGACCTTGCTCGGCAAACTTCACGCTGTGAAGGGCAGCAATGACGCGATTCATTTCATCGTAAATTTCGCCGCGTTGTGTGTTGGTCATGCCAGGCAAGGACTGATCCCACAAGACACGTCCTGCCACAAACTCCATGACATAAAAAGCACGACCGATGATGGCTTCGTCTTCGCACAGAACATGCATCTGGGCCACGGGCACAGCCGTACCGGACAAGCCTTTCATGACAGTAAATTCACGTTCAATGGCATGTGCGGAAGGCAACAATTTGGCCACAGGGCCAGGCTTGGCCCGCATGACATAGGCGCACTTGGGCGTAATGAGTTTGTAGGTGGGGTTGGATTGGCCTCCTTTGAACATCTCAACGCTGAGCGGGCCTTCAAAGCCTGTCATGTTGGCAAGCAGCCAACTCTCTAGCGCAGAAACATCAAAGGTGTGTGTACCTGTAACTGGGCGGGTGCCCACGAAATGATCAAACTGGCTCATGTGGATATACCGCCATCTAAGAAAGTAATGAGATTGTGCGCTGAGTGGCTCAGTTGTCTGAATTGACAATTTTCAGAAGCGCTTCTCTGTCGAGAACGGTAAGGCCACCAGGCTCGATTTTGATAACTTGCTCGCGTTCCATTTGCTTGAGCTCTTGGTTGACGCGTTGTCTGGATGCGCCCAACAACTGCGCCAATTCCTCTTGCGCCAGTTGCAGGCTGATTCGAATGGCTCTGGCATCTGACAGGCTTGGAACGCCATAGCTGCGCAGCAAGTGATTGAGTTGTTTGGCCAATCGTGCCCTGAGGGGCAAAGTGTTCAAGTCTTCCACCAAGCCAAACAGCTGCCGAATACGTCTTGCGTGCAAGCGCAACATGGCGTCGTACAACTCGACATGGGACGCCAAAATTTTCTTGAAATCGGCTTTGGCCACATTGAGCGTGGTGGTCTCGCCGTGCGCATACGCATCGTGCGTGCGCCTGTCGCCGTCGAATATCGATACGTCGCCAAACCAGATGCCAGGCTCGACGTAGGTGAGGGTGATCAATTTGCCCGAGACCGAGGTGGAACTGACGCGCACAGCCCCTTTGGCGCACGCAATCCACTGCTCCGGCGGCTCGCCGCGGGCTGCAATCAGTTCGCCGTCTTTGTGTCGTTTGACGTATGCGCATCTCAGAATGTCGTGTCGAAGGGATGGGGAGAGGGTAGAGAACCAACGACCTGCGTTGATGGACTCTCTTTCCTCCATCGTAAGAATGGGTTCGTCCATAGTCTGTCTTTTGAGTGACTGGGTTGTAAAAAAAGTCGCTTGAGTGACCCGGTCTTATTCGTAGCGCGGTGTTTCTTTGTTCAAAAAGGCTGAAATTCCGATGCCAGCATTGGCATGGTGCAAGTTCTTCACAAAATGATCTCGCTCCTGCGCCAGTTGGTGGTTCAAACTGCTTGCGTCTGCGTCATTGAGAAGTTCTTTGATGCTGGCAAGGGCATTGGACGCCTTGTTGTTCAACAAACTGGCTCTGCTTAAAGCGGTACCCAAGGCTTGACCGGGCTCACACAGTAGGTTGACAACGCCCAATTGGTGGAGTCGTTCGGCGCCAATGCGCTCTCCAAACATCAACAACTCTGTGGCCAACTGGCGAGGAACACAGCGTGACAAACTCCATGTTCCACCGCCATCAGGTGACAAGGCAATGTTGCTGTAGGCCATGACAAAAATGCTGTTGCGCGCAGCCACAATCAAATCGCAAGCCAAGGCCAAGGAAAAACCTGCGCCTGCTGCTGGGCCTTCGACGGCTGCAATCACTGGCTTTGGAAAGGTGCGAATGGCTTCGATCAAATTGTGCAGGCCTTCGATGCTTTGGGCTTGGTGCTCGGGGGGCAATTGACGGTTTTGGTTCAAACGTTGCAAATTGCCGCCGGCACTGAAGATGCCACCTTGCCCTGTGATGACCACGCTTTTGATGTCGGTGCTGCTCTCGGCCACGCTCAGTGCTTCTACACCNGCAGCATACATTTCGGGGCCAAGTGCGTTTCTGTGTTCAGGGTTGCTCAAAGTGAGAATGAGCGTGGCGCCTTCGCTGGTACTGAGCAGTTGGGCTGACATGCTTTAGTCCTCAGTGTGCAATAGGGACAAACCGATGGCGCCACGTCGACGCAGCCACGGGCTAGGGCGATAGCGTGGATCGCCGTAAACGGTTTGCAAATTGAACAGCACTTCAAGCACGTTGGTCGGGCCCAATTTGTCGCCCAGGGCGAGAGGGCCCACCGGGTAACCTAGGCCCAAAGTGACAGCCACGTCGAGATCTTTGGGTGAACAAACGCCTTGTTGGCACATGTCTGATGCAATGTTCACGATGTTGGCCACCACGCGTTGGGTGATGAAGCCACCACTGTCACGTACCACGCTCACAGCTTTGCCATCCTTGGCAAAGAGGGCGTGTGCCGCATCTCGCATGTCGGAGCGTGTAGCAGGGTTGGTGGCCAAGACTCGTCGTTTGGTTGCTGCATCGTCAAACAACATATCGATTCCAATGGTGCGAGCAGGATCAAGACGCTCTACAACAGCAACTGTTGTGACATCAAAGCCCAAGGGCGCTACCAGCGTGAGTGCATGGGGTGAGGGTGAAGCACCAGTTTCGATGGTGGCACCCAAATCCTTGAGCAGTTGTAAAAGCTCCAAACGTCTTGATGCCCGCGGCGATACCCAAACCGGCGGAAANTCTTTGACATCGGGCACAGCTTGGTCTGGCGCCACAATGGCTTTGCCATCCAGATATTGGTAGAAGCCTTCTCCTACTTTTTTACCCACCACACCGCCTGCCAAGCGTTGAGCCGTAATGACGCTGGGACGATATCGGGGTTCTTGGTAGTACTGGTTGTAGATGGACTCCATGACAGGGTGCGACACATCTAAGGCAGTGAGGTCGAACAACTCGAAAGGGCCGAGTTTGAAACCAACCTGGTCTTTCAATATTCGGTCGATGGTGGCGAAGTCGGCAACACCTTCAGAGACGATGCGCAAGGCTTCTGTGCCATAGCCACGGCCTGCATGGTTGACGATAAAGCCTGGNGTATCGTTGGCTTGCACAGGCGTATGGCCCATTTGCTTGGCAAATTCGGTAAGCCGCACACAAACATCGGGGCTGGTTTTAAGACCAGCAATGACTTCAACCACCTTCATGAGAGGCACGGGGTTGAAGAAGTGGTAGCCCGCAAATTGTGAAGGGCGCTTTAACGCTGCAGCGATGGCTGTGACGGAGAGTGAAGAAGTGTTGGTCACCAGCACAGTGGTTTCTTCAACCAAGTTTTCTAGCTCAATGAACAAACTTTTCTTGATATCGAGTCGCTCGACAATGGCTTCCACAATCAAATTGCATTTTTGGAGATCTTGCAATTGATTGGCGGTATGCAGTTGGGCTTTGTATTTACCAACTGTTTCAGTATCCAAGCGGCCTTTGGCCAGCAATGAATCCCAAACTTGATGGACTGCAGCCAAAGCTTTTTGGCTAGCTTCTGCTTGGGTGTCGTAAAGAAACACTTGGCTACCTGCTTGAGCTGCAATTTGAGCGATGCCTCGGCCCATGGCCCCTGCACCAATGACAGCAACTTGTTGAAATGCAATGTTCATTTTTAGCGCCTTACTTGCAATGCACCCGGATTGACAATGTTGGTGGGGGTTCCCTTGATGAAATTGACCACGTTGTCGAAGGCAGCACCAAAATACAGCTCGTAACTGTCTTTCTCGACATACCCAATGTGGGGTGTGCAAATGCAGTTTTCTAAACGCAACAAGGCATGGCCTTGCAAGATGGGCTCATGTTCAAAAACATCGATGGCTGCCAAGCCGGGTCTGCCGCGATTCAATGCGCTAATGAGTGCATCGGGTTCTATCAACTCAGCCCTAGAAGTGTTGACAATCATGGCGCTTGTTTTCATGCGCATCAAGTCGTCTAATTTCACAATGCCTCGGGTGCTGTCGTTGAGTCTGATGTGAAGGGAGATGACGTCGCACTGCTCAAAAAAAGCATCGCGTGAGCTTGCTGGAATGAAACCATCTTTCACAGCTTTTTCGCGTGAAGATTCGCTACCCCAAACCACCACTTGCATGCCAAATGCTTTGGCATAGCCTGCAACCAGTTGGCCAATTTTGCCGTAACCCCAAATTCCAAATGTTCGGCCACGCAGCACGGTTCCTAGACCAAAATTGGCTGGCATAGAGGCAGACTTCAAGCCAGATTGTTGCCAAGCGCCGTGTTTAAGATTGCCAATGTACTGGGGTATGCGGCGGGCAGCGGCCATGACCAATGCCCAAGTCAACTCGGCAGGCGCATAGGGGGAGCCAGTGCCCTGAGCCACAGCGATGCCTCTTTCAGAACAGGCTTCTAAGTCGATGTGGGAGCCAGCACCACCTGTTTGGGAGATGAGTTTGAGGCGCGGTAGCTTTTCGAGCAACTGCCTGTTGAGGTGAGTTCGTTCGCGAATGAGAACCAAGATATCTGCATCTTTGAGACGAACAGACAACTGACCCAAGCCTTTAACGGTGTTGGTGTAGACCTTTGCGTTGTAGGCGTCGAGTTTGGCGGCGCAGTCTAGTTTTCGGACGACATCTTGGTAGTCGTCAAGGATCACAATGTTCATAGGCACTATTGTGCCTTGCCCAAAGGCTTTCATTGGGGGTGAAGGTGAAATTTAGGCCCCCATGAGAGCTCAGTTTAGTGATCTTAGTTTAGTGATGCAAGGGCGCTTTGTTTTGGGCTTCGAGAGCGACCAAGCGGTCGAGCTCGGCGCAGACATCGGCCATGCGACCTGAAATGACCATGCGGCCGGCACAATTGGGAGCCTCGCCGTGCTCAGCCACTCGAAGAACGCGCAGTGCCATCTGTTTGGACAGCCTGCTTTCTTGGGCTGAATTGGCTCCAAGGTGTATTGCCTGAGCGGGATGTTGCTCGAGATGGGCTGCGGCACTCATGAATTTTTGGATGCCGTTGTAAATGCTAGAAATACCAAAGAGAGCGAATGTCATGTTGATCCTTTAATGTGGGCTTGCTTACATCAAGAGCGTGTTGCGGATGAGGCCAACGGCCAAACCTTCGATGTCGAAGGGCTCGCCAGGGTTGACCAAAATGATGGGGTAATCGGGGTTTTCGGGCAAAAGCTCGATACGGTCTGCTTGGCGGCGCAGGCGCTTAACGGTTACTTCCTCGCCAAGGCGCGCAACCACAATTTGGCCATTGCGAACTTCTTTGGTGGCTTTGACGGCTAGCAGGTCGCCGTCCATGATGCCTGCGTCGCGCATGGACATGCCTCGCACTCTGAGCAGATAGTCGGGTTGCTCTTGAAACAAGTGGCTTTCGACATGGTAGGTTCGATCGACGTGTTCTTGGGCCAGAATAGGGGAACCTGCTGCAACTCGGCCGATGAGTGGCAATGCCAGTTGGGCAAAACCAGGCAAGGGGAGGCTGAAAAGGTCGCTGGAGTTGCGCAGGTTGTCGCGGGAAGAACCTTTGAGGCGGATACCCCGGGAAGTGCCACTGACCAGATCGATAGCACCTTTTCGGGCCAAGGCCTGAAGGTGTTCTTCTGCGGCGTTGGCTGATTTGAAGCCCAATACTTGAGCTATTTCAGCTCGGGTAGGGGGGGCTCCCGTTTCGGCAATGGTTTTTTGGATGAGTTCCAAAATTTCTTGCTGNCGCGCCGTGAGNTTGGGTTGATCGATCATGATGCACTCCTTGTGAGCTGTCTGTTTGGAAGAATGAACTTATGTTGGCAACTGCAATTCACTGTTTTCTTATCCAGTAACTGTATTTTTAACCAGTCTTTTTAGAAATGCAAGCAAAAAATCAAAAAATTGTTGTTTTAGGCACAGGTGGCACCATAGCGGGGGTGTCTGCCTCTGCGAATGAAGGGCTNGCCTACAAGGCCGCCCAACGCGGCATTGANGATTTGTTAGAAGTAGCGCTNGGCCATCAAAAGCATTGGCCAGAGGCCTTGTCAGATTACCAATTTGACTCTGAACAAGTGGCTCAGATTGACAGCAAGGACATGGACTTTGAGACTTGGATGCATTTGGCGCAACGCTGTGAGCATTGGTTGTCGCAAAGCAATGTGGCGGGTCTTGTCATTACCCACGGCACAGATACGCTTGAAGAAACAGCTTACTTTTTGTCCCAAGTGTTGAGCACGGCCAAGCCCATCGTGCTGACGTGTGCCATGCGCCCCGCCAACTTCAAGGATGCAGACGGGCCTCAAAACTTGAGAGATGCCATGTTGCTTGCAGCCACCACCCATGAGTTGGGTGTTTGCTTGGTGGCTGCAGGTGAAATTCACCACAGTCAATATGTTCAAAAAGTACACCCTACTCGGTTGAACGCTTTTGACTCTGGTGAAACAGGTATGGCGGGGAGAGTTCACAATGACCGGGTTGAATGGCTGGAGTCATTCAATTCACCCAAGATGACAGCGAAATTGAGAGTCTCTCAATTGCCACCTGCAAGCAAATGGCCCTGGGTTGAAATTGTGATGAACCACGTGAATGCTTCAGCACTGCACATTGAGGCCTTGGTTCAGGCAGGGGTCAAGGGGCTGGTTGTGGCCGGAACAGGCAACGGTTCAATGAGCACCAAACTCAAGCAGAGTTTGGAACTCGCGCAAAAAGCAGGCGTACAGATTCGCTTGAGCACGCGTTGCAATCAGGGCTCTGTGATACCCACTGAAAGCCATATTTTTGATGCCACTAGCGGTTTAAGCCCAGTGAAAACAAGAGTGGCCTTGATGCTGGACATGATGTCGCAGCTTCAAAGCCACTGATTGCATTTAGTCTGAAAACGGCGATTAGCGTATTGGCTTAGTGAGTTGCGCCCAAGGCCTGCATTGCGCGCTGTGTAATGTCTTCGACAGAGCCCATGCCACTGATTGCGCGGTATTGAGGGGCACTCTGAGCTTCGCGTTGAGCCCATTCAGAGTAGTAGGCCACCAAGGGACGTGTTTGCTGGCTGTAGACATCCAAGCGTTTTTTCACGGTTTCTTCTTTGTCATCTTCGCGTTGAACCAAGGGCTCTCCGGTGACGTCGTCTTTGCCGTCGGCTTTGGGCGGATTGAATTTGACGTGGTAGGTGCGGCCCGATGCAGGATGTGAACGGCGACCACTCATGCGTTCGACAATGGCATCAAATGGCACATCGATTTCAAGGACATAGTCCAACTTGACGCCGGCAGCCTTCATGGCATCGGCTTGGGGAATGGTGCGTGGAAAACCGTCAAACAAGAAACCATTGGCGCAGTCTGCTTGTGCAATGCGCTCTTTGACGAGGTTGATGATGAGGTCGTCGCTGACCAAACCGCCCGATTCCATCACGGCCTTGGCTTGCAAGCCAAGCGGGGTGCCAGCCTTGACTGCAGCGCGCAACATATCGCCAGTTGAGATTTGAGGAATGGCAAATTTCTGGCAGATGAATGCGGCTTGGGTTCCCTTACCAGCACCTGGCGCACCTAAAAGAATGAGTCTCATGAATGTCCCGAATAGTTGTTAATCTTTCGCCATGGCTTGGATGGCTGTCTTTGGAGAATATCACGGGAAACCTTTTTTTACCTGACTTCCACCTTCTGCCACTTTCAAGGTTTGAGCAAGGCACGCACTTTCTCTAAGTCTTCGGGGGTGTCAACGCCGGGCCCGGGTGCATCTGGCGTGATGTGNACGGCTATTTTGTGGCCGTGCCACATGGCCCGCAATTGCTCTAATGCTTCCCCTGTTTCAATGGGGGCGGGCGGCATGCTTGGGAAACTTTGTAAAAACCCAACGCGGTAAGCATAGATGCCGATGTGCC
>Ga0063231_10000515_pt1 | contig 10898 bp, 8 predicted proteins | sample LauGreSu1BDMLBSD_2_FD_56231 | JGI IMG/M metagenome (GOLD analysis project Ga0063231, IMG submission 56231) | Freshwater lake microbial communities from Lake Michigan, USA - Su13.BD.MLB.SD v2 (version 2) | ecosystem: Environmental > Aquatic > Freshwater > Lake | place: Lake Michigan, USA...
GGGTATGAATCCAATGCTCGGCGCTCTCTGTTGAAAATAATGCTGACAATTTGTGATTCAATTCTTCTCGATTTTCAACTCGTAATTGATTAGTTGAAAACCGCTTATCACCGATTAAATCTGGTGAGATCACGCCGGCAAACTTAACAAATTGCGAATCACTGCCAACAGCGACGATAAATTTCTTATCTTTTGCATCAAATACTTGGTATGGCGCAATTGATGGATGGGCATTTCCCATCGCCTTTGGAATGGTTCCGGCTGAAATATAGGCGGAGGCTTGGTTAACCAATGCCGATAAAGTTGATGAGAGCAAATTTAATTCAACCTTTTGCCCAATACCCTGTTCATCTCGCGCACGAAGCGCTGACAAGATTCCAACAACTGCATGTAATCCAGTGATTACATCAACTAAAGCGACGCCGACCTTAGCGGGATTATTTTCATCACTGCCAGTAATACTCATTAAACCACTCATCCCTTGCAACAAAAGATCATAACCAGGAAGTGATGCTGCCTTTTCAGAGGTGCCAAAGCCTGAGATTGAGCAGTAAATTAATTTTGGATTGTTTCCGATCAATTTTGCGTAACCAAGGTTGTATTTCTCCATGCCACCAGGACCAAAGTTTTCAACCACAACATCGCAGGAGTTGATTAAATCAATTGCAACCTGCTGATCTGATGCCTTAGTTAAATCTAACTCTAACCCCTCTTTATTTCGGTTTACCGATAAGAAGTATGTTGAATTTCCAGCCTTATCAAAGGGCGGTCCCCACCCTCTGGTGTCATCGCCAACTCCAGGCCGTTCCACTTTAATTACCTGTGCACCAAGATCTGCCAATAACATCGTGGCATACGGGCCAGCTAATACTCTTGAGAAATCTGCGATCTTTATTCCAGTTAATGGTGGTTTCATTTTTTGCCCAACCAATCAGAGAAAACATTTAGCAGATGGTCAACATCAGATTTAGTTATTATCAATGGTGGTTTAATCTTGAGCACATTGTTATCTGGGCCATCACAAGAAAGCAATACTCCTTTATTCAATGCAAACTCCATTAACTCTGCAACTTCATTGGTTGCCGGTGTTTTTTTATCCAGCATCATCTCAACACCAATAAATAGGCCACTTCCCCGCACATCAGCAATAATTGAATGATCTTTAGCTAATGAGCTAACGCCATCCCTTAAATACTTTCCCATATTTTTAGCATTTAACTGCAATCTTTGATCATAAACGACCTCAAGTACTGCCTGTCCAATTGCAGCACTTACCGGGTTGCCACCAAATGTATTGAAGTACTCCATGCCATTATTAAATGAAGCTGCAACCTCAGGTGTTGTTACCACCGCTGCTAATGGATGGCCATTACCAAGTGGTTTACCTAACGTAACAATATCTGGCACTACATCATGTAATTCAAAACCCCAGAACTTTTCACCAACTCTTCCCATGCCTATTTGAACCTCATCGCTAACGCATAGGCCACCTGCTGCACGCACCATTTTGTATGCAGCTGATAAATATCCAGGAGGTAAAACTATTTGTCCAGCAGTACTAACAATTGATTCAGCAAAGAATGCAGAGATTGGTTGCTTTAAAGATGAGATGCTTTTCTTTAAATTGCTTAAATATTTTTCAGTAGCACCTTTACCGGTGTACTTACCGCGGAATAGATCTGGTAACTCAGCAACTGCAACATGTGCAGGCGCGCCCTGCCCACCCTTGCCTAAGAACTTATAAGGACTTATCTCAACTACCGCTTGAGTATGACCGTGGTAACCATGGCGGAGTGCTACTACACCTTTTGATTTTGTGTGCGCCCTAGCCAATCGAATCGCTAAATCATTTGCTTCACTACCACTATTAACAAAGAAAATTACGGAAAGTGGGTCTGGCATACTGCTAGTAATGGCTTTGCCATATTCAACGATGCTTTGGTGTAAATACCTGGTATTGGTATTCAACAATGACATTTGTGAGGCTGCGGCGGCCACTACTCGCGGATGGCTGTGTCCTACATGCGCAACATTATTAACCAAATCCAAGTAACTTTTACCTTTTTCATCAAATAAATAAGCACCTGACCCAGAAACAATATTTATTGGATTTTTAAAGTTAAGCGAGAGATTTTGAGATATAACAACCCGTCGATCACTTCTAATACTCGCTGGTGAAATCTTTGCATGAGCATCTGTGCCACTTTCAATTCCTAACACTAGATTTGGATTTAGCGAGATCCCTCGCCAAAGTGCAATCTCATCCTTAGGGGCAACTCCATAAATATCGATTCCCATGCCACAAAGATCGGTTAATAACTGGAAATGTGTATGGGGCGGCCAACCAACATTTTCCTCCTCTTTACCCATGCGACCAATTAATCCGCCAGCTTAATCTCCTTACCTATTTTCCAATCTGGCATTGAGTCAATTGAAAGATGTCCATATAAAGTCCAGAAAGGAATTCCCTTGTCTGTTTTATGTCGCAAGATAACAACTGGTCCATAATCTAGATGTGTTGAATTGTTATTAAAATTTCAATCACACCATCCAGTGGAGCATAAATTGGTGTGCCAGCCGGCATTCCAACATCGACGCCTAAGTGAAAGGTTCGCGCACTTGCAGCGGCAGGATTAAATGCCTCGCCCTGATAAACATTTCTATTCTCGCAGTAATAACCAATAGTTACCTCTGCCCCAGTCTTAGCCATTAAATCTTCAATTGCTTGAGTAGAGCGAGGAATCTCTGGGTTATCAAATGACCAATTGATATAAACACGCTTTAAATCAGAGAAGGATTTCTCCAATAGATTGGCAGGCTTGATCGACAATAAATAATCTCTAACCGGCTTTGAATTTGGATTTGCTTCAAGTCCGATTGCATTCCGTAATCGGAAAAGAGCAAAATTGGTATCAAATTTATCTAAGGCTTCTAAACATTTCGGCACCTCATTTTGGGAAATTGATAGGTAATCATTATCTGGATTGACTCCTCTTTGAAGGGCCGCATTTGCCACACTTGAAGCAAGTCGCACCTTTACTAATTCAATTAATATTGATATTTCTTCTAAAGAGAGTGGATAAACGCTGTGGTACCCACGAATGAATTGAGATATCTGCTTTACCGGATCATCTGATTTCAATCCAACATAAGCTGCAGCAACAGCTGCACCAACTATTTTGGGCGCATAGATCATGTCGCCAAAATCAATTAAAACTAATTTCTCGCCATTTTCAATAATGTTGTAATCATTTCCATCATTATGAATTACCTGCATGGGCATCTTTTTTAACCTTGGCAGAATTTTCTTTTTATAGTTACTTAAGGTTGCTTCAACTATTTTTCTGGAATTTGAATCTGAGATCTTTGAGCTCCAAGAAAGCAATGATTCTGCTTGCAACATATTCCAAATAAAAGGTGCGTTCAGTGATTTTCGCTCCTCTTTGCTAATCTTTAATTGGTTCAGATTTTTATCAACTGTGGCGATTAAACGTCCTAGCTGCTCAATTTCCTCACCAGAGTGCTCACTCTTATTTCCCCAAGCTGCTCCCTCATGGAAAGTAAGTAATCTAGCAATAGAACCCTTACTTGGATTAATTAATAACTTTTTGCTCTTTGTTGGTACAACAAATGGAGAGGTGTTTATTTTCTTTTCCTCTAGAAACTTTAAAACTTTGTTCTGCAGATTTAATCTAATCTTCAAGGTTGAATCCACTTTTGGATAGATTTTCAGAACATAATTTGCCTTGCCAGAGATCTTAAAATTTATATCTCGCTCACTTGGTAGTGAGGAAATTTGCCCATCTATTCCCCAATTTTTCTTAAGCAGGGATTTAGCTTCTTCGCTACGCACTTAAATCCCTCTTCTCATTTTAAAATTTTCCATTTGCAAGGATAAATTCAGCCAAAGCTGCATCCTGAATACCAAGTCCAACAGAGAAATAATAGATAACCTGTTCCGTGTTTTCTCTGCCAGTAAGTTTTTGAGCATAAACGCCACCAATTGATTGCGGTTGATCCCATGTGCGCTTGGTATTGGCCAATGCGTGAACCACTGAACCAGATTGTTCTGAGATTGTCTTTGCATCATCACCAAAAACCTTATCAGCCTTAGAGAGTGCTTCTACTGAGACCTCAAGTCGATTTGGCGCAAATGAGCCAATAGAAATGCATGTGGAACCAGAATTTAACGCAGAATTAATCACTGGATCTTGGGAGTTTGTACAAATAAAAATTAAGTCACAACTATAGGCCGCTTCAATATCCTGCGTTAAATCAATTCCTGATTCGCCAGTTTTAATGTATTTATCAATACCGATTAACTTCTCTGGTTTAAAGATGTGCTTTGCAGCTAACGCGTGAGCACTTCCCTGATGGCCCATTCCAATCACTGCGATTTTTTTAACTGGATTTGCTAATTCTTTTGCAGCTGCCATGCTTGCGCACACTGTTCGCCACTTGGTTACCGCTTCGCCATCTAAGAAAAGTTTGACACTACCTGTGATTGCATCAATCACAGAGACTGTGGTTTGCACTACCGAGATATCTCTAGTTGCATTGCTCGGCACAACTGTTCCAAACTTAACAATTGTTGGACCATCTTTTGAGGCTCGGGCAATATAAGAAAATTGAGCATTTTCTCCCTGTGACAAAATGGCTCTTGGACCCATTACTGCTTCATCTAAATAAAAGTTCTTAAACACTTGGCGTTGATTCTCAACTATTTTTTCATATGAACACAAGGCGTTTATTTGTTCGGCTGAGACAAAAGGAGTTTGTGTTAGTGCCATAAGCCCTAGTGTAGATAGGATTGTCTACAATAACGACATGGAAAAGATCACACCCTCCGCTTACTTGATAAAACAGATTAAATCACCGTCGGAGGTAAGTACTGAAGTCAGAAAATCCTTGATCAATCTTCTTAAAGACGCGGTAGCCAATAATTACTCCGTGGGTTTTATGCATGATTCAACAGAGGCAGATTTTGAAAAATTCTGGCTAGATGAGATCGCAAAGTGCGATTCTCAAAACGCAATATTTCTCGCATTAGCTGGCGATCAAGTTTTNGGATCAGTGATTGTCACACGTGAGCTGCGCGCTAATGGCAAGCACCGGGCTGAATTTCGTAAATTATTAGTCCACTCCAAAGCACAAAAAATGGGTATCGGGACTGCACTTGAAAAATTGGNNACCAACTTTGCAAAAGATATTGGTTTGAAGCTTTTGTACTTAGATTCTGCAACCTCCTATCTAATTGANGGCGTATATGAAAAATGGGGTTGGACCAAAAGTGGTGAAATTCCAAACTTTGCAAAAAATCCCGATGGTTCGCTAGTTTCAACATGGTTTTTCTATAAAATATTAAATTAAGGAGTTAAACTACTTTCATGCGTTCTGGATTTATGTTCTTTTGGGCAATACTGGTCTCTGCCTACATGATTGTTTCCTATCGAAATAAGGTTAGAGCTGATAAGAATTTAGCCAAGGTAAATTGGGAAACTTATAAACTTAAATTGAGCATGAGTTGGTGGACTGGATTCTTATGGGCTTCAGTAATATTCACTATCTACTACTTTATTATTACCGCAGGTCTTACTAAATAAACTAATCCTTCTCACTCCACCTTGGACTTGTGCTTTTCGGTGGAAATATCGGATCTTTAATCAAAACAATTCCAGGTGTACTACTGACTGAACGCTTGGCTAAAACCTCTGATAGCTCGACAAGATTTGTTTGGATAAATTCGATACCAAAAGATTGAGCTAAAACCTGCCAATCAGGATTAAAAAGATTTACGCCCCGCTCTGGATGTTTCATCACCTGTTGATCAAAGCGCAACATTCCATACCCGCCATCATCATGTAGCAAAATAGTTAATGGCAATTGTTCCTGAGCCACTGTTGCTAACTCACCCAAACCAAATGCAATNCCGCCGTCACCACAAATTACTANNGTGGCAAAGCCTGCTGCTGATGGACCAAGACTTGCTGGCAGGCCAAAACCTAATGTTCCCCAGCCAACTGGGTAAGAGATTTGCCTGGCACGTTTTGCTTGCANATAAACACCTGTCCAATATCCCGAGATTGCCATGTCGCAAACAATGTAGTTCTCACTAGGCCAACTCTTTTCAATCGCGCTAACCAAGGCCATTCCTGCTTGCCCTTTATCACTAGCGGTAATTCGGTTACGTGCTTGGGTGGATATCCGCGCTACGTCTACCCAACTACTTCTTGCTGGTAAAGATTTAAATGCTTTTATAACCGAGGAGATATCTGAAGTTTGTAGTACTAGATCGGCTGAGATATTACGTAAAGCAATCTTGGGATTGGCATCAACCAAAATAATCTTATTTGGGAATTTAATGCTCCAATTTTTTGTATTCATTCCATCGATTTGTGAACCAAAAATCAGTAATGCTTCACACTCTGCCAATAACTGCTCAGCTTCACTCTCATGAATCGGGATACTCAGATAGTTTTTGCTCAAACTTCCCACACCGCGTCCTGCAAAGGATGTAAAAATAGGTGCACTTAAATGATCAGCCAGAGCTGCTATTTCACCACTGAAATTTGCGGCTCCCCCGCCTGCCCAAATTCCAATCTTATTAACCCCTGTGAGCAATTTTTTGGCCAGATCCAAATCTATTTCTCGATCTTTTTCTTGTGCAAGGTAGGAAGCAGCTCTATCACTTAACTTTGGTATTGCTTGAGTGAACTCTTGGTTTAGTACATCAGATGGAATCCCGATGTAACCAACACCAACAGGTGCTACGGAAAGCAACTTTAGAAACTCCACAACTGTTGCCACAGCTTCCTCTGCGGATTTACAACTTTTTGCTAAAACTACATCTTCATTGCCAAGCTTTACTCGCTTCGCCAATGGAGTGAAAAGTGCGCTTTGATCATCCATCTCATGCAAAATTCCCCTAGCGCCATCAGTAGATCGATTTTTAATCGGAGCTTCGGATGAGATTAATAAAAGGTGTGAACCCGATATCGCAGCTTCTCCAAATGCGCCTAAGGTATTTGCAGCCCCTGGTCCAGTTGTAGTTATCGCAACCGATAATTTTCCAGTGGCTCGTGCTAATCCATCTGCGGCATAAACACAGCTTTGCTCGTGACGAACGCTTACTATCTCTGGGCGATCTTTGGATAAGGCGTTCCAAAAGCCGAGGTTGTGAACGCCAGGTATTCCGAAAGCTTTCTTGACGCCTTCATTTGCCAATAAATCTAAAATTACTGCAGCAACGGTCCGTGTTGAGCCTTCCATGTTCAAACCATATCGGCATTTTCCAATTTTGCTTATCTAGGAGAGAATGCCTCTATGTTCACATCAACTAATCCATCAGATACCAATGAAGTAATCGCAACAGTTCCAGAGGCCACTGCAGCTGAAATTCTCACAGTGCTACGTACTGCAAAAAATGCGCAAAAAGGTTGGGCAAAACTTCCAGCCCCAACTCGTGGTCGAATCATTGCAAATGTTGGTCGATTGGTTGAGAGTAATAAGGAAGCGCTAGCAAAATTGATCACCAAAGAAATGGGAAAGGTTTATAGCGAAGCATTAGGTGAGGTTCAAGAAGTAGTTGATACCTGTGATTTCTTCCTTGGTGAGGGACGTCGGCTATATGGGCAAACTGTTCCAAGTGAGATGCAGAATAAGAATCTATTTACTTTCCGAATGCCTGTTGGAAATGTTTTTGTTATAACGGCCGGAAATTTCCCGACCGCAGTTCCATCTTGGTACATAGTTCCAGCCTTGCTATGTGGAAATTCAGTGGTTTGGAAGCCATCAGAATTTACGCCAGCAGTAGCAAATGCTTTGACTGAAATTTTTCATGCCGGCGGAGTTCCAAAGGATATTTTGATGACAGTTGTTGCAGATGGAGTACAAACATTTGCAGCTCTAGAGTCTGGCTTAAAAGAGGGTGTAATCAACAAGGTGGGATTCACTGGATCTACTGAAGTTGGCCGAAAGATCGGCGCAAAAGCTGGTGAGTACATTCAAAGTGCTTGTCTTGAGCTTGGTGGGAAAAATCCAATGGTGGTTATGCCAGATGCCAATATTGATCTAGCACTTGATGGTGCATTATTTGCTGGCTTTGGTACTGCAGGTCAGCGTTGTACTTCACTTGGCACACTTTGGATTCACGAATCAATTTATGACAATGTGCTGGCAAAATTCGCGGCACTAGTTGAAAATGCTGCAGTTGGTGATCCATTTAAAAATGTTTTGTTTGGTCCGATGATCAGTCAAAAATACTTAGAGAACCACTTATCTCACCTGAAGATGGTGCAGAGTCATCATAAAGTTCTTGGATCTACTTCTACTGGACGCATCACAGCTGCTAATCCACGTAAGGGATTTGTTGGCGATCCAGACAAAGGAATCTTTGCTCATCCGGTGATTGTTGCTGGGATTACTAAGAATGATGAGCTTTACTCAACTGAAACCTTTGGACCTCTTGTAACGGTTGGAAAATTTTCAACCCTTGATGAAGCGATAGATCTTGCTAATGGTCATGGCTACGGGCTTTCTTCTGCAATCTACACAAATGACCCGCAAAATGTTTGGCGATTTAGAGAAGGAATCTCAGCCGGTATGGTTTCAATTAATAACTCCACCTCCGGCGCTGAAGCACATCTACCATTTGGCGGAAACGGATTAAGCGGTAATGGATCACGCCAAAGTGGTATCTGGGTGCTTGATCAATTCACTAGATGGCAATCTATGAATTGGGATTGGTCAAACAAATTGCAGAAAGCGCAAATGGATCTTATTGAAATCAAGCATGATCCAAACTTCGTTTTAAAGAGCTAATAATGGCTCTGCCTGACAAAGTAGATGTAGTAATTGTTGGTGGCGGTGTTATGGGCGCCTCTGCTGCTTTTCACTTAGCAGAAGCAGGTGTTTCAGTACTACTTTGTGAAAAAAATGAGTTAGCAAGTGGTTCGACTTCAAAAGCTGCCGGTGGTGTTCGTGCCAATTTCTCAGATGAATTCAACGTTGCCTTAGGGGCTAGGTCTTTGGATCTCTTTGCCGATTTTAAATCTAGACCAGGCTATGAGATTGATCTTCATCGTTCAGGTTATTTATTTGCCTTAACAAAACAAGAAGATGTTGATCTTTTTGAAAAATCAACCAAAATTCACAATCAATTTAATGTTGAATCAAGAATGCTTACCCCAGATGAAGCCGGAAAGATCTCACCTCTATTGAATACATCAGATTTATTAGCAGCCTCCTTTACGCCAAATGATGGTCACTGCACTCCAGAATCTGTTGTTCTTGGATATGCAGGTGGAGCTAAAAAACTCGGCGCAACCGTCTTAACCAATACTGAAGTAACTGGCATTAAATTAAATGGGGATGAAATCACTTCTGTAACTACCTCAGCTGGCGAAATTAAAACAGGCACCGTCATTAATTGTGCAGGAGCCTGGTCACCACAGATAGGTTCAATGGTTGGATTGGATTTACCGGTCACGCCATACAAACGTGAGCTGGTCATTACTGAAGCATTGGGTGAATCTTTCGCAGATTTACCTGCAAATATGCCAATGACAATTGATTACTCAACCTCTCTTTATTGGCACCGCGAAGGAAAAGGTTTGTTAATGGGTTTTTCTGATAAATCTACTGAATCTGGTTTTGATTTAAAACGAGATCCTCTTTTCCTAGAAAAACTAGGGGCAATTGCTGCAACCCGTGCACCAAGACTTATGGATCTTGGAATCGGTAAAGGTTGGGCTGGTTTGTATGAAGTTACTCCTGACCACAACGCAATTTTGGGTGAGTTCAAGAAGGTTTCAAGATTTTTTTACGCAACTGGTTTTAGTGGTCATGGATTTTTACAGGGACCTGCGATTGGTGAGATCTTGCGAGATCTCTACTTAGGCAGGCAACCATTTGTAAAAATTGATCAATTAAGTGCAGAGCGATTCCTCTCCGCCGGTCAATTACGACCTGAATACAACATTGTTTAATGATGAGATTTATCACCAAAATGGGACTAATTCAGATTAAAGGTTTCAACTTAACAAATGCAGTAGATACAATTTCGCTATGAGCAAGCCCGCAGCTACCCCAATTCATCCATTGGTATTGATGCAGGTTGAATCACGCCTTAGTGAAGAACAAAAAGCTATTCAAAATGTTGTTAGAGATTTTGCAGCAAAAGAGTTAAAACCAAACATTGCAACTTGGTATGAAGATGGACAACTGCCAGCCCGTGACTTAGCTAAAGCACTAGGTGGGATTGGCGTGCTTGGTATGCATTTAAAAAATTACGGTTGTGCCGGAACAGATGCAATGTCTTATGGTCTTGCCTGTCTTGAATTAGAAGCGGTTGATTCTGGACTTAGATCTTTAGTTTCAGTGCAGGGCTCTCTTGCGATGTTTGCCATTTATAAATTTGGAACTGAAGCGCAAAAGCAAGAATGGTTGCCAAAAATGGCAAAAGGAGAAGCGATCGGTTGCTTTGGTCTTACTGAAGCTGATCACGGTTCCAATCCTTCTGGCATGGCTACCTTTGCAAAAAAAGATGGATCTGACTGGGTTATAAATGGTTCAAAGATGTGGATTACAAATGGCAGCGTTGCCGATGTTGCAATCATTTGGGCACAAACAGATGAAGGCATCAGGGGATTTTGTGTGCCAACTAAAACTGCTGGCCTGGTAATTAATCCAATTAAACATAAACTTTCTTTAAGAGCATCAATAACCTCTGAGTTAGTTTTTAATGATATGAGAGTTCCAGATTCTTACCGCCTACCAGAGGCAACAAGTTTGCGCGCTCCACTTCTTTGTTTGGCGGAGGCAAGATATGGAATTATTTTTGGCACAGTCGGCGCAGCCCGAGACTGCTTTGAAGTTTCCCTTGCTTATGCCACAACCCG
>Ga0063231_10000519_pt1 | contig 10877 bp, 12 predicted proteins | sample LauGreSu1BDMLBSD_2_FD_56231 | JGI IMG/M metagenome (GOLD analysis project Ga0063231, IMG submission 56231) | Freshwater lake microbial communities from Lake Michigan, USA - Su13.BD.MLB.SD v2 (version 2) | ecosystem: Environmental > Aquatic > Freshwater > Lake | place: Lake Michigan, USA...
TGGATAAGAGCGAACGTGTTTATCGCTTCCACCATGAGACCTTGCTTGCCTTTGCCGATATGTGCGCAGCGGCTGGGATAAAGACACATCAGGAGATCAGCGAAGATTTAATTCTGCGACGCAATCAACAAGGCAAATTACAGGGATTGGTAGACCAGCTAATAAAAATTCCGCCGGGATCACTTCTATCCGATCAGGCTGAGCACATTCTTGATGAGCAAATGCTTGGATTGGGAAAGCAATGGCATGAGGCTCAGCCTAATGTTTGGTAATAATGAAGCATCATTCTGCTAATTGAATTACCATCTCCAATAACCATGGCTAAGAAAAAATCTTCCGCAATTCGTTTTTTAGATCCTACCGTAGAGTCATTTGAGACNATCGTTGGNCCAAGAACGGTATTTCGGGGAAATATTGCTGCTTTTGAAAGTATTCGAATTGACGGCAAGGTAATTGGCAATATCGAATCTCCGCCGGGTAGCAATATTACAGTCGCCTTAGGAAAAACGGCCACGGTAGAAGGCGATATCAATACCTATAGGGCACTTATTGCTGGCAGGGTGAACGGCACTATTTATGCCTCCGAACGGGCAGAGCTCCATGATGGCGCAGACATTCATGGAGAAGTTATTTACGGTCAAATTGGAGTGGAGCAAGGCGCTAAATTGACCGGCACGATGTCTAGGATTGATCCAGACGAACCACAAGAAGTATCCCCTGAGGCAATGGAGGTCTTCGAAGCATTTGCTCGCGAAGATGAGGAAAACGAGGAAAAAAAAGGGAAGTAATCGAACCTAAATTACTGGCTTGCAACAGCAGTAGTGGGCTTAGGATTGGTTGGCAAATTGGCTTGCCTTGGCATCAACAGAACTTGGGCAGGATTTAAATGACTGCCATTGCGAATAATCTCATAATGAAGATGCGGTCCGGTTGATCGACCGGTGGATCCAACCTCGGCAATTAATTGCCCTTTAGAAACTTGCTCACCAGGTTTAACAAATACCTTTTGAGCGTGCGCGTATTTACTGACAAAGCCATCGCTATGGCTAATCTCAACATATTTGCCATAAATCGAGTCGGTAGACACCTTGCTAATGGTGCCGTAACCGCTTGCAACGATCCCCGTTCCTGGACTTGCCTGAAAATCAATACCTGAATGATGCGCTAAGTTTTTGGTAAAGGGGTCAATNCGCATCCCATAATTACTGCTCATTGAGCCAAATTGTGATGCCACTGGAATACCGATTGGAAGTTGATTGAGCCAGTCGTATTGCGAAGACCAATCATTCTTAACTTTTGTGAGGATTAAATTTAATTCTTTTGAGCTTAGGACGGTCTCATGAAAGTTTTTATCNACTGATTTGTTTGGATCAATTTTGAATACAAATGGTTTGAAAGGACCGCCACGGGCACCCCCAGTATTCTCAGTTAATTTACTTTTCACTGGGGCAGGGGTGGCAACATCTGCAAAGCGATCTTTGAGAGTCTTTAGTTCTGAGATTTTTTCAATGGACTTGGTGAGTTGAGCCTGAAGTCTCTCTAACTCCTCTTTATAAGCAACATCTAGGGCATCAAGCTCTTCGAAGGTAACAACACCACCCATTGCTCGGGCGAGATCTGGTCGGACTTGAAGCGCCATCTTAAATCCAATGAAATGAATTCCGATACCGCAAAGAACAAAAAAGGTACCAATAGCAAGGCCAATCTTCATCAAGCCCTTGGGGGTGATGTTGAATTTTTGAACCTTAGAGGTGGCCCCGGAAACCCAAATCAGCTGCATGAATTAAGCCTTTTGTTGGAATGAGCCATATTTTATATGAAAAACCCCCATGAAATTGTCAAAAAATGAGTAATATTGGCTCTAAGTCATTGAAAATTAATTAGAAAAGCCCCCTTTATCCTTAATGAACATATTGATATCATTTGGTAGGAATAAGAGCTAATTTGCTAAAAATGACAAATCCAAACGAAATCCCTGAAATCAAAGGCGCTGAATTTGCACGAGCAAGAGAGCGGGTGGGCATGTCGACCGCTGATTTGGCAAAGATGGCCTCACTGACCACAAGTCATGTCGAGCAAATTGAGAATGGAGAGTCAAGCTGTTTTTATTCGCCCGCCATTAAGTTTGTAGCAGCCAAGAAGCTCGCAACATTTTTGGGTTTATCAGAAGCCGAGTGTTTTGTATATCCAGAGGGTGCGACAGCAAAGACCTCAAAATCGCAAGCTGTAGAGGGTGCTGAGGAAGCAATCCATAAAGTACACGTCAGTATTGCAAAAGAAAATTTTGATAAGTTATTGCTTGCCACACAAGAGCTCGATAATAAAAAACCTAAGTTTTATAAAACTCCTTCTTTTTATTTCTTGGCAGTCGTTTTCTTGGGCGGATTATTGTTCTCCCTGTTTTCACGTGCCGATATTGTTGGTGTTATGCCTGCTTTCGGAGAGCGACTCGTGATTACCTCCGAGACTTGCAAGTGGGATAACGGCAGAGAAGAGCCTAATTGGCTATTTGCTTATTTTGAGACCTCATTTGGAGTGGTCAATCGAGCTTGTTATATACGCTATAACAACCAAATTTGGCTCAGAAGAGCATCGGGAGTCGAGATGGTCTTTCCCGCGGAGTATTTTAAGCAACCTAATGCAAGTGCAGAAACAGTAAAAAATTAATTCTTTTTGCAAAAAAACTTAAAGAGTAATTCACTCATCGTATCGGGAATGACCCGCTCCCAGTTAGAGTCACTAGTATCAACGTTTTGAACTGAGACTCCACCACCATTGCTACCTGAGTAGTAACCGATATAAAACTGCTTATAGCTTTCGTAACCAGGTCGGCAAAAATACGAGATATCTTGGATCACAGAATAGATTGACTCGCCGTTGGGAGCGCTCATTCTTTCTTCATAACTAATCATTTGCCAAGCGCTCACTTGTTCGGCCCCAGGATTTAGAACCACCTTAGTATCTTCGTAAAAATAAGAATTCCCTTGCCCATCTTTGGAAATCAAAACCCACTTAGCATAGGCGGGTTGCACCAATAGAAAGAAAAGTAGGCTTAGCAGAACTTTATTCACGATATGCCACTAATGGTTAAAATTGAGATAATCATTTTACGTTAAGTGATCAGATGATCTACTTTCCATGAAAAAATAGATAAATACAAATTGCCGAGAGTTTATATGAACATATTTTGGAGTCTGCTGGGTGTCTTTTCAACTATTGGTGGGATCATTGCCTACGTGACCACCCAAAATGTTATTTACTTTGCCATCGGGTTTCTTGTTCTGTTTTGCCAAGCGTGGTTTCGTTCTAATGATGATGAGATCAAAAAGTATTACTAAATCGTTTTGGTCATTGCCTGATGCGCGATACCAGCTTCCCTAAAAATTGGACCGCTTGCTGTAAAACCAAAGTTTTCATAAAACGCAATGGCCTCCATCTGGGCATGTAGATAAAACTGCCGGATTCCCTGTTGGCGACCAAAGTCTATGAGGGCATTTAATAGAGAGCTGGCAGCACCTTGCCGACGGCATGTGCGGGTTACTGCCATCCGGCCAATCTTTCCATCTTTTTGTAAGCGTGCGGTACCAATTGCTTGCCCGTCGAGTTTTGCAATAGCATGCCAGGCAAGTGGGTCCTCCTCATCAAGCTCCAATTCTTCTGGAACGCCTTGCTCTTTGATGAAGACCGCAAGTCGAATGGGGTAAGCCTGAGATTGCGCTTGCTCCCAAGGCAGAATGTTGACAGAGATAGTAGGGCGCCCCATAGAAGTCGATCATAAACTGCTATCGTTACACCCTATGATCCGTTTGACCGAACTTCGCCTGCCGATTGACCATGCCCCTGAGGACCTTGAGGTCGCTAATTTGTAAAAAATTAGCAATTCTTGCAAAGGATCTGATTCGGTATGAGGTCTTTAAGCGAAGCTATGATGCGCGCAAGAACAATATCCTTAGCTTTATTTACACCTTGGATCTTTCGGTCAAAGATGAAGAAGCTGTATTAAAGCGTTTGGCACACGATCCCCACATTCGCCTATCACCCGATACGCGCTATCACTTTGTTGCCCATTTTGATTCCCATATCAAACCGCAAAGTGCACTACGACCTGTGGTAATTGGTTTTGGCCCCTGCGGAATCTTTGCTGCGTTGACCTTGGCGCAAATGGGACTCAAGCCGATTGTTTTGGAACGCGGCAAGCCCGTGCGCGAGCGCACCCAAGATACCTGGGGCCTGTGGCGCAAGAAGATTCTGAACCCAGAGTCCAATGTGCAATTTGGTGAGGGTGGAGCGGGGACCTTCTCCGACGGCAAATTATGGAGTCAGGTGAAAGACCCAAAGTTTCATGGTCGCAAAGTCTTGCAGGAGTTTGTTAAAGCAGGCGCCCCCGAGGAGATTTTGTATGTTTCTAAACCGCATATTGGTACCTTTCGTTTAGTGGGGGTTGTCGAAAAAATGCGCAAGGAGATTATTGAGTTAGGTGGTGAAGTACGCTTTGGCCAAAAGGTCACGGGCTTTGAGATTTCCAATCATGTACTGCAAGGCATTCATTTGGAGAGCGGCGATTTTTTAGAGGCCGATCATGTGGTACTTGCCTTAGGCCATAGTGCCCGGGATACCTTTGCAACCTTGCATGATGCAGGTGTGTATATGGAAGCGAAGCCCTTTTCAGTAGGCTTTCGGATTGAGCATCCACAGTCTTTAATTGATCGCACCCGTTTAGGGCCGCATGCGGGTAACCCTCTCATTGGGGCGGCTGATTACAAGCTAGTGCATCACGCCAAAAATGGGCGTTCGGTCTATAGTTTTTGCATGTGCCCCGGAGGAACGGTGGTAGCTGCCACCTCGGAGTCTAATCGCGTGGTGACCAATGGCATGAGCCAATACTCCCGCAACGAGCGCAATGCCAATGCGGGAATTGTGGTGGGAATTACGCCAGACGACTACCCCGGAGGACCGCTTGCTGGGATCGAGTTTCAGCGGCAGATCGAATCCAAAGCATTCACATTAGGTGGCTCAAATTACGAGGCGCCTGGACAGCTCGTCGGTGATTTTTTACAAGGCAAGACCTCGACCGAGTTTGGCTCAGTAATACCCTCCTATAAACCCGGTGTGCATCTTACCGATTTGGCAGAGAGTTTGCCTGCCTATGCCATTGAGGCGATACGTGAGGCCATCCCTGCCTTTGAGAAGAAAATCAAAGGATTCTCAATGCACGATGCGGTCTTAACGGGAGTAGAAACCCGCACCTCATCACCCTTGCAAATTAAACGTGGACCAAATTACCAAAGTATTAATACGCAAGGACTGTACCCAGCAGGCGAGGGTGCAGGCTATGCTGGCGGCATTATGTCTGCTGGGATTGATGGTATTAAAGTGGCTGAGGCTATTGCTTTGGATTTGCTAGCCACCCAGCATCAAGATTAGATCTCAATATCATCCAGAGCACTCTCGCTCAGGTGGCTAGTATCCGCCCAGCATTCAACGCTCCAGGTAGAACCATCGTGTGTAATCCAATTGAGTGAGGTATTGGGTACCACGGCAACGCGCTCAGCATCTAAAGCTTGCTGGGTGACGATGCGGTAGATCATATCGAGTGAGCCGCCGTGACTCACTGCTAAGACTGATTGCCCACGATGCTCATTCAAAAATAGTTCAAGAATGTTTTGCATCCGTTGATGAAAAGTACGAATGCTCTCGCCGCCCCCTAAATCATGATCGAGCTCACGAGCAATATGCCTTTGCCAAATCTCTGGCAGCAAAACAGGGGCTTCTGCTAATAGGAGTCCTTGCAATTTGCCGACATTGCGCTCTCGCAGTCGTGGAGTAATTTGTACATCCAAAGATAGTGCGCTAGCCACAGCATTAGCTGTATGCAAGGCTCTCTCTAAATCACTCGAGTAAATGACATCAAAGGAGTGCTTAACTCGTATAAGGGCGTTAGCAAGACGCTCGGCCTGAGAAATACCGTTGGCATTGAGTGGAATATCAATATGACCTTGCATCCGCCGCTCTGCGTTCCAGTTGGTCTCACCATGACGGACAAAACAAATGCGCGTATTAGACATCGTTACATCTCTGTCTGATAAATCAGGCCCGCATGCTCACGCAGCGCATGAAATTCAATCATTTCCCAGCGCTGCTTGGCAACATCGAGCTCAGATTTATGTGCCGCCAGAAATACCGATGCACCCACCACATCCTCAGCCATTCGGTGACTGTTCTCGGTAATAAACTTTTTTAGGGCAACTGGATCATCGGAGCTCACCCAGCGCGCCATGTTGTAACGCGCGGGTAGTAGTCGCACCTCTGCACCATATTCAGTTTGTAGTCGATGGGCAACTACCTCGAATTGCAATTGCCCAAAAGCCCCTAAGAGCATCGTTCCACCTGTAAGCGGCCTGAAGACCTGAATAGCACCTTCTTCACCAAGTTGTAAAAGACCTGTACGTAATTGTTTATTGCGCATGGGGTCAGCGGCCTCGACCATGCGAAAGATCTCGGGAGCAAAAAAGGGTAGACCGGTAAATTGCAAAGACTCACCTTCGGTCAGAGTGTCACCTAAATGCAAGAGTCCATGATTGGGTAAGCCAATAATGTCGCCAGGGAAGGCCTCATCCAAAATATCACGCCGCTGTGATAGAAAGGAAAGGGCATTATTGGTGCGGATCTCTTTACCATTGCGCACAATCTTTAACTTCATACCGCGCTGAAAATGACCTGAACAAATCCGCAAGAAGGCTACACGATCACGGTGCGCCGGATCCATATTGGCTTGGATCTTAAAGACTACGGCTGAGCATTTTTTCTCATCGGGCTTGACCTCACGCTGAATCGCATGGCGCGATCCAGGCGCGGGGGCAAGGTCNACCAAAGTATTTAAGATCTCACGCACCCCAAAGTTATTAATGGCTGAGCCAAAAAATACTGGCGATTGACGACCCGCCAAGAACTCATTCCGATCAAAGGCGGGCATGGCGTTTTTAACTAAATCTACTTCNGCAAGAGCCTCTTCAAAAGCGCTCCCAAAACGTTCTTTAAGGGATGGGTCATCCAAAGCAAGGACCGTATTGGAGTCTTCGGTCACACGATCTTCACCTGCCTTAAAGAGGCGCATCTGATGATTGACGATATCAATCACACCCGCAAAGGATTTACCCATGCCCACTGGCCAGGTAAAAGGTACTACCGACATCCCTAGTGCAGTTTCAATCTCATCCATCAAATCAAGAGGTCTTTTAACCTCACGATCCATCTTGTTAATAAAGGTGACTAGTGGCGTATGCCGAGCACGACATACATCTATTAAGCGACGGGTTTGTGGCTCCACACCATTGGCCGCATCGATCACCATTAAGGCGGAATCAACCGCCGTTAACACCCGATAAGTGTCCTCTGAAAAATCTTGGTGACCAGGGGTATCCAGTAAGTTAATAATCGCATCGCGATACTCCATCTGCATGACAGAGCTCGCTACCGAGATACCACGTTGCTTTTCAATCTCCATCCAATCCGAGGTTGCGTGACGGCTGGCTTTACGAGCCTTTACACTCCCCGCAATCTGAATGGCACCTGCATAGAGGAGAAGCTTCTCCGTGAGCGTAGTCTTACCTGCATCAGGGTGCGAGATGATGGCAAAACTACGACGCCGGGCGACTTCGGCAAGGACCGAATCATTTGGGGATGGGTTGGAAGAATTATTGATAAACAACCTACGGAATGAATGGACAAGACAGCAAAAAAGAATCGCTCATTATACGGCAAAGTGCCGTATAATTTACGAATGCCAAGCACCCGCACTCTTGCTTCTATACCCGCTCCATCCGTTGCTCGCCTCGAGGCGCGCATTAGCAATGATTTGCATGCCNTACTAAAGCGTGCCGCAGAGCTACANGGACGNACNATGACTGACTTTATTGTTTCTGCTGTCCAAGAGGCTGCCGTTGCAGCGATAGAGCAGTCAGAAATTATTCGCCTAAACCAAGAGAACCAAACACGTTTTGTGAATGCTTTGATGGAGCCCGCCAAGCCAAATGCAGCATTAAAGAAAGCATTTGACCGACGCCAAAAATTACTAAAGTCCAGCGCGTTTTAACACTGTGTCGCTGACCATTGTTCCATTTGATGCGGCGATCAGCCGTGAGCAGTTTCAAAGTGGCTCCATGCCCCTTGATCGCTACATTCGGGAGCAAGCTTCGCAAGATATTCGGCGAAGGGTGAGTGCCTGCTTTATGGCACTCAATTCCCATCGGCAACTATTGGCTTATTACACCCTTGCGTCAGCATCGGTTTTGTTAGATCAACTACCCAGTGCTATTCAAAAGAAATTGCCCCGCTATGCGGCGGTGCCTGCAGTTCGTATGGGCAGGCTAGCGGTAGATAAAAGCCATCGTCAGAAAGGGCTTGGGAGTGCCTTGCTTGCTGATGCTCTCACTCGTGCCTGCCGTTCGGAAATTACTGCATTTGCCTTGATTGTTGACGCAAAAGATCATGAGGCTATCCAGTTTTATCGGCACCATGGTTTTATGAGCCTCTCGCATCAGGGGCAAAGCTTATTTCTCCCCTTGGCTAGCGTCTCTGGCTTGGTTCATTCAAAGAGAGTGGGTTCATAGTGGCACTCATCACACTCACCGAGGGCAAGTTAGCCTTTGGGCATGTCCCCTTACTCGATCGCACAGCCTTTTCCCTAGAAAGTGGAGAGCGCATTGGCCTAATTGGACGCAATGGCACAGGGAAGTCATCATTGCTAAAGATCCTCGCTGGCCTTGAGAAGCTCGATGATGGCCTCTTGCAGTATCAACAGAATCTCCGCATAGCCTATGTAGCCCAAGAACCTATTTTGCAGACCGAGCACACGGTTTTTGAGGCAGCTGCTGAAGGTCTGGCTCAGGTCAAGGCCTTGCGCGAAGAGTACGAAGCACTTTCAGAGGGCGAGTGGAATGAATCCAATCATGAGCGCTTAGATCAACTGCAATCGCAGCTGGACGCTCAAGGCGGCTGGAACTGGGAGCAACGCGTTAGCGAAAGCTTAGACCGTTTACACCTCGATGCTAATCAAACGATTGGGCAGCTTTCTGGGGGTACTAAAAAACGGGTTGCGCTTGCGCAGGCCCTAGTCACCATGCCTGATGTCTTGCTCCTCGATGAACCAACTAACCATCTTGATTTGGATTCGATTCAGTGGCTAGAGGAACTCTTAAACGCCTATACGGGTGCAATTATCTTCATTACCCATGATCGGGCCTTCTTAGATCATGTTGCTACGCGTATTGTCGAGCTCGATCGCGGGATATTACGCAGCTACCCTGGAAATTACTCCAGTTACGAGAAGGTAAAAGAACAAGAACTCAATGCAGAGTCTTTAGCAAATGCCCGAGCCGATAAATTACTGGCACAAGAAGAAGTTTGGGTGCGTAAGGGTGTGGAAGCTCGGCGAACACGGAGCGTAGGACGTATAGCTCGACTTGAGAAGCTACGTACTCTAAGAGCACAACGCCGCAATGCGATGGGCCAGATCAAGCTTGCCATCTCATCCGGGGATCGTAGCGGCAAGATCGTGGCTGACTTACAAAACGTCAGTAAATCCTATCAAAAGCCGATTGTGCAAAACTTTACAGCAACCATTTTGCGAGGGGATAAGGTTGGGCTCTTGGGTCCTAATGGTGCTGGCAAGACAACCTTACTCAAACTGATTTTAGGAGTCATCCAGCCCGATAGCGGAATTGCAACCATGGGAACGCGGATTGAGGTCGCTTACTTTGATCAGATGCGCGAAGGTTTAAATCTAGAGGCTACCCTTGAGGACTTTATTAGTCCGGGTAGCGAGTGGATTGAGATTAATGGCAATCGTAAGCACGTGAAGAGCTATTTAGGCGACTTCTTATTTGCGCCCGAGCGAACCAACTCGCCGATTAGTACCTTATCGGGCGGGGAGCGCAACCGCCTTTTGCTTGCCAGACTCTTTGCTCGACCAGCCAATGTCTTAGTACTCGATGAGCCAACCAATGATTTAGATATTGATACCTTAGATCTACTCGAGCAACTCTTACAAGATTACGCGGGTACAGTGTTCTTAGTGAGTCACGATCGTACTTTCCTTGATAACGTTGTTACTAGCATGATTGCCTATGAGGGCGATGGTAAGTGGCAAGAGTACGAGGGTGGCTATGAGGACTACAGGATCCAAAAGAAACGCTTTGATGCGTTAACACAGGCAAACACGGCAAGTACCGTCAATAAAACGGCTAGCAAAGAAGACAAAAAGTCAGAGAGCAAGTCAGAGAGCAAGTCAGAAGTAAAACAAAGCGTCACGAAGAGTAAGTTGAGCAATAAAGAGAAAGCAGAATTAGATAAGCTGCCTAATCAGATTGAGCAATTAGAAAAAAAGCAATTGGTCTTGAGCGAGCAATTAGCAAACCCGGAGATCTACAAAGGGGATGCACACCTTATCGTTACCCTTAAAAATGAGCTGACTCAAATAGAAGACCAAATGGCACGCTCGATGAAACGGTGGGAAGAGCTATTGGAGAAAGATAGCGACTTATCCTAATAGTCGGCCACGGTATGATTCATCCCATGACCTTTTTATTTCAATCTCGCATTGGCCTTGGAACCTGGCAAATGGGCGAAGCTGCTCGGTCTGAATCTGATGAAGTTAAAGCGATTGAAGCTGCAATACAAATGGGGTATCGGTTAATTGATACTGCCGAAATGTATGCCTCGGGTAATGCAGAGAGCTTAATTGGCAAGGCATTAAAAATCGCTGGACACAGTAAACGCGATCAACTGCAAATCGTGAGTAAGGTATTGCCCAGTAATGCCAGTACCAAAGGTACCGTTGCAGCCTGTGAAGCCTCAATTAAGCGAATGAGTTGTGACTA
>Ga0063231_10000530_pt1 | contig 10818 bp, 7 predicted proteins | sample LauGreSu1BDMLBSD_2_FD_56231 | JGI IMG/M metagenome (GOLD analysis project Ga0063231, IMG submission 56231) | Freshwater lake microbial communities from Lake Michigan, USA - Su13.BD.MLB.SD v2 (version 2) | ecosystem: Environmental > Aquatic > Freshwater > Lake | place: Lake Michigan, USA...
GGTCGCCATGGTGGTGCGTGACTAAAATGCAGTCGAGCCGGTGATTGTTCTCTTTCAACCAATGGTTGACTGGGGTCGATTCACCTGGATCAACAACCAAGGCCATGCCTTGGTGTTGCAATAGCCAAATGTAATTGTCGGAGAATGCTGGTAGCGGTAAAAGGTTCATGAATCCCCCTATTATAGAAACCAACTCTGTGGTGCAAAACTGGCGTCAATGGCTCAGCACGCCCGCGGGTTCTTTTTTGTTGAACTGGGAGCAGACCCAATTGGATGATTTGGTGTCTGATATCTTTGGATATCACGCGCTTCAGTTGGGCATGCCTGAGCTAAATGGTCTCAAGAACAATCGCATGCCGCACCAGTGGCTTGCTCTTTCAGAAACTGAGGACATTCCAGAGACGCTCAACTACCAATTTGCTGCTCACAGCATTGCGCTGCCATTTCAAGCAGACAGCATGGACTTGCTGGTGATGCCGCATAGCCTCGAATTGAGCTTGGATGCCCATGCCAGCTTGAGGGAAGCCGAACGCGTCCTGATGCCCGAGGGACATTTGATCATGACGGGTTTGAACCCAGCCAGCCTTTGGGGNTGGNGCCACAAGCGTTCCCAGTGGTACCAACGCTGGGGGTTTGAAGGTTTAAATGCGCCACCCTGTGAGGAGCTGATTGGTTATTGGCGATTGCGGGATTGGCTGCGATTGTTGGGTTTTGAAGTCAAAGTCAGCAGGTTTGGTTGTTGGAGGCCCGCACTTGAGAAATCCAAATGGTTTGAACGTTGGTCATTCATGGACAAATTGGGCGCTCAATGGTGGCCTATTTTGGGCGGTGCCTATGTCATTGTGGCCGTGAAAAAGGTCCAAGGTGGTCGCATATTGGGTGCCACCTGGAAGAACCGTGTGCCTCAAGGCAAGGCTGCCGTGACTCTGGCCCGTCGTCAAAATCAAATTCAAGGCGACTCTGTCGCCCAACGAAAGAGTGAAATTGAACCACGTTGAAATTCACACCGATGGTGCCTGTAAGGGCAATCCGGGGCCAGGAGGGTGGGGGGCTTTATTGCGTTCTGCTGAGCATGTCAGAGAAATATGCGGGGGCGAGCTAGACACCACCAACAACCGGATGGAGTTGACAGCGGTAATTGAAGCCTTGCTCGCATTGAAGCGTCCCTGTAAGGTCACTTTGTATTTGGACAGTGAGTACGTTCGCAAGGGCATCACGGAGTGGATTCATGGCTGGAAAGCCAAGGGTTGGCGAACTGCCTCGAAACAAGCTGTTAAGAATGCCGACCTTTGGCAAAAATTAGACCATTTGGTGGCTAGTTCAGGCCATCAAATTGAATGGCGGTGGGTTAAAGGTCATGCGGGTGACCCTGGCAATGAGAGGGCCGATGCGCTTGCAAACAAAGGCGTAGATCAAGCCCTTGGCAGGGCTTAACTCCTGACAATTGACCGAATTTCTTTTACGGTTTGTAAAGTTAGTGTAAGGCAAGAGTTTTTGTCATAAGTCTTGAGGTTTTGCCACTTCATAAGATTCTCAGTAACTGTTACATTTCCAAGCTGTTTTGGGTACTGTTCGGAATCATTGATGTCATTCAAAAAACCTTATCTTGCAATTGCGATCATTGGTGTGGTTGCTGCTTCAGGCGCTGCTTGGTGGCTCCAAAATAAACCTACACCTTCAGGTGTAGAGCTTTTAGCAAAAGCAGGAAATACTCCAAACAGTCCTACCCAAGCCGCAGGTTCTGGGGCGCCTGCCACCTCAGCACCTGGCCCCGGCGGTCCGGGCGGCCCTGGCGGTCCAGCAAGGCCGGCGGCCGTAGAGGTTGCCAAAGTTGAATCGGCCCTGTTGGTTGACGAGACCCAGTCTGTTGGCAGCTTGCGTTCATTTCAAGGTGTGATGCTGCGTCCTGAAGTAGGAGGGCGTGTCAGTCAAGTCTTGTTCAAGGATGGTCAAAAGGTGAAAAAAGGGCAGGTATTGGTCCAATTTGACGATCAATTGCCAGCTGCACAAGTGGCTCAAGCCAAAGCTGAATTGTCCATTGCCCAAGCCAACCACACTCGCAATCAAGAACTGGTTGCCCAAAATTTCATCAGCAAACGCTCACTGGACGAATCAGACGCAGCACTTCAGGTGGCACAGGCCAAATTGGCCTTGGCACAGGCCACCTTGCAACGTTTGAAAGTGTTGGCCCCCTTTGATGGCACTGCAGGTTTGCGACAAATTAACGTGGGTGATTATTTGAAAGACGGCACCGACATGGTCAATGTGGAAGACATTGAAGCGGTCTTGTTGGATTTCCGTTTGCCAGAGCGTTTCCAAAACAAAATCAAGCCTGGTCAAAAAGCACAAGTGACCATGGATGCCGTACCAGGCCGCAAATTCACGGCCATCATCCAAGCCATTGACCCCTTGATTGATGCCAATGGTCGCTCGGTGGGAGTTCGCGGCTGTATTGACAATCGACAAATGCAATTGCGCCCTGGTATGTTTGCCAGAGTGAATGCTGTATTTGGCGAGCGCGCTGATGCACTGGTCATTCCCGAAGAAGCCATCGTGCCACAGGGTGGCCGCTCAACCGTCATTCGAATTGTGCCTGGTGCCAACAAAGATGAACTCGTCTCAGAAAGAGTGACTGTCAAAATTGGAATTCGCCAGCCAGGCAAAGTTGAAATTCTTGAAGGTTTGTCTATCGGTGATTCCGTGGTTATCGCAGGACAGCAGCGCTTGCAAAAAGATGGCAGCATCGTACGCGTGGTAGACACTTCAAAAGCTCAGGGTGGCCCTGCCGGCGGACCGCCCGGCGCTAGGCCAGGGGGTGCGCCCAATGCAGCGCCAAATGCAGGACCCCAAGGAGGTGCGAGACCCGCACAAGGCAAAGGCCCTCAGGCCCAAGCACCCGCAGGTGAGAATCCATGCACGCGAGGTATGAATGCAGCTCGCTGAAACATCCATACGGCGGCCCGTTTTTGCCACTGTTCTATCCCTGCTGATTCTCCTGATCGGCTCGGTCAGTTTCAACCGACTTTCGCTTCGCGAATATCCGAAAATTGATGAACCTACCGTAACCGTCAGCGTCAGATACCCTGGCGCTTCGGCTGAGGTTATAGAGTCGCAGGTGACCAAACCCTTGGAAGACTCCATTGCGGGCATTGATGCTGTCGATGTCATCACCTCCATCAGCCGTGCCGATCAATCCCAAATCACCGTCAAGTTTCGTTTGGAAAAAGATGCTGATACGGCCGCTGCTGAGGTGCGCGATCGAACTTCCCGAATTCGCGGTCGGCTGCCTCAGGCCATCGAAGAGCCTGTCATTGCCAAAGTGGAGGCTGATGCCTTTCCTGTGATTTGGTTGGCATTTTCGAGTGAAACCTTGTCGCCGCTGCAAATCAATGATTTGATCAATCGGGTGGTGAAGCCCCGCCTTCAAACAGTGACGGGCGTGGCAGATGTCCGAATTTTTGGTGAACGCAAATATGCCATGCGCGTCTGGCTAGATGCTGAGCGAATGGCGGCATTCAGGCTCACTTCTCAGGATGTGGAGGACGCAATTCGACGCAGCAATTTGGAATTGCCAGCAGGTCGCATTGAATCGAATTTGCGAGAGTTCAGCGTAACATCTCAAACTGACCTGATCAGGCCTGGGCAGTTTGGCGACATCACCATTCGCAACGTGAATGGATTTCCCATCAAAATTCGAGATGTTGCCAAAGTCGAAGAGGGCACGGCCGATGATCGAAGTCGAGTACGTTTGAATGGAGTACCTTCCATCTCGGCAGGCGTGATCCGCCAAGCTACGGCCAACCCCTTGGAATTGTCCAAAGGTGTTAGGGAGATGATGCCGCGCTTGCAGCAAGATTTGCCGGCCGATTTGACCATCAATGTGGCCAATGACAACTCTGTTTTTATCGACAGATCTATCAAGAGCGTGTTTAAAACCATTGCCGAAGCTGTCGTTTTGGTGGCTCTGGTGATCTTTGTTTTCTTGCGGACTTTCCGCGCTTCCATCATCCCGATCATCACCATTCCTGTGAGCTTGATTGGCACCTTTGCCATGATGGCATTGGCCGGTTTTACCATCAACACTCTGACTTTGTTGGCGCTGGTTTTGGCCATCGGTTTGGTCGTGGACGATGCCATTGTGATGTTAGAAAACATTTATCGGCACATTGAAGAAGGCATGGATCCTTTCTCGGCATCCATCAAAGGGGCCAAGGAAATTGGCTTTGCCATTGTGGCCATGTCGCTTACGCTGGTAGCTGTTTTTGCGCCTCTGGCTTTCACTCCGGGAAGAACAGGCAAGCTGTTCAGTGAGTTTGCTTTGGCGCTGGCTGGCGCAGTGTTGGTATCGGGCTTTGTGGCTTTGACTTTGTCGCCCATGATGAGTTCTTTGTTGCTCAAACACAATCCCAATCCAAATCGTTTCGATCGTTTTATGGAGACCATGCTCAATGGTTTGTCCAATGGGTACGAGAAACTTTTGCGATTTGTCCTTCGAAAAGCGCGTTGGTTGGTGGTGCTTGTCATGGCCTCTTGTGGTGTTGGCATTGCCTTGGTGTATCCCACCATGAAGCAAGAACTGTCACCCTTAGAAGATCGTGGCACTATTTTGGCCACTGTGACGGCCCCCGACGGTTCAACCCTAGATTACACCGACAAATACGCCAAAATGCTAGAGAGGATTGGCAGCTCTTACCCTGAATTTGACAGAATCTTTGCCAATCTGGGCAATCCTACCGTGGCCCANGGCAGCGTCATTTACCGCGCGGTCGATTGGGACGAGCGCAANCGAACCACGCCGGAAATTGCGCGTGAGATGCAGGGCAAATTCAGCGGCATCCCAGGTGTCAATGCGTTCCCCATTACCCCGCCATCGCTGGGGCAAGGCTTCAGGGAGCGTCCAGTCAATTTTGTGATTCAAACGTCTGACAGCTATCAAAACTTGAATGCTGTCACGCGCCAAATGCTGGACGAGATTGCCAAAAACCCTGGCTTCATTGCCCCCGATGTTGATTTGCGTTTGAACAAACCCGAACTGCGTATCGATATCGATCGAATCAAGGCTACAGAGTTGGGTGTCAGTGTNGATGTGGTGGCCAGAGCCATTGAAACCATGCTGGGCGGGCGCAATGTGACACGTTACAAGCGTGATGCCGAACAATACGACGTCATTGTGCAAACTCAGTCAACAGGGCGCAATACGCCTGAAGACATTGACAACATTTACGTTCGCGGTCGCAACGACACCGTGATCCCTCTGAGTGCTTTGGTCAAAGTGCGAGAGAGCGTTTCGCCGCGCGAATTGAATCACTTTGGGCAGCGTCGCTCAGTAACTATCACAGCCAATTTGGCGCCCGACTATGCCTTGGGTGAAGCCTTGAACTTTTTAGACAAAACTGCTGCGGGCATTCTCAAGACGGGCTACACCACTGAGCTCAATGGCACCTCACGAGAATTCAGAAATTCTCAGGGTGCGTTGGTCATCGTTTTTGTGCTGGCCTTGTTCTTTATTTTTTTGGTGCTGGCCGCTCAATTTGAAAGTTTCATTGACCCCTTGGTGATCATGTTGTCGGTTCCTTTGTCGATGTTTGGAGCCCTCATCACATTGAAGTTAACGGGCGGAACACTCAACGTTTACTCGCAAATTGGTTTAATTACCTTGGTTGGCTTGATTACGAAACACGGCATTTTGATTGTTGAATTTACCAATCAATTGCGAGAGCAAGGTATGGATACTTTCGACGCCATTGTGAAAGCCTCCAGCCAGCGTTTGCGTCCTATTTTGATGACCACCGGTGCCATGGTGCTGGGTGCATTGCCATTGGCCTTGGCCACAGGCGCAGGCGCAGAGAGTCGCATTCAAATCGGCTGGGTGATTGTGGGTGGCATGAGCTTTTGGAACGCTGTTGACAGTCTTTGTGGTGCCTACCATGTACTCTTTGTTTGCACGCAAAAAGGTCCCTGGTCCTAACAAAAATGATGTGTCAGGTGAACCCCCAGAGTCAGCACACGCACATTGACCTTTGACAAGAAAAAAATAGCGCCCTAGGGCGCTATTTTTTTTGAGGTCCTGCTTAAAACATCAAAACGTCAACCCAATCACCCACTTGGGCAGTGCTTTGTTGGTGAGACAAAACAATCAGTGCATTGGCCTGCACCATGGAACTCAAAACACCAGAGCCCTGATTGCCAGTGGTCACCACTTCGAGTTCACCATTGACATTGCGCGACACAATGCCTCTTTGGTATTCGGTTCGGCCTGGTTTTTTTCTCAAGACCTCCAGCGTTTTAGCTCTCAACATGGGTGAAGGGCCAGCGCTGGTGCCCATCATTTTCAGCAAGGCTGGTTTGACGAACGCCAGAAATGTGACCATGACGGCCACTGGGTTGCCAGGCAAGCCAAACAAAATAGCAGACCTGTTGCCCTTTTGAATGCGTCCCACCGCCATGGGACGACCTGGGCGCATGGCAATTTTCCAAAACACCACATCCCCCAATTTTTTCATCATGGCTTTGGTGAAGTCGGCTTCGCCCACGCTCACGCCGCCGCTGGTGATGATGGCGTCGGCTTTTTCTGCAGCTTGATTGAATGCTTGTTCCAACAAGATGGGATCGTCTTTGACCACACCCATGTCTACCATCTCGCAACCCAATGATTGCAACATGCCATGCACGGTATATCGATTGCTATCGTAGACAGCACCTTCTCTGGGAGGCTCACCCAAACTCAAAATTTCATCGCCCGTAGAAAAGTAGGCTACGCGCAAGCGCCGAACCACCGACACGGTCGGAACGCCAAGGCTAGCTAGAAGTCCGGCAGCCGCTGGCGTAATCAAGCCGCCTTTGCTGAGAGCCGCTTTGCCTTGCATGATGTCCTCGCCGCACAACCTGCGGTTGTCGCCAACTTGAAGCAGACCCGCTGGTATTTCAATGGCATCTTCGGCAGTCATCTTGCAAAGCTCTTGAGGCACCACCGTGTTCAAGCCTTGAGGCATGATGGCGCCCGTCATGATCTTCACGCATTCGCCTTCATGGACCTCGCCTTGCCAAGCTTTACCGGCCAAAGCAGTGCCAACGACTTTGAGCGACAAGGCTTGCGTCTTGTTCAATGCAGTGCCGTCAAAGGCATATCCGTCCATTGCAGAGTTGTCATGGGGAGGCACATTGATTGGACTGATGACGTCTTGCGATGTGACTCTGCCCAGTGCTGCGAAGATATCAACCGATTCCGAGTCTTGAACAGGTTCAAGCAATAGATCCAAAAACTTCAAGACTTCGCTGACTGGCAACGCTTGAGGGTCATAAGCTTCTAGTTTGGCCGCAATGTCAGCCAGTGACGGTGAGTGTGTCATTTGGATTGTTCTAAGCGGTGCAATTCTTCCAGGGTGTTGGCATTGAAGAAAGCTCTTGGATCGACATCGTCGGTATCAAAGGGCACCAGCACTGTTTTGTGCTGCGCTGTCCACGCATCAATTTTTCGGCCGCCCGATTGCATGAACTTCACAAGGCTTTCCAACAAACTTACTCGCATCAAGCAAAAGACAGGTTGCGCTCTAACACTGCCGTCTTCCTCTTTGGCAGCGGCCACTGCGATCTCGGCATCTTCAGCGATTAAAGTGTCCAGCAAGCGTTGCGTTAAATTCAATGGGAACAAAGGACTGTCGCAGGGAACGGTGAGAAGCAAGTCTGTTTCGCAACGCTCCAGTCCCGTTAAAAACCCAGCAAGCGGTCCGGCAAAGTTATCGGTGCTGTCGGGCCAGACCTGAACGCCAAAAGACTCGTAGGCCGACAAATTTCGGTTGGCAATAATCATCATCTCAGACACAGTCACTGCGTCTTGCATTTGCAGTCGCATGAGGGTGTGGAGGGTGAGTGGCGTCCCATTGAAGTTTTGCAATCCTTTGTCGACGCCGCCCATTCGAGCACCGCGGCCACCAGCCAAAATCAAACCTGTGATGCTGAGATCGTTCATAAATAAAAGTGTTTCTTAGCTTGCAACTCAGTCAGCCACCGATGTAACTCATCTCGACTTTGCGTTTGGTGCTGCTGGGTGCTGCGTCATTGCCCGTCATGGGCTCCGAGACGCGCAACTCGGAGTATCTGTCATCTCTTTGTGCCCAAATGGCCGCAATGGCTTGCGTCAAAGCCTTGGGGTCTGTTGCACTTCGGACCAGAGGTTTGAGGTCGTAGCCTTGCGTGGCAAACAAACACAAATAAAGCTGACCTTCCGTGGTTAAGCGTGCGCGATTGCAATCGCTGCAAAAGGCCTTGGTGACGCTGCTGATGAAACCAATTTCACCCAAGGCTTCTTCGTGCTTGCCATGTTCATTCAGATAGCCCCAGCGTTCGGCTGTTTCGCCGGCTTGGCTGGCTTTCAGCGGCATGAGTGACATTTCGGCTTGCAAAAGCTTCAGGATGTCGGAACTGGGCATGACCTCGTTCATACGCCAACCATTGGTTGCACCCACATCCATGTACTCAATGAATCGAAGTGCAATGCCTTTGCCTTTGAAATACCGCGCCATGGGCAATATTTCTTGTTCGTTGGTACCCCGCTTGACCACCATATTGACTTTGATGGGGCCAAGCCCGGCTGCTTTGGCGGCTTCGATGCCTTCAAGCACATCACTGACTGGGAAGTCCACGTCGTTCATGCGTTTGAAAATGGTGTCGTCTAGACCGTCCAAGCTCACCGTGACCCGTTTCAGACCGGCATCCTTAAGTGCTTGAGCTTTGCGAGCCAGCAACGAGCCGTTGGTGGTAAGCGTAATGTCCAGTGGATGGCCNTCAAGCGTTTTCAAGGCGGCTAATTGCCCAATCAATATTTCTAAATTTTTGCGCAGCAAGGGTTCGCCACCCGTGAGNCGAATCTTTTCAACGCCCANCTCAATGAAGCTCTGCGCTGTGCGTGTGATTTCCTCAAAGCTGAGCAATGCGCTGTGCGGCAAATACACGTAGTCATTGTTGAAAATTTCTTTGGGCATGCAATAACTGCAACGGAAATTGCATCGGTCNGTCACGCTGATTCGCAAATCGCGCAATGGCCGGTTTCTTTGATCGCGAAGGGCTTGACCTGATTGCCAAGCGTCAGCAGGNAAGATTTCTGGAACAGGCAAATTTCCNAGTGGCTGACTGATGATGGGAATGACGCGTTCAGACACAAGGAGCCCCAGCTNCGGAATGGTTGTGAATCAAGTTGAGTTGCATGCCTGTATTTTGCGCGTAAAAAAGCCCGATCATGTTGCCATGACCGGGCTTTGTGTTGCTCAAAGGCTTGGTTTAGCCGTGGAATTGCATCATCAAAGGCACAATGAGCAGGGCCACAATGTTGATGATCTTGATCAAGGGGTTGATGGCGGGNCCTGCTGTGTCTTTGTAGGGGTCACCCACGGTGTCGCCGGTCACAGCGGCTTTGTGCGCCTCTGAGCCTTTGCCGCCGTGATGNCCGTCTTCGATGTATTTCTTGGCATTGTCCCAAGCACCACCGCCGGTACACATGGAAATAGCCACAAACAAGCCGGTCACAATGGTTCCCATGAGCAGGCCGCCCAAGGCTTTGGGGCCCAGAACCAGGCCCACCACTACGGGTACCACCACTGGGAGCAAGCTGGGGATAACCATTTCTTTNATGGCCGCAGTGGTCAGCATGTCAACAGCACGGCCGTATTCTGGCTTGGCAGTGCCTTCCATGATGCCCTTGATTTCGCTGAACTGACGGCGAACTTCAACNACCACCGCGCCCGCTGCACGGCCTACAGCCTCCATGGCCATGGCGCCAAACAAGTAAGGTATGAGGCCACCAATGAACAAGCCCACAATGACCATGGGGTCGGACAAGTCAAAGGAAATGGCTTTGCCATAGGTTTCAAGTTTGTGGGTGTAGTCGGCAAACAAGACCAAGGAAGCCAAACCTGCAGAGCCAATGGCATAGCCTTTGGTCACGGCTTTGGTGGTATTGCCCACAGCGTCNAAGGGGTCTGTGATGTCGCGCACACTGCTGGGCAGTTCTGCCATTTCGGCAATACCGCCAGCGTTGTCGGTGATAGGGCCATANGCGTCCAAAGCCACCACAATGCCGGCCATGGAAAGCATAGACATGGCCGCTACGGCAATGCCGTACAAACCAGCCAAGTTGTAAGACGCCAAAATGGCCATGCACACAAAAATCACGGGCCAGGCTGTGGAGCGCATTGAAACGCCCAAGCCAGCAATGATGTTGGTGCCATGACCCGTGGTGGAGGCTTGAGCAATGTGTTGCACTGGGCTGTATTGNGTNCCNGTGTAAAACTCAGTGATCCACACCAAGGCGGCGGTCAAAANCAAGCCGACGGCGCANGCACCGAACAACTTCATTTGGCTNCCGNTGGCCGNNATGGCNTTGTCCGGCATGATCCANATGGTGACGAAGTANAAAGCGATGAGTGACAAAACGCCTGCAATGGCCAAACCTTTGTACAAGGCGGGCATCACGTTGGTCATGCCAGGNGAGGCTTTGACAAAGAAGCAACCAATGATGGAGGCNANNATGGACACNGCNCCCANNGCNAGGGGGTACATCACNGCATTGCCAGGCGCGCCAGCAATGAGAAGTGAGCCCAAGACCATTGTGGCAATCAAGGTGACTGCGTAGGTTTCAAACAAGTCAGCGGCCATGCCGGCACAATCGCCCACGTTATCGCCCACGTTGTCGGCAATCACGGCGGGGTTGCGAGGGTCATCCTCTGGAATGCCAGCTTCCACCTTACCGACCAAGTCTGCACCCACGTCTGCACCCTTGGTAAAGATGCCACCGCCCAAACGGGCGAAGATGGAAATGAGGGA
>Ga0063231_10000532_pt1 | contig 10804 bp, 10 predicted proteins | sample LauGreSu1BDMLBSD_2_FD_56231 | JGI IMG/M metagenome (GOLD analysis project Ga0063231, IMG submission 56231) | Freshwater lake microbial communities from Lake Michigan, USA - Su13.BD.MLB.SD v2 (version 2) | ecosystem: Environmental > Aquatic > Freshwater > Lake | place: Lake Michigan, USA...
TTGCCTTTTACGACTATTGGCTTGCTGCAATACATCACACCAACATTGCAGTTTTCAGTCGGAGTCTGGATCCGTCATGAAGATATGCCCACTGCACGTTGGGTTGGATTCTTAATTATTTGGGTTTCTCTTACAACCCTTGCAATTGATTTAGTTAAATCAGGCAGAACGGTCAATAACAGCATCGCATAGCGACATAAGCGCACCAGTTGCATCATTTATTGGTAGCGGCCCAAGAGCGGATCGAGCCTCTTTTGCAACCTGCATCAACTGTTGACGAGACTCATCGAGCGCCTTGTGATTTCGAAGTGCAACCAAAACCTGCTGAACAGTGGCTTCATCTTCAATCGGAGCGCTGAGCAATCTCTTCAGATCAGTATCTGCAGGGTCATTTGATTTCATGACATTTAAAGTTACAAGTGTTGGATGAGGTAATGCTCGAGTGGATCTTGTCCAGGGTTCGGTCCCTGAGTTTCCATGATCTGTCCGATTACTAAACGTTCAAAGGTGCGCGCTTGTAAGCGAACTGCTGCAGGTCCAAGATCTGCCAATAGATCTGAAGACTTTGCGAAGAGAAAATCTCCGGTCAAGATTGCGATTGTGTTCCCCCAGCGCATATTTGCGCTTTCAACTCCACGACGAAGTGGCGCTTCATCCATAACATCATCGTGATAGAGGGTTGCTAGGTGTGTAATCTCGCAAGCAACAGCTGCGGCGATGACACCTTGGCCAGATGGATCACCATATTGAGCGGTTAAAAGGGTCAATAAGGGGCGTAAACGCTTGCCTCCAGCCGCTACAAGGTGGTGTGCGGTCTCATCAACAAATGGGTACTCGCTACGAGTGTGACTACGTAGTAAAGATTCAACCTGTGCCATTTGGCTAATTAGTTGCGCCTCTAATGCTGGCGCAACATTGGGAATGCCAAAGGTGGACATTATCGAATGAAGATAGCTAAGTCGGTAATGAAATCAAGTACTGGGGCTGGATAGATTCCCAAAACCAATGTGATTACCGCNGAGATAACAACAGTTGCGCGGGTAAGAATTGAAGGAATTTCCACCGCTGTTCCATCTTCAACCGCATCTGTGAAGAACATCAACACAATGACGCGAATGTAGAAGAAGGCTGCAATCGCACTTGAAAGCACACCGGTGATAACAACCGCTGTTGCGCCATTCTCATATGCTGCAGAGAAAATTGAAAACTTTCCGATGAAACCACTTGTTAGTGGGATTCCAGCAAAAGCCAATAGGAAGAGAGCAAAGGCAGAGGCGGCAAATGGTGAACGCTTTCCAAGTCCCTTCCAACGATTGAGATCGGTAACTTCGCCAGATGAATCGCGAACTAAGGTCACAACAGCAAAACCACCAACTGTTGCAACACCGTAAGCAAATAGGTAGAAGATCGTTGCATCAAGACCAGCCTTGTTAAGGGCAATAATTCCTGAAAGCAAGAAACCTGCGTGGGCAATTGATGAGTACGCCAACATGCGCTTTACATCGCGCTGCGAAATAGCAACAAGAGATCCAAGCAACATACTGATGATTGCAATGGCAGAGATGATTGGAGTCCATGACCATTCTGCGTTGGCAAATACTGTGTAAAAGATTCGAAGCATCGCACCAAAGGCTGCAACCTTGGTTGCCGCTGCCATNAAGGCTGTGATTGGAGTGGGTGCACCTTGGTACACATCTGGTGACCATGAGTGGAATGGAACTGCACCGACCTTGAAGAGCAATCCAATTGATAGGAATGACATACCGATCAAGAGCAGAACATCATTTCCGCTGCCACCAATTACTGATTCACGGATTCCTGCAAAGGTGATTGAGCCTGAGAAACCGTATAAATACGCCGCTCCGAAGAGGAAAAATGCTGAGGCAAATGAGCCCAATAGGAAGTACTTAAGCGCTGACTCTTGTGATGCCAAACGACGGCGGCGAGAAAGGCCTGCCATCAAGTACAACGGCAATGAAAGCATCTCGAGTGCAACAAAGAGCATGATCAAATCACTTGCGATTGGGAATAGCATCATTCCGGAAACAGCAAACAAGGTAAGTGGATAAACCTCTGTGACCTGGTTTCCAGCTTGTGCTGCTTCACGTTCTTCTGCAGATCCTGGAAGAGCCGCAGCAAGTGGTGTGAAATGCTCTGTATCGGCGATTAAGAAGATTGAAATAATCGCAATAACAAGAATTGATCCCTGCAAAAGAACCGCAGGACCATCAATTACAAGTGATCCCATCGCCGGAGTTAATGATTGCTCTCCACGAATTCGCCATACCTGGAACAGAGAAAGCATGAGCGTTCCAAGAGTCAGCGTTAACTGAACTGCTGGGCGAAGTGCCTTAGAGACAAATGCTTCTACGAGAACACCAATGAGTGCTCCACCAAGCAAAATTAAGATTGGTGAAAGTAATGTGTATGAAAGAACTGGTGCTGTAAATGTCATTACTTGTCCCCAATACTTGGTACAGGATCAGTGAATCCCATTTGTGAGATCACATGCTTAGCTGCGGGGTTAATTACATTCAGCAGTGGTGATGGGTAGAAGCCCAACACAACAATGATTGCAATTACCGGTGCGATTGCAAGCTTCTCGCGAAGGTTGAGATCCTTAAGGTTTTCATTACCTGCAGTTGTTGGACCGTGCAACGCCTTTTGTACTGGAATCAAAATGTACAGCGCAGCTAAAACAATTCCGAAGGTCGCAATAATTGCATGCACTGGGTAACGAGTAAATGTTCCAACTAGTACAAGGAACTCGCTAACAAAGCTGGATAGTCCCGGAAGTGCCAGCGATGACATTCCTGCAATAAAGAAGCTCCATGCCATTACGGGAGTAACTCGTTGCAAGCCACCAAAGTCAGAGATCGTTGAAGATCCACGACGAGCAATCATCCAGCCAGCTACTAGGAATAGCGCTGCGGTGGAGAATCCATGGTTAAACATGTACAAAGTTGCTCCGCTTTGAGCTTGGCTTGTCATCGCAAAGATACCCATTGTGATGAAACCGAAGTGAGAGATCGATGTGTAGGCAATCAATCGCTTAATGTCTTTCGCACCAATGGCAAGGAAAGCACCGTAAACAATTGAGATAACAGCCAAGATCATAATCAAAGGTGTAAATGTCTTACTTGCCTCAGGGAATAAGGTGAGGCAGTAACGGATCATTCCAAATGTTCCGACCTTGTCGAGAACGCCAAGCAACAAAACAGATGTTCCTGGTGTTGCCGATTTTGCTGCATCTGGCAACCAGGTATGGAAGGGCCATACCGGAGCCTTAATTGCAAAGGCGATGAAGAAGCCAAGGAACAAAAGGTTCTGAGTTGTTGAACTCATTTGAAGTTGTGAAAGCTTGTCGAGATCAAATGTGTGTCCGCCTTGAGCACCTGACATCACATACAAGGCGATGATTGATGCAAGCATCAACAATCCACCAAATAATGAGTACAACAGGAACTTAACAGCTGCTGCAGAACGCTCTCCGGTGCCGTATCCACCAATAAGGAAGTACACAGGGATCAACATCGCTTCGAAGATCACGTAGAACAAGAAGAGATCAGTTGCGGCAAATACACCGATCATCATTGTTTCAAGAACAAGGATCAGCACATAGAAAGTCTTAACACTCCATCGTCCACCGTGTGCTTCATTCCATCCAGCAAGCACAACAACTGGGGCAAGGATTGTTGACATCAAAATCAAAACGAGAGCGATCGCATCGACACCAAGTGCGAAGTTAATTCCAAAGCTTGGAATCCATGCGTAGCTTTCAACAAATTGCAGATCAACATTGTCACGCTGGAAGCCAACTGCCATTGCGATGGTTGCTGCCATTACAACAAGTGTGGTTCCTAACGCTGCTTGCTTTGCAGCTTTTTCATTGCTCTTTGGAAGGGCAGAGATGATTGCTGCACCTGCAAGAGGTAGAAGCATTAATAGTGATAACCACTTCATTACTGAACCACCACCCAAATAGCGCCGATTAACGCAATTGCGCCAACCAAAATCATTGCTGCATAGCTGCGAACATAGCCATTTTGAAGGCCACGAAGCGCAGAACCTGAGCCCATAGCTACCTGACCGACGCCACGAACTGCACCATCGATAACCGCATCATCTGCTGCAACCAAGGTTGTTGTTAAGGCTTGGCCAGGACGCATGAATACCGCTTCATTGAAGCGATCCTGCATCAAATCTTGACGTGCAACCTTGGTAAAGATTGAAACATTCTCAGGAGCAACTGATGAAACATCCTGACGTGCATACTTAAAGAATGCAATTGCAACGCCAATTGCCACCATTGTGAGCGCCATTGCAGAAACAACGATCGGCTCAAGTAAATGATGCTCGTGCTCTGCATGGTGATCAAACAGTGGGTGCAACCAGTTTTCTAAAGCATCGCCACGTGAAAGTAGGAAACCAGATGAAACTGACCCAATTGCAAGAATCGCCATTGGTAACCACATCAACCATGGGGACTCGTGTGGATGGGCATCATCATCCCAACGCTTTGTTCCGGTAAATGTAAGGATCATGACGCGAGTCATGTAGAAGGCGGTAATTGCTGCACCGATCAAAGTNGTTACACCAAGAATAATNCCCTTGGCTCCCCCAGCGTTAAACGCTGTTTCAATAATCATGTCCTTTGAATAGAAACCAGCAAATGGTGGAACACCCAAAATTGCAAGGTATCCAAGACCAAATGTCACAAAGGTAATTGGCATGAACTTACGAAGCGCACCGTACTTGCGCATATTTACTTCATCATTCATTCCGTGCATAACAGAACCTGCACCCAAGAACATTCCTGCCTTGAAGAAACCGTGTGTTAGCAAGTGCATGATTGCAAATGCGTAACCAACTGGACCTAAGCCAGCTGCAAGAATCATGTAACCGATCTGAGACATTGTTGAAGCAGCAAGTGCCTTCTTAATATCATCTTTAGCGGTACCGATTAATGCACCAAACATCAAAGTAATTGCACCAACAATGACAACTAATAGCTGCGCGGTAGGAGCTGCATCAAATACAAAGTTAGAGCGAGTAATTAAGTACACGCCAGCGGTAACCATGGTTGCAGCGTGAATAAGTGCAGAAACCGGGGTTGGACCCGCCATCGCATCGCCCAACCATGCTTGCAATGGGAACTGAGCAGATTTACCAGCTGCAGCGACCAGAAGCATGATTCCCATACCTGTTAGCGCAGCTTCAGATGCATGATGTGCATGCTCTTGAACGCCAGCAAATGAAACTGTGCCCATAGTTGCAAAGGCGATCATGATTGCAAATGACAATCCCATATCGCCGATACGGTTCATAACAAATGCCTTTTTGGAGGCAGTTGCATATGCAGGCTTTTGATTCCAGAAACCAATAAGTAGGTAAGAGGCAAGACCCACGCCTTCCCAACCAACATAAAGGTTGAGGTAGCTATCACCTAGAACCAAGAGCAACATCGCTGCGATGAAGAGGTTTAGGTATGCAAAGAATCGACGACGATCTTTGTCATGAGACATGTATGAGATCGAATAAATGTGGATCAGTGTTCCAACACCTGTGATCAGAAGAACGAAGCAGATAGACAGCTGATCAAGTAGCAATCCTGCATCAACCTTGAACTCTCCAACATTGATCCACTCAAACAACTTTTGACCGATGGGACGTTGTTCAGTTGGACGATCCAGCATCAACATAAGTTGATAAAGGCCTACGCCAAATGAAGAGGCTGACATTGCTGTACCTAGTAGGTGTCCCCACTTATCAGCGCGACGTCCAGCTAATAGAAGAATCGCAGCACCAGCTAAAGGCAGTGCGATTAAGTAAACGAGTGAGGTTGAAGTAGTCATCGTTATCGTTTCAACAAACTAGCATCATCAACAGATGCTGATCGGCGTGATCGATAGATCGTCACGATAATTGCTAGTCCAACTACTACTTCGCAAGCAGCAACGACCATGGTGAAGAAGGCCATGACTTGGCCATCTAGATCGCCGTTAATGCGAGAAAAAGTCACAAATGAAAGGTTTGCTGCGTTGAGCATGAGCTCAATGCACATGAAAACAACGATGGCATTGCGGCGAACAACAACGCCGACAGCTCCGATAGTAAAGAGGAGCGCTGAGATGTAAAGGTAATTAGCAGCGTTCATTACTTCTCCTCCTCAATCTGAGTATTAACTTCAGCTAAGTCGAAGCTCTTGTAATCCAACATATCTCCACGAGCCTCCAGGCTTGCGTTAACCGATGTTGGAGCAGGAGTTCCATCTGGAAGAAGTGCTGGAACATCTACCGCGTTGTGACGGGCGTAAACACCAGGACCAGGAAGTCCTGCTGCGCTACCCAATGATTCACCGCGGAAACGATTGATTGATAGTTGACGCTGTGTTGGGCGAACAGTTGTGCGTTGGTGATGCGCAAGAACCATTGCACCCATTGCAGCGGTAATCAGCAGCGCTGACACAACCTCAAATGGGAAGACATAAGTTGAGAATAATTCCTTTGCAATTCCTTGAACATTGCCATCCGCATTAGCTGCAGATAAACCAATCGCTTGGCGACCCAAAGTCGCACGGCCTAGAAGTGAAACCATCAATCCACCAAAACCAACCGCGGCGGTGATCGCAATTGGGCGAAGACCGGCGATGGTTTCTGTTAATGAATCAGATGAATCAACACCGACCAACATCAAAATAAAGAGGAAGAGCATCATTACGGCACCGGTGTAAACAACAACCTGAACAATTCCGAGGAACACCGCATCCTGTGCGATGTAGAAGATTGCCAAAACAACCATAACGAAAGCCATCAAGATTGCGGAGTGAACAGCTTTCTTGACGAGCAACATTCCAAGTGCTGCAACAACAGCCATTGGTCCAAGAATCCAAAACATAATTGCTTCGGGCTGTGCAGTCTGACCAACTTCAAGAGCTAGTTGCATCATGGTTGACCATCCGTTGCCTGTGATGGGTGCGCACCCTTCACATCACCGTTGTAATAGTTGGTATCAGTCATATCTGGATACATTGGGTGTGGAGGCATAAGCATTCCTTGGCGCAAAGGAGCCAATAAATCTTGCTTTTCAAAGATCAGCTTTGCACGAGTGTCATCGGCCAGTTCATACTCATTTGTCATTGTTAATGCGCGAGTAGGACAAGCTTCAATACACAAGCCGCAGAAAACGCAGCGAAGGTAGTTAATTTGATACACCTTGCCGTAGCGCTCACCAGGAGACATACGGTTTTCTTCAGTGTTGCTTTCACCTTCAACATAAATTGCATCTGCAGGACATGCCCAAGCACAGAGTTCGCAACCAATGCACTTTTCTAAACCATCTGGGTGACGATTAAGTTGGTGACGACCATGGAAACGCTCTTCAGTTGGTGCCTTAACTTCTGGATACTCAACGGTCAAAGGCTTCTTGAACATCGTTGAGAAGGTAACCCAAAATCCCTTCATGTGGCCCAAGAAGCCAACTGAAGGTGTTTGTTCTACTTCGTAAAATTCAACATCGTTGATGCCAAGATCTTTTGGCTTTAACGGTTCGAGGTTTTCAGCCACGGTCGCCTCCTGTGTTTTTTGAGACATTAATAGTTGAAACCTCCATAGGTAATGAAGGAACAGCAAATGAAGGAGCCGCCTTGTTGTCGCCATCGGCCACAGCTGCTTGCTTTTTCTTCTTTGAATTTTCAAATCCTATATTGACCGCCATGATCAGAACCACCACAGTGCTTGCAAATGCGATTACTACTGAACGTGGAGCACCTTGTAGTGAAAGAACGCGCAATGTTGCAACAACCAAGATCCAAAGAATTGAAATTGGATCAAAACCTTCCAACCAAACTGCATGAACTGGTCGTAACGAAGACGTGGAAGTGTTCCGCGTAGCCAAACAAATACGAAGAAGAAGGTAATTACCTTGGCAAAGAACCAAACCGCGGTGAACCAGCCACCCAGCCAAGCTTCAGTAAAACCAAGCCCTGGAGGTGCTTTATAGCCACCGAGGAACAAGGTGGTTGCAAGGGCTGAAACCGCAACAATGTTGACGTACTCAGCAAGGAAGAACAAAGCAAACTTAAGTGATGAGTATTCAGTGTGGAAACCACCAACCAGCTCGCCTTCTGCTTCTGCAAGGTCAAATGGTGCACGGTTAGTTTCACCAACCATTGAGATCGCATAGATCGCAAATGATGGGAAGAGCACTACTGCGTACCACCATGAAGATTGAGCTGCAACGATGTCTGATGTTGACATCGAACCTGCGTAAATGAAGACGGCGACAAGCGAAAGTCCCATTGCAATTTCATATGAAATAACTTGCGCGCTTGAGCGCAGTCCACCAAGCAGTGGATATGTAGATCCTGAAGACCAACCCGCTAAAACGATTCCGTAAACACCAACAGATGCGATGGCAAGAATGTAAAGGACTCCCACTGGAAGGTCAGTTAATTGCATCGCAGTCTTCTGACCAAACATTGTGACTTCACCGGTAATTGGAATTACCGCGAATGACATGAACGCTGTTGTTGCACTGATGATTGGTGCTAAAACAAATACAACCTTGTCTGCAGCTGTAGGAATGATGTCTTCCTTGAGCGCTAATTTCACACCATCTGCAAGAGCTTGAATTAAACCAAATGGTCCTACACGGTTTGGTCCTGGACGCTGCTGCATACGACCAACGATGCGACGCTCTGCCCAAACAGACATCAAAGTTAGAAGCACGCAGATCACAAATACAAAAAGCGCTTTGACGGCGATGAGCCAGCCTGGATCTGCTCCAATGAGTTGTGCAGTTGTCATGCCTTCACCACCGTAACTACTGCGCCATGTGCGACGCCTAGGTTTACCAACAATTGAGAACCACGTGAATTACGTGGTGCCCAGACAGCATCATCATGAATATTTTCAACAAGGGCTGAAAGGGTTACAGAGCCTTGCGCAGTAGAGATTCTTAGCTGATCTCCATCAACAACACCCATGGATTGAGCACGCTTTGGAGAGATAACTGCAACTGTTCTGCGAGCTGTTCCAGCTAAGTGCTCTTCGCCCTCTTGCAAAGTTCCAAGATCCAACAAGCGACGCCATGAAGTAATCAAAGCTTGATCTCCATTGAGTGCAGGTTGTGCTTGTGCAGAAACTTTATTGAATGTTGCGCGGGCACCATCCCATGCACCAAGAGATGCAATCTCCTTTGCCGCTGCAGTTACAGTTCCAAGGTTAAGTGAGATTCCCATTTCATCAGCGATCATAGAAAGAATTCTCAAATCACTGCGATTAAGTGAATCAGCAACCGCGGCATCAAATGAGCGAGCACGACCTTCCCAGTTAAGGAATGATCCAGATTTTTCTGTTACCGCTGCAACTGGCAGAACAACATTTGCGCGAGCCGTAACCGAACTTGGTGCGATTTCAAGTGAGACAACAAATGCTTTCTCCATTGCAGAAAGTGCAGCTTGGCTATTGTCGCCATCGAGTGGATCTACGCCACCAACAACAAGTGCGCCAATCTGTCCTGCATGTACCGCATCAATAATCTGTGAGGTTGANCGACCAACTTCAGCTGGAATTGAATCTGNATTCCATACAGCTGCGATATCAACACGAGCTGCAGCATCTGTTACTGGACGACCACCTGGCAAAAGATTTCCAATTGCTCCAGCTTCGATCGCACCACGTTCACCAGCGCGACGTGGAATCCACGCAAGCTTTGCACCAGTTGAATCAGCAAGTGCTGCAACAGCGCTCAGTGATCCTGCGCTTTCAGCTGCGCGCTCTCCGACAAGGATTACCGACTTATCGGTCAACTTCTGTGAAGCAATTGCTGCAGCTTCTTGCCCTGGGGCAACCTTTACAAACTCAGCCTTGAGCTTGTCAACCGCAATAGATTCCTTAGAACCGATTGAAACAACCTTNAAAGCACGCTTGCGGAACTGCTTATTGATACGTAGGAAAACAATTGGTGACTCTTCTTCTGGCTCAAAACCAACTAGAAGAACTTGATCAGCCTTATCAATATCGCGGTAGGTAGTTGATGACCCAACAACTCGTGATGCGATGAATTCGCGTTCTTCATCTGATGAAAGACGTGAACGGAAATCAATGTCATTGGTGCCCAGAGCAACACGTGCAAACTTGCTGTAACCATATGCATCTTCAAGTGTTGCACGACCACCAACAAGAACAGCAGCCTTTGCAGATTTAAGTCCTTCTGCAGCAACAGCAAGTGCTTCTGGCCATGATGCTTCAACAAGTTCTCCTGATGCGTTACGGATCATAGGAACCTTTAGACGATCTACCGCTGTTACATACTTAAATGCCCAACGACCCTTATCGCAGTTCCACTCTTCGTTAACTGATGCATCTTCTCCAGCTAAGCGACGCAAAGTCTTTCCACGACGAACATCTGTGCGCATATCGCAACCAGATGCACAGTGCTCACATGCAGATGGAGTTGAAACTAAATCAAATGGACGTGCGCGGAATCGGTATGCCGCACCAGTGAGTGCACCTACTGGACAGATTTGAACTGTGTTTCCAGAGAAATAAGACTCGAATGGTTGATTCTCGTAGATACCAACTTGCTGCAGTGCGCCGCGCTCATTCAAAGTAATGAATGGATCGCTAGCAATCTGTTCAGAGAAACGTGTACAACGAGCGCAGAGAACGCAACGTTCGCGATCTAGAAGAACTTGTGAAGAGATATTGATTGGCTTTTCAAATGTGCGCTTAACACCTTCAAAGCGTGAAGTGCCTTGACCGTTACTCATCGCCTGATTCTGAAGTGGGCACTCGCCACC
>Ga0063231_10000534_pt1 | contig 10788 bp, 9 predicted proteins | sample LauGreSu1BDMLBSD_2_FD_56231 | JGI IMG/M metagenome (GOLD analysis project Ga0063231, IMG submission 56231) | Freshwater lake microbial communities from Lake Michigan, USA - Su13.BD.MLB.SD v2 (version 2) | ecosystem: Environmental > Aquatic > Freshwater > Lake | place: Lake Michigan, USA...
AGGTTCGCGATCGACCTCACCCAGCCCAAAGTCATGGGCATTGTGAATCTCACACCCGATTCTTTTTCTGATGGGGGGCGTCACAGTACCTTGTCCATTGCGCTTGAAAATGCTCAAACCCTGCTGGCTCAGGGAGCCGACATTTTGGACATCGGCGGAGAGTCTTCTAGACCCGGTGCACAGCCCGTCAGCGTCGAAGAAGAGTTGAAGCGCGTATTGCCATTTTTGCAAGAAGCACTGACTTGGAAGGTACCTGTTTCGGTCGATACCTACAAGCCAGAAGTGATGCAAGCTGCCTTGGACTTGGGAGCTGATGTCGTGAACGACATCTGGGCCTTGCGGCAACCAGGTGCCCTGCAGGTGGTGGCGCGGCATCCTCAATGTGGCGTCTGCCTGATGCACATGCACCAAGAACCGCTCACCATGTTGGCGCAGCCTATGACCGGCGATGCCTTGCCTTTGGTCAAAGATTTCTTGACTCAGCAAGTTTTGAAATTGAGGCACAGTGGGGTACAGCCCAATCGCATTGTTTTAGACCCAGGTATTGGTTTCGGTAAAACGCTCGAGCAAAATTTAAGTTTGCTACAGCGTCAATCAGAGTTGTTGTCTCTTGGTCATCCGCTGATGGCAGGCTGGTCGCGCAAAGGCACGTTGGGCAAGCTGACTGCTATTCAAGGGAAGGCACCTGAGCCCAAGGACAGAGTGGGCGCCAGCGTGGCAGCGGCCCTCATTGCCGTTCAAAACGGGGCTTCAGTGGTTCGAGTGCACGATGTGAAAGAAACTGTTCAGGCGTTGCGTGTTTGGCAGGCTCTGAAGATTTAAAATCTACTCATTCTCAATCGATCCAAAAAGAACAAGAACCATGACCAGAAAATACTTTGGAACCGATGGCATTCGGGGTACCGTTGGCGTAGCGCCCATCACGCCTGATTTTGTCATGCGTTTGGCGCATGCCGTCGGCCGTGTGTTGCGCCAAACGGAGGACCATCCTGTCGTTTTGATTGGCAAAGACACGCGAATTTCTGGCTACATGCTAGAGAGTGCGCTCGAGTCTGGCTTTAATTCGGCAGGTGTCGATGTGGTTTTGTTGGGCCCTGTGCCAACACCTGCTGTGGCCTATCTCACGCGGGCCAGGCGCGCCTCCTTAGGCGTGGTCATCAGTGCCAGCCACAATCCCTTTGAAGACAATGGCATCAAGTTTTTCAGCGCCAAAGGCACCAAGCTCAGTGATGCTTGGGAAACTTCTGTCGAGGCGCTGGTCGATCAGCCCCCTGTTTGGGCTTCATCTGCTGAACTGGGCAAGGCCAAGCGCTTAGACGACGCTGCGGGTCGGTACATCGAGTTTTGCAAAAGCACTTTCAGCAATGACTTTACCTTGAAGGGTATGAAGATTGTGGTGGATGCTGCCAATGGCGCAGCCTATCAAATTGCACCCAAGGTTTTTCATGAACTGGGTGCCGATGTCATCGCCATCGGTTGTTCGCCCGATGGCCTGAACATCAACAAAGGGGTTGGCGCTACCCACCCTGAAGCGGTTGTAGAGGCCGTCAAAACCCACCAAGCCGATTACGGCATTGCGCTAGATGGTGATGCCGATCGCCTGCAGCTGGTCGATAAATCGGGTCGCTTGTACAACGGCGATGAGTTGCTGTACCTGATGGTCTGCGATCGATTGGCTCGAGATGAAGTGGTGTCTGGCGTGGTGGGCACCCTCATGACCAACATGGCCGTTGAAGTAGCGCTGAAAAACAAAAACATTCCCTTCATTCGAAGCAAGGTGGGCGACCGTTATGTGTTGGAAGCCTTGCAAGAGAATGCTTGGCTGCTGGGCGGAGAGGGCTCAGGTCACTTGTTGGCTTTAGACAAGCACACCACGGGTGATGGTTTGATCAGCGCGTTACAGGTTTTGCAAGCGTGCGTAGCCTCTGGCAAAACAATGTCTGAGTTACTGGCCGATGTCACGCTTTTTCCGCAGGTGCTGATCAATGTGCGCTTGACCAAAGATCAAAACTGGAAAGACAGCCCTCAGCTGGCACAAGCCATGAAGGAAGTCGAAGCAGAGTTGGCAGACACGGGACGCGTCCTGATTCGGCCCAGCGGTACCGAGCCGCTGGTTCGCGTGATGGTCGAGGCGCGTGAATTGGCCGTGGCGCAACGCTGTGCTGAAAAATTGGCCAACACCCTGCGCTAAATCAGTATTTCAGTAAATCAAACGCTCGGGTTTGATTTCTTGCAGGATGGTGGTGGCAATTTCTTCAATCGATTTGGTGGTGGTCGAGAGCCACCGAATGCCCGATCTGCGCATCATTGATTCAGCATCAGCCACTTCTTGACGGCAGTTTTCAATGCTGGCGTATTTTGAGTTCGGGCGCCGCTCTGTTCGTATTTCTGAAAGTCGATCTGGGTGAATGGTGAGTCCAAATATCTTTTTGCGATGCGGCACCAAAGCCGGTGGAAGTTGCTTGCGTTCAAAGTCCTCGGGAATGAGGGGGTAGTTGGCCGCTTTCAAGCCGTGTTGCATGGCCAAATACAGGCTGGTGGGGGTTTTGCCACTTCGGCTCACACCCACCAAAATCACCTCAGCTGACTCCAAATCACGGTTGGACTGTCCATCATCGTGGGCCAGTGAGAAGTTAATGGCCTCAATGCGGTCGTGGTAGTCCTTGCTTTTGCTGACGTCGGAAAAGCGGCCCACCCGGTGGTGCGATTTGATGCCCAACTCTTCTTCTAGCGGGTTGACGAAGGTGCCAAACATATCCAGCAACATGCCTTTGCAGCCATCCCGAATCACTTGGAGAACTTCCATGTTCACCAAAGTGGTGAAAACGATGGGCTTGATGTTCTCGATCTCTGCCGTGTGGTTGATTTGGCGGACGGCTTGGTGTGCCTTGTCTGCACTGTCTATAAAAGGAAGCCGGATGTACCTTGTTTTCAACTCAAATTGGGCCAAGATGGCTTTGCCAAAGGTTTCGGCCGTAATTCCGGTGCCGTCGGAGATGAAAAAAACGGTTCTGTTGGGCATTGTTGAAATTTTAATGGAGTGAACAGGGAGTTGAGACCTAAAATCACTTTCATTATCTACCGCCTGCTGGCGCTCAGTCATCCAGTCTAAAAACAATCAAGATTCTGAGAGTTGGTTCGGGTTCAAAGCCGTTTTTTAATATTGGAGTTTTTATGTCTCAGCTTTTTGCAAAGGACGCGTTGGCCGTTCCCTTTGAACTTCTTCGAATGTCGGATGTTGAATCTGTTGGGGGCAAAAATGCCAGCTTGGGCGAGATGATCTCGCAACTGCCCAACGGTGTCAGAGTCCCTACAGGCTTTGCCACTACAGCGCATGCATTTCGAGAGTTTTTAAAGCATGGCGGCTTGGTCGATCGCATCAACCAAAAATTGGACGACTTGGATGTGGAGGATGTTCGAGCCCTGGTCGCAGTAGGTGCAGAAATCCGTGCCATGGTCGAGGCGCAGCCTTTTCCTGCAGACTTGGAGAAGGCCATTCGTGAGCAGTTTGCAGTTCTAAGCGCTGGCAATGCGCAAGCCTCCTTTGCGGTGCGTTCCTCGGCCACTGCCGAAGATTTGCCCGATGCGTCGTTCGCAGGCCAGCAAGAAACATTTTTGAATGTGGTTGGCGTTGAGGATGTTCTGCACAAGATGAAGGAAGTGTTTGCCTCCTTGTACAACGACCGTGCAATCAGTTACCGCGTGCACAAAGGTTTTGCCCACTCAGAAGTGGCATTGTCAGCCGGGGTACAGCGCATGGTTCGTTCTGACCTCGGCGCAGCGGGTGTGATGTTCACCATTGACACCGAAACAGGTTTTGAAGATGTGGTGTTCATCACGTCCAGTTATGGCTTGGGCGAGACAGTGGTGCAGGGCGCTGTGAATCCCGATGAGTTTTATGTGCACAAGCCCATGCTGGCCGCTGGCAACAAAGCCGTCATTCGACGCAACTTGGGCTCTAAGCTCCTGCAAATGATTTTTTCCACACCCGAAGAAAAAGCCAGCTCAGGCAAGCTGGTGAAAACGGTGGATGTGGCCATGGCGTTGCGCAATCGCTACTCCTTGTCCGATGCAGACATTACGCAGCTGGCGCAATACGCCATGGTGATTGAAAAGCACTACGGCCGCCCGATGGACATCGAATGGGGTAAAGATGGCGCCGACGGTTTGATTTATATTTTGCAAGCCCGTCCTGAAACCGTGAAGAGCCAGTCTAAAGGCACTGCAGAGCTTCGTTACAAACTCAAGGGTAAGGGCACGGTGCTGGCTGAGGGTCGTGCCATTGGTCAAAAAATTGGCACAGGCCCTGTTCGTTTGGTACACAGCATTTCAGAGATGGACCAAGTGCAAGCCGGCGATGTGTTAGTGACTGACATGACAGACCCCAATTGGGAGCCCGTGATGAAGCGCGCCAGTGCCATCGTGACGAACCGGGGAGGGCGCACTTGTCATGCTGCCATCATTGCAAGAGAGCTGGGCATTCCTGCGGTCGTGGGTTGTGGCAATGCCACGGATCAATTGAAAGATGGCACGCTTGTCACAGTCAGTTGCGCTGAAGGTGATACAGGCCGCATATACGATGGCTTGCTTGAAACGGAAGTGACAGAAGTGATCAGAGGCACCATGCCCGAAATTGCCACCAAAATCATGATGAACGTAGGCAATCCGCAGTTGGCATTTGACTTTGCACAGTTGCCCAATCAAGGCGTAGGCTTGGCGCGTTTAGAGTTCATCATCAACAACAACATTGGTGTTCACCCCAAAGCCATTTTGGATTACCCCAANATCGATGCCGACTTGAAAAAAGCGGTGGAGTCTGTGGCGCGCGGCCATGCTTCACCCAAGGCGTTTTACATCGACAAAGTCACAGAAGGCGTGGCCAGCATTGCCGCCGCTTTTTGGCCCAAGCCGGTCATTGTTCGCTTGTCAGATTTCAAGAGCAATGAGTACCGCAAACTCATTGGCGGCAGCCGCTACGAGCCCGAAGAAGAAAATCCGATGTTGGGTTTTCGCGGTGCGGCNCGCTATATCAGCGAAGATTTTGGCGAGGCCTTTGCCATGGAGTGTGAAGCCATTAAGCGTGTCCGCGGCGAGATGGGCTTGACCAATGTGCAAGTCATGGTGCCGTTTGTTCGAACCTTGGGTCAAGCCGATCGTGTCACCCAGTTGTTGGACAAACATGGCCTGAAGCGCGGTCAGGATGAACTGAAAATTATCATGATGTGCGAAGTCCCCAGCAACGCCATCTTGGCTGAGCAGTTCTTGGAATACTTCGATGGCTTTTCAATCGGCTCTAACGACCTGACGCAACTTACCTTGGGCTTAGACCGCGACTCCGGCTTGGCGTTGTTGGCTGTCGATTTTGACGAACGCGATTTGGCAGTTCAAACCTTGATATCACAGGCCATTCAGGCGTGCCTGCGTCAGGGGAAATATGTGGGCATTTGTGGCCAAGGCCCAAGCGACCATCCAGACTTTGCACGTTGGCTTATGGCGCAGGGCATCAGCTCCATCTCATTGAATCCAGACACCGTGGTTGAAACCTGGACGCAACTTGGAAAAGCCGATTGAAACCATCAGCCTCATTTCAGCAAAAGTATGCCGCCTACCAATGGCGGTTGCATCGAAACGTTGTGACTTACGTTATTTTGCTGCTTTGCTTGATGGGCAGCATGGGTTGGGCGGAACATCAAGGCCTTTCAAGAAATTTAATTGGCCCCATCTTTTTGTTTTCGACGGTCATGATCTACGCCTTCATTGGTGTCGCAGGTCGAACTTCCAATGCAGAAGAATATTACGTAGCCGGCCGGCGCATTCCTGCTTTTTACAACGGCATGGCCACAGCCGCAGACTGGATGAGTGCGGCTTCATTCATCAGTTTGTCTGGTGCACTTTACTTACAAGGTTTTTCTGGCAGTGGCGATCAAGCAGGCGGTTTAGCCTACGTCATGGGATGGACTGGCGGATTTTGCTTGGTGGCCTTGCTGATTGCACCGCATTTGCGGTCTATGAATTTGTACACCTTGCCAGACTTTTTCAGTCAGCGCTATGGCGGCCGTTGGCCTAGATTGTTGGCAGCTTGGTCGGCTATTTTGTGTTCATTCACCTATGTGGTTGCGCAAATTTATGGCGTTGGCCTGATTGCTTCGCGCCTCACGGGGGTGCAGTTTGAAATTGGTATTTTGCTGGGCTTNGGTGGTATTTTGTTGTGTTCCTTTTTGGGGGGNATGCGAGCCATTACTTGGACCCAAGTTGCTCAGTACATCATTTTGATGATGGCATTTTTAATTCCTGTGTCATGGCTTGCCTACAAACAGCTGGGAACGCCTTTGGCACCACTGGCNTATGGCACGCAACTGACTAAGATTGCAGAGCTAGAGCAAAAACTCATCGCTGACCCCGCAGAGTTGGCCGTCAGGAATGAGTATTTGCGCCGAGCAGATGCGCTGCGATCAAANCTGGAAAATGTTGAAGCATCTCTGCAAAATGAGCGGTATGTGCTTGAGCAGCACGTGCGAGATTTAAAACTTCAAAACGCTGAATTTTCGGTGATCACAAAAGCACGGCGCGACTTGCAGGCATTGCCTAAAAATGCCGCCGAGGCGAAGGAGGTTTGGCAAAAGGCCATGCTTGACAACTATGAGCGGTCAAAGCCCCTGGGTGGCATGCCGCTTCACGGCAAGGCTTTTCAGGGGGAGCCCGATGGCACACCGCAAGAGCAAGAACTTTTCCAGCACTCGCGCATCAATTTTGTCGCGCTTATTTTTTGCCTCATGGCCGGCACCGCTGGCCTGCCTCATTTGTTAACCCGCTTCTACACGGTGCCCAACGAGGCCGAGGCACGGCTTTCGGTGGCGTGGTCTTTGTTTTTCATTGTGATCTTGTATCTCAGTGCGCCTGCATTGGCCGTGCTTGTGAAGTTTGAGGTCATGAACAACTTGGTGGGCAGCTCCTTTTCTGAGTTACCCCATTGGCTGGCACAGTGGGCAAGGGTTGACAGCGCCTTGGTCGAAGTGACAGACGTGAACCTAGATGGCATCTTGCAATTTGGTGAGCTGAAGTTGGGTGCAGACATGATCATGTTGGCCAGCCCTGAATTGGCTGGGCTGCCTTATGTCATATCTGGCTTGGTGGCCGCTGGGGGTTTGCCGCCGCATTGTCAACGGCAGACGGCTTGCTTTTGACCATCAGCAACGCTTTCGTTCATGACATGCGCTTAGGCATGAAAAATGGCGTGGAATCTCAAGATGGTCGTGTGATTTTGTCCAAGTTTGCTTTGTTGGCCGTAGCCATGTGCGCCGCTTTGGTGGCCGCTTGGAAGCCTGCTCAAATCCTGGCTTTGGTTTCAGCGTCTTTTTCTTTGGCAGCTTCCGCCTTCTTTCCTGGCATGGTCATGGGGATTTTCTGGAAGCGCGCCAGTCGCAAGGGCGTGGTTCTGGGCATGCTTTTGGGCCTGATCACCACGCTGCTTTACATGACGCTCAATGTGCCTACTGTGAGGGCAGCGTTTCATTGGCCTGCAGACAGCGGCTTATTTTTGGGCATTCAGCCTATCTCGGCGGGTATTTTGGGGGTGCCGGTTGGATTTTTGGCCATTCTCTTGGGCAGTTGGGCCTGGCCAGACCGCCCTCTGACGCCCGAACCCCAGGCGCCCTCTCAAAATCCCTATCCTGGACTCTAGTTCCTGGGCTATAATCGCGGGCTTACCTTGCTGCACCCCATCCGACGCTGGGGGTAGCTTTTTATCAGAACCCATCGGGTTCAAAACCAAAAGGAGTCTCAATGCGTCATTATGAAATCATTTTGCTGATTCACCCGGATCAGAGCGAACAAGTTCCAGCCATGTTGGAGCGTTACAAAGGCATGATCGTTGCCGGTGGTGGCAAGATTCACCGTGTCGAAGACTGGGGTCGTCGTCAGATGGCCTACCAAATTAACAAGTTGGGCAAAGCCCACTACTTGTGCGTGAACATTGAAGCTGATCAGGCTGTGATGGCCGAACTCGAACATGCTTTCAAGTTCAACGATGCTGTTTTGCGTCACTTGACGGTTCTGAAGAAGAAAGCCGATTCAGGCCCATCTTCCATGATGAAACAAGTTGAGCGCGAAGAAGCTCGCAAAGCCCAACAAGCCGAATTTGCAGGCTAATTACATTCGTTAACAGGAGTGACGGAACAAAACCACCTTGAATTAACCGCTGGTATCGCAGAGCAAAAAGCAATTCGATACACACCGGCTGGCTTGCCAGTCATTGACTTGGTCCTAGAGCATGCCTCTAGCATCCAAGAAGCGGGAACTCTCAGACAGGTCAAAGCCACAGTGAAAGCTGTTGCCATCGGATCGGTTGCAGAGAGAATTCAAACCCAGCCCATTGGCAGTGTTTGGAAATTCAGCGGTTTTTTGGCCACTCCCAAAAACGGAAAAAATGTGATTCTGCATATTCAAGAATTTAAGACACTTTAATTTTCAGGAGGCCCCATGGCCACTTTCAAAAAATTTAACAAAGACAAGCGCCCTAAGCGCAACACCCAGTCACTGCTGTTCAAGCGCAAGCGTTTCTGCCGCTTCACAGTCACAGGCGTGGAAGAGATTGATTACAAAGACGTCGACACACTGCGCGACTTCATTGCTGAAAACGGCAAAATCATTCCCGCACGTTTGACAGGCACGCGCGCTATTTATCAGCGCCAACTGAACACCGCTATCAAGCGCGCTCGCTTCTTGGCCATGTTGCCTTACAGCGATCAGCACAAAGTTTAAGGAGAACAACCATGCAAATTATTCTGCTCGATAAGGTTGTGAACCTTGGCAATTTAGGTGAAATCGTTAAAGTCAAAGACGGTTACGCTCGCAACTTCCTCATTCCAAGTGGCCGTGCACGCCGTGCGACTGAAGCCAACAAAGCTGAATTCGAAGCGCGCCGCGTCGAACTTGAAAAGGCAGCAGCAGCCAAATTGGCTGAAGCCCAAGCCCAAGGCGAAAAGCTTTCGGGTGCTGTGGTCAAAATCACTCAAAAGGCTGGCGTTGACGGTCGTTTGTTTGGTTCTGTCACCAACCACGACATTGCTGAAGAATTGAACAAAGCTGGCTACGGTTTGGCCAAAGCCCAAATCCGCATGCCCAATGGCCCGATCAAAACTGTCAGCGAATCTACAGTTGCTGTGGCATTGCACACAGACGTGGTGGTTGAAGTCACCGTTTCCGTCTACGGCGAAACAGCTTAATTTTTAAGCCATTTAAAAAGCCGCCCGTCGAATGACTGGCGGCTTTTTCTTTTTTGCAAATATTTTTAGTTTATTCACAAGACTTTCTTTACTTACCAACGACTTATCCACAGGCTTGTCCCATGACCAAAGTGCCGGCAGTGCGTAAGATCCAGTATTCAAACTAGAACGTCCATGTCCGCACTTTTTTCTCCTCAGTCGCATTCTGAATCCGAATTGGGTTTCAGCGCAGTCAGCCAAGATCAGCAAATTGCACAGTTGCGTGTGCCGCCTCACTCCATCGAGGCCGAGTCGAGTGTGCTGGGCGGTTTGCTGCTAGACAACACGGCTTGGGATCGAATGGGTGACTTGCTCACTGACAATGATTTTTATCGGCATGAGCACAAATTAATTTTTGCAGCCATCTCAACTTTGATCAATGGCTCTAAACCAGCCGACGTCATCACGGTGTATGAGCAGTTGCAAAATCAAGGCAAAGCAGAGGGCATGGGTGGTTTGGGCTACCTTAACTCCTTGGCTCAATATGTGCCGAGTGCCAGCAACATCAGGCGCTATGCTGAAATTGTTCGCGAGCGCTCCATTCTGCGCAAGTTGGTCACGGCCAGCGACGAAATTGCCACCAATGCCTTTAACCCTCAAGGCCGTCCTATTGAGAGAATCCTAGACGAAGCCGAACAAAAGATCTTCAACATCGGTGAAGAAGGCTCTCGCATGAAGCAGGGCTTTCAATCCATGGAAACCTTGGTGGTTGACCTCATGGACCGCGTGCAAGAAATGGCCGACAACCCNAACGACATCACAGGGGTACCCACNGGTTTCTACGATCTGGACCGCATGACCTCAGGTTTGCAAGCAGGCGATTTGGTGGTGTTGGCGGCACGTCCTTCCATGGGCAAAACCGCATTTGCCATCAACATTGCCGAGCACGTTGCCTTGAACGAGGGCTTGCCTGTGGCTGTNTTTTCGATGGAGATGGGTGCCGCACAATTGGCGGTGCGCGTGGTGGGATCGATTGGTCGAATTGATCAAGGGCACTTGCGTACCGGCAAGCTAAGCGATGAAGAATGGCCTCGTCTCACCGATGCCATTGAGCGACTCAGAACTGTTTCTCTGCACATTGATGAAACAGCTGGACTCACAAGCAGCGAACTGCGTGCCAACGCGCGTCGCTTAGCGCGCAGATGTGGCAAGTTGGGNCTGATTGTGGTTGATTACTTGCAGCTNATGACAGGTTCGTCCAGTGGTGATGGTGAAAACCGTGCCACTGAATTGGGTGAAATCTCCAGGGGCCTCAAGATGTTGGCCAAAGAGCTTCAGTGCCCAGTCATTGCGCTGTCTCAGCTTAACCGTGGCGTCGAACAAAGAACCGACAAGCGGCCCATGATGAGTGACTTGCGCGAGTCGGGCGCTATTGAGCAAGATGCCGACATTATCATGTTCATTTACCGTGATGATTATTACAACAAAGACTCTAAAGACCCTGGTGTTGCAGAGATCATCATTGGCAAGCAACGAAACGGCCCCACCGGTGCCGTTCGCCTAACTTTCTTGAAACCTTTGACGC
>Ga0063231_10000535_pt1 | contig 10787 bp, 10 predicted proteins | sample LauGreSu1BDMLBSD_2_FD_56231 | JGI IMG/M metagenome (GOLD analysis project Ga0063231, IMG submission 56231) | Freshwater lake microbial communities from Lake Michigan, USA - Su13.BD.MLB.SD v2 (version 2) | ecosystem: Environmental > Aquatic > Freshwater > Lake | place: Lake Michigan, USA...
TATTTCTGCCACCGGCAATGGCACTGTCAGCTGGTATGTATCTTTTGGCGCAAGTGGCCGCAGCTTGTCATTGAATGGTGCTTTTCTAGCGGGCACCATCACNTTCTGTGAGCGCGGCNCGAGGGCCAAGGGCGGGTGGTTGTTGGTGGTGAATGCGGTGGGCCGTGCCCGTTTAGACAAAGGGCAGATTGCCATCTGCCCTTGAAACTATTTACTCACTTCGTCCACCAGCAATTTGAAGTCGTCAATGTCTTCAAAGCTGCGGTACACACTGGCAAAGCGAACGTAGGCCACTTTGTCGAGCTTCTTTAATTCGCGCATAACCAACTCGCCAATTTTGTTGGAGGCTACTTCGCGTTGTGCCAAGTTCAATAACTTTTCTTCAATGCGCTCAATGGCTGAATCTACTTGCTCAATGCTCACGGGTCGTTTGCGCAGCGCTAAGTTCATGCTGGCGCGCAACTTCACCCGTTCGTATTCAATGCGTCTGCCATCTTTTTTCACGATGGCTGGAAAGTTCACTTCNGGTCGCTCGTAGGTGGTGAAACGTTTTTCACACGCCGCGCATTGACGGCGACGGCGNATGAGGTCGCCGTCTTCAGCCAGACGTGTTTCCACGACTTGGGTGTCGTTGTGACTGCAGAAGGGGCACTTCATTTGTAAACAGGGAAACGCGCGGTCAAGGCATTGACCTTGATGCGCACAGCTTCAATGTTGGCAGGATCGCGTGGGTTGTCGAGCACATCGGCAATGAGGTTGGCTGTGATGCGCGCCTCTTCGTCTTTGAAGCCGCGGGTGGTCATGGCGGGTGTNCCAATGCGCACGCCACTGGTGACCATGGGTTTNTCNGGGTCGTTGGGGATGGCGTTTTTGTTGATGGTCATGTGCGCTTGCCCCAAGACCGCCTCAGCTTCTTTGCCAGTGATGCCTTTGGGTCGCAAATCAACCAACATGACGTGACTTTGGGTGCCACCGCTCACAATGCGCAGNCCGCGTTGTGTNAGCGTTTCAGCCACGATTTGGGCGTTCTTGATGACCTGCTGTTGGTAGGCCTTGAAACCCGGTGCCATGGCTTCTTTGAAGGCCACGGCTTTGGCCGCAATGACGTGCATGAGTGGCCCGCCTTGAAGGCCAGGAAAGATAGCGCTGTTGATGGCTTTTTCGTGTTCGGCTTTCATNAAGATGATGCCGCCGCGAGGTCCGCGCAAGCTCTTGTGCGTGGTGGATGTCACGACGTCAGCGTAAGGTACGGGGTTGGGATAAACACCAGCCGCAATCAGACCTGCATAGTGCGCCATGTCAACCAGAAAAATGGCGCCAACATCTTTAGCCACTTTGGCAAAGCGTGCAAAATCAATGTGCAAACTGTAGGCCGATGCGCCAGCAATGATGAGCTTGGGTTTGGTATCGTGGGCCTTTTTCTCCATGGCATCGTAGTCAATGACCTCGTTGGCATCGAGGCCATAGCTGACCACGTTGAACCATTTGCCGCTGATGTTCAAGGGCATGCCGTGTGTGAGGTGACCGCCTTCCGCCAAGCTCATGCCCATGATGGTGTCGCCGGGTTTTAAGAACGCCAAAAANACAGCCTCATTGGCCGATGCGCCGCAATGCGGTTGCACATTGGCAGCGTCAGCGCCAAAGATTTGTTTAACNCGGTCAATGGCCAATTGCTCTGCAATGTCCACAAATTCGCAACCACCGTAATAGCGTTTGCCAGGGTAACCTTCGGCGTACTTGTTGGTGAGTTGTGANCCTTGAGCCGCCATGACGGCAGGNGAGGCGTAGTTTTCGCTGGCAATCAACTCAATGTGATGCTCTTGTCGAGCGTTTTCGGCCTGAATGGCTGCAAAAATCTCGGGATCGGTTTGTTCAATCAGAATATTTCTTGAATACATGGCAGGCCTTTAAAGGATGGTTCCTTGCTCAGGTGAAGTGTTGAAAACTCCAAATGGCAAGGGCTGCCCAGGCGAACGGCTGAAACCTTGTGCCCCTAAAAGACTTGATCAAGGTGCACGCTCCCTAGTGGTTGGAGGTGGGGCCAAGCCCGCCAATTTCCACGTCAGAGTCTGGCCAGCTAAGGGTAGCTGGGGCCAGGCTCCTATCGCCAGTTGCGCACACCCNTAGTGTAGCCGAGGCGGTGACTGGCTGCATCAGTAAAGCTTAAATTGGGTNACCTAACTTTTTGTAGGATTGGCCGCTTTGTTTTACTTTTTAGGGCTTGAACTCTCGTTTTGGCTTGCCTTCGCAGCGGCATCTTTGGAATTCTTGGAAATGGCTTGTTTCAGTCGTTCTTGTTCAGCCATCACCCGAGAAATGTATTCGGTTTCTTGAGAAATAGACTCCTCTCCGGCCTTGTAAAGGCGAAGTCCATCCTCTAGACTACCCGTCAAATTGATGCACTCTTTGAGAATTTTGACCCCGATGCGAAGGTTCGTTTTCGGGTCAAAAATAGCCATNGCCCCGCCGTAAGGGGTGAACTGTTCGAAGTGGACTTCGGGTATCACCTGCATCAGGCCTTTGGCGCCTAATGGGCTGTTGGCAAAGGGGTTGTAGTTGGATTCCACCCCGATGACGGCCAGAATGAGGGTCGCGTCAAGTGCAGACCTTTCGGCCAAGTCAAATACCTCCAATATCAAAGCATTCAAAGGTTCTGGCGCAATTTTGTATTTGCTTCTAACGGCTTGAACCAAAGCCATCTGAAGTGGCGTCAGATCGGTCGAAGGTGCTGCCAAGCTTCGCAGCAACACTTGTTGTTGTTCATCTTCAGCTTCTGAAATATGAAGTCGGGTGAACAGCCAGCCCTGCACGCTTTGGACAGTCAGAGTGCGAACTTCAGGTCGNGCCAGAGCCAGCATGCTAAGGATCAAGGCAAGCAGNCCCAGCATCGCAAAACTGTGGTGGGAAATGTTCACAAAACCGCGTCCTATGTCACCCCCAAAGGTCAATAACCCACGCCAAAAGCGAAGAGGCCATTGAGCGGTTGATTCCTGAAAAGCTGGTTGAGTCACAAGTTGATTTGGAGTGGCAAGGCCGCTAATTATAAAAAAAATCGAAAATAGATGCTTTCAGCATATCGAGGCCTGCCTTCCTCGGTGAAAATAGCTTCTTTATCTTTTTGTGTTGTGACTGTGACTTCTTCCTCTCCTAAGACCCCAGACTTGCAAGCCCTAGACAACTTAACTGGGGGTGCATTTACCGCACAAACATCCGGTGAGCGTGCAGCCAAGTTGCGTGATTGGCTTCTCACAGACCCATCCCACGAAGTTTTGCAACTCGTGTACAAAGAAGTTTCCACCCGCGACAAAGGCGCTGCCAAAGTGCTGCGCGAAAAGCTTGATGAGTTGAAGCGCTTGCACGGTCAAGATGTCTTAGCGGCCGAATGGGCTGAACGCGCCAATGCCATGCTAACTTCTTCGCGTTTGAACATTGCCGATGCCATGGCATGGCAAAGAGATGCTGCCAAAGCGGGTGCGCCACTGTCTCGCGAACCGCTGGCCAGCCTCAAGCTTCAGCTGAATGAAAAAATCAAAGCGGTTGAAGATTTGCAGCACCAAGTCATGGTGCAGCGCGAAACGGCTGTGCTGTTGGCCCAGCGGATAGAGGTTCTTTCTACCAAAAGTTTGAAAGAAGCAGGCGCCGCCAATGAACTGTTGCAGTCCGATGTGGCCCACTGGCACCAACAAGCCCATGCCATCACAGAAGATGCTTCTTGGCAAAGTGTTGATTTGAAATTCCCACCCCAACTTGATGCCTCTCGGCATCAGTTAAGCAGTGTATGGGAAGCCTTTGAAGCTGCGTTGTTTCAGGCTAAAGCGGCTAGAGATGACGCCAACGAAGCTTTGCCACCCGTGCCCGTTTGGGCCGAAGAAATTCGCGTGGCCCGAGGTGGTCAAGGTGTGCATGCCAACGCTCATACAGTCAAAGAAGCGTCTGATACCGATCATTCAGTTGTTTCAAATTCGCAGCAACCTAACGCTGAAGAATCAACGGCTGAGACTGAGGTCAAGCCAGCCAAAACGCCCAAAGTTAGCAATACCAAAATGGATCCTGCTCAAAGATTGGCTTTGCGCGAAGCCGCCAATCAAGCGGTCACTGGCGCCATGACGGTCTTGGCGGCTGAAAACAGTGAAGCCAATTTGTTGGTGCTCAAGCAGGCGCTCAAGGATCATGGGCGCAATATGGATACCAACATGGACTTGAAAGTTCATGACGCATTAATTTCTGCGGGTGATGCAGAAGGTTGGCAGCGACATGTTGCGGATCAGTTGCGTTTGGCATTGGTGTTGAAGGCGGAAAGCCTGTTCAAAAAAGTGCCTGTTAAAACCCAAGACGTCACAGAGGTCGCTGCTGAAGCACTGGAAGTTTCAAAAGAGGATGGCGACAAGCGGGTCGAATCTGAAGTTGGCCATGAGGGTGTTGGCAATGAGAGTGTTGCCAATGATTCAGCAACTCAGGTGGCAGAAACGACTGCTGCTACCCCCGCCCCAGCCAAGGAAGAGTTTCATCTTGAACCCACTGTTGGCGGTCGAAAAATGCAAGACGCTTTGCGTCAGTTGCGTGAAGAATGGAAAAAAGCCGATCAGGGTGGCTTGCCAAACCATGCTTTGTGGAAGCGTTTCGATGCTGCATGCAACAACGCCTACAAAGTGGTTCAAACTTGGTTGGACAAAATCAAACACGAAGCCAGTGAACATCGCGCTCAACGCTTGGCATTGATTGAAGAGGTCAAGGCTTGGGGTGAGGCCAATGCACAAAATGCAGATTGGCGCGCGCACTTGCGGTCTTTGCATCAGTTTGGCGATCGCTGGCGTTCGGCGGGGCATTTGAGTGAGAAAGCCTTTGCAGAACTGCAGCCCCTTTGGAAGCAAGCCCTGCACAATGCCGCGGCACCTTTGGAAGCCGCTCAGAAAGCCAGCACCGCCAGACGCCAAGCTTTGATTGCAGAAGCCGAACAGCTTGGCGCCGCGCCTCTCTTAAGAGTAGATGCGGTCAAGGCCTTGCAACAAAATTGGCAAACAGAAGCTCAAAGCGTTCCCATGGATCGCCGCATTGAACAAAAAATGTGGGAGGCTTTTCGCAAACCCATTGATGAGGCTTTCAGTCGCAAGACTAACTCGCGCGAGCACGTTTCAAATGCCCCCATGTCGGCCCACGACCGCATGGTGCTCGATGCATCCAATGACTTAAAAGCTGCTAACGCCTCCGGCGATGTTCAAAAAATCAAGGCGGCCATGGCTGCGCTGGACGCCGCTTTAAAAGGGCAAGCCAAGGCCAATGCCGAAGTGATTGTTGCGCCAAAGGCTGTGGAAATTAGCGCGCCAGATGCGGCACAAGCTGCCCCAGACTCAGCTGCAGGTGAAACGGGTTTAGCTGAAACAAACGAAGCAGAATCCAATTCAGTTGAAACTGATTCTTCCTCAGCTCAAACTTCAGAGCCCGTCAAGCCTGTTGAAGCACCGAAACCCGCGCGCCCCTTGGTGGCCATGCGCGGCGATGACCGACCAGGCCAAAAGAAATCAGTTCCCGCTCCCGCAGGTCGCGGTGGGCCTGGTGATCGCAGAGATGGCAAAGGCGCGCCTCGTTCTGANAAAGGTGGTTTTGGCGATAAGAGTGGGGGCCGTTTTGACCGTGGAGATCGAAGTGATCGCCCTGGTCGTGAAGAGCGTGGNCCACGCCTTGGTGATGCCGCTTTCAGAGCCCAACGCGATGCCATGGAGCACGCCGAAATGGCCTTGCGTAAGCTGGCTGCACAGGCCCACGGCGAATCCTTAACGCACTTGCTTGCTGCATGGGAAGCGCGTCAAGCCGACTTGGTGCCCACGGCGCAAGATTTAGGTCGCAATGTGAACGCTGCTGCTAGGGCTGCATGGTCACAAGCAGTCAGTCANGCNCCTTCAGCAACTGCTGGCGAAGCCATTTTGCGTCTAGAGATGGCTGCAGAAGTGCCAACGCCTGCAGAGAATTTGAACGAGCGGCGCGCATTGCAACTTCAATTGCTCACTCGCAAAAACCAACCGGGCCCTGAGCAAACTTGGGCCTTGGATGTCACGGCAGTTTTGTCTTCAACGCACGACCCTAAAGTGGCGCGGCGTTTGCAAAATGCTTTGAAGAATTTGCTGCGCAGTTAAATGAAGTAAGGNCTTAAGCAATGGCTGAAAAGCCTATGCTCGAGCTCAGCTTATCAAGTTGATTCGTTCAACTTGCCCCNCGAAATGCCAGCGCAGTACTTCGGCGCGTGGCCTTGCTGACGCAACATCCCAATCACTTAAAACGTAGCGTTGCTTAGGCGGATCTTGTCCGAGGCTGTGAAGTGCAGGCCGATGAGTATGGCCATGAACAAGGCAAGTGGCGCCGGCTTGTTGAAGCAACTGAGACGACCATTCATCTGCCACATCGGCATAGACCGCACGTGAATCTTTTTTGAGTATTTCGCTTTGTGCTCGAAGTTGCCTGGCAATGTGCTCTCGCTCGGTGAGTGGTTTGGCCAAGAAGTCATTTTGCCAACTTGGTTTTCTGACCATCTGCCGAAAGGCTTGGTAGCCTGTGTCACCTAAACAACCCGCATCACCATGCGAGAGAAGCCATTTTTGAGAAGCAAAGTTAAGCGCAGTGGGGTCTTGCAGATCAATCACATTGCATGCATTGAGGAACGAAGTGCCGACCAAGAAATCGCGGTTGCCTCGCATGAAGAGNACCTGTCTTTTTGTTGCACAGGCTTTTAAAACAGCGGTGCATCTCTGAAGAAAAGTGTGCTGTTCGGCGGCATCGTCGCCGACCCAAACCTCGAACAGGTCGCCCAAAATAAAGACCGCATCAGCGGTCGTATTTTGCATATAGGCTTGCCACACTTCAAATGTGGCAGTTTCTTTTTCTTGCAAATGCAAGTCGGAAATAAAATCAACTGTGCGCCAAGTTTCAGGTGCTTCAAACACCTGAAACGGCAACACGGTTTCAGTCATGAAAATGGGCGGGCGCGCCGATTAAAGCGCGACAGCCTTTTCAATGATGATGGGTTCTTTGGGCACGTCGTCATGGAAGCCATTGCGGCCAGTTGCAACGCCTTCAATGTCATCCACAATTTCGGTACCTGACACCACATGTGCAAAGACGGCATAGCCCCAACCTTGCAGTGAGGGTGCTGTGTGGTTCAAGAATTCGTTGTCGGCCGTGTTAATGAAGAACTGTGCAGTGGCAGAGTGGGGGGCCTGGGTACGTGCCATAGCCAAGCTGTACTTTGTGTTCTTCAAACCGTTGTTGCCTTCATTTTGAATGGCTGCATCGGAATGCTTTTGTTCCATGTTGGGTTCAAAGCCACCACCTTGAATCATGAAGCCAGGGATGACGCGGTGAAAAATGGTGTTGTCATAGTGACCCTTGTTCACGTAGTGAAGAAAGTTCTCAGCGCTCAAAGGCGCTTTTTCAGCGTCGAGTTCAATGAGGATGACGCCTTTGCCGGCGATGTGGAGTTCGACTTGAGGATTGCTCATGGTTATTGCACCAAAGTGATTGAAAGAATGACAACAGGCGTTTTTGGAACATCTGTTCTAAAGGGGCCGCCCATGCCTGTTGGCGTGGTTCTGATTTTATCCACGACATCCATACCTGAGGTGACTTTGCCAAAAACCGTATAGCCGAAAAGTTGTAGGGCATTGAGCAGGTTCTCTCGTGGCACGTTTTCGTAGACCTGCCCTCGGTATTCAAAGCGTTTGACAGGATCGCCATCAGGGATGGGGGTGGGGTCTAGAAAAGCGTTTTCAGCGGTGTTAATGAAAAACTGCGCTGTGGCAGATTGAGGGTCGTTGGTTCTGGCCATGGCCAAAAAGCCGGGCTGATTTTTCAAGCCAGCGACCATGGCCTGTCTGCCCTCATGCTGAACGGGAGCTCGGGTTGGGCGCTCTTTGTATTGGGCATCGTAGCCGCCCCCTTGAAGCATGAAGTTGGCGATGACCCTGTGAAAAATGGTGCCGTTGTAGTGTTTGTCTTTGACGTACTGCAGGAAGTTGGCCACTGTTTTGGGGGCCTTTTCAGGATAAAGCTCCACCATGATGTCGCCCAAGTTCGTGGCAATTTTGACCTTGGGTGATTCTTGAGCCTGACTCAGCAAAGGGGTCACTGTCATGCCCACAATCAGCGCACATGCACTGAAAAGAGCCCCTATTTTTCGGCGATAAAGGTTTGGAGTCATGGCAATTAACGCAAAGTTTGTGTGTTGGTGGTGACAGCTGAGGGCGCTGGTAAGGGCAATAGCATTGGGTCTTCTTTGGCGTTTTTGGCTTGTGCGTAGGCTTGTTGGGCCATGGCGCTGTACAAATCGCCTAAATTTTGAAGTGCAATTTTGTAGTGGGGCCGCGCTTGAATGGCCGACGTGAGTGCCGACAAGGCCTCATCGTATTTCCCCTGTGCTGCTAAAAGCACACCTAAGTTGTTGTAGGGCTCTGGCAACTCGGGAAATTCTTGGATGAGAGCTTGCAGTTCTTGTACAGCTTTGCCAACTTGCCCTTGACCCGCCAAAATTTGACTGTTCATGAAGCGAAACTGTGGAGAGACGGGTGAGCTTGCAGTTGGGCCATTTTGCTTGATGACCAATTGAAGCTTTTGCTGCGCTTGAGTCCATTGTTTTTTTCGAATGAGTTCTTCAATTTCTGCACTGTCATTGGCCCATGTCAAGCTGCTGCCAAAACAGAGCAAGATGGGTAAAACACGCGATAGAACCCAATGGTGGGACATATAGATAGAATTTGAGATGTGAAATACAGGCTAAATGGCTTGAATACGGCTAGTTTGTTCTAAAGTTAGACTTTGCCAGTGACTTATTTGGGCCTTATACTGAGTTAAATTGTAACGGAGGCCGCTGTTCTGGTCTGCCATTGCAACAACTAGGGGGCTGCGGCCCCTTTTTGCACCCTTACAAGAAAAATACAGTATTTCATGAGCTTGCGCATTTACAACACGCTGTCTCGAGCGGTTGAGAAATTTACTCCCCTTAGAAGCGGGTCACGTTCGCATGTACGTCTGCGGCATGACGGTATTTGATTTTTGCCATGTGGGCCATGCAAGGTCCAATGTGGCCTTTGATGTGGTCCAGCGGTGGCTCAAGGTCAGTGGCTACAAAGTCACTCACATTCGAAACATCACCGACATTGACGACAAAATCATCAAACGTGCCGTTGAAAACGGCGAATCTATCCGAGCCCTGACAAATCGCATGGTTGACGCCATGCACGAAGACTTTGATGCCCTTGGCATAGCCCGCCCTACAGCCGAGCCTCGTGCAACAGAGTTTGTGCCGCAAATGCTTCACATGATTGGCGTCCTTGAAGAAAAGGGCTTGGCTTACCGAACCCCCCAAGGCGATGTGAATTATGCGGTGCGCAAGTTTCCTGGTTATGGCAAGTTGTCTGGTAAGTCACTTGACGAGTTGCACGCAGGTGAGCGCGTAGCAGTTTTAGATGGCAAGGAAGACCCGCTAGATTTTGTGCTTTGGAAGGGGGCCAAAACCTCAGAACCCGCCGATGTCAAATGGGATAGCAAATTTGGCCCAGGCCGTCCAGGCTGGCACATTGAGTGCTCGGCCATGGCTTGCCAAATGCTGGGCAACAGTTTTGACATTCACGCAGGCGGCGCTGACTTGCAGTTTCCACACCATGAAAACGAAATTGCCCAGAGCGAAGGCGCAACCGGACAGCCATTTGCTCAGTATTGGATGCACAACGGTTTCATCAACATTGACAATGAAAAAATGTCCAAAAGTTTGGGCAATTTTTTCACAATTCGCGATGTTCTAAAGTCATTCGATGCCGAAACCGTGCGCTTCTATTTGGTCAGAAGCCATTACAGAACTTCTTTGAATTACTCGGATCAAAATTTGAACGATGCGCGCAGTGGCCTGAAGCGCCTCTACACAGCCTTNCAAGCGGTCGTGCCTTCCAATGTGCAAATTGATTGGGNCAACCCCTATGCCGCGCGATTCAAAGCCGCCATGGACGAAGACTTTGGTACCCCCGAAGCTGTGGCAGTTCTGTTCGATTTGGCGGGAGAAGTCAACCGCAGCAAGTCAGCCGATCAAGCCGGCTTATTGAAAGCTCTTGGTAATATTTTGGGAATTTTGCAAAACGATCCGGTTACCTTCTTACAGGCTGGTGCTGGTTTGGACGAAGCCGCTATTCAGGCTTACATTCAAGCACGCACAGATGCCAAGGCGGCCAAGAATTTTGCTGAAGCTGATCGCATTCGCAAGCACTTACTAGAGCAGGGCATTGAGCTCAAAGATTCAGCTGCTGGCACCACCTGGGAGGCTGCTCAATGAGTCATTCTGACATTGTCATCACACCAGAGTATTGGGCTGCTGCTTGCGCGCATCTGTCAAAAAAAGACAGGGTCATGAAGCGCCTGATTCCTCAATTTGGCGATGCCTGTTTGGTGTCGCGCGGCGATGCTTTTGTCACTTTGGCGCGCAGCATTGTCGGCCAGCAAATTTCAGTCAAAGCCGCTCAGTCGGTTTGGAATAAATTTTCTGCCTTGAACAAAAAAATCACACCCGCTGGCGTGTTGAAATTGAAAGTAGATGACATGCGCGCGGCCGGTTTGTCAGCGCGCAAAGTTGAATATCTGGTTGACTTAGCGCTTAATTTCCATGGCAAAAATGTCAGTGTCAAAGAATGGCAGCAGATGGACGATGAAGCCATCATTGATGAATTGGTGGCCATTCGGGGCATTGGCCGCTGGACGGCCGAGATGTTTTTGATCTTTCACCTCATGCGTCCCAACGTCTTGCCCCTCGACGA
>Ga0063231_10000542_pt1 | contig 10738 bp, 10 predicted proteins | sample LauGreSu1BDMLBSD_2_FD_56231 | JGI IMG/M metagenome (GOLD analysis project Ga0063231, IMG submission 56231) | Freshwater lake microbial communities from Lake Michigan, USA - Su13.BD.MLB.SD v2 (version 2) | ecosystem: Environmental > Aquatic > Freshwater > Lake | place: Lake Michigan, USA...
GTTTTGGGGTTTCTTGGCTATTACGTATCGAGTTATTTGGACTTTCTTGGCCTCGAGACTATTACGGTTGGCCTTGAGCGAATTATTCTCTACCTGACACCCGCAATTGTTTTAGTGCTGTCACAGTTTCTATTAAACAAGGTAATTTCGAGGCGCCAGTGGATCGCAATGGCTGTGGCCTATCTCGGTGTAATTGTTGTATTCGCTCAGGATGTTCAGTTTGATGGCCTGCCCGTGTTGATTGGTGGGCTCTTTGTCTTCGCGAGTGCAATTAGTTATGCAATCTATCTGATTTACTCTGGGGAAATTGTAAGCCGGGTTGGAAGTATTCGGCTGGTGGCCTATGCGAGTGCATCGGCCACGTTTTTTAGTGTGCTGCAGGCGCTTGTCGTCAACCCGGTGGCTCTATGGAGCCAGCCCATGGCTGTTTATCAATTAAGTGTATTTAATGGCAGCTTCTGTACCTTTGTTCCGATGCTCTTCATTATGATTGCAGTCAATCGGGTCGGATCGGGGTTAGCCGCACAGGCCGGCGCCATTGGCCCGGTCGCTACAATTTTCCTAGGCTGGTATTTTCTTGCTGAGCGTATTTCTGTGTTACAGCTCGTAGGTATGGCAATCGTATTGATCAGCATGGGGATACTGCTTACTGTTAACCGCAGTCAGCGCGTCGAGGTTTAAGGATTTAATTTCTTGACCTCGGTGAGGTAATACTTTGTCCCCTCAAGTGATGCTTGAAATTCGATTGTGTCTTGCACGGCCAAACCCTGAAGCAGCACTGGATCTTTTACATAGAACACCATTGTCATGGGCGGCATATCAAGTGCTTTGATTTCACCGTGTTTAATCGTGAGTCGCAGGTTCTGAGCATCAATACGCCGGATCTCGCCATTGGCCCACTGCGCCTGCGCAGCAGATGCGAGCACTACAAGTAAAACTCCCGCAGATGCCTTTACATAGGCCCTCAGATAGGCCCTCAGATACCCAAGGAGATATCCGCTTAGAGGCCCCCTCATATTGAGCCCTTTCATGGGCTCACCCTAATCTTTCCGACCATCCCCGCCTGATAGTGCCCGGGAATCAAGCAGGCAAAATCAAACTCACCCTCTCGATTAAATAACCAAACGAGGTCAGCGGTTTTCCCTGGGCTTACGTGGGCCATATAGGGCTCATCGTGTTCCATGTTGGGGTGTTTCTTCATCATCTCTGCATGTGCATCAAGCTCGGATTTGGTGCCTATGACCATCTCATGCATTACCGCCCCGCGGTTTGCAACCTGAAATCGGATCGTGTCACCTTTTTTGACACGGATCAGGTTTGGGGTAAATCGCATATTGTCGGTCATCACAATTTTAATGGTGCTGCGAACCTGATCAACGTCGCCCGCAATTCCCCAGGGCGTCTGCTCTTTCTTGACCGCAGCGTGGTGCTGCCCATGTGGGGTACCAGGCCCGTGCGCGAGGGAATTAGATAACGGCGAGAGCCCGACGGTTAGCGTTAGACTAAGCAAAATAGATCTGAATTTCATAAGAGTTCCTTCCTAGTGTTGGTGCCCTGAGGGTTTAACGGGCCCCGGTTTTCTGATCTGTACTTCCAATTCTTTTGCCGAGACCCGAGGCATTGCGCTTGCGCCTGCGGCGTTTGATCGGGTTGCTGGGGGAAGTGGTTCGCCCGTCCATTCATAGGCCACCGTACCCTTGGGGTGCTGGTACCAGCCGGGGTCTTTCGTGTCCCCAGGCTTTTGATCTTTTCGCACCTTGAGAACGCTAAACATACCGCCCATCTCAACTGAACCAAAGGGCCCCTCGCCAGTCATCATGGGAATGGTGTTCTCCGGCAGTGGCATTTCCATCTCCGCCATGTCTGCCATTCCACGTTCACCCATGACCATGTAATCCGGAATCAACTTGCTGATGCGTTTCGCAAGCCCACGATGATCAACGCCAATCAGTGTTGGAACATCGTGTCCCATTGCGTTCATGGTGTGATGTGACTTATGGCAGTGAAATGCCCAATCGCCTTCTTCACTCGCAATGAATTCCAGTTGCCGCATCTGGCCCACGGCGATGTCCTGCGTAACCTCATATCGACGCGTGCTCTTTGGTGTGGGCCCGCCATCTGTTCCGGTGACGAGAAATTCATGGCCATGGAGGTGAATCGGGTGGTTAGTCATGGTGAGATTACCAATACGGATTCTGACCTTATCGTTTAGGCGAACGTTAAGTGAATCAATACCCGGAAAGACTCGGCTGTTCCAAGACCAGATATTAAAATCCAGCATGGTCATGATCTTCGGTGTATAGCTTCCAGGATCAATGTCGTACGCATTGAGCAAGAAGCAGAAATCTCGGTCAACGGACTCGATTAAGGGGTGTTGCCCTTTGGGGTGTGTTACCCAAAAGCCCATCATGCCCATTGCCATCTGAGTCATCTCGTCGGCGTGAGGGTGGTACATAAATGTGCCTGGCCGCCTCGCCGTAAACTCGTAGACAAATGTTTTGCCAGGCGAGATTCCTGGCTGGTTTAGTCCGGTTACGCCATCCATGCCGTTTGGAAGGCGTTGTCCGTGCCAGTGGATCGAGGTGTGCTCAGGTAAACGGTTCGTCACAAATATGCGAACTCTGTCACCTTCCACAACCTCAATCGTAGGGCCAGGCGACTGGCCGTTATAGCCCCATAGGTGGGCCTTAAATCCCGGGGCCATCTCTCGGATAACTGGTTCAGCAACAAGATGAAACTCTTTGACGCCGTTATTCATCCGCCAGGGAAGCGACCATCCGTTGAGTGTTACGACCGGGTTATAGGGCCGGCCAGTATTGGGCATGTAGGGCGGCTGTGTCTGTGGACTCGTCTGAATGACAGGCTCCGGAAGCCGTGCAAGCGAGGCCCGCGTGACTGCCGCAGCACCGAGTGTTACACCCACTGCAGCTGCACCGCTGAGAAATTTTCTGCGATTTACTGTGTCCATAAATCTCTCCTGAATAGGGCGGCATGCTCTTTAAGTAANGCAAGTTGATAGGTGAAGATNGCCTGAGCCTTCCAGAATCGCTCATTGGCATTAAGACTCGCTTCGACAGACTCCACCTGGGATTTCGCGTCGGTGAGCAATTCGAAAATTCCAATGATCATCCCGTTATAGCGCAGCAGGTTCTCTTCAGAGATCTGTTTTCTGATTGGGAGGATCTCTTGGCTGTACTGACGCGCGATTGCGTGGGCCTGCTGGTATGCCGAAAATGCGCGGGTGGCCTCTGAGAGAGTACGAATTGCCAATGGCGATCGGTCTGACATGCTGTTATCAGTCGCCTTGCGATCTAAAAGACGCTGCTCAAGCGGGCTTAGCGACACTGGTGATTGCGGAAGTTTTGGAAGCCGTTGGGGCAGGCTAAACTGGGTGAGATCACCAGAGAGTGCGAGGTGGGTAATGAGCGCCTCTCGGCGTTCTGAGAGTTCAAGCTGGGCTTGAACGACCCGGTTCTGCGCATTCGCAAAGGAGAGTTTCTCCTCAAGCGTATGAAGTGCGTTGAGATTGCCAACCTTACGCATACGGGCTGCAAGCTCTGCTGCGAGGGAGGCCGCCTCACTGACTTGTTCTCGGTACGCTAGACGTTCACCTGCAGCGACGGCTGCATGATAGAGCTCCTCAGTCTGAGCGGAAATTCTCGCGTAGGCGGTAAGCGCCTCGCGCTGGTGTCCGCTGAGCTGTAGATAGGGTATTGCTTTGTCTCTAATTGTGGATAGGGTCTGCACAAGGCTGGGCTCGCGATTNAGCGCTATCTCAATAGCGCCAGCAAGCGAGAGCATTTTTTCTGCGCTTACATCGCCTGTCTGAGCAGCCTGACTTTTCGCTTGACTTCCAGCTTGGCTCTCGCGCGCATAGGCCTTCCATCCACCTGCCTCATGCACCTGCTCGTTAGCCCGCAGCCAGTCCCCCGCCTGTGGCCCCTGCTGGGCCTGAGCAGTAGGGCTAACTGCAGCAATTGACAGTAATACTGTGATGGCGACCTGCAAGATCGCGTTATGCGAGCCTTGTTGATCGATATGAATACGTTTTATAACTTGACTAGAAATCATCAGACGCTCCGGATTTTTTTGACAACCCAGCAGCCAATNCGAGAAGGANTAAAAACTNCTTCTCTAGGCNTTGGGTAGTGACAGAACTACCGCAATGCGCGCTAGCTTATCGGGGAGGTCGAAGAAGGCCTTCCGGAGTAAATCCGGTGTAATGGCTAAGTGCTAAGGTCTCTGGTGAGACTCTTTGAACCTTGGCGATGATGACTTGGGTTGTAATAGGAATCACTGCCGACATTACACAGCATCCTGCGCAGACTGCGCAGGTCGAGACATCGGGTAACGAGGCGAGCGAAGGCTTGGGTTGGTGGTGGTCTTCTTGGGTCTGTTCGGCCGCGGCCTGATCGTGATGTTGGTGCTGCTGGTGCGGGTGCGGGTGGTGCCCCTCAGTCTGTGACGGACCCTGCGAAGCACCACGGGCGTGACCATGACACTCCATCGTGGTCGCCGCCAGCCCTTGAAGGGGCAGGCTAACCAGAAGCATGAGCGCGAGAATGCGCCGCCCCTGGCTTGCGAGTCGATGGAGATTAGAGACCATTGTCATAGTCTATCTGAGCGCTGACGCGGCCAAGAGTTCCCTTAGTGCCTATGCGGCCATGAGCTCCCGTAACACATAGGGCAGGATGCCGCCGTGTCGGTAGTAATCCACCTCGATTGGGGTATCGATTCGGCAGAGCACCGAGAGGTTTTGCTTACTGCCATCCTTACGGGTGATCACGAGGGTGAGGTCTTGCTGGGGGGTTAGCTGATCTGGAATTGCCACATCAAAGACCTCTGAGCCATCAAGCTTGAGGCTCTGTGCGCTGTCGCTGCCCTTAAACTGCAGTGGCAAGACCCCCATACCGACAAGATTAGAGCGGTGGATGCGCTCATAGCTCTTGGCAACAACAACCCGCACCCCTAGCAATTGGGTTCCTTTGGCGGCCCAATCCCGGGAGGACCCGCTGCCGTATTCTTCGCCACCGATAACAACCGTGGGNACGTTTGCTTTCTGATAGGCCATGGCGGCGTCATAGATAAACATCTTCTGGCCGCTGGGCTGGAACATGGTGACACCACCTTCCTCGCGCGAGCCATCGGCGTTTAAGGGGATCATCAGATTCTTAATCCTGACGTTTGCAAAGGTGCCCCGCATCATAATTTCATGATTGCCCCTGCGTGATCCGTAGCTATTGAAGTCCGCCCTCGAGACGCCGTGATCGGTTAGAAATTTCCCACCAGGCGATGCCTCTTTAATTGAGCCNGCAGGCGAGATGTGATCCGTTGTGATCGAATCTCCCAAGATTGCAAGAAGCCTTGCCCCTGAAATTGATCCCGTCGCCTTCGGTGTCATTGAGAACCCATCGAAGAAGGGGGGCTTGGCGATATAGGTTGACTTTGGCCAGTCATAGACCTGACCCGTAGTGCCCTTGATGTTGTTCCAGAGGTGGTGGTCTTTAGTGAGGTCGCCATAAAGCGTGCGGAAGGTCTGCGGATCCTTGGCAAATCCCATAACGGCCGCGATCTCCTGACTCGATGGCCATATGTCTTTCAGATAAACCGGGCCATTCGTGCCCTGACCCAACGGCTCTGTCGTGAGGTCTTTCATAACGTTTCCTGCAATGGCGTAGGCCACCACGAGAGGAGGAGACGCTAAGAAATTCGCACGAAGATTCGGATGAATTCGGGCCTCAAAGTTTCGATTGCCGGATAAGACTGCGGCGCAGACAAGATTCTCTTTCAAGATACTTTCATTGAACTCGGGTCGCAAGTCACCGGCATTGCCGATGCAGGTCGTACAGCCATAGGCAGCAACAGCAAACCCTAGCTTCTCGAGATAGGGTAATAGCCCCGCCTTCGTGAGGTAATCGGTTACCACGCGGCTGCCCGGGGCAAGCGAGGTCTTGATGTGACTCTGAACCGTGAGGCCCTTCTCAACGGCCTTCTTCGCCAAAATACCGGCGGCTAACAAGACGCCTGGATTCGATGTGTTCGTGCATGAGGTAATCGCCGCGATCAAAATATCACCGTTACCAATTTCGGCACTTCCAGATTTCACCCGCTTGTGTAAATCGGCTGCTGACTGTGCAAAGCCATTCTCGGCAACCGGTTTACTAAATAGCTCCGCAAACGACTTCTTCATATCGGTGAGCTCAATGCGATCCTGCGGCCGCTTGGGGCCTGCAAGTGAGGGCTTGATCGTTGAGAGATCGAGCGAGACGGACTTGGTGTAATCGATCTGGCCTGCCTTTGGCGTACCAAAGAGTTCCTGCGCTTTAAAGTAGCCCTCGAAGGCTTCGACTTCATCTTGGGTGCGGCCCGTTGCGCGCATGAAATCCACGGTGACATCGTCGACTGGAAAAAAGCCCATGGTTGCGCCGTATTCCGGTGCCATATTGGCAATCGTTGCGCGATCCGGTAGCGACAGTGAAGCGGTGCCTTCACCATAGAACTCAACGAACTTACCGACAACTTTTTCTTTACGAAGCATCTCCGTGATCGTGAGAACTAGGTCGGTTGCAGTACAGCCCTCGGGAAGCTTGCCGGTAAGGTTCACGCCAACAACGTCTGGTGTTAAGAAATAAACCGGTTGGCCCAGCATGCCCGCTTCGGCTTCAATGCCGCCAACTCCCCAGCCCACGACGCCGATGCCGTTAATCATGGTGGTGTGACTATCGGTACCGACGACGCTATCGGGATAGGCGATACCGCCTTTGTTGTGAACGCCACGGGCGAGATACTCTAGATTGACCTGGTGCACGATGCCGATGCCGGGAGGAACAACCTTAAAGGTATCGAAGGCCTGCATACCCCACTTCATGAACTGATAACGCTCTTCGTTTCGTTGAAATTCAAGCTTCATGTTCAGATCAAGGGCCTCTTTTGAGCCGAAATGATCAATCATGACGGAGTGGTCGACCACCAGATCAACGGGGACCAAGGGCTCGATCTTCTTAGGATCTTTGCCCATGTCTTTCGCAATGTTGCGCATAGCGGCAAGATCAGCAAGCAGGGGCACGCCGGTAAAATCCTGCAGCACAACCCGTGCAACAACAAAGGGAATCTCGTTAACACGCTGTGCGGTTGGCCCCCAGTTAGCGAGCTCTTTAATGTGGTGCTCGCTTACTTTTTTGCCATCACAGTTGCGCAGCACTGACTCGAGCACAATTCGTATCGATACGGGAAGGCGTGAGACCTTGGCAAGGCCTGCTTTTTCAAGTGCGGGGAGGCTGTAAAACTTTAGGGATTTACCTGATGCGGTTTTAAATTCCTGAAGACTGTTGTGTAGGTTATGCGGCATATTGAAGGCTCCCTGTTGAAAAAAGTTCTTTTGAGTTATCGGATTCTAAAAAAAAGCATGCTGGGCTGCAGGCGGAATAGGGCGGCCAGCCTGTTGGGCGCGCTTAAGTATCGTCCAAAAATATCGGTAGCTGGCGCGATCGTGCAATAACCCTTGATCGGCAATGGGCCCCCAGGCAGACTCCTGCGCTGCCAGGAGAATGCGGCTTGCATCGGCAATCTCTTGCTCGGTGGGTGCGAAGGCCCGAAGAATCTGCTGGATTTGATTGGGATGGATACTCCACATCCGGAGAAATCCAAATTCGAGACGGGCTCGGCTTGCGTCGTCAAAGGCCTGATGATCTGAGGCGTAATCGGTGGTTGGATTGTGTGTTGGAATCTTCCCGTGGGCGTGGCAGGCGGCACTAATTTCAACCTTTGCCCGGCGCAGTAACGGGTGATCAAACTGACCCGGGCTCTGCATCGCCTTGGCTGGGATCGCACCACGGTGACTGCTGGTGAAATCCATCTGTCCAAAGGACAAAAACTCGACCTGCGGGTGGGCCGCAATCGCGGCGACATCCTGCAGGCCCCGCTCATCTTCAAACATGATTTGAAGTGGGATTGGGCTATCAACCCCATCTGCGCTTGCCGCGCCATTAATAGTCGCTACTGCCTCGTGGAATTGAGCAAGATGGGCAATCTTAGGAACGGTAATGAAGGCGAGCCCCGCAGGTCGCGCCGCAAGGAGTGTCTCGACATCGTTACGAAAAGCGGGGTGGTCAACGGGATGCACACGACAGCCAACCCGCCATTGTGTTTTTCTGGGCTCAGCAAGAATTGAGGCGAGTCGTTTTGCGTTGTCGGCCTCTGCGCCCGAGGAGGCTCCATCTTCTAAATCGGCTGTGACATCAAAAGTGCCATTGAGCCGGTCTTGCAGTTCAAGGGCTTTTCGGAGTTTCTTTTCGTCTCCTGCAAAATGCTCACACGCAGGAATTGGGGCCGGGGGCTGAGCGGCCATAGCGCCCCCTGTTGCCTCTTGGTGTAAGACGGCATCAGGATGGAGCATTGGCATCACGGGCGATTTTCTAAATTAACCGAGAAGGTGCTTCACACCATCACGCTCTTCGAGTAGCTCGTTGAGTGTGTGGGTCATGCGCTCACGAGAAAAAGCGTCAATCTCAAGGCCCTTCACCATCTGGTATTCGCCGTTTGTGCAGATGACTGGGTAGCCGTAAATGATCTCTTCTGGGATATCGTAAGAACCATCAGAGGCGATGCCCATGGTGACCCACTTACCGTTTGAGCCAAGTACCCAGTCGCGGACATGGTCAATCGCCGCGTTGGCCGCCGAGGCCGCAGACGACAGGCCCCGCGCATCGATAATGGCCGCGCCCCGCTTGCCAACCGTTGGCAGGAACACGTCTTTATTCCAGGCATCGTCGTTGATCAGTGCCTTGACGCTCTGGCCGCCGATCGTTGCGAAACGGTAGTCAGGGTACATAGTCGGGCTATGGTTGCCCCAGACCACCAATTTCTCAATCTCGCCCACGGGCTTTCCGGATTTTGCAGCGAGTTGGGACAGGGCGCGGTTGTGATCGAGCCTCAGCATAGCCGTAAAGTTCTTCTTTGGCAGATCTGGGGCCGACTTCATGGCGATATACGCATTCGTATTGGCGGGGTTTCCTACCACCAAGACCTTGACGGTTCTCTTGGCTACGGCATTCAGGGCGCGGCCCTGGGCGGTAAAGATCTGGGCATTGGCCGAGAGCAGGTCCTTGCGCTCCATTCCTGGGCCGCGTGGGCGGGCGCCAACCAGCAGGCCAATGTCGATATCTTTAAATGCGGTCATTGGATCGCTGTGGGCGGTCATGCCGGCCAGGAGNGGGAAGGCGCAGTCGTCTAGCTCCATCATCACGCCTTTGAGGGCTTTCTGAGCTTTTTCGTCAGGAATCTCAAGCAGTTGAAGGATTACAGGCTGGTCTTTGCCGAGTAAGTCGCCGTTGGCGATCCGAAAAAGAAGGCTGTAACCGATTTGGCCGGCCGCACCGGTCACCGCAACACGCATGGGGGACTTAGAAAGACTCACAAAAGCTCCTTGGAGAGAATAAAGAAATTCATGGGAAAGAACAGCGAGAGTTTAGGGTTCACCCTAGTCGGTGTCAAAAAGGGCTCTTATAATTGCGCAAAGCAAAAAAGGCGCGCCAGGGGGCAGAGTTCCCAAGCCGTCGACAGTCAAGCATCAATACTCAGGGAGAGTCAATGAGCGAACTGGCAAAGAAGTCTCGTCCGCAGTTTCGTAATATCAGTATCACCCAGTTGATGAATTATCGCCTGCCGGCCGCAGGCCTGATGTCGATCCTTCATCGCATCAGCGGCGCCGGGATGTTCCTGACCCTACCTTTCATGATCTGGATCTTTGATCTTAGCCTCACCTCGGAATTGAGCTACGCGCAGCTCATGGAAGTCATTAGCTCCCCACTTGTAAAAATCATCCTCTGTGGATTGTCGTGGGCCTTTCTTCACCACCTGTTGGCAGGTATCCGTCACCTTGTGAGTGACCTTCATATCGGATTGTCAAAGGAATCGACTGGCCGTTGGGGTTCGGGGGTAATGCTCTCGGCTTTGGCCTTATCGGTGGTGGCCTGGTTAAAAATCTTTGGGGTGTTTTAAGTCATGAGCGCACAAAATAATATTGGCCCTAAACGGGTCGTCGTCGGCGCCCACTATGGTTTACGGGATTGGCTTGCACAACGGGTAACCGCGATTGTGATTGCGCTCTACGCCTCAGTGTTGTTTGTCTCTGCGATGCTGGTTAGTGAGCCCGGCTATGGCGGCTGGGCCGGCCTCTTTGCTGCAACCTGGATGAAGGTCTTCACGCTCTTGGCCCTTATCGCCTTTGTCTACCATGCCTGGGTTGGGGTTCGCGACATCTGGATGGACTATGTCAAGCCCGTAGGCGTTCGGCTTGGGTTACAAATTCTTACCATTCTCTGGCTTATCGGCTGCGGAGTCTGGGCGATTGAAATTCTCTGGAGGGTGTAACTGTGGCGCAACCGCTGTCCAATCTAACCAGCAGTCTGCCGCGTCGTAAATTCGATGCGGTGATCATCGGTGCCGGCGGTGCTGGCATGCGCTGTTCTTTACAACTTGCCGAATCGGGAATGAATGTAGCCGTGCTATCGAAGGTCTTCCCAACACGCTCCCACACGGTGGCGGCCCAGGGCGGGATTGGCGCCTCGTTGGGCAATATGAGCGACGACAATTGGTATTGGCATATGTTCGATACGGTAAAGGGCTCGGACTATCTTGGTGACCAAGATGCCATTGAGTTTATGTGCCGTGAGGCACCCAAGGTGGTCTATGAGCTTGAGCACTTTGGAATGCCTTTTGATCGCAATCCCGACGGAAC
>Ga0063231_10000544_pt1 | contig 10717 bp, 6 predicted proteins | sample LauGreSu1BDMLBSD_2_FD_56231 | JGI IMG/M metagenome (GOLD analysis project Ga0063231, IMG submission 56231) | Freshwater lake microbial communities from Lake Michigan, USA - Su13.BD.MLB.SD v2 (version 2) | ecosystem: Environmental > Aquatic > Freshwater > Lake | place: Lake Michigan, USA...
ATGATGGCCTATGGACGTGATCTGTATGAGATCGCCCAAGACAATACGGCTGCATTTGCTAAGACTGCTGAAGCTGAAATGGCAGCAGGTCAGAAGAAGCTCCATGCGATGATTGATGACTGGACCAAAAATGCACCAGCCGGTTCTGATGCAGCTGTTCAAATGATGAAACAAGCCATTGCTGCAGCAAACAATAGCTACGAAACCAGCCAGAAGGCAATTAAGCATGCTGTAGAAGTTGCCCAAAGCAATGTACACAACGCTGTTGATACAGTTACCAAAGCTGCTACGAAGGCATCAAAGGCTTCGAAGAAGTAATGTTGCGTTAAGAACTAAATTAGTTCTTTAGACGACAAACCCCGCAATTTGCATTGCGGGGTTTTTTATTGCCTAGCGTTTCTTAGAAGGTGGTAAATCCGTACAGCTACCATGGTGCGCTTCGGCTGCCAAGCCCACCGACTCGCCTAGAGTTGGATGCGGATGAATGGTCTTCCCAATATCAACCGAGTCTGCGCCCATCTCAATAGCAAGACAGACCTCACCAATCAGATCGCCGGCATTAGTGCCCACAATACCGCCACCAATAATGCGATGGGTGCTGGCATCAAAGAGTAACTTAGTAAATCCTTCGTCGCGACCATTCGCTATGGCACGACCGCTCGCCGCCCATGGAAACAAGCCCTTCTCATAAGCTATGCCTTGTGCCTTACATTGCTCTTCGGTCAAACCAGCCCAAGCAACCTCGGGATCGGTATACGCAACCGACGGGATTTGTTTTGCATCAAAGTAAGACTTTTGTCCGGCTGCTGCCTCGGCTGCAACATGACCTTCATGTACCGCCTTGTGAGCCAACATGGGTTGACCCACAATATCTCCAATAGCGAAGATGTGGTTGATATTGGTGCGCATTTGCTGATCGACCGGAATAAAGCCACGCTCATCCACACTGACACCGGCGGCATTTGCGTTAATCTTCTTACCATTGGGGGTTCTACCAACAGCCACTAAGACCAGATCATAGAGTTGTGGTGTGGCTGGTGCTTTCTCACCCTCAAAGCTCACTTCGATCCCATTGGGTTTTGCTTCGGCTTTGCTTGCTCGCGTTTTGAGCATGATGTTGTCAAAGCGATGGGCGTTCATTTTCTCCCACACTTTTTCGAGGTCACGATCTGCACCTGCCATTAAGCCATCCATCATCTCAGCAATATCAATGCGCGAGCCGAGAGCGCTATAAACCGTAGCCATCTCTAGACCAATAATCCCGCCACCGATCACTAACATCCGCTTCGGAATGCTCTTGAGGAGTAATGCGCCGGTACTATCCACTACCCGAGGGTCATTTGGCATAAACGGCAGAGCAATTGGTTGACTGCCTGCCGCAATGATCGCTTTCTGAAAACGGATGATTTCTTTCTGACCTGTGAGTTGCTGACCATCACCAGAACTTAAAGACACTTCCACATGATGAGCATCGATCAATCTACCAAGACCGCGCACAACCCCTACCTTGCGCATCTTTGCCATACCAGCAAGACCGCCCGTTAATTTTGCGATCACTCCCTCTTTATGAGAACGCAATAGGTCTAAATTAATTTTGGGTGCACCAAACTCGATACCGTGCTTACCCATCTCCTTCACTTCCTCCATCACCGCGGCGGTATGCAGCAATGCTTTAGATGGAATGCAACCTACATTGAGGCAAACGCCCCCAAGGGTGGCATAGCGCTCTACTAATATTGTTTTAGCTCCAAGGTCTGCGCTCCGAAATGCGGCACTGTAACCACCGGGTCCCGCTCCTAAGACCAAGACCTCACACTCGTGTTGAACCGGTCCTTGATAAGAACCAGCAGGTACTGGGATCGATACAGGTGGCTTGCTTGATGCAGTTGGTGCCGCCGCTACTGGTGCTGTTGCTGGTGCAGGTGCCGAAGGTGTAACGCTAGCGAGTTCAATCTGCGCAATCACAGATCCTTTAGCAACCTTATCCCCAATCTTCACGCTTACACTAATGACCTTGCCAGATTGATCGGCTGGCACTTCCATAGTTGCTTTATCAGACTCAAGAACAACCAAGGCTTGTTCTTTTGTAATCTCATCACCAGGCTTGACCAAGATCTCAATCACTGGGACATCGGTGTAGTCACCAATATCAGGCACCACGATTGCATGCTGACTCATCGCGATCCCCTATAGAACTGCACGACGGAAGTCGGCGAGTAGTTGTGCAATATAGACATTAAAGCGTGTAGCCAATGCTCCATCAATCACTCGATGATCTGCTGTCAAAGAGAGTGGGCAAATAAGTCGGGGTGCAAACTCTTTGCCGTTCCACACCGGCTTCATAGCTGCTTTACTAACGCCTAGGATTGCGACCTCGGGGGCATTAATGATGGGAGCAAAATAGGTGCCGCCAATACCGCCTAAGGAAGAGATCGTAAAGCTCGCACCTTGCATTTGATCGGGCTTGAGTTTGCCATCGCGCGCTAATGCAGCAAGCTCGGCGGTCTCGCGGGCGATATCAAAGATACCCTTTTGATCCGCGTTCCGAATTACAGGAACTACCAACCCGTTCGGGGTATCTGCTGCAAATGCAATATGGAAATACTTTTTCAGTACGAGATCATCTCCATCTAAAGAGGAATTGAACTCTGGGAACTTCTTAAGTGCCGCGACAGACGCTTTGATCAAGAATGCCAGCATGGTGATCTTGCTACCTTGCTTCTCATTCTCTTTATTGGTTTGCACACGGAATGCTTCCAGATCAGTAATGTCTGCATCTTCGTGATAGGTCACTGCTGGGATCATCACCCAATTACGAGCAAGATTGGCGGCAGATAGTTTTTTGATGCGGGAGAGTGCTTGACGCTCGGTCTCCCCAAATTTACTGAAGTCCACCTTTGGCCATGGCAAGAGGTTTAGTCCACCCAAACTTCCACCGCTAGTTGCAGCCGGTGCACTAGCGCCACTCATTACCGACTTAACAAAAGCCTGGACATCGTCTTGCGTAATACGACCTTTGGGTCCCGTTCCTTTGACACTAGCAATGGTGACGCCTAACTCACGAGCGAACTTGCGTACCGATGGGCTTGCATGACTACCGCTTTGACCTAGCTCTGCTGATGGAGTAGACACGGGTGCAGGGGCGGGTGCTTGAGTTGATACTGGCGCAGCGATCGGTGTTGGCGCTACTGGTATTGGTGCAGGTGCAGGTGTAGGCGCAGGTGCTTGAGTTTTTACAGGTGCTGGGGCCTGCGTTGGTGCAGGTGTATTCGCAGCTGTATTAATAGGCGCTTCAGAACCCTCTAGAAGCAGAACAACACTTCCTTCTGAGATCGAGTCACCAACCTTCACCTTCACTTCTTTCACCACTCCCGAGTGGGAGGATGGCACATCCATGGTTGCTTTATCAGACTCTAGTGTGACGAGCGACTGCTCTTTCTCAATGGTGTCACCTGGTTTGATGTGTACCTCAATCACGGGCACGTCTTTGTAGTCACCAATATCTGGGACCTTGATTTCAATTAGCTGGCTCATGATTCCCTTACACCTTCATTGGATTTGGTTTTTTGGGATCAATCTGATACTTCGCAATTGCCTCAGCTACTTTCTTGCGATCGATCTTGCCATCGTCTGCCAGCGCCTTCAGGGCAGCTACAGTGATCCAGCGACGATCTACTTCAAAGAAGTGACGTAATTGCTCGCGGGTATCTGAACGCCCAAAGCCATCGGTACCCAAGACCTCATAACGACGTCCTAGATTCTGAATCGGTGGCCGGATTTGTTCAGCAAACATCCGCATATAGTCCGTTGCAGCAATCACAGGACCTTTGGTGTCTTTTAAGAGGCGCTCTACATGCGAGAGTTTTGGGGTGTTACCTGGGTTCAGCAAATTACTCCGGTTGGTCTCGTTCCAATCGCGTCCTAACTCGTTCATGCTGGGGCAACCCCACAGGTCGGATGCAATCCCCCACTCGGCGTGCAGCATCTCTGCAGCAGCCATCACTTCGCGGAAGATCGTACCGCTACCAAGCAGTTGAACTCGTAGTGGGTTATTTGCCTCACCCACGGATTGCAAGCGATACATTCCTTTGATGATGTCTTGCTCTGCACCCTTAGGCATCGCGGGGTGTGAATAGTTCTCGTTCATTAACGTGACGTAGTAATACACATCCTCTTGTTCGGTGAGCATGCGTCGCATTCCATCTTGGATCACGACCGCTAACTCAAAGGCAAAGGTGGGGTCATAGCTAATGCAGTTAGGTACCGCCGATGCCCAAATCTGACTATGTCCATCTTCGTGTTGCAAGCCTTCACCATTGAGTGTGGTGCGACCTGCAGTGCCGCCTAATAAGAACCCGCGGCTACGCATATCGCCTGCAGCCCAAGCAAGATCACCAATACGTTGGAATCCAAACATGGAATAGAAAATATAGAAGGGCAACATGGGTACACCATGTGTCGAGTACGATGTCGCTGCGGCAATCCAGTCGCACATACCGCCTGCTTCGTTGATGCCCTCTTGCAAGATCTGACCTGCTTTATCTTCTTTGTAGAACATAAGCTGATCATGATCTTCAGGCGTATAGAGCTGACCGAGTTGGCTCCAGATCCCTAACTGTCTGAACATCCCTTCCATACCAAAGGTACGAGACTCGTCAGGAACAATGGGGACCACGCGCTTGCCGATGGTCTTATCGCGCACAACGGTATTAAGTAGACGCACAAATGCCATGGTGGTGGAGATCTCGCGCCCATCGGTAGTGGCTTCGAGCAACGGTCCGAACGCATCGAGTGCGGGAACCGGCAAGCTCTCCGCTTTCGTTCTACGCTGTGGCAAATAACCACCGAGCTCCATGCGGCGGGTCCGCATGTACTCGAGTTCAGGACTACCTTCAGGGAACTTTACTAAAGGCATCTCTTCCAACTGATCATCGCTCACCGGAATCTCAAAACGATCCCGGAAGCGCACCACATCATCGTGGCTCATTTTTTTAGCTTGGTGAGCAATGTTCATGCCCTCACCTGAGCCTCCCATGCCATACCCTTTGATGGTTTTTGCCAAGATAACGGTCGGTTGACCTTTGTGATTAGCGGCAGAGTGGAATGCAGCGTAGACCTTATGGGGATCATGTCCGCCACGGTTTAGGTTCCAAATGTCCTCATCACTCCAATCGGCCACGAGGGCTTTGAGCTCAGGTGTATTAAATACGGTCTCCCGCACATAGGCNCCNTTCTTCGCCTTCATNGTTTGATACTGTCCATCNACGATCTCAGCTAAGCGCTGCATCAAGATGCCTTTTTTGTCGCGGGCAAAGAGTGCATCCCAATGACCGCCCCACACCACCTTAATGACATTCCAGCCAGAACCACGGAATTCGCTCTCGAGCTCCTGAATAATCTTGCCATTGCCGCGTACTGGACCATCCAAACGTTGCAAGTTGCAGTTCACTACAAAGATGAGGTTATCGAGTTTCTCGCGCCCGGCCATACCGATTGCACCCAAGGACTCGGGTTCATCGGTCTCACCATCGCCTAAGAAGGCCCACACTTTGCGCCCTGCCGTCGTTGCAAGACCTCGATCTTGCAAGTAATGCATGAAACGCGCTTGATAAATAGCCATGATGGGACCAAGACCCATCGATACGGTTGGGAACTGCCAGAAGTCAGGCATGAGCCAAGGATGTGGATAGCTAGAGATCCCCTTGCCATTAACTTCTTGACGGAAATTATTGAGTTGCTCATCGCTAAGACGTCCCAGCATATAAGCACGGGCATACACACCGGGGGCTGAGTGGCCCTGTACAAATATCAGATCACCACCATGCTGTTCAGAAGGTGCGTGCCAGAAATGGTTGTAGCCAACGTCATACAAGGTGGCTGCCGATTGGAACGAAGAAATGTGTCCGCCTACGTTCGTATCTTTATTAGCACGTAACACCATCGCCATCGCGTTCCAACGCGTGTATGAACGAATGCGATGCTCAATGTTTTGATCACCAGGAATACGTGCCTGGATCTCTACGGGTATCGTATTGATGTATGGGGTCTCTGCATGAAATGGTTGATCCACTCCATTCACCCGTGCATGCGCAATTTGTTGGTCGATCAGAAATGCGGCTCGATCGGTTCCCTCATGCGCAATCACGCCATCTAAGGCCTCAAGCCATTCTTTTGTTTCGATTGGATCAAGATCATTTTGGTTCACTTGACCCGCCATTTGCTCTGGTACAGCTGCCATGGTTTGTCTCCGGTTTNAGTTACGGCAAATTTTGTTTGCCTTATGGTTAATATTTTAAGAATAGGTGTTGAATATGACAATTAATTTTCCACATAACGATAATCTTTTTCGCAATATGGAATTATATTGCAGTGCAAAGCCCTTTATATTAGGGTGTTCAAGAAAAAATAAGACTATTTAAAAGGATCTCTAGCTTGTCCAAGACCAGCACCCTGCAATTAAGACTCGTAGAGGCATTCAAACGAATGCCTTCGCTACGTCGTTTTATTGGATCACGCTTGGTCTACACCCCATTATTAGCGATCGTGATTTTTTTGGTGGTGATGGCGATCATTTTGGGCGTCCTTCAAGTACAGGAGCGTCAACAGCAAGAAGGCTCCCTCTTTCGTGAACTGAGTTTAGTAAAGCAGCGTATCCAATTACGCTTTATTAATAATAGCGAGACTTTGCAATCCTTCAGTCGAGATTTGGCTCAAACTGAAAATAATCGTGCTGCACGGGACAAGATATTGAGCCAAGTTCAATCCTTTGTATTGGGCAACCCTGAAATCTTGCAACTTATTTGGCTCAATGACAGTGAATGGCGCCAGTGGATGGTGCCACCACCCAGTCGCAATACCGAATGGTTTGATACCGTGCCACAAGCCAATGAGATTGATCGTGAACTCAAGAGAGCTATATTCCTGAGTCGCGAGACCAACCGGCCTGCTTACAGTCAAGTGATTAGTCTTAATGTTGCAAAAGATGATCCGGTGATGGCAGAACGTCAGTCTATCTTTTGGGAGGTCATTACGATCTTCAAGGATGGAGAAGCAAAGGGTGCCCTAGCGGTGTTGTACTCAACCCAAGGGATCTTGCAATACATTATTCCGCCAGAGCTAAAGAGTCAGCATCGCTACTCACTGATTGGTCGTGATAATCGGGTCTTGGCGATTTCATCAGATCGCGACACCCCAACCCGGTCTCTCAGCAATGAGACCAGTCTCGATTTCGGTGCTCTAGGTCCTAATATCACCTTGCGTGTTGACACCTACCCACCGCCCACCGACCTGACCTTTCGGATGCTGCTTGGTGTGGTCATTGGCTTGTCTGCCTTCGTGGTCTGGAGTCTATGGTCTGTTCTCAAACAAATGCAGGTGCGGCAACTGACCGAAGCAAACTTACGGACCGAGAGTAGCTTTCGTCGCGTCTTGGAAGACTCGATGCCTGTTGGTATTCGGGCGCACGATCTAGACAAACGCATCACCTATGTCAATCGTTCGTTCTCAGAGATGACCGGTTGGGCTCAAGAAGAGTTGTTGGGTCTTACGCCCCCCTTCCCGTTCTGGCCTGCAGAGCTTCATGAGCAACTGATGCAAAAGATGAGCGGTGCCCTAGACGGCAATCTCAAGAGCGGTATCGAGGGCACGATCATGCGTAAAGATGGCTCGCGGATCTCCACACGGACCTTCATTGCCCCTCTGATTGATGACAAGGGGCAACAATCGGGGTGGGTAACTTCTGTGATTGATATCTCAGAGCCTAAGCGTATTCGGGAAGAATTAAGCGCAACGCAAGAACGGTTCGTGACCGTACTAGAAGGACTGGATGCGGCAGTATCGGTGGTCTCGATTGAAACGGGTGAGCTCTTATTTGCGAATCGATATTACCGCGAGCGCTTTGGTGATACCGCCAAGGGTCATATTGATTTAGCCGGTCATGAGATGGATCCTCCTCAATCTTTCATTTTGAGGGAGACAATGTGGATGCGTTAGCCGGTCTTCCCGCAATGGCACTTAATCAAACGACTGAAATTGATTCCGAAGAAATCCAGCTTCGGGGCGATACGACCCATTGGTACGAAGTACGGCGACGTTATATCTCTTGGGTTGATGGTCACTTGGCACAACTTCTCATTGCGACCGATATTACCCTCAGAAAAACAACTGAGGATCTAGCGCGCCAACAAGAGGAGCGGATGCAATTTACCAGCCGTCTCACCACCATGGGCGAGATGGCGTCCTCACTAGCACACGAGCTCAATCAGCCTTTATCGGCGATCTCTAATTACTGCATGGGAATTGCCAAGCGTCTTAGCGGTACCAATAACCCACTCTCTTCGGAATTGCTTCCTGCCCTGCAAAAAGCCAGCGATCAGGCTCATCGTGCCGGCACGATTATTCAGCGGATCCGGGGTTTTGTGAAACGGAGTGAGCCACAAAGTAAGCCTTCGAATATCGCCGATATCGTGGCCGATTCGGTTGGTCTAGTGGAATTTGAGGCCAATCGCCATCGACTCAAGATCGTTTCCGAGGTAGCCGGCAATCTTCCGGCGGTTGAACTCGATCCAGTCTTAATCCAACAGGTCTTGGTCAATCTCCTGAAAAACTCCCTAGATAGCCTGCGAGAGGTCTACCCCCTTTCCTCGCGCTGGTCAGCCCCACCCGTCCGAATCACTGCCGATCTTGAGACCAGCACCTTCCCAAGCATGCTTCGTATCCAAGTCACCGATGCGGGCGCTGGAATTGCAGAATCCGTGATCTCTAGGATGTTTGAGCCCTTCTTCAGTACCAAAGAGGATGGGATGGGGATGGGCCTCAATATTTGCCGGTCCATTATTGAGTCTCACCACGGGCGTTTGTGGGCCAAAAATCATACGGATACCGAACATACCCGTTTGGTCGGCTGCACCTTTACAATTCTGTTACCTTTGGAATCTGGTCATATATCGAAGTCGTCAATAGGAAATACCGATGAATCTAAGCAATCCACCGAAAACAGTACAAGCTGAAGTTGTCTATGTTGTTGACGACGATGAGGCAGTCCGTGACTCCCTCACTTGGTTATTAGAAAGTAATGGCTACACCGTTCGTTGCCATGCAAGCGCCGAACGTTTTTTGCAGTCTCTTCAAAATACGGACAAGTCCACCATTTCGTGTTTGATCCTCGATGTGCGTATGCCCGGCATGTCGGGTCTTGAGTTACAAGAACGTTTAATCAGTGAAGGCTTGCCGATGCCCATCTCCTTTATTACTGGTCATGGTGACGTCTCGATGGCGGTCTCGACCATGAAACGGGGTGCCGTCGATTTTGTGGAGAAGCCCTTCAAAGAGAATGAGCTATGTGCTCTGGTTGAGCGCATGTTAACCAAAGCACGGATTGATTTTGCACAGGCCGATCAACGTAAGAGCACCCAGAGTTTATTGGGCAAGTTAACGGGTCGTGAGCGTCAGGTGCTCGAGCGGATTGTGGCTGGGCGTTTGAATAAACAAATCGCTGATGATTTAAGCATCTCCATTAAGACCGTTGAGGCCCATCGCGCCAATATTATGGAGAAACTCAACGTCAATACCGTTGCCGATCTCCTGCGTTTAGCTCTCTCTTAATTACCCCTATGCCTGCACAACTGCTTGATGGCAATCTGCTCTCCAAGAAATTACGGGCTGAGATTGCTACACGCTCAGCGATTCTGACCGCCAAAGGTGTGCGTCCGGGTCTAGCCGTGATTGTGGTGGGCGATGATCCCGCTAGTCAGGTTTATGTTCGTAATAAGGTTAAGGCATGTGAGGATGTTGACTTTCATTCGGTCCTTGAGCGCTATCCAGCCGAACTTGAGGAAGCACAACTGCTTGCTCGCATTGCAACCCTCAATGCCGATCCTAGCATTCATGGAATTTTGGTACAGCTCCCCTTACCTAAACACATCTCTGCCGAGCGTGTTTTAGAGTCGATTGCCTCCGATAAAGATGTCGATGGTTTTCATATTGCTAATGCAGGTGCCTTAATGGTCGGTGCACCACTCTTTAAGCCCTGCACCCCTTATGGCTGTATGAAGATGTTGGAGAGTATTGATTATCCTTTGCGCGGCGCCCGTGCGGTGGTTATCGGGGCCTCCAATATCGTGGGTAAGCCAATGGCTATGCTTCTTTTGCAAGCAGGTGCTACGGTGACGATTTGCAATAGTAAGACCAAAGATTTATCAGCTCATACCAAAGAGGCTGATGTTCTGGTAGTTGCTACCGGTAAGCCCAAGATGATTACTGGCAATATGGTGAAGCCTGGTTCAGTGGTGATTGATGTCGGTATTAATCGCCAATCCGATGGCAAGCTGTGTGGTGATGTTGATTTTGATACAGCCAAATATGTTGCAGGCTGGATCACCCCAGTGCCTGGCGGTGTGGGTCCCATGACCATCACCATGCTTCTCATGAACACGCTCGAGGCGGTAGAGCGNAGNATGAAGCCAGCTAGTAAGCTGTCTTAGTAATCGTTTTCTTTAGTGGCCTATCGCCCTCTTCTTGTAGGGGAAACCGGCTTTTCTACATTCTTGTAAGCTAATGGCATGAACGCACTTATCAATACCTCCTCCCCAGATCCCTCCAGCAACCCCCTTCTCTCTTTTGGTCGTGGCATTGCTCAATACGATCAAGTTAAGCCGGAGCAAATTGCTCCTGCGATTGAGTTCTTACTCAGTGGCTGCGAGGCTGCAGTGACCAAGGC
>Ga0063231_10000547_pt1 | contig 10699 bp, 10 predicted proteins | sample LauGreSu1BDMLBSD_2_FD_56231 | JGI IMG/M metagenome (GOLD analysis project Ga0063231, IMG submission 56231) | Freshwater lake microbial communities from Lake Michigan, USA - Su13.BD.MLB.SD v2 (version 2) | ecosystem: Environmental > Aquatic > Freshwater > Lake | place: Lake Michigan, USA...
TCTGAAGTAAACTCTCCCGCATGACTTTAACTCTCTCGGTAGTTGGCTGCGGTTATCTTGGAGCCACCCATGCTGCATGTATGTCCTCATTAGGTTTCACCGTCGTAGGCGTGGATACAGATCCCGAAAAGGTTGCGCTCTTACAAAGTGGCAAGTTGCCATTTTACGAACCTGGTCTAGATACCTTGCTTGAGCAAGAGATGAAAACTGGAAGACTTTCATTTACAACGGATTTTTCTGCGGTTAAAGATGCAGATGTTCACTTTGTTTGTGTGGGAACTCCGCAAAGCAAAGATGGTCTTGCTGCTGATCTGACTTATGTGAAATCAGCAGTTGCAGCCATCGCTCCCCANCTCAAAGAAGGTTCATTGGTAGTTGGTAAGTCAACTGTTCCAGTTGGAACTGCGCAAGGTTTACGGGATGAGTTAGCAAAGAGCGCGCCACAAGCAGATCTTGCTTGGAACCCNGAGTTTCTTCGTGAAGGTTTTGCTGTTGAAGACACCTTAACGCCAAACCGTTTAGTTGTTGGTGTTGCAAATGATCGTGCAGAGGAAATTCTGAAAGAGGTTTACGAACCTGTTATNGCNNTGGGAACACCTTGGATTCGTGCAGATCTTCCAACTTCAGAGTTNGTTAAGGTTGCAGCAAACTCATTCCTTGCCACAAAGATTTCATTTATTAANGCGATGGCTGAAGTGTGCGAGGCTGCAGGTGGCGATGTCACTGTGTTAGCTAAGGCAATTGGTTACGACCCACGAATCGGAAACCGCTTCTTGCAAGCCGGTATCGGTTTTGGTGGCGGCTGTCTTCCAAAGGATATTCGTGCATTTATGGCTCGTGCAGAAGAGTTAGGTGCCAAGCAGGCGCTCGAATTCCTGCGAGAGATTGATGCCATTAACCTACGTGCCCGCCAGCGTGTGATTGATGTCGTGCGCGGTGAGCTATCTGAGGATTTAACGAAGTACAAGATCGCTGTTTTAGGTGCGACCTTCAAACCAGATAGTGATGATGTGCGCGACTCCCCCGCACTCGATATCGCAGCACANCTACAAGCTGCCGGTGCAATTGTTGTTGTGCANGATCCTCAAGGTATTGAGCCTGCACGTAAGCGTTTCCCAAACCTTCAGTATCAAGAGGTTGTTACAGATGCGCTTAAAGATGCTGATTTGATTCTGCATTTAACNGAATGGAAGGAGTATCGACAGATTGATCCTGCCGCTATTGCTTCTTTAGTTAAGTCAAAGATCATTATTGATGGACGCAATATGTTGGATCGAACAATGTGGCGCAACGCTGGTTGGAAGTTCCACGCATTAGGTCGTACCGATTAATACCCAAGAAAGTATTGATGCGGCCCTGGCGTTAAAAACCTGGGCTGTTGTTGGACTGGGCAATAATCCTGAACGAGCAGCCTTTGGTGTTGCGAAGTTGCTTCAAGATAAAGGTCATCGAATTATTCCTGTNTACCCACGAGCTGAAACAGTTCATGGCGAGATAGGGTACAAAACGCTCTCNGAAATTCCTGANGCTGTTGATGTTGTGGATTGTTTTGTGAACTCACAATTAGTGGGCAAGGTAGTTGATGAAGCGATCGCAATTGGCGCAAAAGCTGTGTGGTTACAGTTAGATGTTATCGATGAAGCAGCTATCGCCAGAGCACAAGCAGCGGGTTTGATTACAGTTATGGATCGATGCCCTGCGATTGAATATCGAGCTCGAGCTTAAAAACCTGTTTTGTGATTGCGACGAGAGTTTAAATTCTCGCCCTTTTCCTTCGCGATTCGATTGATCTCCTGCAAACCTTCACTCACCTTTGCTGAAATCGCNGCATCTGAAACACCCAAGATTCGGGCAGCAAGCAGCGCTGCATTCTTTGCATTTCCAACACCAACTGTTGCGACTGGAACACCGGCAGGCATTTGAACAATAGATAGCAGTGAATCCATTCCATCAAGATTTTTTAATGCAACTGGAACACCAATGACTGGAAGCGGAGTTAACGATGCAACCATTCCGGGAAGATGAGCAGCGCCACCGGCTCCAGCAATAATTACTTTGTAGCCCTTTGATTGTGCGGTTTGTGAAAACTCAACCATTTCAAGTGGCATGCGATGTGCCGAAATAACATCGGCGGTATATGAAATTCCGAGTTCATCAAGGATCTTTGCGGCATCCTCCATGGTTGGCCAATCAGAGTCTGATCCCATGATGATCGCTACATCACTCATCAACTTCTCCGCTCATGTAATCCAAGGCATGCTGAACTTCTTGGGTTAATTCTACGAGGTTCTCGCCCACCATAGTTACATGGCCAATTTTGCGGCCAGGGCGAACCTCTTTCTTATAGTGATGGAATTTAAGCGCAGGTGTTCGCGCCATCAGGTGCAGATATGGACGGTACATATCTGGCTTGTCTCCCCCGAGCACATTTCCCATCACAGCTAATGGTGCGCTCATTGAAGGATCACCTAATGGAAGATCCAAGACCGCACGAAGATGTTGTTCGAATTGGCTTGTGTGAGAACCATCAATTGTCCAATGTCCAGAATTATGTGGACGCATGGCAAGTTCATTAATGAATAATTCGTCACCCTTAACAAATAATTCAACCGCCATAACTCCAACAACACCAACAGCTGCGGCAACATCTAGCGCGAGCTTTTGTGCCTTTTCGCTCAGTGCAACAGAAAGATGTGGGGCGGGTGAGATAGTCATTGTGCAAATGCCATCTTCCTGAATTGTTTGTGTTGGAGCCCATGTTGTCGCTTGGCCATGAGGAGAACGAGCGACCATAACTGCGATTTCATAATCAAAATCAATAAGCTCTTCAATTAATAACTTTGGGGTTTGTTGCAAGAGCGCTGCAAGCTCCTTCGCATCGGAAACTTTCCAGACACCGCGGCCGTCATAGCCACCCGAAATTGCTTTAGCAATTACTGGAAAATCATGAACTTGATCTGCAGAGGTAACGATCTGCCAATGTGGCGAAGGAAAGCTACTTAACTTTTCTCTCATTGCAGCTTTATCCTGCGAATAAACAAAAGCGGAAGATGAAGGACGAACGACAACGCCATCTGCTTCTAAGGCTTTCACTATACTCAACGGGATTAATTCATGCTCAAAGGTCACAACATCGCACTTTTTCGCAAAGGCTCGAACAGTTTCTAAATCCTTGTAATCACCAACAATGTGGTTAGTTATTTGAGCGCCAGAGTCCTGCGAATCAGCGGCCAGAAGTAAGAGATCAACACCTAANGCCGTTGCCGGAGCGATGCTCATACGTGCAAGCTGTCCTGCNCCAATGACGCCGACGATTGGAAAGGCTTTGCTCACCGGCCTATCGTAGATGTATTACATCGGCGGATTGAACATGGGTTCCATCATTCAAGATAAGCGCGCCTGTATCTGAAATACCTTCAGCTATCCCGTGCTGCGAGGCTCCCCCTGGATATTCGACACGTACCTCTGTTCCGATAGTGGCGCTTAATTGTTTATACAGAGGTTGGACTTCATCGATTCCCTGATCCCACTGAAGGAAATGTTCCTCAAACTCTTCGAGAATTTCGCAAATGAGTTCATCACGTGTGATGTCTTCTCCGCCTTCAACAAGCAATGAAGTTGCTGTGTCTACCGGCAGTTGATTCTCTTCCATTCCTACATTGACACCAATTCCGATGACAACTCCATCTCCGACAACCTCTGCGATTANACCTGAAACTTTTTTACGGTTAATCAAAATATCATTGGGCCATTTAACAACCGCATGGAATGCACGCAAGGATTGTGCAACGCTGTATCCGGCGATTAATGGAATCCAACCCCAATCATCTCGGTTTCTCTGAGGTTTGATATAAAAAGAAAATAGCAATGCGGTTCCTTGCGCAGCTTCAAAACTTCTATCTAATCTTCCACGTCCTGCACTTTGATATTCAGCAACGATTACATCGCCGACCTTTGCTTTCCCATCACGAACTAATTGCGCAAGATCGCCTTGTGTTGTACTCGTGAGTTCAACCACCTTTACTCGCCAGTACGGCGTAATTAATCTGCTGATCTCTGCTTGATCTAGCGGCGCCCTTAACAATTCTTTGCTCACGACTAGTACCGTACGCCTATGAGTCGTGATCTGCATACAACCGCTGGAAAAATTGAGGACCTTCGAGATCGTGTCGAGGAGGCTATTCACGCCGGATCTGAGCGAGCAGTTGAAAAACAGCATGCAAAGGGCAAGAAGACCGCTCGCGAACGTATCGAAATGTTGGTTGATGCTGATTCATTTACCGAAATCGATGAGTTTGCTCGCCACCGTTCAACACAATTTGGAATGGAAAAGAACCGTCCCTACGGAGATGGCGTAGTTATTGGAACAGCAACTGTTGATGGTCGACCAATAGCTTTGTACTCACAGGATTTCACAGTGATGGGTGGATCCCTGGGCGAGGTTCATGCCGACAAGATTGTAAAGATTGCAGAGTTTGCCCTTAAATCTGGAATTCCTTTAATCGGAATCAATGATTCAGGTGGAGCACGTATTCAAGAAGGTGTTGCATCCCTCAATGGTTACGGAAAGATCTTCCGCCTCAATACCCGTTCTTCTGGTGTCATCCCCCAAATCTCATTGATTCTTGGACCATGTGCCGGAGGCTCTGCATACTCTCCAGCGCTTACCGATTTCACAGTCATGGTTAATGAAACCTCGCACATGTTTATTACAGGTCCTGATGTGATCAAGACGGTAACGGGTGAAGAAGTTGGAATGGAAGAGCTAGGTGGGGCTCGTACACACAACACCAAAACCGGTAATTCTCATTACTTAGCTGAAAATGAAGATGATGCGATTGATTATGTAAAGGCGCTTCTGTCTTATCTTCCATCAAACAACATGGATGCGACACCTCATCTTCCACCAACAGAAACTTTAGCTAAGAAGGCATCTGATATTGCATTGGATACTTTGATCCCAGATAGTCCAAATCAACCATATGACATGAAGGTGCTCATCCAAGCCCTTGTTGATGAGGGTGAGTTTCTGGAAGTTCACGCTTTATATGCACCAAATATTGTTGTTGGTTTTGCTCGTATCGAGGGTGAATCAATCGGAATTATTGCAAACCAACCAAATCAATTAGCAGGAACATTAGATATTAACTCCAGCGAAAAAGCAGCGCGTTTCTTACGTTTCTGCGATGCTTTCAATATTCCGATTTTGACCTTGGTAGATGTTCCAGGATTCTTGCCCGGAACCGAGCAGGAGTGGGATGGAATCATCCGACGTGGAGCGAAGTTGTTGTATGCATATGCCGAAGCTTCAGTTCCATTGGTAACCCTGATTACCCGCAAGGCGTACGGCGGTGCCTTTATTGTTATGGGCTCAAAGTATTTGGGTAGCGATATTAACTTTGCATGGCCTACAGCTGAGATCGCAGTAATGGGTGCGCAGGGTGCGGTAAATATCCTGTATCGCAATGAACTCGCTGGAGCTTCAGATCCTGTTGCTAAGCGTGCTGAGTTAGCAAATGAATACAACGAATCATTGGCTAATCCTTATCTTGCCGCAGAACGCGGAACTATTGATACGGTGATTGAACCAAGTCAGTCTCGTGCATACATTACAAAAGCGTTTAGAACTCTCAAGACAAAGCGCGATGTGTTACCGGCTCGCAAACATGGAAATATGCCGCTGTAATGAGATTTGAAATTACAAAAGGAGTTCCGACTCCAGATGAGCTTGCGGCCATAGAGGCAGCAATGGCTCTTCATAAACGTGAAGAGTTAAAGCCTGTAATTCGTCGCAGTGTTTACGGTTTGCCGCAGCTGCGCCAACCGCTTCCACAGCAGATTACCTTTGGTGCTAGAAGGTTTGATTCATAATGCCAACTATTGTTCTAGCCTCTCAATCAACTAGCCGTCGACGGTTACTGGAATCTGCAGGGCTTTCACCAAAGATCATGGTGAGCCATGTCGATGAGGAAACTGAGTTTTTCAACTCTTTAGCGCCAGCGGACATGGTTATCGCTCTAGCAATTACAAAAGCACACACAGTTCGTGAACAAATCGATTTTCCAGCGATCATTATTGGCTGTGACTCCACCTTTGAATTTGATGGGGTTTCACTTGGAAAGCCAGGAACGCCTGATGTCGCCACTGAGCGAGCAAAACGAGTTCGAGGTAACTCTGGTTTGCTGCACACAGGTCATTGCATCATCGATACTGTTAAAGATGTCGAGATATCGGATCGAGTCACAACTCGTGTGAGCTTTGACCACATGAGTGATGAAGAGATTGCAGATTACGTTGCAACTGAAGAGCCTTTGCATGTAGCAGGTGGATTTACCCTGGATGGATTTAGTTCTCCCTTTATTCCTTCAATTGAAGGCGACTACACAAATGTAGTCGGTATTTCTATGCCATTTATTCGTAAAGCTTTTGCTCAGTTGGGTTACACATGGCCACAGGTAAAGGTGATGAAATGAAGCGCGTATTAGTAGCAAACCGTGGTGAAATCGCTTTACGTGTAATTCGTGCCTGTAAAGATCACGGAATTGAAAGTGTTGCTGTGTACTCCGATGAGGATCGAAATTCACTTCATGCACAAATGGCAGATGCTGCGTATTCACTACATGGAACAACTGCGACTCAAACTTATCTAGATATTGAAAAGTTAATCGCAGTTGCACGTGAATCTGGAGCAGATGCGGTTCATCCTGGTTATGGTTTTCTCTCTGAAAACGCTAACTTCGCTCAAGCGGTTATCGATGCGGGTTTAACATGGATTGGACCACCACCAGAAGCGATTCGCGCATTAGGTGACAAGGTCTCTGCTCGCAAAATTGCTGCAAAAGCGGGTGCGCCATTGGTTGCGGGAACAAAGGATCCAGTTGCAGGTCATGAAGAGGTAACAGCTTTTGCAAAGGAGCATGGTCTACCGGTTGCAATCAAAGCTGCCCATGGTGGCGGTGGACGTGGACTAAAAGTTGCACGCACGATGGAGGAAATTCCAGAGTTATTTGCATCTGCGGTACGTGAAGCAATATCTGGCTTTGGTCGAGGCGAATGCTTTGTTGAGCGTTACTTAGATAAGCCTCGACATGTTGAGACACAAGTTTTGGTTGATAAGCATGGACATGCGGTAGTTGTTAGTACCCGTGACTGTTCTTTACAACGTCGTCACCAAAAATTAGTAGAAGAAGCCCCTGCCCCATTCTTGACCGCTGCACAAAATGAAGAGTTATATCGTTCAAGTAAAGCGATCATGAAAGAGGCTGGATATATCGGTGCAGGAACATGTGAGTTCTTGATTGGTCTTGATGGAACAATCTCATTTCTAGAGGTAAACACTCGCTTACAGGTTGAGCACCCAGTAAGTGAAGAGGTCACTGGGCTTGATTTAGTGCGGGAACAATTCAGAATTGCAGATGGTGAAGCACTTGGCTTTGATGATCCCGAAATTCGCGGACACTCAATTGAGTTCAGAATAAATGGAGAGGACCCAGGTCGCTCCTTTCTTCCAGCACCTGGTCGCATAACCGATTGGGCGATACCTACCGGACCTGGTGTTCGAGTCGATGCCGGCTTTAAAGGTGGCGACACAATCGGTGGAAACTTTGATTCACTTCTAGCAAAGTTGATCGTTACTGGTGCAACGCGTCAGCAAGCGATTGAAAGGGCTCGACGTGCACTATCTGAATTTATCGTTGGTGGATTAGCTACTGCGATCCCATTCCACCGTGCAATTCTTGAAGATCCAGCCTTTACTGAAAATTTCAAGGTGTACACAAGTTATATTGAAAATGAGTTCAACAATGAGATTCCAGCATTTGTTGTAACTGAACCACCACTTGAAACTCATATGGCACCTGAGTACTTGATCACTGAAGTCAACGGAAAGCGCTTTGAGATCCTTGTTCACGCACCTAAACCTGTCGTAAAACGCCACCGTGCAAAGCAGACTATGACAGGTGGTTCAAGTGGAGCGGGATTAGTAAGTCCCATGCAAGGAACGGTTGTAAAGATTGCGGTTGAAGAAGGCGCAAAGGTTGAGGTCGGCGATCTCATAATTGTTCTTGAAGCGATGAAGATGGAACAACCATTAACCGCTCATAAATCTGGAATTATCACTAATCTCACTGCAGTAATTGGTTCCACGGTTTCAAGTGGTACCAATCTGTGTGAGATTGTCGATCAATAATCAGGCTTTTCAAGGGGTAATTCCGAAGTTACTCTTAGCCTATGGATCACTCATTAGCCCAGGAAGTACATGCCTGGATCGCAGATGATCCGGATCCAACAACAGCTGCGCAGTTGCAACAATGGCTCGATGCTGGCAATGAATCTGAGCTACGTGCATCCTTTAATGGTTTTCTACAGTTTGGCACCGCGGGTTTAAGAGGTCCGATTAGACCTGGTCCTTCAGGAATGAATCGCGCAGTTGTAGGTCGCGCAGCTTCAGGAATCGTTGCTTATATGAAAGAGCGCAACCTAACCTCTGTCGTAATTGGTCGTGATGCTCGTTATGGCTCTGAGGATTTCACATTTGAAACCGCTGAAATAATGAGCGGTGCAGGAATGAAGGTTTATGTTTTACCTCGACCATTACCAACTCCAGTTTTAGCTTTTGCAACAAATGAATTGAAGTGCGATGTTGGCATTATGGTGACCGCTAGCCACAATCCACCACAGGACAATGGATACAAGGTGTATTTAGGTGGAACGGTGGATGGAATTCACTACCGCGGTTCACAAATTGTTTCGCCAACTGATGAAGCGATCGCGGCAAAGATTCAAGCTGTAACCTCTTTGAAATCACAACCACGCGGAAAAGTGTGGGAGGTTTTGGGCGAAGAGATCATAGAAAAGTACATAGCGCGAACCGCTTCTTTAGCAACCAACCCCGGTTCACTTCGAATTGTCTACACAGCGATGCACGGTGTTGGTACAGAGACAATTCAACGTGTCTTTCATAAGGCAGGTTTTCCTTCCCCCATTCTTGTCGATGCACAAGCAGCACCAGATCCAGATTTCCCAACGGTTGCCTTTCCAAACCCAGAAGAGCCAGGTGCAATTGATCTCGCCCTTGAAACGGCAAAGAGTTTTGACGCTCATCTAGTTATCGCCAACGATCCAGATGCAGATAGATGTGCAGCTGCGGTCAATGATCCTGTTACTGGATGGCGCATGCTGCGCGGTGATGAATTAGGGGCAATTTTTGCTGAATCTATTGCTCGAAAGATTGACTCAGGGATCTTTGCAAACTCCATTGTTTCTTCATCAATTGTCAAAAAAATTGCATCTCACTACAACTTAGAGTTCAAAGAGACTCTAACTGGCTTTAAATGGCTAGCAAAGATAGAAAACTTAACCTTCGGATATGAAGAAGCACTTGGTTATGCGGTCGATGCGATCACAGTCAATGACAAGGATGGAATCTCTGCTGCAATTACCTTGGCNCAAATCGCAACTGATCTAGCCTCAGAAGGAAAGACTCTTTTAGATTTGCTCGATGAGGTTTGGGCACGTCATGGATTTCATGCAACTGAACAAATCTCAATTCGTTTAAGCGATCTTTCAAAGGTTGGTGTGATCCTTGGAGGATTGCGCAGTAACCCACCAAAAGATATTGCTGGACGTTTAGTAACCTCTATTGATGATCTGGCATCTCCTACTGATGGCTTGCCACCAACTGATGGTCTAAGAATCTGGCTAGATGGCGGAGTGCGAATCATCATCCGTCCAAGCGGGACTGAAGCAAAGATGAAGTGTTACATTGAGGCAATTGAAAAGGATTCAAAGACCGCGCAAGTAGTTTTGGATCAACTACGACCACCGCTTAAGGAATTGTTATCGTGAGTTTTTACGGTTTAGTAGATGGCAGCGATGCTTCGCTAAAGAGCTATCTCAACAATCTTTCGGGTGTAGACCAGGTTGGCGCTGAAGCTCGTGCAGCGATGCTGGCAACTCGAAGTATTAAGACAAGTTCTAAGCGCTGGGCGATCGATACAGCGATCACAATGGTTGATTTAACGACACTCGAAGGTGCCGATACCCCAGGCAAGGTTAAAGCGTTATGCACCAAAGCGGTTCGTCCAGATCCAACTGATTCAACGGTGCCAAGTGTTGGCGCGGTCTGCGTCTACAACGACATGGTTTCTGTAGCACGAACACACCTAGATTTGATTGGTGGGCAGCATGTTCCGGTAGCTGCTGTTTCAACCGCTTTTCCATCAGGTCGAGCTTCAATGGCGGTCAAGATTCAAGATACGCAAGATGCAATTGATGCAGGTGCCGCTGAGATCGACATGGTGATAGATCGTGGCGCTTTTCTCGCTGGACGTTACATTGATGTTTTCAACGAGATTGTGCAGATTAAGCAAGTGTGTGGCGATAAAGCCCACCTAAAGGTTATTTTCGAAACCGGCGAACTCGTTACTTATGACAATGTTCGCAAGGCATCATTCCTAGCGATGGCAGCTGGAGCCGATTTTATTAAAACTTCTACCGGCAAGGTCGCACCCGCTGCTACTCCCCCAGTTGTTTTAGTTATGCTCGAAGCGGTTCGTGATTTTTACGAAATGACTAATACCCGTATCGGAGTTAAACCTGCCGGCGGAATCAGAAATACCAAGGATGCGATTAAACAATTAGTTTTGGTCAATGAAACTGTTGGACCAGATTGGCTCAATCCGAAGCTGTTTCGTATTGG
>Ga0063231_10000548_pt1 | contig 10695 bp, 9 predicted proteins | sample LauGreSu1BDMLBSD_2_FD_56231 | JGI IMG/M metagenome (GOLD analysis project Ga0063231, IMG submission 56231) | Freshwater lake microbial communities from Lake Michigan, USA - Su13.BD.MLB.SD v2 (version 2) | ecosystem: Environmental > Aquatic > Freshwater > Lake | place: Lake Michigan, USA...
GGTGGACTGGTGTCGACCACAAAGCGAATGATTTCTGAGATGGCAAACATGCCAATCATCATGGCGATCATGCCAATGCCACCGGTCAATTCGGNATTGCCAAATGTGAAGCGGGGAAAACCTGCAGGGTTGCCNAGGCCAACGCAGGCNACCAACAAACCAAGCAGCAAGGTNACAACGCCCTTAAGAGGTTGGTCGGTGGTAATGAACACGGCGCAAGTAAGGCCCAGCAGCACNAACCAAAAATANTCAAAGGAGCTGAAATTCAACGCAAAGTCTGCCAATGCTGGGGCTGCCAAAATAAGCACAACGGTGCCAAACAAGCCACCTACAGCTGAAAAGACCAGTCCAGCGCCCAAGGCCATTTCGGCTTGCCCTTTTTTGGTCATGGCAAAGGCTTCGTCGGTATAAGCAGCCGAAGCGGGGGTGCCAGGAATTCTCAACAAGCAACCAGGAATATCACCCGAAAAAATGGCCATGGCTGTGGCCGTGACCATGGCTGCAATGGCGGGAATAGGCGGCATGAAAAACGTGACGGGAACCAACAAGGCCGTGGCCATGGTGGCGGTAAGTCCAGGTACGGCGCCCACGAACAGACCATAAAACGCAGCAGCCACCATCACCATGAGGGTGTAGGGCTCGAAGACCATGGAGAATGCTTGACCGATGGCTGTCCACATAAAGAGGTTCCTAATTCATGCAACTGACTGAATAAGCGATGTGAACGATTTCACCAGGCCCAAGGCGTGAGGACACCCCAAGGCAGGGGGACTCGCAGGAGTTTGTAGAAAGCAAAATGGACAAGCACTGTTGCGATCACGGCCACAATGAGAGTTCGACGCCAATTGACCCGCAGGGCCTTGAACAAAGCGACCAACATGATGAAACTGGTGGCGAAAAATCCCAGGGCGTTGGCAAACGCAATGTAGAAAACCACACAGCCTAGGAGTACAAACAGGGCTAGAACATGTCGTGGCGAATGGACCCACTCCTCCCATTCGAACCAAGCAGCAGAGGCCCGATGACGCAGGCCTTTAATGACCAGCAAAATGCCTGTGACACAGAGACCTATAGCAATGAGGCCAGGAAACAGGGCGGGCCCTACAGGCTGCCCTGGAATGTTGGGAAAACCTCTAACGGCAAAGAGCACCAAGGCGCCCAATGCCAAAAAGAACAGCCCAAATAGGGTGTCGTGGATTTTCATGGTCTTATTTGACCAAGCCGACTGCTTTCATGGTGGCGCCCAACTCTGTATTTGATTTCACCATGAACTTGGCAAAGTCATCGGGTCCTGCATAGATCACACCAAAACCGCGACTGGCCATGAACTCGTTGTACTCCTTGCTGGTGGCCACTTTGCGCACAGCTTCTGCCAATTTGTCGCGCACGGGCGCTGGCAAACCTTTAGGGGCCACAATGCCGCGCCATGCTGCCATGGTCCAATCACTTCCGGTGGCAGCCTTCAAGGTAGGCACATTGGGGTACAAGGCAGAGGGCTTGTCATTCATGATGGCCAAGCTTTTAACTTTGCCAGCATCAATCAATGAACGCGCTTCGGGCAAGGAAACAGGGGCGACTTCGATGCCACCTGCCATCATGTCTTGCAAGCCAGGCGCAGCGCCATTGCTGGGGACCCATGGCAATGCTGCAGGGTCAATCTTTTGATCGCGCAAGAGGCCTGCAATGGCCAAGTGCCAAATGCCGCCCTGTCCTGTGCCAGAAGCCTTGAATTTGCCGGGATTGGCTTTGATGGCGGCCAACAATTCGTTGACCGTTTTGTATGGCGAATCGGCACGTACTTGCACACCCGCTGGGTCTGCATTGACCAGTCCAATGGGGGTGTAAGAAGCGCTGGTGAGATCGGTTAATCCTTGCCAATGCATCATGCCAATTTCTACGGTGGCCAAACCAATGGTGTAGCCATCTGGCTGAGCAGAAGCGATGGCGGCATGACCTACCACACCGCTGCCGCCGGTTCGGTTCACCACATTGACGGGTTGGCCTAAGTCTTTTTCAAGCAGGCTACCAATGATTCGGGCTGTTGCATCGGTTCCGCCACCAGCGCCCCAAGGCACGATGAGGGTGATAGGGCGTACGGGATAGTTTTGAGCTGCAGAGGGCAGGGCGCTTAAGACACCCAACATGCCCAAAAGAGCAGTGGCCAACAACCGACGACGTGGTGATACAAACATAACTCACTCCTAAACTAAGGTTGGAACAAAAAATTGGAGAACCGGCACAAGTTACGCCCTTTTCCAATTTAAGGCATTAGGGTGAACCCAAAGATTTGCCCCAAATGAGCGATCAGGTGAGGTCTGCGTGCATTAAAGTACCTTCATCATGGACAGTTTTGAAACTTGGGAATCACGTTGTTGCTCAGCATTGAATTGCTGGCCACCTTGGCCTTTGCTTTGTCAGGCATTATGGAAGCAGCCCGCAAACGCATGGATGTTGTGGGGGTCTGTGTGGTTGGGTTTTTGGCGGCGTTTGGCGGTGGTACCTTGCGCGATATTTTGCTCGACCAACGGCCTTTCTTTTGGGTGGAAAATGAAATTGTCATGTGGGCGGTGCTGGCGCTGTGCATTTTGTCCATTAGCTTCATGCGTCAAAAGCACTTTGAACTGACCGAGAAGACCATTCAGTGGCCCGATACGCTGGGTTTGGGGCTGTTTACGGCATCGGGCGTGGCGCAATCTTTGGCGCTGGGAATGTCGCCCACAGTGGCTATTTTGATGGGCACCATCACCGGCATTTTTGGGGGCGTGCTTCGAGACATTGTGTGCAACGAGATTCCGGTCTCATTCAAAGACCATCGACCCTATGCCTTGTGTTCATTTGCAGGTGGACTGATTTATATTTTGTTGGCTGCCGCTGAGGCTGAACCTTGGTTTTGCATGACCGTGTGTGCGCTTGTGACAAGCCTCTTTAGAACTCTGGCTATCTTGAACAATTGGGTTCTGCCTGCTTGGCGCAAAGACTGATAACTTAGATCAAGACATGCGAACCAAATTGCCAGGGCGCGCTAAAGTAATCTCTCCGTGGCGTTGCACCAGTTGACCCGCCACCCACGTGGCCACATAGCCCTCTGCCTTTTGTAAAAAACGTTTGCCGCCTGCAGGCAAGTCGCGAACCAATTGAGGCAGGCCCACACTCAGTTTTTGCGGATCAATGGCATTGATGTCGGCACGCATACCGACTGCCAACACACCGCGGTCTTTGAGGCCTAAATAATTGGCATTGCGACGAGTCAACATTTCAATCACAGTTTCAAGCGGCAGCGTGTCTTTGCCGCGGCCTTGCACCCAATGCGTGAGCATGAAGGTGGTGAAACTGGCATCGCACACGGTGCCAACGTGCGCACCGGCATCACTCAAGCCACTCAAAGCACGGGGGTGGTCTAGCATTTTGCGAACGGTGTCGAGGTTGCCCGCGTTGTAATTGAAGATGGGGAAGTAAATCAAACCGTCGCCATTGCCTGCACTCAAGTGATCGTAAATAACTTCTAAAGGTGTGACGCCTTTTTGTTTGGCGCGCACCAAGAAACTTTCCATCACAGAAGGTTCGTAATTCAAGGTGGCTTCAAGCGGGAACATGCGGCCGCTGATCATGTCAATCTTGGCCAATAAGATGTCTACCAAGGGTGGGATAGAACTGCCATCACCCGCTAGGCGTTCAGATTTTTCAGAAAGAATGCGTGCTTTTCTGGAAGGGTCGCGCAGCGCTTCAGCGCGTTTGGCCAAGGGCAAATGAGCCACTTCTTTGTAAGAAGGGAAGCCCATGAAGGGATGAAAGCTGGCGTCGAGACCGTTCAATACGCCAATACCTCGCGCAGCGGTTTGCATGAAGAGCGGCAGGCCTTTGGCCACGGCTTGATCAACGCGTTCTTGAATGCGCACAAATTGCTCACCACCGGGGTCGCGTTGAAGCCAAGTGAGTGAAAGTGCTTTGCCACTGGCCGTTGCCATGGCTTCCACCAAATCAAACTCAGCATCAAACTCACTAGGGCCCTTAAGTAAGTTGTAGTCGCTCACCATTTGAATGACACCATGCGAAAGGCCTTGGAAGGCTTGCGCCAAACCCGTGAGTTCTTCATGGCTGGCATTGGCGGCCGGCGTATCTTTGCCTTCCGAGGTGCGATGATTGTCACTGCGGCCCGTGCTAAAGCCTACAGCGCCCGCTTCAAGCGCTTCGCGCAGGAGCGAGCGCATCTGCTCAATGTCTTGCTTTGTGGCCGCTTCATGGGCCAATGCGCGCTCTTTCATGACATACATCCGCAGCGGGTCGTGTGGCACTTGGACCAAAAAGTCGAGGCTGCGGGGTGAGGCTGCCAGCGCATTCATGTACTGTGGAAAACTCTCCCAATTCCACACAATGCCTTCATGCAAGGCAGCGCCAGGAATGTCCTCCACGCCCTCCATGAGTTTGATCAGNTCGTCCTCAGCGCCGGGGCGTTTGGGCGCGAAGCCAACGCCGCAATTGCCCATGACCACAGTGGTCACGCCATGGTAAATGCTGGGTGTGAAGCATTCGTCCCACGTAACTTGACCGTCATAGTGTGTATGAAGGTCAACAAAACCTGGCGTGATCCATAGGCCTGTGGCATCCACGATTTCTTTGGCGGCTTCGTTGATGTGGCCTATGTGAGTGATGCGCCCACCTTGAATGCCAATGTCTGCAATGAAGGGTTTTTNACCNGTTCCGTCTACNACNGTGCCNTTTTTAATCAAGCAATCGAGCATCTTTTCTTCTCCACACATACGCCAAAGACATGCCACTCACGATGTGCCAAATACCCCATAAACTGGCCAAGGTAACCATGCCCAAATCACTGTTGAATTGAACAGCAATGATGCCCAGCGCTAGGCCAGAATTTTGCATGCCGCCTTCAATCATGATTGCACGTCGGTCTTTTTCGCTCACGCCCATCACTTTGCTTGTGGCCCAGCCAAAAAACAAGCCGCTGGCATTGTGCAATACCACCAACAACAGGGTGGGCAACAAGCCTAAGGTGAGCAGCTGCCGCTCTTTGATTAAACCCGCCACGATGAACAACAGCAGGGCAATGAGAGAAAAATGGCCTAAAGGTTTGCGGATGCGTTCGGTGAGTTGGGGCAGGCGGTGTGACGCCAGCAGCCCAAGGCTCAAGGGAACACCTAAGAGTAAAAACAAGCTGATGTAAATGCCAGAAGAATCAATGGAAAGCTCTTTCAACCAAGAGGCTGTTTCTGGGTTGGTNGCAATCATCCAACTGAAATTAAANGGNGTAGCNAACAAGGCAATGATGCTGGCCACAGCAGAGATGCTGACTGAAAGCGCNGTGTTACCTCGCCCNATGTGNGTCACCACATTGCTAAGGCTGCCACCAGGGCACGCAGCTACCAAAATCATGGCGGCCTCGATGTTGGGTGGCAGATCTAGCCAAAGTGTGACCAACCAAGTGGCAACGGGTAAGAGCAGGAATTGAGGGATGAGTCCGCAAATGACAGCTTTAGGCGTTTGAGCCACGCGTTTAAAGTCTTCAATGCGCAGTTCGAGGGCCACAGAAAAAACCATGGTGGCCAAGACCATGCTCAAAATGATCTGCTGGGCATTCATGCTTAAGATCTTCTGGCCAATGGCAAGTTCAAGAGCAGATTTTGCGGTTTGATTTTAAGAAGCTGCTGCGTGTCCATGGCCATGGCCAAATAAACAGGCTTGCCCGACACTTCGCTCAGCATGTCGCTGGGGTTTTCGAAGTTCAGCACAAACAAACACAGCATTCTTTTTTGGCTGTCTTCGTCAATGGTGTTGCCTGTGTACAAATCGTTCAACATGCCACTGGCTTGGGCGTCTAGACCCACGTGCCATACCCAATGCTCGTCTTCGATTTCTCGGGCTGTTTGGATGCTTACTTTGGCAGCCGTCAAGTGAAGAACCCAGCGTTCCAAAACTTGGCAAAAAGCTGAAATCAGGTCTTGACCTAAATTCAGGCAGGCCACCATGTCGAATCGCTCACTGCGATCCCAGTAGGTGTCCTGATTGCTTTCTTGAATGACATCAAGGTCCACCGTTCTAAGGGGAATGCCACCTTGTTTGAGTAACTCGCCCACACTGCCAAAACCACTTTCAAGCGCATGCCGCTCAACGGTTTCGTAATCGGCCGACATGACCGAGCCGTCATCGAGGACCGATATTTTTTGAGTTCTGAAAAGCAGTTCTGCTGCCCGTGCTTCAAGCGGCGTGCAGTCATCGCCCAAAACATGTTGCACCAACACTTGTGTGATTTGATTGACCAGCACGGGTGGTACATCGACGCCCGCGCCTTCAAACAAGGCCCAGTAGCTGGCTTCTAAAGTGGGTTTGGCCAAAATGCGATCACGAAAGCGCAGCCAAACGCGCATGTTTTCTGCGGCGTCTGGGTCTTGTATGGGTGCCAGATCGGAAGCTTGCAAATTGAGCCGAGGACTTTCAATCAGGCGCTCATGAATTTGAATTTCATGAGCGCATGAACTGTCTATCGGCGCCAATTCTGGCCGATGCAACAAGACCCTTAAGAAATCATCGGTGACTGTGAGGTGACCGCGCGCATCCGTTTTCAGTTGGGCATAGCCTGCATGGGGCCAAAGACTTTGCGCAGAATCACTCATCGTTTTTGAAAATTTCTAAGGGGTGGTCAAATTAAACGGGCTTCTTGCCGCGTGGAATGATGGTCGTGGTCTTTTGGATCGGCCGCTCTGTGTCTACAGCGATAGTTTTAGGAGGAGATGTATCCTTCCTTGGTTTTTTGGACTCTTTGTTGGACTTTTGTTGACCTTTGGCCATGTTGACACCTTGAGGTAGTTAAGTCGCCAGTTTAAGCGAGGCACAATCAATACCCAACACAAAGCGCATGATCGCTGTGCATTTTCAGGGTTTCTCATGACAATTTTTCACATTCCGACAGATGAGGTAGAGCTGACGGCAGTTCGATCACAAGGCCCAGGCGGGCAGAATGTGAACAAAGTCTCGAGCGCCATTCAGCTGCGCTTTGATGTGGGGGCTTCAAGTTTGCCCCCAGAGTTGAAGGAGCGAGTGCTAGCGCTCCGGGACCATCGGCTTACCAAGGGCGGCGTCGTGGTCATTAAGTCGCAAGAGCACAGAAGCCAAGACATGAACCGGATGGCGGCCTTGCTGCGGCTTCATGACCTGCTGGAATTGGCTGCTTTGGTGCAAAAACCGCGCAAGCCTACCCGGCCAACCAGAAGCTCTCAAGTAAAGCGCGTAGAAAGCAAAGTCAAGCGAGGCCAGACGAAAGCCCTGCGGGGCAAGGCCAGTTTCTCAGATTAAGCCTCAGACATGCGGCTCTCAACCCATGCCAAAGCCTGCTTCAAAACGGCCTGACCATCGGCCTCAAGTACCGTTCGCTGGGGCAGGCTTCTGAGCCAAGTGATTTGTCGTTTGGCCAATTGGCGAGTTGCAAAGACACCGCGATCTCGCAATTCAGACAGGGGCAGGGTGCCGTCCAAAGCCTCCCACGCTTGCCTGTAGCCAACACACCTCATGGCGGGCAAGTCTGGCGTTAAGTCACCTCTGGCACGCAAGACTTTCACTTCGTCTAAAAATCCATGCGAAAGCATGTCGTCGAAGCGCTGCTCAATCCGTTTGTGCAGCCAAGATCGTTCCTTAGGCTCTAGGCTTAAAAGAGGCACATTGGCCCACTGCAATGCATTTGAATTGGTGGGCATTGAAGCGGATGGGTCAGTGGGGGCTAAATTGATTTGATGAAAACTCGACAAAGGTTTGCCTGAAATCCTGAAAACTTCCAGGGCCCTTGAAATGCGTTGACTGTCGGCGGGTGCTAGGCGTGCGGCCGTGTGTGGGTCAACTTGGCTGAGCATGGCATGCATGGCAGGCCAACCTAATTTCTCGGCTTCTGTTTGAATGACCGCGCGAATGACTGCATCCGCGCCAGGCATGTCGTTCAAGCCTTCCATCAAGGCTTTGAAATACAGCATGGTGCCGCCTACCAATATGGGCGTTTTGCCGCGACTGCGAATATCCAAAATACAGGCCAATGCGTCTTGGGCAAATTCGGCTGCGCTGTAGGCATTCAGTGGATCTCGAATGTCAATCAGGTGATGCGGCACCGATGCCAATTCTTGGGCAGAGGGTTTGGCGGTGCCAATGTTCATGCCTTTGAAAACCAAGGCGGAGTCCACACTGATGATTTCAGCGCCACCCTGTTCTTGAAGATGCGCAGCAATTGCCAAAGCCAAGCCAGTCTTACCACTGGCGGTCGGTCCGGCAATGGCAAGCGCGTGTGGCTTCATGCTGCTTCGCGTTGCGTGATGATTGGAATTTTGCGCACACCAAACCAAGCAAATAAAACCAAGCAACTAGACCACAATAACAAACCGTGTGCCAATGCCAAAAGTGGATCGCTCATGTGCGTGCCAATCCAAGTTCCCATGCCAAATGCCACCACCATCATGGAAAAGCCATTCAAGGCTGAAGCAGTGCCTGCCATTTCTGGAAAGGGTGCAATGCAGCCACTTTGACCGCAAGGTTGATGCACGCCGTGCGCCATCAAAAAGACATTGATGGGAAGCATCACTGCCCAAGGGCCAAACCAAGATTGCCCAGGCCCTGCATACGCGATCAACAGCATCAGAAGCCCAGAAAAAAAACTCACAAAGCCTGCATACACAACGCACGATTGAATGCTGATCCGCAGCAATAACCATCGGCAAATGAAAGTACCCACAATGTAAGAAAACGACATGGTCACCATGAGCAAGCCATAGAAGGTTTTGCTCAAACCCATGCTTTGCGTAAAGATAAAAGCGGAGGTTGCAAGGAAAGTAAAGAGCCCCGCAAAAGAAGCGGTGGACAAAGCGCTATAGGCTAGAAAGGTGGGGTTGCGAATGATTTTTTTTGTTGCAGCCCATAAACTTTTTGCTTCAAGGGCCCTTGGATTGAGTTGTTGCAAACTTTCATCGAAGTAAAGATAAATCAGCAACCCCGTGCTAACTGCAAACAACACCAAGCTGCTGAGTGCCCAACGCCATCCCAGAAAATCAGTTAAGAAGCCACCCACAGGGACGCAGGTACACGCAATGAGGCCCAAGCCAGAAAGTGCTTGAGACATGACTTTGGCACCTTCTATCGGCTCGTATAAATCTCGCACAATGGCTCGGGCCGCCATGACGCATGCACCCATGGCAACACCTTGAAGAGTTCTTGCAGCAATGAGCGCTTCTATGTTGGGCGCTAAGGCACAGGTGACCGCAGAGATTGCATAGACAAAAATGCCGCCCAATAGGACGGGGCGTCGGCCCCATTTATCGGAGAGGGGGCCCCAAAACAATTGCGATGTTCCAAATGCAAGTAACAAAGCCGTTAAGGTGAGTTGCGCTTGAATCATGTTGGCACCGAAGCCTTGCGTCAGTGCAGGAAGGGCGGGCAGATACAGGTCTGTGGTGACTGGCTGCAAACCCAGCAGTAAAGCTAACAAGAGGACGATCATGGCGGGTTTGCGCTTGATTCGACCTGCCTGCAACGGCAAGCTTGGGTCTATGCTTGTCATCACCGGCCTCTTAAAAACAAGGCATCCAATTCACGCATGCCGACCTGTCGCCATGTGGGCCGTCCATGGTTGCATTGGTCGGAACGCTCGGTGGCTTCCATTTGTCTAAGCAGAGCGTTCATTTCATCCAAGTTGAGTTTTCGGTTGGCCCGAACTGCACCATGACAGGCCATGGTGGCCAAGATTTCATTTTGGGCTCGCTGCACCACTGTGGCAGCATCGTGTTGGGCCAGTTCAGCCAAGACACTGCGCGCAAGTTCAACGCAATCGCCTTGTGCCAAAGAGGTGGGCACAGCTCGCACGGCCAATGTTTTGGCAGACAAAGCAGAGACCTCAAGCCCTAATTGCATCAGCACATCAGCGCAACTTTCAGCCGTGGCAATTTCTTGAGGTGTAGCAGAGAAAGAAGCTGGAATTAACAAAGGCTGACTGGTAATTTGAGTGGTGTCGAGTTGTTGTTTGAGGCGTTCATACACAATCCGTTCATGGGCTGCATGCATGTCAACTACAACCAAGCCTTGGGTGTTTTCTGCCAAGATGTAAACACCCTGAAGCTGCGCAATGGCTCGGCCCAAGGGCCATTCATGTTCCCCTTGGCTTGCAACTGCTGGCGCTGTTTGTAATTGAATTTTCGCGCTTGAAAAGCCTGCAGGACTTTCTTCTTCTACTTGCGGTGGGTTGCTCCACAAGGCTTTTAAATCTGCCATTGCTCTGGCAGGGTCCTCATTCAAACGATTAGCGCCAAATGCCATGCCGCGTTGTGCCCAAGTGTTTTGAGCAGGGGCTGACGACGATGCCGTAGATGGCGCATTAGATTGTGCAATTGCGGACGTTGTCGAAAGAAGTTGTGCTCGAGGCACTGCCAATGCGCTTTCAATCGCGTGCCGCATGGCTTGATGCACTTCCCGACTGTCGCGAAACCGTACTTCAATTTTGGTAGGGTGAACATTGACATCTACACGCGTGGGGTCCATCTGCAAATACAACACATACACAGGCTGTCGATGGCCATGTAGCACATCTTCGTAGGCACTGCGCGCGCCATGCGTGATGACTTTGTCTCGCACAAAGCGGCCATTCACATAAGCAAATTGTTGGTCTGCACGCGCTCGCGCTGCATCGGGTGTGCCAGCCCTGCCCATGACATGCAC
>Ga0063231_10000556_pt1 | contig 10631 bp, 12 predicted proteins | sample LauGreSu1BDMLBSD_2_FD_56231 | JGI IMG/M metagenome (GOLD analysis project Ga0063231, IMG submission 56231) | Freshwater lake microbial communities from Lake Michigan, USA - Su13.BD.MLB.SD v2 (version 2) | ecosystem: Environmental > Aquatic > Freshwater > Lake | place: Lake Michigan, USA...
CGAGCGATTTATATCGAGCGACACGTCTTGCAACAGCCCGAATTCTTTCTGGCGTTCCAACCGATGTGCCACCGTATTTTTGTACAATTAAACTCATAGATATTTAGTTAAGTATTATTTTCTTTATTTTAGTTAAGCAATCATTAAAGGCTTGATCAAGAAGTTCTGGTTTTGATCCGCCAGCCATTGCAAGATCAGGCTTACCGCCACCTTTACCGCCAATTGCAATAGCTAACTCACTTGCAATTTCGCCTGCTTTTATTTTGCTCACAAGATCCTGAGTCACGCCGACTGCAAGGGTTACTTTGCCCTCATCAACGCCACTTAAAATTATAACTGCACTTTTGAGTTCTGATTTAAGTTTATCAATGGTCTCTCTTAATGCTTGCGCATCAGAAGCGCCTAGTTTTTCCATCACAACTTTAACTTCTCCTACAGAGATAGCTTTTTTAGATAAGTTACCGCTTTCAGAAGAAGCAATTTTTGATTTGAGTTGTTGAATACTTTTTTCTTGCTCTTTCATCAGGTCTTGGATTTGATCAATCTTACTGAGAAGTTCGGAGGAGGGGACTTTTAGATCGTGTGCTAAACGATCAATGATTGAAACATGTTCATTCATATAATGAATCACATTAAATCCTGTCGTCGCTTCAATGCGTCGAATCCCAGAGGAAATACCTGTCTCAGAGATAATTTTGAAAGCACCAATATCCCCAGTTCTTTTTACATGCGTGCCGCCGCAAAGTTCTTTACTTGATCCAATGCTAAGCACCCTGACTTCGTCAGCATACTTTTCACCAAAGAGCATCATGGCACCACTTTTTTTAGCATCATCGAGATGCATAGTTTTGGCTTCCGTATCTGTATTGTTTAGTATTTCTTGGTTCACAAACATCTCAACAGATTTAATTTCATCAGAAGTTAAAGCCTTGGGGTGTGAAAAGTCAAATCGTGTTTTCGATTCATCAACAAGCGAACCTTTTTGTTCTACATGTGAGCCTAATGTATTCTTAAGCCCTTTATGCAACAGATGAGTCGCTGAGTGATTTCGCATAATATTTTTTCTTGCATCATTCTCAACGGATGCTATGACTTCATCAGAAACTTTTAAACTGTTTGTTTCAACTAGACCATAATGCACAAAAATTTTGGCTTTAATTTTTAGTGTATCTTCAACTTTAAAAGAGCTATTCGAGGTTTTAATAAAACCTTTATCGCCAACTTGGCCACCGGATTCTGCATAGAAGGGTGTGGTATCAAGTATGACAATGCCAGATTCACCTTTAAGAAGCTCTGTCTTCGACTCATCATCTTTAAATAAAGCTAATACTTTTGCCTTGCACTCTATCGCTTCGTAACCAGTAAATTTTGTAGCGTCACCGTTATAGTCAACATCTATCTTCATTTTGAATTTATTAGAAGATCGAGCCATAGATTTTTGGGCTTCCATCGCTTGATCAAAACCTTTTTGATCGATGGAGATATTTTTCTCTCGACAAATGTCGGCGGTTAGATCGAGAGGGAATCCAAAAGTATCGTGAAGCTTAAAAGCAATTTGACCATCAAAAGTTTTTTGATTTTTTTTAACAAGCGTTTGAATAGATTCTTCTAATATATTCATACCATTTTCAATGGTTTCAAAGAATCGTTCTTCTTCTTGCTTGAGAGACAACGAAATATTTTTCTTATTTTTTTCGATATCAGGATATGCCTTACCTAACATGCGGACCACATCATCAACTAATTTATGAAAGAAAGGCTGTCTGCAACCTAGTTTGTAGCCGTGTCTTATAGCTCTACGGATAATTCTTCTTAGAACGTAGCCACGACCCTCGTTACCGGGAATCACACCATCTGAAATTAAAAATGTGCAAGCGCGAATATGGTCTGATAATACTTTTAATGAAGGGTGATGGATGTCTGAAGTTTTTGTAATAGTTGCAGCTGATTGAATCAACGGCACAAATAAATCGGTTTCATAATTTGCATGCACACCCTGAAGGACTGCGCATATTCTCTCTAAGCCCATACCTGTATCGACTGAAGGTTTTGGTAATGCATGCATGACACCTTTTTCATCGCGGTTATATTGCATAAAAACAATATTCCAAATTTCAATGAATCGATCGCCGTCTTCATCCTTAGATCCAGGCGGACCACCTGGGATATGGCTTCCGTGGTCATAAAAAATTTCAGTACATGGACCACATGGACCTGTATCACCCATCATCCAAAAATTATCTGATGCATACTTAGCACCCTTGTTATCACCAATACGAATGATTTTGTCTGGATGAATGCCGATTGATTTAGCCCAGATATCGTATGCTTCATCATCTTCACTATAGACAGTTACAAGGAGTTTCTCTTTGGGGATTTTATAAATTTCCGTGAGAAGTTCCCAGGCATATTGGATCGCATCTTTTTTGAAGTAATCACCAAAGCTGAAATTGCCGAGCATTTCAAAAAAAGTATGATGCCTTGCGGTATAGCCTACATTTTCTAAGTCGTTATGTTTGCCGCCCGCTCTGACACACTTTTGGCTTGAAGTCGCTCTGGCATATGTACGTTTATCAAATCCTAAGAACACGTCTTTGAATTGATTCATACCTGCGTTTGTAAATAATAAAGTAGGATCTTCTCCAGGCACTAATGAGCTTGAAGCTACAATTTGATGTTGTTTGTTCTTGAAAAAATCTAAGAAAGTATTTCTAATTTCTTCGCTAGAAATAAATGGATGATTTGATGCAGTTGACATACGCTAGCTATTCTTCCTTGGCATTCAATATTTTTTTTATAAGCGAAACATCAAACCCGCGACTTTGTAAAAAGCGAGCCTGTTTTGACCATTCTTCTTTAGAAGATGGGAGGAGTTTAAATTTCTTTTGCCACACTTGTTTTGCATATAATAATTCTTGGTTTTTAAGAGGGCCTATGAACTGTTCTATCAGTGCCTGCTCTATTCCTTTTTCTTCAAGTTCTCGAATGATCTTATATCGTCCGAATTTATTTTTTTTTGCATGAATAAATTGTTCACAATACCGCTCATTAGACAGCCATCCATCTGACACTAGAGATGATATAAAAAGATCTAGTGCGTCTTCATCAAATTCGAGCGTATGAGCGTACTCACTTAATTTCAATTTCAATTCGAGATGTGAATACTCTCTTTTTGCTAGGTAATACAGCGCTCTTTTTTTAAGTAAAACTAATGGATTGTTTTTTGTGTTACTCAGTTTCGTCTGTTTCCTGCGGTGCAGTCATCGCCTCGTTGAGGGCTGATGAGTTTGCCCTAATCTTATCTTCAATTTCTTGAGCAATTTTTGGATTTTCTTTTAAAAATTCTCTTGCGTTGTCTTTGCCTTGGCCAATTTTCTCACCGTTATAGCTATACCATGACCCTGCTTTTTCAATGAAATTTAATTGGGCACCAATTTCAATAATTTCACCTTCTCTTGAAATGCCTTCACCATAAAGCACATCAAATTCAGCCTGTTTAAATGGAGGCGCCACCTTATTTTTAACCACTTTAACTCTTGTTTCAGCGCCCACGACTTCATCGCCTTTTTTGATTGCACCAATACGACGAATATCAAGCCTCACAGACGCGTAGAATTTCAAAGCATTACCGCCCGTCGTCGTTTCTGGGTTGCCAAACATTACACCAATCTTCATACGAATTTGGTTAATGAATATGACAAGCGTATTTGTTTTTTTAATGTTGCCGGTTAATTTTCTTAAGGCTTGTGACATTAGACGCGCTTGAAGACCCATATGAGAGTCGCCCATTTCACCTTCAATTTCAGCGCGCGGTGTTAATGCTGCTACAGAGTCAATGACGACAATATCCACTGAGCCGCTGCGGACAAGCATGTCTGCAATTTCAAGGGCTTGTTCGCCTGTGTCTGGTTGGGATATGAGTAAGTCCGGAACNACGACACCTAATTTGGCAGCATATTGAGGATCAAGTGCATGTTCAGCATCAATAAAGGCAGCCACACCACCAAGCTTTTGCATTTGTGCAATGACGGAGAGTGTTAAAGACGTCTTTCCTGAGGATTCTGGGCCGTATATTTCAACTACACGTCCTCGAGGAAGGCCACCTATGCCGAGCGCAATATCAAGACCTAAGGAACCTGTTGAAACGGATTGAATGTCCTGGATAACATCGGAATCATCCATCCTCATGACGGAGCCTTTTCCGAATTGTTTTTCGATCTGCGCTAATGCGGCAGCGAGTGCCTTACTTTTATTGTCATCCATCTAAATTTGCCTTTAATTAAAGTGTTTTTATCACTAATAATTATTTCATACTTGGGGGTTTAAAGTAAGCGCTAAGACCTGATTTAGGGCAAATAGACAAGAAGATTCACGTATATTTTCCCTTGATCCAGGGAAGACTTTTGAAGCATTAAAAATAATCTTATTTTGATGGGCGATAGCAAAGAAAACAGTACCGACAGGCTTCTCAATAGACCCTCCTGAGGGACCTGCAATGCCTGTAATTGATAAAGCTATTTGAGCATGGCTCTCGTTAAGAGCGCCTAATGCCATTTCGGAAGCAACTTCTTTACTGACTGCACCAAATTTTAAAAGCGTATCTTGACTGACTTTAAGTAATTCAATTTTTGATTCATTACTATATGTCACGAATCCTCGGTCGAACCAGACAGAGCTCCCAGGAATATTTGTGAGGTGCTGACAAACTAACCCCCCGGTGCATGACTCAGCAAGCGCTATCCGAAATTTTTTTTTCGTGAGCGCATTGCCTAGCTCAAGGCAGATATCTTGAATCATTGTTTGCGTCATTGAATTGAGAAATAAATAAGTAGTGCAAAAAATGCAGCAACATAATCGTCAAGCATGATACCTAATCCGCCCCCCACATGCTTATCTAGATAATTGATTGGAAAAGGCTTCCAAATATCAAAGATTCTAAAGAGCACAAATAACTCAAAAATTTTGAGAGCATTTAAAAGAGGTTGCGCAATGATTAACATTAAAAAGAAAGCGGAGATTTCATCCCACACAATAGCGCTTGGATCTTTAACTTTAAGTGCAAGTGCTGTTTGATTACAAATAAAGACGCCTAAAATTGTAAACACGAAAGCCATCATCATCTGTATGGAAAAGCTATACGACGATGCCCATAAATAAATAGGAATTCCTACAAGCGTTCCCAGCGTGCCCGGCGCTCTTTTTGAAAGTCCCGCACCAAAACCTAGAGCTAAAAAATATGACGGATGCTTTATTAGAAATTTAAGATTAGGCAAAATGATCAAATCCTTTTTTATTAAATGATATGGATTTGCCTTTTTGATCCATGATTTTTAGTGTTTTGTTCTGAGTGATAACACCAATGACGCTAATAGCTGTGTTCGTTTTTTTTGCAATTTTTTCTATAGAGAGCCTATGCTTTTTCGATGCTGTAAATAGCAATTCATAATCATCACCACCATTTAATGCAAATTGATATTTTTTTGATGTATGAATAAATTGATCACATGGGATTTCATTAAGTAAAAGACTAGCGCCAACAGTTGAAGCTTTTAAGATATGGCTTAAGTCTTGAATGAGGCCATCAGAAATATCAATACAGCTATTCGCATAGCGAGATAAATGGGAGCCAATTAAAACTTTAGGTGAAGGCGTTTCAAGCGCTTTTATACATTTCACTTTTAAAGAAGGAGCAAGCTTTAACTTCCCCTGGAGGCTAGCCAAGCCCATGGAGGCCATCCCTAATTGGCCGGTCACCCATATATCGTCATTTATTTTTGCACCAGACCTTAATAGACTTTTATTTTTTTTAACTTCGCCCATGATCGTGATTGAAATTGTAAGAGGACCTTTTGTAGTATCACCACCAATAAGATCAATACCAAATTGATCAGCACATTTAAAAAAGCCTTTTGAGAATTCTTTCAGCCAGCCATGATTTATTTTAGGAAGCGAAATCGATAAAGTCGCCCATTTAGGTATGGCGCCCATCGCTGCAATATCAGATAAATTAACTGCAAGAGATTTCCAGCCTAAGTGAGCTGGATTTGTATTTTTTAGAAAGTGAACATTTTCTACAAGCATGTCCGAAGAAATAACTATTTCACGATTTTTTTTGATATGAATAATTGCTGCATCATCACCCACACCCAGCAAAGTCTGTTTCATTTTTTTCTTAAAGTATTGATCAATAATTTCGAACTCTGAGGACATAATTATTTAGTTTTAGGCCTAAAAGCCTTCACGATATCTTGATGTGTTTCAATAAAAGAGCCATTTAAAAGATCAATACAATAAGGCACGGACGCAAAAATGCCATGCACCATCACTTCCCCTTGGTCATTTTTCAATCCCTCAAGTGTTTGCGCAATAGATTTAGGTTGGCCAGGCAAATTAATAATAAGGGTATTTTTACGCACAACTGCAACCTGCCTCGATAGAATGGCAGTGGGGACGAAATGTAAGCTGATTTGACGCATTTGCTCACCAAAGCCCGGCATCTCACGATCCGCAATTGCTAAGGTGGCCTCAGGCGTGACGTCTCTTAGAGCAGGGCCTGTTCCGCCTGTCGTAAGAATAAGATCGCACAAATCGATATCTACAAAATGAATCAAAGAAGATTCAATGATTGGTCTTTCGTCAGGGATAATTTTTTCTATCGTTTCGAAGGGGGAAATGAGGGCTTTTTGAAGCCAAGCCTTCAGATGAGGAATGCCTTGATCCTCATATTCGCCTTTTGAAGCTCGATCGCTAATTGAAATGAGTCCAATTTTAGTGAACTTATTTTTCATGATGGGTCATAATTAGTGAAAGTTCGATCATAACATTATCGCTTTAAGGGAATTCTATGCAATTTAAACTTATTTTTGTCATCCTCAATTTATTAAGCACTCTGGCATTTGCTGAAGAGACCAATCTATTTCAAGTAAATTATCTTACGCAAAGTAATGACAGTCTTCATTCGTTGCAAAAAAAGCCTGATACAAAAATTTATGCTGGCATGAATAAAGAAAAAGACAATATTAGAATGTTAGAAGATGGCTATGACCTTATGGGAACCTCTGCATTTCAGGGACCTTTTACGGAACCTAACCAAGCGCTTAAACATGCCCAATCGATCGAAGCAGATGTGGTTTTAGTCTACGATCGTAAAATTAATGAAATGACCCGAACAGAGCGCTTAAGACAGATTCATGCTGAAATGAAAAAAAGCAGCAAGAGTGAAAAAAATAGTGTGATTGAGGTGAGTGAAGCGGACTTACAAGATAAAAATAGTAAGTTTGACTTTTATGCAACCTATTGGGCCAAGCTCCCTCAGCCAATTTTAGGATTACATGTCATTAAGTTAATTAAGAAAAACTCAGACACCAAAGAGAAGAAGGAAGAGGCGGGCTTGAAAGTCATTGCAGTGATTAAAGATTCACCCGCTTTTAAATCAGGCATTCAAAAAGGTGATGTGATACTTGTATTAAATGATGTTAATACTGAGTCGCCTGAAGAGTTCGCTAAATCAGTATTCAAACAGCAAGGCAATAAAGTGAAAATTAAATATGCAAGAGATAATGAGGAAAAGGTTGTAGTTACTGAACTTAACCGCAGATAATTTTATTTCTCTATAATCTTTTTTATAAGCTTAAATAATTCTCGACTATATTTAGGCGCTTTATCTTTAGTCTTTTCTTCAACTGCTTCTTTGATTGTGTTTAATAAAATTAATTTTTCTTCCGTAGGAAACTTAATTAAGAAATCATTAACACTTCCAGGATCTTCAACTAATTTTTTCCGCCACAATTCTACATTGTGAAAATGTTGTTTTTCTTTAATTTCTTGCTGATCCCAAAAAGTCATAATCGTATTTAATTCAGTAGCATCAAAATTTCTCATGAGCTTGCCAATATATTGACTCTGACGCCTTTTAGCGCCATTACTCGTAATTTTTTGCATAGCTATAATTGCTTCAAATAAATCGGGTGGTAAATTCAAAGCCTTTAATTTGGATACTGATAAATCACATAATTTCAATCCAAGTGATTGAAGTTTTTCAGCTTCAAGCTTAAGCTGCGTCCTGCTGACGGTATTATTTTCGAAATCTTTATCTTTTGCCATATGAATGTAAGTGACTTAATAGAGTGACTATTTCTAAGTTATGATAACAGGGTTTACTTTCCTACCTATAGAGACATGAAAAAAAATCAATTTGATTTAGAACAATTAAAAAAAATTGCTGATCACACATTGCATTATGCAAAGAGTATAGGTGCTACCGCATCTGAAGTTGAGCTAAGTTATGGTACAGGTAAAAATGTTTCTGTACGTTTAGGTGAGCTTGAAACACTTGAAATCAATAGAGATAAAGGATTTTCTGTCACCCTTTATAATGGCCAGCGGAAGGGCAGTTCAAGCTCATCTGATCTATCTATGCAAAGTATTGAAGATACCGTAGAGGCTGCTTTTAATATTGCGCGCTATACAGCACCCGATCCTTTTTTTGACTTAGCTGATAAAAATCTGATGGCGACGAACATGCAAGATCTTGATTTGTATAATGCATGGGACATCTCTATTGACCATATGATTGACCTTGCGAAAACATGTGAGGCTTCAGCGCTTGGTGTAAGTCAAAAAATTACAAATTCCGAAGGGGCTAGCATCTCATCTTCCGAGGGTATTTTTATTTATGCTAATAGTCATGGTTTTATGGGAGGCTATCCCACATCGAGACATTCGATTGGCTGCTCTGTGATTGCAGAAGAAAAGTCGATGATGCAAAGAGATTATTGGTATTCGTCAGCAAGACATGTTGAAGATTTAGAGTCAGTTGAATCGGTAGGAAAATTAGCAGGCACACGAACGCTCTCTCGACTAGCGCTAAAAAAATTCAGACATGCCATGCGCCAGTTATTTTTGAAGCGCCGATAGCGACCGGACTGATCTCATCTCTTATCTCAGCCATCTCTGGCGGTAATTTATATCGCCAATCTTCATTTCTTCTAAACTCGCTCGGCGAAAAAGTAGCAAGCGATCAATTAACGATTGAAGAAGACCCTTTCCTTTTGCGGGGAGATGCAAGTTCTATGTTTGATGATGAAGGGGTAGCGACAAATTCAAGACTGTTAGTTGACCAAGGTACTATCAATGGATACCTTCTATCTTCTTACACCGCCAGAAAGCTTGGCATGCAATCAACAGGTAATGCTGGTGGTGCGCATAATCTCATTGTGAAGACGGGCAATCAAAACCTAAAAGATCTTATTAAACAAATGCATAAAGGTCTATTTGTAACAGAGCTACTTGGTCACGGCATCAATATGGTCACAGGTGATTACTCTAGAGGTGCTGCAGGGTTTTGGGTTGAAGATGGGGTGATTGCTTATCCCGTTGAAGAAATTACGATTGCAGGCAATATGAAAGATATGTTGAAACAGATTTTAGCTATTGGAAATGATGTTTACAGAAACGGATCGAAACATACGGGTTCGATCTTACTAGAATCAATGAGTATTGCTTCTAGTTGATAAAAAGCTAACTAGTTGCCAAGAGGCATGGTGTAAGGTTTAACGCCACTTGGATCTTCTACGCCATCTTTAACTAAGTTTTCTCTGTTTTGCATATAGCTATCTCGCATATAGGCATAAGGATCGAATGATTTATCTCGAATATCGATGTCATCCATAAGTTGGGCGCGTTTATCAATTATAGCTGCTCCAATTAAAGCCCATCTTGCAGGGTCATCATTGATATANCCAATTGGATTAAAGAAGAATGCGTCAGTTGCCAACCCAATGCCGTCTCTGGTGCTTGATGGACCAAAGAAAGGCAGAACTAAATATGCCCCACTATCAAAACCATAGTAACCAAGCGTTTGACCAAAATCTTCTTTTGTACGAGCGCCACCTATTTTTGAATGGACATCAAATAGGCCAAGCACACCCACGGTTGTATTTAAGGCTACTCGACCCGTTGTATTAGCAGCTTGCTTGAATTTAAATTGGAACAATTCGTTTACGAGTGTTACGACATCAAAGATATTTTTAAAGAAGTTACTCACGCCTGTTTGGACAGGGGTGGGCGTAATTGCTTGGTAGCCCTGAGCCACAGGTTTTAANGCNACNTTNTCAACGACATCATTAAATTTGTAAACTGTACGATTAAGGCCTTCGAGAGGGTCTTTGTTTTGTTGTGAAGCACAACCAAACATGACGAAAGTAACTAAGATTGCAACGAGGAATTTGCTGATGTATTTTGTCATGTCTAAAAGGCGCATTAATGTTAGACAAATTATCTATTAATGTTGTTTTTTTGTCTATAACTTATTGAAAATTAAAGCCTAGAGGCTATTGGCGTAGCATAAAAACAACAGCCTAGTTTTTGGCAGATTTATAGAGGGCCAGCGCTTTAATTCTTTGTGAGGCATGGTCAATGATGGGCTTTGGGTAGCTGATTTTATGAGCGTTTTGACTGAGCCATGGAGCGTGAATTTCATCATCACTGCAATGATCAAGCTCAGGGATATATTTTTTAATAAATTTACCCTGAGGATCGAATCTTAAGGACTGCGTAATTGGGTTAAAAATCCTAAACCATGGTTGAGCATCACAACCTGTAGAGGCTGCCCATTGCCAACCGCCGTTATT
>Ga0063231_10000558_pt1 | contig 10622 bp, 9 predicted proteins | sample LauGreSu1BDMLBSD_2_FD_56231 | JGI IMG/M metagenome (GOLD analysis project Ga0063231, IMG submission 56231) | Freshwater lake microbial communities from Lake Michigan, USA - Su13.BD.MLB.SD v2 (version 2) | ecosystem: Environmental > Aquatic > Freshwater > Lake | place: Lake Michigan, USA...
TTCAACACTGGGTGATTTCAGGTCCTGGACCCTGGAGCCCATTCCTGGCATTGTTGGTGCAGTTGACAATATCCTCAATTGGAATGACCGGCTTGTAGCAAGAAAAAGAGATTCCATTTTCATCAAATCAAATGGTACCTGGGGCCTGCTCTATGTTTCCACTTCACCAATTACCTCCATCAATGCCAGTGGCAATGGCCTTTACATAGGGCAGTCTAGGCAGGGCAAGGGCACTGTTGTTTATTTTGCTGATGCTGGTGTACAAGCTCAATTGATCAGTACTCCTTTGATGACTGCTCCAGTAGCATGCTTGAGAATGAATCAGGAACTTTGGGTGGGGGATAAGAACAACGGACTGGTTAAAGTATCGGCAACAGGTGATGAACAAGTTTTACCCAATGCTCCCTATGGTATCGCCTATGGCGGCGGCACCTATTCCCAGTCAACGGTATGGGCTGCTGCAGGCACCATTGGATCAGATGGAAAGGGTAAACTGAACAAGTCAGGTTTCTTTGGCTTCAAGGATGACAAATGGCAGAATTACAACAACTTGTCAATACCTGCTCTGGACAGCATGCCAGACATCAATGTGTTGGCTGTTGACCCTTCCAAAGAATCTGTATTAGCAGGCTCTTTTGGCGGAGGGTTGATTGAAATCAGCAAAGAAGGGAAACCTGTTGTGTACAAACAGGGTTCCTTCATCAGCCCAGCCATGTCAGACCCAACTTCTTTTCGTATTGCAGGACTTGCATACGACCTTGACCTGAACCTGTGGATGGCCAACCATGGGGCATCGCAAGATCTTGTTGTCAGAAAAAAAGATGGCAACTGGAAAAAATTTACCATTCCTTTTCCGCATACTGCCAATGCTGTNTCTNCTATTNCAGTTGATGATCAGAACCGGAAATGGATCATCTCTCCACAGGGGAATGGTTTGTTTTGTTTTGACGATGGGGGTACCATCGATCAGACCAATGATGACAAATGGCGGTATTTCCGACAAGGCAGGGGCAATGGGAATTTGCCATCTTCCAATGTCTTGTGTGTAGAAAGCGATAAGAATGGATTTGTTTGGGTAGGCACCGACAGGGGTGTTGCCATCATTCAATGTGGCGATGATCTATTCAATAACACGCTTTGTGATGCCACCTTACCAGTGGTACAACAAGACAATTTTGCAGGTTTGCTGCTGGCAGAGGAAATGGTAAATGACATCAAGGTAGATGGTGCCAACCGAAAATGGGTTGCCTCAAAAAATGGGGTTTGGTTGTTGAGTGCCGACGGACAAAAAACCATTCANCGGTTTACTGTATCCAACAGCAGTTTGCTCAGCAATGAAGTTTTTTCCATTGTGATCCATCAACGCACGGGAGAGGTTTTCTTTTTTACAGCCAATGGCATCTGCTCTTTCAGTGGCACTGCAACTGCCGCTGCCACTGAAAAAAAGAAGCCCTTTGTTTTCCCTAATCCTGTGCCTTCAGGTTTTACAGGAACCATTGCCATCAGGGATCTTCCAGACAATGCCTGGGTGCGCATCACAGAACTCGATGGACGCCTGGTGCACCAGTCAAGGTCTTTGGGCGGGCAGGCCATTTGGAATGGGAAAAATTACAAGGGCGAAAGGGTCAACAGCGGTGTATACCTGGTTTATGTTGCAGATGAGAACAACCAACAACAGGTGGCCGCCAAAATATTTTTCATACAATAGCATGGCCGTCATCCACACCACAAAAGGCATTGTGATCAGAACGGTCAAGTATGGCGAAACCTCCTTGGTGGTTTCTGCATTCACTGAACTGTTTGGATTGCAGCAGTACATGGTGAATGGGGTTAGGACTTCCAAAAGATCCAATGGTATTTCCGCGGCCCAACTTCAGGTGGGAAACATATTGGAGATGGTTGTCTATCAGAACGACAGGAATACGCTGCAGCGCATCAAGGAATGCAAGCAGGCCATTCACTACAATCAATTGTTTTCTGATGTAACCAAGAATGCCGTCATGCTATTCATGATTGAGCTCTTGCAGAAATGTTTGAAAGAGCCAGATCCCCATCCGGAACTTTTTTATTTTATCGAAGATGTGATCAAGGGATTGGACAATGGCACAATGCAACAGACAGCCAATATCCCTCTTTTTTTTGTATTGCATTTGTCGCATTTTTTTGGATTCAGGATGATGGATAATTTCAGTGACAAGGACAATATCCTGGATCTTCATGAAGGCCAGTTCGTGGCTGAAATGCCCATCCATCAAATGGTGGTTGTTCCTCCTCAGAGTGAATTGATTGCACAGTTGTTGAGGGTCATGCAGCTAGAAGAGTTGGAAGAAGTGAAGATGAACAGGCAGTTGAGAAATGATTTGCTGGATGCCTGTCTTCAATTTTATGGCATGCACATCAACGCATTTGGCAACATGAAATCCTTGCCGGTGATCCGTGTTTTGATGGAACAATGATCAAATGATTTTCTTGGCCTGAAGGGTATTGTCAAGCAATACAATACCCGGTTTTTTTCCTGGTTCAAAACTCCCCAGTACTTCATCTCTTTCTAATGCCCTTGCACCATTGATGGTCGCCCATTGAAGAATGAGTTGCAAGGGGATTGCTGGCATTTCTTTTCTGATGGTCCTGATTTCTGAAGCAATACTCAGTTGCCAATTGCTGCTGTAACTGTCTGTGCCCAAAATGATTTCAGCCTTGTTCTTTATCAGGATGTCAATGGGGGGCATGCGGTTTTCAATGTAGCGATTGGCATTGACACAGAGGCAGAAATGAATTCCTGAAAGATGTTCCTTGGCATGATCCAACGCAAAGACAATGTCTTCTTCTGCAGTGAATGTATTGTGGACCAGGATCATTCTTTGCTGCTTGTTAAAATGCGGTAAACAAGATCTTATCGAAGATTTTCCTGTTACGGGAAATGGAGATTCAGCCAATCCGAGTTGGTTGAAAAATTGGATAAAATCGCCTGTTCCTTTTTTATACAATTCATCCTCTGCAGGATTTTCCTGGCTATGCATAGAAACAATGGAATGACTTGTACGGTCGTTGATTCCCTCAAATGTTTTGTTGCTGATGCTGTATGGTGCATGTGGCACCAGAGAAGACGTGAACGATGTCTCTTCCATGCTGATTGCTGCATTTGTAAAAGCATTCAGTATGCCTTCGTAGTGTAGCAAATTGGCTTCAGCTTTTTCATCTTTCATGCCGAGCACTTCAATGAAATTGTTCCACTTGATCTTGCTTTGGCGTTTCGTTTCAAGGGTGATGTTTGTATTGCAGATGTCTCCAACAGCAACAATACCTTCCTCTTCCATTTCTCTCTCAGCTTTTTCGATGCTCTCCAGTATCAGCGCCTGATCATGGTTGCGCTTGGTCACCACCTCCAATAAAAATGGAATCAGTCCGGTATGGGGTGGGATTGTATTTTTCAGGTGGCTGAGCTCTAAGTGACAATGGGCATTGATGAACCCCGGGCATATGATGCCCCTGTATCTTTCAATTCCATCGCCNGCATCCATTTCAGCTACAATTTCCTTTACCTTTCCTTCCACATCCATGATGAGCACATGGCCGGGATCAAGAAATTCAAATCCGGTGAAGATCTTATCAGCCTGAAACTTGCGGTAATTCATCTGTTGAAAAGAATTAACTTTGCGCACGAAAGTAAAGATTAAATACCGGATGAAGTCCGCTTAAACATATGCTGGATAAATTAGAAGCCATAAAAGCCAAGTTTGATGATATCGGTGTTGCCCTCACCAATCCGGAAATTGTTGGCAACAACAAAAGGTTCAGCCAGCTTTCCAAGGAATACAGAAGCCTTGAGAAAGTGGTGAATGCCTATACCCAATACAAGCGGCTTCTGTCTGATATTGAATTCAACCGGGAGGCATTGATGGGCGATGATGAGGAATTGAGGGAGTTGGCCAAGATGGAAACTGCAGAACTGGAGGTACAAAAAGAGACCTTGGAAAAGCAGGTCAGGAATATGTTGATTCCAAAAGATCCGCAGGATGACAAGAATGCTATTCTTGAAATTCGCGCAGGAACAGGCGGCGATGAGGCCTCCCTTTTTGCCGGCGATCTCTTGCGCATGTACATGCGGTATTGCGAGGGCAAGGGCTGGAAAGTGGCGCTGCTCAATGAAAATGAGGGTACAATGGGTGGCTACAAGGAAGTGCAGTTGGAAGTGACAGGAGACGAGGTATATGGTACCATGAAATTTGAAAGTGGGGTACACCGTGTGCAACGGGTACCGGATACAGAAGCCAGTGGAAGGGTGCATACCAGTGCAGCCACTGTTGCCGTGATGCCGGAGGCGGAAGAGGTGGATGTAGAGATCCGGGATGCAGATGTTAAAATGGAAACCTCCCGAAGTGGTGGTGCAGGTGGACAGAATGTAAACAAAGTAGAAACCAAGGTGATGCTGACGCATATTCCAACTGGTACAGTTGTCATTTGCCAGACGGAAAGGACACAGTTGGGCAACAGGGAAAAGGCCATGCAGATGATGCGCACAAGGCTGTACGAAGAGCAGGTCAGAAAACAGGAAGACGAGATTTCCCGGCACAGGAAGAGTCTGGTGAGTTCAGGAGACCGCTCGGCCAAAATAAGAACCTATAATTTCCCCCAGGGACGTGTAACTGATCACCGCATTGGGATGACCCTTTATAATCTGCAGGATGTTCTTAACGGTAATATTGGAGAACTGATTGATGCGCTCCAGTTTGCAGAAAATGCCAGCAAGCTCTCCCAATAACCTTCACGGAGGCTTCTTTCTTGTAAAAAAATATTTTCCTGGTTTATAATCTCTTTAACAACCCTCTCGAGGGTTGTTTCGTCTATATATTGTGTAAACAATCGCTTGCATCCAATTGGTAGAAACAAGTTTTTTTTCTCATAAGCAGTTAGTTTTGGTTACGGCCCCTATTTCCATAGGGGCTTTTTTTTACTGCCAATGCGCCTGCCACTGATCCAAGGGCATCAGCAACTCCATCCCAGTAGGAGAAACTTCTGTTGGTAAAGTATTGCTGGTAGTATTCCATGCCCATGCCATATGTTGAGGACAGGATGATGATCATCCATATGGTCTGGTTGGGATGCTTTGTTGCTGGGCTAAGAAAATAGGTTACCAACAAGTAAGCCAATATCCCAAACAATGCAAAATGAATCAGTTTGTCTATGCCATATATCTTCAACAAACTCAACTCTGCTGCTCCGCTGGTGTCCATGCTGAGCAAATAAAAAATGAGGCCTGTCCAGAGAAGGGCAGGCCCAATACTTCCTTTTAAAAATTTCATTTGATTAGGCTCCAATCAGCGCCTTGTATGCGTTTACATCCAAGAGACCGGAAAGTTGTGAGGCATCGCTGACGGTCATTTTGATCATCCAGCCATCACCGTATGGATCTTGGTTCACCAACTCAGGTTGGCTGTCCAGCAGGGAATTTTTTTCAGTGATGGTTCCTGAAACTGGCAGGAAGAGGTCGCTGACGGTTTTAACAGCCTCAACTGTTCCAAATACTGCATCTGCACCCAATTCCTTTCCAATGGTTTCAATATCAACGTAGATGATATCACCCAGTTCGCCCTGTGCAAATTCTGTAATGCCTATGGTTGCAACATTTCCATCTATAGAGATCCACTCGTGTTCTTTGGTATAATGCAATTGCTCAGGAAAGTTCATGATCTGTTATTTTATGCAAGTTTACAATATTTTGTACCCATAGAGAAAAAACTTTCTGAACTTCATCGTATTCTCCTGATCATTTTCATATCCCGAATGCGAATGTCCGCAAGGGGTTTGTCCCCGCCCTGCCTTTCGCTGGTTTTGGTGTTGGCAATTTTGTCCAACACATCATATCCACTGATCAGTTCTCCAAAAATGGTATAGTTCTGGTCGAGGTGTGGTGCACCGCCCTCAGTCTTGTAAATGCTCCTGTGTGCTTCAGGAAGTTTTCTTCCTTTCAGGCGATGTATTTCTACTGAGTCCAGTGAAACATCATTGAATACCCTTCCCTGAACAATGTAAAATTGCGTGCCACTGCTGTTTTTTTTAGGATTCACATCATCTCCCATCCTTGCTGCAGCCAGTACCCCTCTTCTGTGGTAAAGTTCAGGCTTGATTTCTGCTGGCAGTGTATATTGTTTCATCAGGGATGAGCTGTCAGTATTGGGTTTTGTTTTTTCATCTCCTGCCTGGATCATGAACCGGCTGATGACCCTGTGGAATCCAATCCCCTTGTAGAAATCTGATTTCACCAAGCGGATGAAATTGTCCCGGTGTATTGGCGTTGAATCATTCAGCCTTAGCACCAGGTTCCCAGAGTCGGTCTTGACCAGGATGTCTTTTCTCAGGTCAGTTTTTCTGATTTTCTCTGTTGGTTGTGCCATTGGGGCAGCAACTATCAAGAACAGGAAACTGTAAAGCATCAAGAGGGAAAGCTGTCTGGTCATCAAAATTCGTTTTGCGAAAAATAGAACAATACATGGTCCTTCATGAAGTTTTCCTGCTGCATGAAGTCCATGGGAGGCAACTCTTTGATCTGCTTAAAATGGGGCCATGAGTCTTCATCCCAGCCTTCCAGTTCGTAGAACCCACCCGGAATCAGGATGGTGCAAACAGCCACATGCATGAGGTCTTGTTTCTGTTCCTTGGTAAAGCTATGGCCCACCCCGCCTACTTCCTGGATACCAATCAGGAAAAGGATGGATTCCATGTCGGGTTTTTTGCCAAATCGCGCTACCAATTTTTCTTCCAGTTTCCACCACCTGGCTTGCAAGTCATCAGAGATCATCATGGGGCAAAATTAGTGCATCTGAGGCGATTGCTTATCTTTGCCAAAAATTGGCAGGATGCTTCAGTTAGGGTTCATACGCAGCAACAGGGAAAAAGTGCTGGAAGGTTTGAAAAAAAAGAACTTCCAGGACCTTGAATTGATTGACAGGATCATTGAATCAGACGACCTGCGAAAAAAACTTCAGTTCCAGTCGGATGAATTGCTTGCCAAACGCAATGCGGCTTCCAAAGCGATTGGCTCATTGATTGCTGAAGGCAAGAAAGATGAGGCTGAGGCCAAGAAGGCGGAGGTTACTGCCATCAAGGAAACAATCGATATCTATGCTGGTCAGTTGGCAGAAGCTGAGGCAGTTGTTGACGGGATGCTCCTGCGTGTTCCCAATTTGCCCAATGAAAGGGTTCCTGCAGGAAAATCTGCTGAAGACAATATGGTGGTTCGCCAGCATGGTGAAATCCCCAAACTACATGAAGGCGCCGTTCCTCACTGGGACCTGATTACAAAATATGACCTGGTAGACTTTCAAACAGGTGTCAAGATTACCGGCAGCGGGTTTGCGCTCTACAAAGGCAAAGGAGCCAAGCTGCAGCGGGCCATGATCCAATATTTTCTGGATTACAATATTGCAGCAGGATATACAGAGTACATGCCTCCCCATGTCGTGAATTCAGCCTCTGCTTATGGAACAGGTCAGCTTCCTGACAAGGAAGGGCAGATGTACCACATGGCAACTGACGATCTCTACCTCATACCAACAGCAGAAGTTCCAGTAACCAATATTTACAGGGATGAGATCATTCCCTCAACATCACTTCCTGTTAAAATGACGGCTTATACGCCCTGTTTCAGAAGGGAAGCAGGCAGCTTTGGAAAGGATGTCCGCGGGCTCAACCGGGTGCATCAGTTTGACAAGGTTGAAGTGGTAAACATGACAGAAGCATCTGCCAGCTACACTGTGCTCGAGGAGATGGTGTTGCACGTAGAAAAACTGATTCAATCACTTGGGCTCCCCTATAGAATTCTCTTGCTCTGCGGTGGAGACATGGGATTTGCTTCTGCCATGACCTATGATTTTGAGGTGTACAGCGCAGCGCAGGAACGTTGGTTGGAAGTCAGTTCGGTGTCCAATTTTGAATGTTTTCAGTCCAACAGGATGAAAATCCGGACCAAGGATGAAAATGGCAAAACCCAGCTGGTGCATACCTTGAACGGNAGTTCATTGGCTTTGCCGAGGATTCTGGCCAGTTTGCTGGAGAATCACCAGACAGCAGAAGGCATTATTATACCTGAAGTGCTTCGCCCATATTTTGGGGCAGACAAGATTGCTTAAAAATTTCTGAAGCTTTCGTTCGAAGCATCTATCCTTTGGTGATAGGCTTCAATCCTTTTGTGCATGATGCCAAACCATATTGGAGGGATCAGGGAAAGCAGCAACATGCCTGGATAGCCCGTTGGCATTTGCGGCGCGTTGTCGTGGTGCCTGAGTACCTGGTATTTCCTGCTTGCGAGATAATGGTGATCACTGTGTCTGGACAATTCAAAAAGCATCAGGCGCCCGAGGATATGGCTGCTGTTCCAGCTGTGTTCTGGCATGGCCCTTTCATATCCGCTTTCCGTCTTCTTTCTTTCCAATCCATAGTGCTCAATGTAATTGACTGTTTCCAGGAGTAGGATACCCAGTGTGGCTGCTGCTACAAAACAAAGCAAGGCAAGGCTTCCAAAATAAATGAAAACACCCATTACAAGCAAGAGCTGGAGGCACTGGAATTGAATCATCTGGTTGCTGAAATGCCATACAGATTTTCCATTTTTTCTTTGTTCACCTGCAGCAATTTTCCAGGCAGAAAGGAAGCCCATCAATATGGAACGACAATAAAAAAAATAAACAGGTTCACCTTTTCTTGCACTGCTGGGGTCTTCATGGGTAGATACATTTTTATGATGGCCCTTGTTGTGTTCGATATAAAAATGCATGTAAAGAGAAGTGAGCAGCAGCATCTTGGCCATGTTTCTTTCGTAAAGATTTTTCCTGTGCCCCAATTCATGACCAACATTGATTCCAAATGTTCCGCAAAGCAGGCCCATGGCAAATATCCGTCCTGCCAGTTCAAGTCCAGACAGTGTTGGATCCTTTACTGAAATCAAGAAATAATACAATGCAACAAATTGGAGTGGCACCATGATATAGAGCCAAAGGTCATAGAGCCTGTCATTTTTTGCCACCTGCTCTTCTGCCTCACTGAGGTTTCCGGATGCAGCAGGAAATACCAGTTCAAACAAGGGGATGAACATGAAGGCGTAAAGCAAAGGAAGCGCAATGGTCCATCCTGTGTGCATGAATGCATAGAAGGAAAGAACATACATGCTGAGGGGAGCCGCAAATTTCAATGACCTGATGTGCATGATGGCTTGGTTAATGGGAGTTTGCTGGATCTTCTGGTTTTACTGCAATCCTGTAAAGAATCAAGGCCATGGCAAAGAAGATAAGCGTGCCCAACAGGTAATATCCTTGTTCTCCAAAGGCATGTGTGATGGTTTCCTCGAAATTTAATTTACCCAGGGCTTTTGCCACTGTTTCATTGGCGGAGAGAAAGGCCACAATCACCCCTGCGATGGCTCCGCCAGCAACAAGTCCTGTGGCAAATAGATTTCCTTTTCTGAGGTCTTCCTCTTCTTCACTGGCCTTTTCTTTCTTTTTCTTTCCATCAACAATGCCCCTGATGGCACCACCAATGAAAATGGGCAAGGTAGTTGAGAGGGGAAGGTAGATGCCAATGGCAAAGCTCAAAGCCTTGATGCCACAGAGTTCCATGACAATGGCAATGGCAACGCCAACAAGCACAAACTGCCAATCCAGGTTAAAAGAAAGTATTCCCTTGATCAATGTTGCCATTAGGGTTGCCTGAGGCGCGGCATATTGATCAGTTCCAATTGCGTGATGGATGCCTGAAGCCAGCATATCCTGTGTAGGCGTATCCAGTATTTTGATGGTGAAGCCGATGGCAATTGAAGAAACAATTGCACCGATAAAAAGCGCAATCTGCTGTGCCCTTGGTGTGGCACCCAGGATGTATCCTGTCTTGAGATCTTGTGATGTTGCGCCAGCGTTTGCAGCGGCGATACAAATCATTCCACCTACCACCAGGGCCATGGGTTCATAAAGTTTTCCTGTCCATCCTACTGCGATAAAAACCAGACAGGTTCCCATGATGGTAGCAATGGTCATGCCTGAGATGGGGTTGTTGGAAGATCCAATCAATCCTACAATCCGGGAGGAAACGGTCACAAAGAAAGCACCAAACAATACCACCAGGATGCCAATCAGCAATTTGCTGAGCAGACCATTCCCAGGTACCTGTGGCATGATGGTCATGAGTAAAATCAAACCAAGACTTCCCCACAAAACAATTTTCACGGACAGGTCTTTTTCAGTACGGGCAACCTTTTGCAAGGCATCGTTGCCAGAACGAACAGATCCCAGGCTTCCCTTGAAAGATGAAATGATGGTGGGGATTGTTTTGATGAGGGTGATGAAGCCTCCAGCCGCCACAGCACCAGCGCCAATCTGCCTTACAAATGCCCTGTAGATGGCCACTGCATAATCATTGAATTGATGGGTTAAAGGGTTCCATCCACCAGGGCCTCCTGCGGTTTGGATATCCTGCAGATAGCCCAATTTGATGAGTTGATTGGCAATCACGTCACCCGGTACAACTGTTGCCAGCAAGGGATTGAAGACAAACCAGGTGAGTACACTTCCTGCAACCAACACTCCTGCAATTTTTGGGCCGATGATGTACCCAACACCCAAATATTCCGGCGT
>Ga0063231_10000561_pt1 | contig 10594 bp, 11 predicted proteins | sample LauGreSu1BDMLBSD_2_FD_56231 | JGI IMG/M metagenome (GOLD analysis project Ga0063231, IMG submission 56231) | Freshwater lake microbial communities from Lake Michigan, USA - Su13.BD.MLB.SD v2 (version 2) | ecosystem: Environmental > Aquatic > Freshwater > Lake | place: Lake Michigan, USA...
GCGGAAGCACAACTGTTGGTATAGCCGGCCGCAGAGGTACAATTATTTCAACACTTGGTGGTGCTGCTGGTTCTGGTGGGACTACTGCCGCAGGAACAGCAGGAACTACAAGAGCATCAATAATACAAGGAATTGCCCTTGGTGCATCAGGAGGCGGCGCGGCCGGAGGAAGCACAACTGGTACGTCAATTACAATACAAGGATATAATTATAACGGAGGTGCTGGTGGTGCAGGTCATACTGCTGCCGGAGGTGCTTCTACTTCATACAGTGGTGGAAATATTGCAACATCTACAACCGCATCCACTAGTGTAATGAGTTCATATTATACCAGAAGTGCCGCAATTTTAAGTGGTGCTGGTGCGAATGGCGAATCTGCTTTAAATTACAATATTGTGGGAAAATGTACGCCAGGAATTGGTGGTGCCGGAGGCAGAAATGGAGCAACTTCAAGTTTAGGTGGGACTGGTGGTAACGGCTATCGTGGAGGCGGTGGTGGTGGTGGAGGTGGGTGTTGGAGTACACACACAGGATCGGGTGCCGGTGGTAAGGGTGGAGATGGATATGTTTCTATAATTTCTTATTCTTAATAGGAGAAATGCAATGAGATGGGCTTTAATTAACACTGAAACAAATTTAGTAGAAAATGTTATAGTTTGGGATGGTGAAGGAAATTTATTTCCAAATACTTTAAATGTACTTTTAAACGAAAACGAACAATGTGTTGCTGGCTGGTTGTATGAAGCAAATAATACACCAAGATTTACAGAACAACCTGAATAATTTTTGAAAGACTTATATTATGCTTAAAATTTATCGTATTAGTGAAAATGCTACTTTACCAAAATTTGCCACAAAACAATCTGCTTGCTTTGACATATCTGCAAGTGAAGATTGCACAATAATTGCAAAACATAGTTATGCCGTTTCAACGGGATTAATTCTTGATATACCTGAGGGTTATTCTGTAAGAATTCATCCCCGTTCTGGATTGGCATATAAAAAGGGAATTACTCTTTTAAATTGTGAAGGTATTATCGATTCAGATTACACAGATGAATTGAAAGTAATTCTTTACAATACTTCAAATATTGATTTCATGATTAACAAAGGGGATCGTATTGCTCAAGGGGAACTGATTAAATCTCTTGACTATACCATTGATGAGTGCTATACTAAACCCACGCAGAAAACCGACCGTGTGGGTGGTTTTGGCTCAACAGGAATTAAATCATGAACGAACCATATAAGATGACGAGAGAAGAACTTCTGGGTTTCCATGAAAGCCTTTGTAAGGAAGCCTTAGAATTAATGAAGAAAAAGAATCACGATTATGCTGGTAAGGGTGGTGAAGAGCCATTTGCTAACTTTACTCGCACTGAAGCAATGGGTGTAACTACTACGGAAAAAGGAATGCTTGTCCGTATGACGGATAAGATGAGTCGTTTATCATCTTTTACTGAATCTGGCACTTTTGCTGTTTCTGATGAGAAACTTTTGGATACAATTCTTGACATGATTAACTATTCCGTGCTATTCTATTGCTATATGCAGGAAAAGCAAACCAAGCGCGAGCAGGGCAAGCCTATGTTCCTAGTGGAAGATCCAAATCATCCAATCAGAATTGAACCAACAAAATAATGTCTAAATTTTATACTTATGTTGCGATTCGGGGAAACCGAATCTTATACCGCGGATATGACGGCTCCAAGCGCATTCATCGCGCAGAGCCGTTTTATCCTACGGTGTTTGTGCCGGCGGTCAACAAACAAACAGAGTGGAAGACTCTGGAGGGAAAGTATGTTGAGTCTTTTAAGCCTGGAAACATTGATGAAACTAGAAAGTTCATTGATGACTACAAGGATGTCTCTGGATTTGAAATCTACGGAAACAACGACTTCGTATATCAGTTTATTGGAGAAGAGTATCCGAAAGAAGTTGCGTATGATTACAATCAACTTCGTATCGCTTATTTGGATATTGAAACTGAATGTGAAAATGGATTTCCGAACATTGAACAAGCGGATCAACGAATCAATGTAATTACAATTCGTCTGCACGATCAGACTTATACATTCTGTCTTGGTAAAGCGACTCCGGTTGACTCCAATCACCATGTCTATTCCTACACAAAGGAAGACATTATGTTGGAGCAATTTTTACAATTCTGGCAAGACAAAGATTTTGACATCATCACTGGCTGGAATGTCCAGTTCTTTGATATTCCGTACATTATTCATAGACTGAACAATGTCCTAGATGAGAAAGCAGCAAATCGTCTTTCTCCGTGGGGACAAATCAAGACACGCACCGTAGCAGTTAAGCAGCAAGAGCATGTTGTTTATGATCTTGTTGGTATTGCTACGATGGATTATTTTGATTTGTATCGCAAGTTTACCTTCGTTACTAGAGAGAGTTACAAGTTAGATCATATTGCATATGTCGAACTTGGAGAAAGAAAAGCATCCTTTGAGGGATACGACAACCTTCAACAATTCTACAAGGGTGACTTTGATAAGTTCGTTGCATATAACCACAAAGATGTCCAACTGGTTCTTCGTTTGGAAGAGAAGTTGCGTCTACTTGAACTTGCTCTCGCTCTAGCATATAGTGCAAAGGTTAATCTGCGNGATGTNTTNTCTCAAGTTCGAACTTGGGACACTATCATCTACCATTATCTTAACGAGCATAAGATTGTAATCCCGCAAAAGGAAGTTGAAGAGAAGGACAAGAAGTTTGAAGGTGCATATGTGAAGCCACCGCAAGTTGGTGAGCATAAGTGGATCGTGTCTTTTGACTTGGATTCTTTGTATCCACATTTGATTATGCAATACAACATTTCACCCGAGACAAAAACATCATATGGTAAGCGGGGATCTTTGAATCCGGATGTTATCTTTGATCGTGAGGATGGAAAACCAGTAACTTCATTCATAGATTGTGTGAATCTAATGCGTGATGTTAAACTCCGCAGCGAATCNTTGGCAGCAAATGGTGTTACCTTCCGCAAAGATCGACAGGGGTTNCTTCCAAAGTTGATGGAAACCATGTATGAAGAACGGAAGATGTACAAGAAGAAGATGTTGGAGTGTAAAGCAGAACTGAAGAATCTTCCNAAGGATNCACCAAAAGAAAANGTTACAGAACTAAAGAATCTGATTTCCAAGTATCACAACTTTCAGTTGGTTCGTAAGATCCAATTAAACAGCGCGTTCGGTGCAATCGGTAATCAATACTTCCGTTACTACGATCTAGACTTGGCAGAAGCAATTACCGTGTCCGGTCAATTGTCAATTCGATGGATTGAGCGTGGGTTGAACAAGTTCCTAAACAAGACTGTAGGAACAAACGATGTTGACTTTGTTATTGCAGCAGATACTGATTCGGTTTATATCTGTTTAGACAAGTTGGTGCAGAAGGTTATGCCTAATGCAGACAACAAGAAGGTTGTGAAGTTCTTGGATAAAGCGTGTAAGGATATCATCGACCCATTCATCGAATCGAAGTACGAAGAACTTGCAACTATGATGAACGCTTATTCGCAAAAGATGCATATGAAGCGCGAGTCTATCTCCAACAAAGGTATTTGGACTGCAAAGAAGCGTTACATGTTGAATGTGTTCATGGGTGAAGACAATGTACTTCTTGACAAGCCAGAACTAAAGATCATGGGTATCGAAACGACAAAATCCTCAACTCCACAAATTGTGCGTGAGGGGTTGACTAATGCCATTGATATCATCATGAATCAGGATGAACTTGCTTTGCGTAATTTTGTAAACGAATTTAGAGATGTCTTTAACAAACAAGATCCAGAGGTAATTGCGTTTCCTCGCGGATGCAATGGCATTACTGAATATGCCGATTCATCTAGAATCTATCGCAAATCTACACCAATCCATGTGCGTGGTTCTCTTTTGTATAATCATTATTTGAAACAGAATAAACTCACAAAGAAATACCAATTAATCAAAGACGGAGAAAAGATTAAGTTTGTTTATCTAAAAGAACCTAATCCCATCGGAGAGGATGTCATATCATTCATCAATACTCTTCCNAAAGAACTTGACTTACATCGTTTTATTGATTATACTTCACAGTTTGAAAGCAGTTTCATTGAACCGCTCAAGATTATTCTTGATGCAATTAAATGGAAACTAAAAGAAGAAAGCACTTTGGAAAGTTTATTCGTATGAATAAAGATGCAACACTAATTATTGAACAATGTCTGGACGAAAAGATAGAAGAGTGTCGCCTAATTCTAAAAAGCGATTTGGCAAAACTATCATTATCCCAACTTGAAACATTCAATAACAAAATTGCAGATCTAGAATATGCCAAATCACAACTAAAAGGAGATAAATAATTATGAGTTTTTTGAAAAACATCATTAAGGAATCTAAAAATGAGTTTGCTTCAATCGTGGATGAAGGAATTGAAGGNAGCGATATCAAGGGGTTCGTTGATACTGGCAGTTACGCTTTCAATGCTCTACTCTCTGGTTCTCTTCATGGTGGCATGCCTGACAATAAGATCATGGCTTTGGCAGGTGAGAGTGCAACTGGAAAAACTTACTTCACGCTCGGTATCGTAAGCCAATTTCTCAAGGATCGTCCAGACGGTGCTGTGCTGTATTTTGATACAGAGCAAGCAGTCACTAGTCAAATGTTCAAGGAACGCGGTGTAGATCCTTCTAGGGTTGCTGTATTCCCCGTAAACACGGTGGAGGAGTTCCGTCANCAAGCAGTCACTATTCTTGATTCTTATTTGGCTCTAGCGGAGAAGGATAAGAAGCCAATGATGATTGTTCTTGATTCTCTTGGTATGTTGTCTACAAATAAAGAAATGGTGGACACTGCCGAAGGTAAGACTACAAAGGATATGACTCGCGCACAAGTAATTAAAGCCACTTTCCGGGTTCTTACATTAAAACTTGGTAAGGCAAATGTGCCACTTATTATGACCAATCACACCTACGATGTTGTGGGTTCGATGTTCCCAACGAAGGAAATGGGTGGTGGTTCTGGTCTAAAGTATGCAGCCACAACTATTGTCTATCTCTCCAAGAGAAAAGAGAAGGATAGTGATGGAGGTGTAGTTGGAAATGTGATACACTGCAAACTCTACAAGGGTAGAATTACTAAGGAGAACAAGATGGTTGATGTTCTGCTTAAGTATGACAGTGGATTGGATAGATACTATGGACTAGTTGATCTAGCCCTAAAGTATGGAATCTTTAAGAAGGTTTCTACTCGTATTGAACTTCCCGATGGCAAAACTGCTTTTGAGAAGAGTATTCGAGAGAATCCCGAAAAGTTCTTTACACAAGATGTAATGGATAGACTTGAACAAGCCGCTGGTGCGGAGTTCAAATACGGTACTCAGTCTGCCGGCGAGAAGACTGCTTCAGAGGACAATGATGAGTCTGATGAATGAGTGTAGAAAAAGTAATACTTGAAAACTTACTCTCTAACGAACCATATGTTAGACGAGTACTGCCGTTCATCAAGGATGAATACTTTCAAGAACGAACTGATAAAGCCATATTTCGTGCTGTTCAGGAGTTCTTCAATAAGTATAATGCGTTACCATCTCTTGATGCACTAAAAATTGGTCTATCATCTCGTACTGATTTAACTCAGAACGAGTTTGATAGTATTGATCAAAAAATTAAAGCGTTCGATACAACCACGAAGCAAGATGAAAATTGGCTTGTGGATGAGACAGAGAAGTTTTGCAAAGACAAAGCAATCTTCAATGCTATCCTAGAGTCTGTTCATATTATTGAGGGTAAGTCGAAGGAGAAGTCAGTCAATGCACTTCCGTCTATATTGTCGGATGCATTGGCTGTTTCTTTTGATAATAACATCGGACACGATTATCTACGAGATGCCGAAAAGCGATACGAGTTCTATCACACAGTAGAACAGCGTATACCCTTCGATCTTGATTACATGAATCAAATTACAAACAATGGTACTCCTCAAAAGACTTTGAATGTAGTGATTGCGGGTACTGGTGTGGGTAAGTCTTTGTTTTTGTGTCACCATGCTGCAAACTGTTTAATGCAGAACAAGAATGTGCTTTACATCACTTGTGAAATGGCAGAAGAACGAATTGCAGAAAGAATCGATGCAAATATCATGGACATCACTTTGGATGATCTCAAGCAACTACCAAAAGAGATGTACGCCAAAAAGTTATTCAATGCAACCCGTGGGGTTAGCGGTAAGTTGATCGTGAAGGAGTATCCTACCGGATCTTCAAATGTAAATCACTTCCGTCATCTTTTGGAAGAACTAAAACTGAAGAAGAAGTTTGTTCCAGATATTATCTTTGTTGATTATCTGAACATCTGTGCCTCTAGTCGTTTTAAAGCGGCTATGGTAAATTCCTACACTTATGTTAAGGGAATAGCAGAAGAACTTCGTGGATTGGCAGTAGAATACAATGTGCCAGTTTTTACTGCAACACAAACAAACCGTGATGGGTATACAAATACTGATCTTGGTTTGGAGAATACTTCAGAGTCATTTGGTTTGCCGCAGACAGCCGATTTCATGTTTGCAATGATCCGCACAGAGGATCTTGACAAGATGGATCAAGTTGTTGTCAAGCAACTAAAGAATCGATATAATGATTTGGCTTCTAATCGTAAATTCATTCTTGGTATCAACCGTTCCAAGATGAAGTTGTATACTGTTGAAGAATCTGCACAAGAAGGATTGATTGGTGTTGGTGCAGAGGATGAGGTAGCAACAAAGGATAACGGTTTTACTAGTAAGTTTAAGAGAAAAAGTTTTGGTAACAAAGCAAAGGATTGGCAATTTGAGGAGACACACGATGCCTGAATATAAGCAAGTACAATACATCAATGAAAACGATACTCGCACCTTTGAGCAACGACTTGCCACTTTACCGGCAATCCGCGACGAGGATCTTCCAGAGTGGGAAGAGTGGGCAAAGCGCACATTTAACATTGAGTAATAATGTCATTAATTGTAGATAAAAAGTATATCAATCTAGTATCCCCTATGCTTGAGATGTTCAAGTGGAAGGGTGATACTTTGGCAAATTGTCGTTGTCCTATTTGTGGTGACTCCAAATCAAATAAGACAAAAGCAAGAGGATACTTTTATTCTAAAAACAATGATATGTTTTATAGATGTCACAACTGTGGGGCTTCTACAAGCATCTATAGATTTTTGGAAACCGTTTCTCCAGCATTAAGCAAACAATACTCTTTGGAGCGTTGGAAAGGTGGAGAAAATGGTCATTCAAATTATGAAAAACCAAAAATCAAAATGGACACTCCCAAATTTAATAAGATAGTTTTACCAACTATTAATGATTTGGATCGTTCACATGTTTGTAAATCTTATGTAACACGCAGAAAGATACCACAAGAACATTGGGAAAATTTGTATTATGCAGAAAACTTTGCAGAATTTGTGCATAAGCATATTCAAAAAGATGTTGGTGAAGAACCAAGATTGATTATTCCAATATTCGATAAGGACAATGAACTTGTTGGGTTTCAGGGAAGAGCATTGGATGACAATGCAATTCGTTATGTTACTATCAAATTTGACGAAGATACCAAGTTGTGTTTTGGTGTTGAGCGAGCAAATTTGAAATCAGTTGTGTATATTATGGAAGGACCCATTGATTCGTTGTTCATTCCCAACTCAGTTGCCATTCTTGGAATGAACCACGAAATTGATGCAAATTTATTTGCAAGTAGTAAGTTAATTTATGTGTTGGACAATGAACCTCGTAATAAGCATGTGGTTCAGCAATATCAAAAATTAATAAATACTGGTAAGACAGTTTGCATATGGCCTAATAGTGTAACAGGTAAGGATGTAAATGATATGGTGTTGAGAGGTAGAACACCAATCGAAGTAAAAAGAGTAATCGATACTAACACTTACTCCGGACCTGAAGCACTCATTAGATTCTCTCAATGGAAGAAGGTTTAAATGTCAAACTACGACGACTACGAAGATGAGGATGAATACTATGAAGATGACGAGATTGAATCAGATGATCCGGAAGAAACTCCACCATTCCCAAGTTACTCAGATGGAGGGTCCGAAGAAGATGATGAAGAAGTTATCGACTTGGACGAAATTGAAGTCGAATTCGACAACTTAACAGAAGAGCAACGCGCTTGGATTTTAAGCACAGAAGCCGTTGCTGAATTTGGTATAAAATTTGCAGAGTACATCAAAGCGATAGATCCCGAAATGTGGAAACGCGCAAAAGATTATGCTCTAGATTACGTTCAAATTGATGGTGTGGAATTTAATTTTGGTGATGATAATGAACAAAAAGATAAACCTACTTGATCACGGATTTGTTAACTTAGTTGATTACATGGGAAGCGATCTCACGGTAGTAAATGCCGCGAGAGTTTCCTTTAATAAGGAAAGCGATTGGGATACTGATCCCAATTGGACTGGTTATCGTGAACACAAATTGTCTGAAAAGGATCAGAAACTGATCTCTTATCTTGCAAAGCACAAGCACTGGACTCCCTTTGCACATCCTCAGATAACTTTGAGAATCAAAGCCCCAATTTTCATCCGAACTCAACTTTTTAAGCACAAGGTTGGATTCGTAGAGAATGAAGTATCCCGTAGATATGTTTCAGATACGCCAGAAATCTATTGTCCGCAGTGGCGTTCAAAGCCAACAAATGGCGCAAAGCAGGGTAGCGAAGATTTCGTTAACCCCGAATTAGTGAATTCATATAATACTGATTGGGAAAGGATCGCTAAACCCGCGCTAGAGGTGTATCATAAACTCATCGCAGAGGGGGTAGCCCCCGAGCAGGCGCGTTCCGTGCTACCACAGGGGACTTACACCGAATGGTGGTGGACAGGATCACTTTCTGCATACGCGAGAGTATATGCACAAAGAATTGATCCCCATGCACAATGGGAGGTTCGCCAGTATGCACAAGCCATTTATGATATAATCCAACCGCTATTTCCGCACTCTTGGAAGGCTTTGACTGGCAAATAAATAGAGATATGCTACCATCATTTTCTTCATTTAACACACCGGAACCGCGATTGAATTATGCCAATTTATCAAATTGGTACATTTCAGGAAAGGCTGCACCACGGAATAATAGATTTTTACTTACCCGTGATCTGGGAGAAATGAAGCAAGGATCAGTATTTAATATAATTCTTTCTGAAACATTTCAGTTTCTTACAGAAGAGGGCAACAAACCATATATTGTGAAATTAAACGGTATAGGTGAATATTGCTTTGTAGAAGAAGGAACAAACAGATTATTTAAAATCATTGGTGGTAATGACAAATATCCAGATGGTAAAGAATATAACATCATTGATAAGTTGTTTGTTGTTGCAAGTGAAGGTGTTATTGATGATTCTGTTGCTCAAGTAATTAAAGAAGAACCAAAACAACTTGAAGCACCAACTCCTATTATGCTTCCCGGTTTAAAGGGAGACAAGGGCGAAAAGGGTGATCGTGGAGAACGTGGATTTATTGGTGATCGCGGAGAGAAAGGTGAAAAGGGAGACAAGGGCGAACCAGGCGATATTGGTCCACAAGGTATTCAAGGTCCAAAGGGTGACACCGGAGAAAGGGGCACAGATGGATTACAAGGCGAAATTGGTCCTAAAGGTGACCGTGGAGATACTGGAGATAAGGGAGAAGTTGGCCCAATTGGACCGCGAGGAGAAAAGGGCGAAAAAGGAGATACCGGTCCCCAAGGGCCTATTGGGTTATCTGGTCCACCCGGTCCACGTGGTCCTCGCGGTGCTAAAGGAGACAGAGGTCCGAGCGGCGATAAGGGAGAAGCGGGCGAAACTGGTCCAAAGGGAGAACGCGGCGCTCAAGGTATACAGGGAACTCAGGGAGCAAAAGGCGATGTAGGTCCGCAGGGACCTGCTGGTGTNGCGGGAGAAGCAGGATCAATTGGTCCTAAAGGAGATACTGGAGAACCCGGTGTAGTTGCTGCTACGTTTCCTTTGAAACTCGAAAAGAAAACTCTTTCGATAGAATCTAAGTATTTAAATGATCTTGTTGCACATGTAGGAAAACATAGCGCACAAGGCGGTGGTGGTGGAAACCTTATTGTTAAACATGAAGGAAGTAGACTTACTTCTGCCGCTAAAAGTATAAACTTCACAGGAACTGGTATTTCATCGGTTTCTTCTGATGGCAAGAATATCAACATCGATATCTCTGGTGGTGGAACTACGGTAGCAAATAGATTCACTTATGCTCCGGTTCCACCCGAAGGTGCAATCAATGGTGATAGATGGTTTAATAGTTTAACTGGTAGATACTTTGTTTACATTGACGATGGTGATTCATCTCAATGGGTAGAAATTTCTGTAGTACCCTCTATTAATTTGTCGCCTGTTTATCACACACAAGCAGTAACCACATCATCATATCAAGCGTCATCCTTAGATTATTATATTGGTGTAAACTACGCCGGAATAGTTACAATTACTCTTCCAACAACACCAGTTACTGGAGAAACTATTACAGTAAAAGATGAATCTGGACAAGCAGGATATGCTAATCGCTACATTGAAATTGTTCC
>Ga0063231_10000564_pt1 | contig 10592 bp, 15 predicted proteins | sample LauGreSu1BDMLBSD_2_FD_56231 | JGI IMG/M metagenome (GOLD analysis project Ga0063231, IMG submission 56231) | Freshwater lake microbial communities from Lake Michigan, USA - Su13.BD.MLB.SD v2 (version 2) | ecosystem: Environmental > Aquatic > Freshwater > Lake | place: Lake Michigan, USA...
TGCTTCATATGATCGTTTAATAATATGTTGATTGGTTTTTTGGGCTGCTTGTATGGCTCTATCATGTCATCGCCTATGATATCCCTTGTATTTATAGGCTCACGCAATCCACGCTCCAAGGATTGTTTTTTAAGCTCATCAACAAATAATAAATGCTGCTCGTGCCTTCTTTCAAACTCAATATCTGGATCGCTTCTATTTTCAACCCATCCATTTGTAATAAAGCATATAAACTGAGGAAGAGGTTCCATAAAAATAACTTCACACTTATCAAACTTATTAAGAGCATTGTCTATGTATCTAGAAACAACTTCTTTTGCATTAATGTAACCAGGTAGGTTGGTTTGTGGAAGCCAATTCCTTATGTCTATATACCCAAGCCAAGGGATAACTATCCTTCCAGGCTCATTCCACTCATCTAGCTGCCTTTTTTGTGTACCGCTTGCAAAGTTTTCAAAATCAAAATTTAAAGCTGACCTTCCTGGGTGTGAAGACATCCATAACTGTAAATCTTTATCTTCATGTGTTTTTAAATAGTCTTTTAGCCATATATCTCTTCCCTCTTCTAGCATATGGGTAACATAGTTCTGCTCAGAGTATTGATATTCTAGCTTTCTATCCTTTAAAAAGAATACGTCTGGCACACAATTGCCTATCTTTGATGTATGAGAGTCTCCTATAACCAATATCCTCTTCATCGAATCACCTTTGCGTTATACATAGCTTCCCAATTTCTAATATCATTTTCATCATTAAGTAGAGGCTGACCCTTAATGTTTAGGCTTGTATTCAAAAGCATTGGTACTCCAGTCTGCAGATAAAATTTATTTAGAACCCTCCAAAGACCTCTATTTTCTTTTCTATTTACAGTCTGAACTCTAGAAGTTCCATCTGCATGAACTACAGAAGGCACAAGCTCTGGCTTTAAGCACTTAACTGTATACTGCATATAAGGACTTGCAAAGTCCATATCGAACCACTTTGAAGCACACTCCTCCATAACAACTGGAGCAAATGGCCTAAATAATTCTCTTTGCTTGATTAAGTTTACTTTATCTTTGATGCTTGGGTCCCTTGGATCGGCCAATATGCTTCTGTTTCCTAAAGCTCGTGGGCCGTATTCTGCTCTTCCAGTTGCAACAGCTACTATGCCATCCTTTAAAATTCCTTTGACAATTTCATTAACTGGGTATTCTCCTCCAAGATCGTAACCGATGTACGGATCTTTCCAATCTAAATGTTTTCCATAAAATGCTGCGGCTGCTCCAAGGGAACTTCCTGCGTCTCCTGGATTTGGCATAATCCAGATCATATCAAAAAGCTTCCAGAGGGATGTGTTTGCGGATGAGTTAAGTGCACACCCTCCCATAAACACAAGGTTTTTTTTATTTGTAATCAGCTTTGCCATTCTCATGAATTCCATAAGTCTGGTTGTGTATACCATTTGTACTGCTGCTGCAATATCAAATCTATCTTGCTCGGTTATCTCCATGCCCCAGTCATGGATGCCCATGTGAAAATTATATTTTTGTGCGTGGTAGTTTGGAAAGTATTCATCTACTTCTTTGTAGTATCTTTTCCAGTCTCCATAGGCAGCCATACCCATCATAATATACTCTTCTTGATTTGGCATGAGGCCAATTAATTTTGTAAAAGCGGAATAAAACAATCCAAAGCTTACTGGATAGTTTTGCTTATGCTTTAGTTTAATCTTATCTCCCTCTCCCACCCAAACAGTTGAAGTATTATATTCCCCTATTGCATCAAGTACTACAATGACTGCATCATTAAATGGACTAGTATAATATCCTGCTGCTGCATGTGAGTAATGGTGCCCAAAAGATTTGCGTGGCAAACCATCTATATTGAACCTTGGCTTCCAGTCTCCTGCACCACCCTTTAAAAATAGCCTGGAGGCCTTTAGAAGGGGTTTCTCGTAGTAGGCTATAGCATCAGGTGACCCATACGATAAAGCATCATTAACTAAACTATCATTGATATACCAATCATTTTTTTGCTTGCTATATCTTTCTGCATGTCCAGCNAATAATATCTTNCCGTCTTCAATTAAANAAATAGAAGCATCGTGTGATGTTTCATTAATTCCTAAGATTTTCATTAATATATAAACCTATTTTTCTTTTTCTTTTTAAACTTTTTTATAAATCTGTATATATAATATCTAATAGCTATCACAATGACTCCTTGATTTTCTTTAGAATTTTTTCATAGTAATGTAAATGCCTGTGCGATCCAAAGTGTGCGTTTTGTACGCCATTTTGAATGTCTAATGCAAGATGAAATTCTGGATCATTTATTCTTTCTTTGTGACACTCTAATGTGTCTCCCCTAAGATTCTTTACTACATCTATTTTTAAATCACTATCGTAATCCCATACTTCATCATGTATATCCAAATACTCATTAAAAAATCCATTATACTTCATTTTATTGATTGTAGAGTTGGTTCCACTCTCCCATGTTGCCCATATAAAGTTAATATTAGACTGCTTGCAATATTGAGATAGCATGTGTATGCTTTGTGAAGAATACATGTGTGCCATCTCTACTGGAATTACATCTTCGGCCATTAGTGGTCTTTTAAAATACTCTTTCTTGTTTTGCACAATAGAAGTTTTAGAAACAGATGCGTCAATATACAAGCTATTTATATACTCCATTGCAGAATAATTATTTGGAAGGTCTAATATTGCAGACTCAAAAAGATCTTTTCTATAAGCCCTGTCAAATGGTTCCGTAGTAAATAGATCTTTGTTTACAAAAACTTGAATTCTTTCAAATGGTGGGAAAAGACATATTATGTTCTTGGGGTTTCCGTATTTATTTATATAGGCAAAAATTTTTCTAACCTGCCCATTAATACTATCTCCAGCTTTTGCAACTGAGGCACATCTACCACCTAGATCAGACATAAGCCTGTTGGCCCACACGTTATTTTTTGATAGCCCCCAGCCTTCTGTGACAGAGCAACCCCCAAATAAAAAATCTAAATCGGTAGTAAATTCTGGCGACCTAAAGCCATATGAATTAAATTTCATGTCTACGCCGCCTTTATGTATTATTTCTTGGCTCTTAGACAATGGTATTTTAGAAAATCCATTATGATAAATTTTTTCTAGTATTTTTTTATCAAAATCTCCTATTATCATTTTATGAACCTATATCTGATTCCACTATCTGCTGAACATATTCTGAAAAATGTTTTCTTATGCTTCCCATTGGTCTAGAACCATAAGACTCCCATATTCTTTTATATTCTATTATATTTTGTAATGTGGTTGGACATACAACTATTCCGTTATATGACTTCATCACTATTGGTAGGGGCACATGCTTGCTACAGCATTTGCATTGTTTAGCCAGCTCTTGGTATTCGCTCATATTATTTGCATCCTGTCCATTGCTTCTCTTAAGTCCTGGGGCATTCTTGGGGCCCTGATCATATTATAAGATGTTGTGTCTGGGTCATCTTTGTCCCCAAAATCATTGTCATAGCTCATTGATTCATAAGTATGAACATTTATTTCTTGATTATTATCAAACCTAGTCCTGCTAATTGAATTAAATATCGCTCCACATGTAGCATCTGCCAAGTCTTTAGATCCTTTTCTAGGGTGATCTACTTTATCTCTCATGATTCTAAGTTGACATAATTCATCTATAAGTAATGGTATATGTGGGCCGATTAGCCTTTCTTCTGCCACCACCATGGCCATATCGTCATAGTGCTTTTTAGCGACAGACAGAATCTCTGTGTTGATGCCGTATTGTTTTAGTTGTTGCATCATATCATGAGAGTTCCATCTGTCAAAGGTACATATTGCTATATTGAATCCTCGTGTTTTAAGAGAAAGAATATAGTCTTTTACTTCCGTAAAGTCAACTGANTTATCTGGTGTTGGTGTCCAGTACCTAACAGCATCGACCTCAACAATTGGAGCTGGTTGTGAATAGGTNTCTGTTACTTTTACATTAACCCATTTATTGACGTGGGCCATGGTTACAGCACAATGGTCATGCTTTTGTGCTAAGTCTACATGTATGTAGTACTTCTTATCTGGGTCTGGCAAAAACCATTCTTCAAGTCTGCCAAAATTATCTACAGCAAGTGACCCTATATTAAATGCTTTTTCTACTTTTTCTCTTGATTTAAAGAATGCATCTACAGCATCTGGGGGCATACATGCAAATCTTGAAAGAGCATCAGTTGGGTTTGTATAGAATGCTGTTTTGAAATCATCAATTTTTCTAACGGGGTTAATCTCCCATGTTGGACGCTTAATAGCATAAACTTTAGGTATCTTGTATGACACTATATGGTCTTCTTCCCACTGTATTTCAAATTCATTACCTGCAGTACCGTCAGGAAGTTCTTCGTACATCTTAAACTTATGTTCTCTAATTAAAGTTTCTTTTTCACCTATAACCGCATCATATCTTTGTTGAATATAATCGTTCTTAAATCTAGGAAAGGATAACAGGATTACCTTTCCAAAATCTGGGAAGCGTGAATCTACGGATGCCCTATACATATCATACACTGCGCTACCTGTTTTAGCTTGATCGTGTCCAGTTGTATTTTCAATAGCAAAGCCCGAGATCTCATCTAGGATAACAACTAAAACGTTGTAGCCTTCCCAGGCCTCTCTTTCTGAGTGACCTGAGTGTACAGTTATAGCTTTGTTGAACTGTATTTCTGATGCCTTGGCATAGTATTTACCGATAAACCATGGTGACTTGTCTATGCGGCTTCTAAAGCCCTTAAAGAATACGTTGCTTGCTTGCTGTGAGTTGATTGCAATGTTAATAATATCTATAGAGTCGCCTGGAGGTTTGCCGTAATAAGTTGCTGGATCTTTTAAGCATAGCAATAAATAAACTATGTAGGCTACAGCAATTGTTGAGCAATAATCTTTACCTGAGCCTTTTCCTAACTGTGCAACAACTTCATTTGCCGTTTGCTTAAATCTTAGAGATCCTTCTTCTTCCCCGAATAACTTTTTAAGTGTGGATTCTTTATAAATTTGAGAACTTTTTTCAATTAATGTGTACTGATACTCAGAAAGTGGCGGTAGTCCTAGATAGTTTGGATCATTAACAAATGTACGTAAATCGACTGGCTTCTCTTCAAACTCTTCACCATCTAATATATCAATTAAATCTGAAAAATCAAACGACATCAGCATCCTCAATTACTACGGACTCAACTATGCCAGTAATTTGAGAAAGTCTTTTTGCAACATCCATTTTGCACTTAGGGCAAGAGGCAGTTACTTCTTTTAATATCCCGACCAAAATTTCCTGCTTACGTTCTGTCTCTGCAATTTGAGATGCTATCTGAGTATTTTCTAGAACACCTACAGATTGAAGCATTGCTATTCTTTTTGTTTCTATATCTGCTATTAGCTTTAAGGATCCAGACTTTACAGCAAGAGCGCCTTGAGTATCGGCATCTTCTACTGTTTTCCATGCCTCTTTGATAAGCATTGCATAGTGTTGGTCTGCTCCAGATATTGCTTCACGGGCACGGTCACGGATATTGCTGTCATTGTGAACAACTGATTTCCATTCATCAACGTAATCTAAAACCTCTTTGCGTGAGAAGCCAGTGAGCGTGGCTATCTGAGTCGCTGAATTGCCCTTTAAAAGCTCTTCCACAACCCTATTCATGCGGTCAAAATGTACTGCTGGCTCTATTTCACTCATATATAAATTATACCATGTTTTAGTCGACTAAGACTTATTAGCAATTTTAAGAAGGATTAAATATCCAATCAGATCATCAATATCATTATCCCCAGGGAATGCTTGATCATTCTGAATTCTATTTAGCTTATCATCAATACGGACTCTAATTTGTTCTTTTGAGTCCGCTTTTGAAAATATACGAATTGGATCAAGTGCAGAGTTTCCATATGAAACATTCTTTTTAATTAGCATTTCTGCCATCTCTAAGCACTCAACAATAATTTTTTGTCCCGATGGGGCATCCGTTGCAATTAATTGTAGGTCAGTTATCCAAGCCTGGTATCCGCCATCTTTATTTGGGTAGCCTGTCATTTTTTTCTTAACAATCCAAACTCTTGTAAATATCTCTGTATAGTCATAGCAGAGACACCGCACTCTTTACCTATTTCTGTAACTGTTTTCTTTTGCACTATATATCTTCTATATAGCCAATCTCTACTCTGATATAGCTTCATCGTTTTGTAAGCACCTGATTACTATAATGTGCAATACCAAAGCTATCTGCAACATCAAAATCCACAATTTGTAAACCATATTTCTTATTAAAGTAGTCAGCAGTTCTTTGCTTTCTCATATTTCTAAGTTGATTCTTGTACCAAGATTCTGCGTAGCCTGGGTTNGCTAATCTTATTGCAGACTTCTCATCTTTTGTAGGATTCTTGTTACCAATATATGCCTGCCAAGCACTTGGAGCAATGGTAATAACTTTAGCCCCAGTAGACATAAGCTCAGCAATAACAACACCATAAACATAAGACAATTTTATCACAGCGTCTGGCGATCTGACAAGTATGGCTCCTTCAACTACAATATAATCACTCTTTAGTTCATCTAACATCATTGCCATTTTGTTTTTAGCATCGTGAATCTTTTCATAAATATCTTCGCCAAATAGATTTATCTTGCCCCATTTTAGTGGAACATCATCTTCCATTAAACAAAAAGCTATAGAGTTTGTTGAGGCATCAATCCCAAGTACTCTGTTGGCTTTAGTTTTAACTAGGCTAGCTAATTTCATTTATAATTTCTGAGATCATCTTTTTTGCCTTAGTGTAGTTTGTTTTTATGCAAGATGAACAAATATCTTCCGTATTATATCTGCTCAACTCCGATTTACACTTTTTGCAATGTCTCAGAGCTCCCTTTTTAATTGCTTTTTTTTCATAGTACTTGTCCATGATTCTTTTATTAGTTGCAATTCTGCAACACTCATCAGAACAGTATTTCTGATTATGCGTTCTAGAAACAAATTCAATTTTGCACTCGCTATTGGCACAAATCATAGTACATAATCCTCATATAAGTCAATCTCTACTGTGCCAACTGGACCAGACTTGTCATAGCATTCCTTTTTAATTGGACAGTAGGTGCATGGCATTTTTGACTTAGTTGCGCCCGCTGGTCTTACTGGAAGATCACCATTTTTAAAGTTGTCATAAACTTCTTCCATCCATCTAAAAGCATTCTCGATAAGTGCCTTATTTTTTTCGTTCATAGAAATTGGAATGATTAATATTTCCTGAGTGTTTTTATTTTCATACAGAAAGAATCCCTCTTTGGCATTTTTTAACTTCATGTAGGTTAATAGCTGAAGCATATGGTTTGAAGAAGACTTCATTTCAGATTGCCTTGTATCCCAAACTTCTTGCTTTGCAGTTTTTATTTCACCAATTACTGTTTCGCCATCGTACTCCATGATAAGATCTATGAACCCTCTAATTGGAGGATACTCATTGATGATCTCCTCTTCCTCGGCTCTCCACTCTGGCATAGTTGATATGAGCTTCTGTAGTCTTTCATGGGCTTGAGTTCCCTGTGCCATATTAGCAATAGCAACTGCATCGTTATCATCAATAAAAACTGCACCAGAAAACGCCATGTACCAATATCTTGGGCACTTTCCGTGTCCGTACCCAAGTGAGCTTGGGCTAAAAGATTTCTTTGTCATGGAACCGTCAGCACGTTTTGTATTTCTGTACGACTCGTCAAGAAGCTGAGCAAATTTTTCTGGATCAAAAAATTTACCTGTATGCTTTTTAAATTTAAGATTCTTTACTATATCTCTAGCCATCTATGAGTTATACCTAACTACATACTTAAGTGCATCTACAAGTTTGTCTATGGACTCCTTTACTGAATAGTAAACATTCTTTTTATTGTTGTTTACAGTTCCAGCCTTGTCCTTGGCAATTGTGGAATATACAGATGCCATTACAGCAAACTTAGTGGACATTGCCTGTAGCTCCATAATTAAAACTGGAGCCTTGGCTGAGGGTACTTCAGGATTCATAAGTATCTTAACGACAATTGCAAGAGCCTTATCTAAATGCTCATCCTTCATATACTCGTGAAGGTCATTAAACTCTGTTATGTCGCTGATAAGCTCAAGTGTATTTTTATCTTCCGCCATTTTTAATCCTATTGTCCCATTTGTCAATAAATAATCCTAGTGGATAACCTATAGAGAATCCTATCATAATACCAAAAATTAAGCTAGTCATAATGTCCTTCCATCTATATAGATATCATTATCATTACTGACATGAATCTTTACTGCTGCATAGCTGCTATTGTCTTGCCCGTCTTTAAGCAACATTCTTTCTTTGTTGCCTTCATCTACTTCACGCTTTTCTCTTTCGGACTCCATTTGTTTCCAGGCTTCCTCACCATATTTTTCTTTACCCGCTAACCACTCTGGAGATCCATCGTAGTACCAAGATAAAAATATTCTTGATAGATACTTATTATTCCCAGATACCACTGGTAATGCGGCATGCCAAAATGGGTGGAATGATGGGAATATTGTCATGTCTCCAGCTTTAGGCTTATAAGTTACCACCTTATCTTCTTTATCGCTCAAGAATTGAATTTCCCCTCCCTCGTAATTGTCATTTAAGTATATGGTTAAAGAGAGCATCTGTTTAAATCCTGGCTCTTGCTCGTTATACCTTGGGCTATCCGAATGAAAATGAATTGCAAATTCTTTTTCAGGATATATATCGTGTTTTAAAAGATCAATTTGCTGAAGAACAAGTGCCCTTGAATCTTTATCTGTAACAACACTAGAGTCATACTGTTTTAATAAATTAAAGTTTGTTACATATTCAGGCCAATTGACTTCGTGGCTAAACTCTTTTATATAATCATTGAATATTTTTTCAACAGCGTCTACAATATTTCTTTTCATTTCGACTTGATCTAAAATAATATTTCTTTGATCATCTGTCTTGGACAGCTTCACTAGCCTTTCCCCATACGCATCTGGAGCAAAGTTTGTCATAATTCCAAAATCATACCACTTTACCCAGTCACGGATAAATCCTTTTCCCGTTGCATCGTATTGATCAAGTGGCTCAGTATATGATTGCTTGACTACATCAAGCATCTTATCTACATCTTTAAAAAGATTTTTATACACCACTACGCCAGGCAATAGGACTTGCTTATCCATTATTTCTTCCATCTACATAGATATGGTTTTCTTTAGAAACTTCAACCTTAATTGCAGGATTTACGTCCTGCCATTTTGTTCCTTCAATTCTAACTTCACGATCATAGATTCCTGTTGATACCTTTTCCTGTACACTTTCATCTACAATCCTAAGCCACTCTTCTTCTCCGTGAGTTTCTATTCCTTCAAACCATTCCTTTGAGCCTGGATAATCCCACTGAGCAAAAACTCTAACAAAAACCTTTTTGTTTCCTTCAGTTACGGCCTTTGCTGAATGCCAATAAGGTATTCCAGATGGAAATACCGTTACGTCTCCGACCCCTGGCTTGTATGTAATTACTTTTGGAACTTCGTCAATTTCATTCAAGAACTCAACTTCTCCGCCAGTATAGTCGTCATTCACATAGATTGTTATTGTAATAATCTGTTGGGCTCTAGGCTGTCCTACCCTATGCTTATGTGCATCGGTGTGAAATGTAATGGCTAAATTCTTTTCTGCGTGAATGTCATGCTTTAGAATTTCTATTACAGAGTAGTGCATCCTTCCAGCGCCAGGCTCGTTTAGCTTCCAGTTATCAATATACTCTGGCCAATATCCTGAAGCTGACCATTCGTCAATATAGTCCTTAAATACAATAGAGAATATGCTGTAAAGTTTTTCTCTAAACTCGTATAAAAATTTTAAGTTTTCATCAGAAAGATTCTCTGGCATTTGCTTAAAATTAAAAAATGTTTTCTTTCCAAAGGTGTGCCACGGGACCCATTCGTTTAATGGAGAAACATCTTCTTTTTCTTGAGGCAGGACTCCATGGTTGTCTCCTCTTGTTGAAAGCTCTTCATGGGTAATTGCAAATTGACTTGTGTCATTCTCGTACAAATCCATTAGGTCATAAAACCTCTTCAGATCTTCTTTGTTAAACATGTCTCTATATATAACTACTTGTGGCATTACTTGATACTTATTCATGATTTTCCTCCCAGAAATGTATTAGATCTTCTAATACTGCCCACTCAATAATTCCAAGTCTTACCTTAGAATCAGAACCTATAATAATCTTTAATGCTGGATGCATATCTCTATTTACCTTAAATGTATCTGTGCATATTTTTGCCCAATTATCTTTATTTAAATTAAAAGATGTTCCTGCTTCCTTGTAATCCACAAGGAACTGTTTCCACTGTGCATCACCTTTTTGATAGTCACCTCTGCCTGAATTCTTTTGAGCTTTAGCGCCATCTCTTTTTACTTCTGATCTTTCTGACATTATCCGACCCTATGTATTGTTTCATGGCCATCGGAGCACGTCCACTTCATTATTAAATTTTTAGAGTCCCACAACCCACCATCTACATCAATCTCGCATTTAGAGCA
>Ga0063231_10000565_pt1 | contig 10586 bp, 6 predicted proteins | sample LauGreSu1BDMLBSD_2_FD_56231 | JGI IMG/M metagenome (GOLD analysis project Ga0063231, IMG submission 56231) | Freshwater lake microbial communities from Lake Michigan, USA - Su13.BD.MLB.SD v2 (version 2) | ecosystem: Environmental > Aquatic > Freshwater > Lake | place: Lake Michigan, USA...
ATCATCACTGATTTGAATGATGCAATTGCAAAACTGCCTGTTGCGCAGAAAGATGCTGGAAGGGTTACCAAAGGTGCTGCTCAATTTTTGCTGGCCCGTGTTTACCTGACCCGCGGTTGGAATTTCAATAATTCCCTTGGTGGATCAAGTGCAGACTTCACAAGTGCCCTGGCACTTTGTGACAACTTGATTGCTTCTGGTTTGTATCCTATGGAAGCCAACTGGAACAATCTTTGGCCCATTCACAACAAGAATCCCAAGAAAGAAACTGCTACAGCGGCTAGTTCTGTTGCGATTGCCAATGCTAGCAAGGAGGTTATTTTTTCTGTCCAATATTCAAACGCAACTGGTACTGCTTACAATGGGGATGCCAATTTGAGTACTTCCAACGGAACCATTGGTAATGACATGCACACCAGGTTCAGTGGTGGTCCTAATGGCGTAGCACAGGAATCAAGGACAGGTACGTACAACAGGTTTCTTCCTAACCACAATGTTACCTGGGGTGCATACAGGTTGTTTGATCCCCAAATGGATGTTCGCTATGAAGGAACTTTCAACAGTGTTGTGTATGCAACCATTGCAGGATCGGTTTCATTGGCCTCCAACAAGCCATATCCACAAAGNCTTTCACTTTCTTTTGCAATAAGTGATACTACAGCCATCGTATTGCCTTGGAATGNTCCCATGACATCCACNGCNCAACTNGGCCGTAATATACCTGGTGGAACAAAGAAATATGCTGTCCAAAATGTTGTTGACCTATTTTGGTTGGGTAAAGTTAGCTCTCCAACACAACAGATCAGTGATGCAATGTCCTGGGGTGGTCCTATGTTCTGGAAATTCTGGCAACCAGGTATCGCTTATGGTGATGGATTCTCAACTTTCAATGATCCTCTTTTCAGGTCTGCTGAATTGTACCTGATGGCCGCAGAAGCCATTGTAAAAGGTGCAACCGGTGCNAGATTGGGAACTGCTGATGTTTATTACAACAGGGTTCTTGACAGGGCCTTGGGTACGAACTCAGGCAAATCTCCNCTCCGTGCTACCAACCCNGGAAATGTATTGGATCCTTTGACCAACGTTACTTCTTACCGTGCAACGCCATCTACCATTAACATTGATATGATTTTGGATGAGTATGGTCGTGAGTTTCTGGGTGAAGGAAATGAGCGTTGGTATCAATTGAAGCGTACAGGAAAACTCATTGAGCGTGCNACAAAATTCAATGGATGGACCGCTTGGGGCCGTGCTGGTGTTTCGCAAATTGCTGCAAAGCACTTGTTGAGGCCAATTCCACAAGGAATGCTTGACAACTCTAGTCCAAGGATTGAACAGAATCCTGGATATTAATTTTCATTATTGAATATAAAATGCCAGGGTTCATTAATTATGAATGCCTGGCATTTTTTCTGTGTCTAATTTTTTGCCTTAATCAACCACAATTGTGATTCACATGTCGATGAAATCTTTTCTGTCTTCGTTCTTGTTTCTTTCATTGCTCAGTATTGTAACCTATGCACAAAAGCCTGTACCTAAAACGACAAAGTCTGACCTGGTAGAGGTGATGGTTGATGCAGCCAACTCCAGGTTTTTCTATTTTAGTTCTGCCACCAGGCCTTTTGGAATGGTCAACCTGAGTCCGGACATGAACCTCAAAGGTGTTTGGAACACTGGTTATAAATACAATGAAGATACGATCAGGTGTTTCAGCCATATCCATTGCTGGGAGTTGTCTGGAATACCAGTACTCCCAACTACAGGAAAATTCAAGGGACATATGGGGTCCGATGTTTATGGTTCAACTTATTCCCACNNGAATGAAGTTGCAAAGCCAGGTTATCANAAAATCAAGTTGAATACATATGGCGTTACTGCTGAGTTGACCTCTACCACAAGGGTTGGTTTTCATCGGTATACTTTTCCAAAATCTGATTCAAGTTTTATTCAATTTGATTTCACTACTGTATTGGGTTCATCAGAAACCCAGTCAGCAAAAATCTCTCAGGTTTCAACCAATCAAATTGTTGGTGAAGTTGTCATGGCTGCAACCATCAGAAGGCCAAAGCCNATAACCGTTTATTTTGTTGCTGATTTTGACAAGTCTTTTGAGCAGTTTGGCGGATGGAAAGACGGACAAGTTATCAGTGCTGCAAAAGAAATTTCAGGGTCGCATACAGGTGCTTTTGTTCGCTTCAAAACCAATGAGAACGATGTCAGGATGATGAAGGTTGCCATCTCTTATGTGAGCATAGAAGAGGCAAAGAAAAACCTGAATGCCGAATTGACCCATTGGGATTTCAATCGGGTTGTCAGGGAATCGGCAAAGGAATGGGACAACTGGCTGGGTAGGATAGAAGTTGAAGGCGGTACCAATATAGAGCAACGCCGTTTTTATACAGACCTGTTTCATGCCTTACAAGGCAGAAGGATTGTGAGTGATGTAAGTGGGTCGTATATTGATAACACTGGCGCAACTCCAATAGCNCGCAANATCCCATTGGGNACAGATGGCAAGCCCAAGTACAAGATGTACAACTCAGATTCTTATTGGGGGGCGCAATGGTCACTCAACACCTTGTGGCATCTTGTATATCCAGAGGTGACAGAAGAATTCATCAATTCCATGCTGAAAATGTACGATGATGGAGGATTGATCCCTCGTGGTCCATCCGGAGGAAACTATACTTATGTGATGACTGGTGCTACAACAACACCTTTCATCGTGAGTGCATACCTCAAAGGCATCAGGGGGTTTGATATTGCCAAAGCATATGAAGGAATGCGCAAGGATCATTTTCCTGGTGGGATGATGAGCAAGGCTGGTTACGAGCACAAGACATTCAAGGGTGGAGGAATTGAAGAATATATTTCAATGGGTTATGTTCCCCATCCATTGCATCCCATCAAATACGGCTTTCACCAGGATGGCGCTGCTCAAACACTTGAATATGCCTATCAGGATTTTGCTATGGCACAGATGGCAAAGGTGCTAAACAAACAAACTGATTATGACCTTTTCATGCTACGTTCTGGCAATTACAAAAATGTATTCAACAAGGAAATTGGCTGGATGCTGGCAAAAGACAGAAGCGGTAAATGGGCTGATCCAGTGGACATTCTTCAATATGAGCATGGCTTCAATGAGGGCAACGCCGCACAATACAGTTGGTTTGTTCCTCATGATGTTCCGGGCTTGATTGCCCTCCATGGTGGAAAAGACAAGTTTACAGATAAACTCAATTTTGCTTTCACCGAAGCCCGCAAACATGGATTTGTTTCAGGTAAATCTGAGAACCCACCCGATAGAGAAGCACAGCGCAGGGTCTATATAAACTACGGTAATCAGCCTTGCATGCAGACACCCTTCCTCTTCAACTATGCGGGAAAACCATGGCTGACACAATATTGGACCAGACAGCTTATTGATTCTGTCTACAGTGGAATCTCTCCTCAAAAAGGATACAGCGGAGACGAGGATCAAGGTCTGATGGGATCATTGGCTGTCTTATTGAAAATCGGCTTGTTTTCAACGGATGGAGGAACTGCTGAAAAACCTTTCTATGAAATCACAAGTCCTATTTTTAAAAAAATCACCATCAGGCTGAATGAAAAATATTATCCCGGAAAACAATTTGTGATAGTAGCCAAAAATAATGTTCCAGGTAACATGTACATCCAGTCAGCAACACTGAATGGTGCTGCTATCCAAAAACCTTTCTTCAATCATTCTGCATTGATAAAGGGTGGAAGCTTGATTTTGCAGATGGGATCTTCACCCAATAAAAATTGGGGTATCAAGGATTGATGAATAAGCCAGGCCAAAGAATTTTTCCATAAAACTGATTTCGAGACAATGACAAAAAAAGTTTCCATTAAAGATATCGCCAAGGAACTTGAACTTTCGATTACAACTGTGTCATTTGTAATCAATGGAAAGAGTGAAGAAATGGGTATCAGTGAGGCAACTTCCAGCAAAGTATTGGAACTCATCAAAAAACGGGATTACAGCCCAAATAATGCCGCCAGGCTTCTTCGCACTGGAAAGTCAAATACCATCGGTTTAATTGTGGAAGACCTTGGGAATTACTTCTTTGGCAACATTGCCAAAGTTGTTGAATTAGAGGCTTCAAAAAGGGGATATAATGTTTTTTTGAGTAGCACTGACAACAATCCCAAAACGGCGAAAGCATTGATCAGAAAAATGCGCAACAGTTCTGTAGATGGTATGATTATCACTCCAACCAAAGACCTGAACCAGGAACTGGAGCAACTAACGACCGACAAGATTCCTTTTGTATTGTTGGACAGAACAGTTCCAGGACTATCTGCTAATGCAGTAGTACTTGACAATTTCAAGGGAGCATATGATCTCACATTTCATTTGCTCAGCAATGGATACCAAAACATTGGATTTGTTACCATCCACAGTGACATGTCTCAGATGATTGAAAGGGAAAGAGGCTATTTGGCTGCAATGGAATCATCAAAAAATACCTGTGCCAAGGAACTTGTATTGAAGGTAAAATTTGATGACACTGCAGAGAGCATTATTGCTTCCATCATGTTCTTTGTTAAGGAAAATCCTGAACTGGAGGCTTTGTTTTTTGCAACAAACTATTTGGGTGTTCATGGAATTGAAGCCTTGAAGCAAGTGGGAAAATCAATGCCTGAGGACTTGGCTGTTGTGAGTTTTGATGACAATGATCTTTTCAGGCTTTTTTCTCCATCTATTACTGTAGCATCTCAACCCATCACACAGATTGCAGTAGAGACAATTGAACTCTTGCTTCGATTGATTGAAAACGATGTAAAGCATGAGAACCCAGTAAGTAAGGTTCTAGAGCCAGAATTGATTGAAAGGCAGTCTTCAATCCAAAAGCCTTTGTGGGAGATTGAGCAAACTTTGGAAAAAACTTTCAATAAATCATAAAAAGTGAAAAGAATAATTCTTCTTTTGACAATTGTATCTGCGGCTTTTGTTTTTACAAGCAATCATAATTTGTTGTCCACAAAGTCCAAAACAATCAAACGTCCACCCAATATCCTTTTTGCGATAGCAGATGATCAGTCATTTGCACATGTTTCTGCAATGGGCCAAGATGTATTTAAAACGCCTTATTTTGATGAAGTGGCAAAACGTGGAATAATGTTCTCCAATGCTTATGTTGCTGCCCCACAATGCAGCCCTTCCCGGGCAGCAATGCTGACCGGTAGAAATATCTGGCAACTGGAAGAGGCAGGAACCCACTCCAGTTATTTCCCGAAAAAATTTCCGGTATTTACAAATGCATTGGAAACTGCTGGTTATTTCATTGGTTTTACAGGAAAAGCCTGGGATCCGGGTAATTTTGAAAATGCAGGATGGGATAGAAACCCTGTTGGCCCGGGATACAACAAAAGGAAGTTTGAAAAAGTTCCTGCCAAAGGAATTGCGATCAATGACTATGCTGCAAATTTTAATGATTTTCTCAACGAAAGGCCATCTGACAAACCTTTTTTCTTCTGGTACGGATCGCACGAACCTCACAGGGTATATGAGTCGGGTGCTGGTGCAAAGGCAGGACTCAAGGCAACTGATTCGACAGTACCCCGGTTTTTGCCCAATGATGATCTGGTTAAAAATGATATGCTTGATTATGCACTGGAAATTGGCTGGTTTGACAAGCAATTAGGAGCAATGATCAAAATGCTTGAAGCGCGTGGTGAGTTGGACAATACCATTATCATTGTTACTGCAGACAATGGCATGGCTTTTCCTTATGCAAAAGCAAATTTACAGAACTATGGAACGCATGTACCGCTTGCCATCTGTGGCCCATCCATCAATGGCTCTGCTCGAAAAGTAACTGACCTTGTAGGCATGATTGATCTTGCCCCTACCATCTTGGATCTGGCTGGTGTTAAACATTTTGAAGGGATCACCGGTAAATCTTTGTTACCCATATTTCAATCCAAGGCTTCAGGTCTTGTTGATCCATCCAGGTCCTATGTGCTTACAGGCAGGGAAAGGCATACCCATGCAAGACCAGACAACCTGGGCTATCCCGCAAGGGCCATTCGAACACAACAATATTTGTACATCAAGAACTATACCCCCGATCGATGGCCAGCAGGGGATCCGGCACCCAATAAACAGATCGATGCAGATGGGAATACTGGTGTAAAAGTAATTGAGGGATATGAGGATATTGATGCATCACCTACCAAAACACACATGATCAAGGATCGCCAGTCTTTTCCTCATTTGTTTGACCTTGGTTTCGAAAAAAGGAATGCGGAACAATTGTATGATATCGTCAAAGATCCTTATTGTCTCAATGATTTGTCACAGGATAAAAAAATGGCAACAATCAAATCATCATTAAAAAAAATGTTGGAATCAAAACTCAAAGAACAGCATGATCCTCGTATAGAGGGGAAAGGAGATGTCTTTGAAAGTTATCCAAGATTTGGCGCCATGAAATCATTTGATGGATTCAAGGAAAGGGGTCAATACAATCCTGCATTCACCAATAAATAGATCAATCATTTAAATTTTAACCATGCACCACTTTAAACAGGTCTTTGCCAATCTTATCTTGGTTTCATTGATGTGCCTATTCGCCAATATTTCTTTGGCACAGTCCTCCAATATTTTCAAGGCATCCAATATCAAGGCTTCCATGCTGAAGGTTACAGATTGGCAGTTTAAACATTCCAATGGCAAGCCTGAAAATACATGGACCAATGCAGCTTTTTATACTGGAGTAGTTGCTGCTTATGAAACAACGAAATCAAAAGCTTTGCTGGATTCAATGATGGCCATTGGCGAACGCAACAATTGGCTTCCCGGCAAACGCTATGATCATGCAGATGATATTGCCATTACACAAACCTATATTGATCTTTATCGCATCACTAAAAATGAACGGATGTTGAAAGCAAGCATTGATTCCATCAAAAAATTAATGCTTGTGCCCGGTGGAGAAATAAAAAGGCATGGCATTAACTGGTGGTGGTGTGATGCACTTTTATGGCGCCTCCTACATTGGCCAAGTTGTCCAGGACTTTCAACGATCCTTCTTACCTGGTATTGTCAGATACCCTTTTTATGCAGTGCTATCGCTTGTTGTACAACAGCGAAGAGAAACTGTTTGCCAGAGATGCCTCCTATCTCGTCGATGCCAATGGAAACGGGAAAAGGGAATCCAACGGGAAAAAAGTTTTCTGGTCTCGTGGAAACGGATGGGTGATGGCTGGCCTGGTAAGATTGTTGAAAGAAATGCCAGCTGATCATCCAACACGCGCATTTTATGTTAGCCTCTTCAAGGACATGTCAGCCCGCTTGTTGTCACTGCAACAAGAAGATGGACTTTGGAGAACAAGTTTATTGGATCCAATGGCTTANGCAGGTGGAGAAGGAAGTGGTTCAGCTTTCAATTGTTATGCGTTGGCCTGGGGTTTGAACAACAAGATATTGGACAAGAAAACATTTCTTCCTGCGGTGAAAGCTGCCTGGACTGGGCTCAATACCTTGTTGACAGCAGAAGGGAAAGTCGGATGGGTGCAGCCCATTGGTGCAGATCCGCGCAGGAACTTCAATGCTGAAAGCTGGGAGTCATATGGTGCCGGTGCTTTTCTGCTCGCAGCATCAGAAATCATTCAACTGAAAAAATAATCATATGGAACCTAAGCATCCGGTCCGGCTTTCCTATCGCACCATCANCAGAAGGTCTTCTTTNACCTTGGCGATAAGNTTTGTTTTTTTTGTGGCTTTGATTGTATTGGCATCAAATAAAAATATTCCTGTTGACCCAAGGCCCAACATCATCTATATCATGGCGGATGACCTGGGTTATTCAGACCTGGGTTGTTATGGTGGTGAGGTCAATACCCCCAACCTTGATCAGCTTGCCTCCAACGGTATCAAGTTGAAAAAATTCTACAACAATTCCCGTTGTTGTCCAACGCGTGCCTCTTTGCTAACAGGTCAATACCCGCATACCGTAGGAATGGGGGGGATGGTTGGACTCGCAAAAGCGCCCATTGAAAAAGGTTCTTATCAAGGTTTTCTGAATGACAGTTTTCCAACTATCGCAGAGGAATTAAAGAAGGCAGGATACAGTACCTATATGTCAGGTAAATGGCATGTGGGTGAACGACCTGAACATTGGCCTTTGAANCGTGGGTTTGATCGTTATTACGGATTGATTTCTGGTGCTTCTAGTTTTTTTGAAATCACTCCTGCAGAAAGAGACAAGCGTCGATTTGTGTTGGACGACAAGGATTATGAGATTCCGAAAGAAGGGCATTACATGACCGATGCTTTCACAGACCATGCTTTGGGGTATTTGGATCAACATAAAAATAACGGAACAGGGAACCCATTCTTTTTATACCTGGCCTATACCGCTCCCCATTTTCCTTTGCATGCTCTAGAGCAAGACATTGCCAAATATGAATCACTCTACCTGCAAGGATGGGATGTTACCAGGGAAAAGCGGTTTCAGAAAATGAAGCAACTGGGATTGGTGGATGATCGGTATCAGCTTACTGAAAGACCGGGCGTTATTCCTGCTTGGGAAAATGCAACTGAAAAGAAAGTATGGGCCCGCAAGATGGCGGTTTATGCTGCCATGATTGACAGGATGGATCAGAACATTGGCAGACTCATCAATAAATTAAAGTCAAATGGACAATATGAAAACACGATGATTGTTTTCATATCTGACAACGGAGCTTGTGCTGAAACGGTAAATACTAAGCTTTTGAGTGATCCAGAAAAGAAAATAGGAGAGCGTGGTTCCTATCATATTTATGGCGAGAGTTGGGCCAATGCCTCCAATACTCCCTTCAAAAAATACAAACATTACATGCACGAAGGTGGAGTTGTAACACCGTGTATCATTCAATGGCCTGCCAAGATCAAGCCACAAAAGGGTTACAGCGATGGCATCGGGCATGTAATTGATTTGATGCCTACAGCCCTGGAATTGGCTGGAGCAAGATCGCCCAATTTGGCAGGCAAAAGTTTCTCTTATTTGTGGACAAAGAACAAAGCGCCAGAGAGAACTTATTGTTGGGAGCATGAAGGTAATCAGGCCATCCGAAAAGGAAATTGGAAACTGGTAAAGGAATTTCAGGAAACATATTGGTCTTTGTATAACCTTGCCACAGATCCCACAGAAATGAATGATCTGTCGGGTGTAGAGGCGGCAAGAGCAAAAGCCATGATGGAAGAATATGCTGTTTGGTTTGCCAAGGTAAGGGCTCGTCCGTATAAAAAAGGAGGAGGAAAAGCAGAGTAATCGAGAATACAAAAGCATTGAACATAACATTTGCCTCTTAACCTTTTCTAAAAACAACATGAAATCAGTACAATTATTTGTGACTTATTTGTTACTGCACATCTCTTGTTTTTCTCAAATGAGAGAACAAAGTATAAAGCAATACGGAGCTGTTGCAGATGGTATAACAAATAATGCGGTAGCGATTCAGCAAGCAATTGATAAGGTGTCAGAAGGTGGTGGTGGGCGTGTAATCATTCCCCCAGGCAATTACATGACCGGAGCTATTTTTTTGAAGTCCGGGGTTGACTTGCACCTTCAATTGGGTGCAACTTTGTTAGGCCCAACCACAACTGAAGGTTATGTCAAAGCCAAATCAAGGCCATCCATTGTTTCAGCAAGAGACCAACGCGACATTTCCATTAGTGGTGAAGGAATCATTGATGGACAAGCACAGGAGCTGATGTTGGATATTTTTAAAAAACTGAGATCTGGTGAACTGAAGGACGATTCAATCTGGATGTTCAAAAGGCCGGGTGTTGCCAGGGCAAACAACATCAATATGGTTGGTTGTAAAAATGTAAAAATAACTGGTATAACCCTGAAGAATTCATCAGACTGGATACAGGATTACAGGCAGTGCGACAATGTGGTGATTGATAGAATCAAGGTTCAAAGTACCGCATACTGGAACAATGATGGGCTTGATATTACTGACAGCAAAAACGTTAGGATTACAAACTGTTTCATCAACTCATCAGATGATGCCATTTGTTTGAAATCAGAAGACGCGAGATTCCTTTGTGAGAACATTTACATTGACAGTTGCATCCTGCGCTCCAGCGCCAACGGGTTTAAGTTGGGCACAGCCAGTGTTGGAGGGTTTAAAAATATTGTAGTCAGAAATTTAACCGTATACGATACTTATCGTTCTGCTATTGCTTTAGAATCTGTTGATGGTGGAATTTTGGAAAACATTGACATCCGTGGGGTAACGGCAACCAATACCGGCAATGCAATATTCATCAGAAGAGGCCATCGTAACGTCAACGGAAAGGTGGGAATTTTGAAGGGTGTTTATATTTCGAATGTAAAGGCAGACATTCCTTTGCTCAAGCCTGATCAGGGATATCCGCTTGAAGGTCCGCCAGACCACCTCAATCCAGGCTTGGACAAAATGCCAAGGAGACCATCACAGTATCATATTTATGGTCATCCATTCCTGCCTTATAACCTCATTCCATCATCAATTGTGGGGCTTCCAGGCTATCCTGTAGAAAATGTTTTATTGGAAAATATAGAAATAACCTATGGTGG
>Ga0063231_10000566_pt1 | contig 10581 bp, 3 predicted proteins | sample LauGreSu1BDMLBSD_2_FD_56231 | JGI IMG/M metagenome (GOLD analysis project Ga0063231, IMG submission 56231) | Freshwater lake microbial communities from Lake Michigan, USA - Su13.BD.MLB.SD v2 (version 2) | ecosystem: Environmental > Aquatic > Freshwater > Lake | place: Lake Michigan, USA...
CCACCACCACCACCGCCGCCGCCACCGCCGCCGTCTCTGAACCCGTAAAAATCAACGAAATGAAAGATGATCGTATTTTAAGTTCGGATAAATTCCCGCTTGAAAACAATCGTTGGGGGTATCTGCCAATCCAAGTTCAGAAGTTCCTATTTTCAGACAGTCGAAACTGTCAGGTGAGTCTAAAAAATACGTCTCTCAAAAAAGATACACCCTGTCTTCTTCGCCGTGGNGTGGAAACAAATGAACGACAGTCGTTTGTCTCAGTCATTGCGTATTTTTATAAAGAGAGTATTGGCAGTAGTATATCCGCGTCTCTCAACGCACCCATCCAATCCGCCAACCCTCCAAAAATACAAGAATCGATCGCATCAATGATTACAGAAGAATCAATGAAGCCTGCCGCAACCGCCGCGAGCGCACTCAAAGATAGAATCGCAAAAACGATCGCCGAAAACATTGAGCAGCAATCACTCTTGATTTCACGGAAATTAAATGCGAAAGGCAATGACCCGTCACGTTCAATGGAAAATCCTGGTTCAGCAAAAGAAGACACGGGATATCATTCGGAGGATGAAGCACCCGTTGCGATGACTCCACGTCCATACAGCAGCGGCGTCACCGGCGGCGTCACCAGCGGCGTCACCAGTGCGATGGTTCCTACCATCCGAGAGATGCGTAACATCATTATACAATCTCTCACGATTGACAACTTTATGACATTTAACAATGGTACACTCACCGATGTGTTTTACAATCCAAATAATGAAGTTCGAGAGATTGACCTTGTCAATAAATATGACGGTGCGGGTCTACGCGGGCTCAATAAGGAAACATTTGCCCGCGTATGTAACGCATATGAGAATTTTATTGCGTATCTAGACGATGATACATCCGTCATTGATCATACCTATTTATGGGACATNGTATGTCGACCCAACGAGAGATTATTCAAGAGNGGCAATAATATCATCTTGATTCATATCCCCGACGACGATATCACGAACAATGTTCAGGTGATTTGTCCTACAAACGCATACTCTGGCGAAGTTTTTGACACGAATCGTAAGACGATTATCATTATGAAACGCGACACGTATTATGAGCCAATCTATTTATTTGAAAGTAAATCAAATGGGAAATTTAGTGTATTGGGTCGGTTCGCACTCAAGAGTAAAACACTTATGCCGAAAATCCGCCACGCCATCGAGAATATTCGCGACATCTATTTCGCATATTGTCGTCTTCACGCAAGTCAACCGCGCGAATACAAATACAAGATGAATATGCCTGCGGAGGTCATTGCGAAACTCGTTAAGGACGCTGGGTTCAACATTCTCGCGCAGGTACTGAATTTCAATGGTAAAGTGATTGGGTTACAAATCTCTCAGACATTGTCAATAACAAAGTTGAATCCGACCGCTGTCGTCAAGAAATCCATCGCGCAAAAAGAGATAAAAGGCGTCATACCCACCGCCGTATCTGCGCGGCTTAGTGCGTCCGATATTCCGACGGTGTTGATGAACGATGATGAAACGCTTTGGACAATGAGTTATCGCGAAACAGTTGATTTCTTGGAAACTGTCGCGCGACAAATCAAAAAGACAACCAAGAAGGATCTCTATTGCCGCGTAAAAGTAAAAGTCGTAGAGGACGGGCTTATCGTTGGTGTCATTACGGAAACAAACCAATTTATTCAAGTCAATATAGACAAAGATCCACAACTCAACCAAGATGACGGGATACCCACGATTACAGAAAGTAATCATCTCATTGCGGATAAAGAAGTTGCGCTTGCTGGCTCCACCGAAGCTTCCCGCGATAAAACACGCGAGAGATACATCCGTAATATCCGGTTGGAAACAAATTTCTATAATGTATTTCGCAATACGGCTCGGAATGTATTGAACCGACCGGAAAACAAAGCCAAAAAGGACGATATTGAAAAACTCATTGCGTCACCATTTGTGCTTTATCAGAACAAACTGTCGCAAATTATCGCGCATTTAAAGCAAATGCTTGCGAAATATGTGGCGTTCATTCGGTATAGTAAAACGACCCTGAAAATGGTGGGTGAAATATCTGGTTGTATTACAAATGATGATGACACGTGTGGAAAGAAGAGTTACTGCTTGAAAGAAACAGGTGGATTTTGTAAATTGCTTATTCCACAGCGTAATTTGATGTATCCGGATATTGACAATGAAGTCGCGTATTTTGGCAAAGTGGCAGATGAAATGATACGCTATGAGCGCGTGAAACTCTTTATGTTTGAGCCCACCAAATATATTTCATTCCAAGACATCAAATATAATCTTCAAGAAGATGAGATTATCCTGTTGGAATCATTTATCACGCAAGAGTATTTTGAAAATATGGAACCCGCTGACGAAAATCCGTATGTATTTCAGACGAACTTTTATACAGTGGCTCCAAGTAACGCAGGTGCCCGTGGAGTTCAGAATTATGATCCGGTCTATCGAAAAGAATATATTGACCGCTATTTGGAAATCACATCCGGNGCCGCTGCCGCCACCACCGCCACCGCCACATCCGGCGCCACATCCGGCGCCGCTGCCGCCACATCCGGCGCTGCTGCCGCTGCCGCCACTACCGGATTACAAGTAAATGAAATCAACCACATTCTTGATTTCTGTCATCAAGTATCCAAACGTAAAATCACCGAAAAAATGCGCAAAGAGTTTTTTCAAAGCGAAAACGCATATGAAATCTTGTTCTCGAATGAAAGCAACGAATGTTCATTTGATGTAATTCTTACAATATTACGGGTTGTCGCGCAAAATGCGTCCAAATGTCCCAGTGGGCATAGTTGTGTTCCTCATAAACAAAGTGGTCCCGCTGAACCTGAATCAGAGATATGTGGAAAATGCCGCGAATCCATAGGCAGCGACCAGACCGATTATCTGTGCCGTCAGTGTAATTATTTCGTTTGTGAACACTGCCGTATACAACACGTCGATGAACTTGCGGAAATGACGATTCCACGACTTAAGAGCATTCTGGTCTCCGAATATGGGAAACTCTCAGAATCAGGTCTTGATAAAAAACTGACGATGATTCTGAATGGATATGGAATGAAGAAATACGCGAATCTGATTCAAGAAGGACGCGCAACCTTGCCGCAAATCATTCAAAGCGAAAACTACTTTTTGACAAATATTGATATATGGATTTTAGCGATGTATTTCAAGATACCCATCGCCTTGATCTCTCAGTCATTATTAAGCGAAAATGGTGAAAATATGATGGTTCTATACGGTGGCAATGACGCAATTTACGGCTACAATAATTATTTTTTCATCCATCCCTTCACCGTGACACAAGATATTCCTACGCGTTATGGACTCATTGAAGTCAAACACAATGATATATCACTTCTTACGATTCCTCTTGAATTCCTTTCGTTGAATATACGCAACAAGATTGAGAATTATGACACACGTGATTTACGGATTGAAGAGTATATTCAGAATTTCAAATTGTCGCTGATTAAACACAAGAAGCGCGTATTTACATTCACAGAACCGCCTATTGCTGCCGCCGCCCTTCCTGAAAATACGGACACTGCGATGTTTCAATAAAATAAAGCGAATGATATATAGGGAATGAATACATTCAACATAACGGCTGACCTTGTTACAAGAAATCAAATTATTGTTCCGAATGAAGAGATTGTCAATGTAAATGATGTCTTTGATATTCCTGATATGATGGCATTCGCGCCGATGAGTCACGCAGCAGCGATAACAAGTGTTCCGACGGAGCAGATGATTCAAAACATCAATCAGTCCGCAATGACCGATGTTATGAACCAAACGATACTTCGTAACACACAACACTCGCCAACACCATCTGTTTCCACCAAACGATCAGATGTTTCTATTTCTGTTCCGAATCCAATTCAGGCACGGGCACTGGCACCGGCACCGGCACCGGCACAAGCGCCGGCACAGGCACAGGCACAGGCACGGACACCGGCACAAGCGCCAGCACCGGCACAGGCACAAGCGCCGGCACATGCACAGGCACAGGCACGGACACCGGCACAAGCGCCAGCACGGGCATCGGCACAGGCATCGGCACAGGCACGCGCGAACTCTCCATCACATACACCGGTTCCGCAAGCACAGCAAGCACAAGTATCAAGTGCGAAAACCACACCAAAACACCGTTCTATCATTACAACAAATACCAAAATCATTGTAGAAGAAGAAGACAAAGATACCGCAATCGACTACGACGATGATGACCCCGAAATCAAAAAGACGAAACTCTCTCTTTTTCACTTCGCGAAGGACATCACATTTAATTTGATATTCACGATTCCATTTTTACGAACAAAACTACATAATATTTTACGCGAACCCACTTTAGCAATCAATCAAATTGAACGCGTTTTTGATGAATTTAAAGACCAATTGAATCGTCAAGAATTGGAAAGTCTTAAAAAGTATGTATGTGAAGATGGAATACGGGATAAGTTGAACTACATTCTCGAGACAGGTTTCAATAAGATTCTCTCGGATGGTAAAATAGACATCAATGACGCACCCCAATTCAATCAACTCGTATATTTTATTATTCGGTCATTTAACAATATCAATCAAGGAAAGGTGTATCGGTTTTATGTATCAAAAGAACACGTAATGTTACTCCTTCATTTTATTTTGAAGTCAGTGTTTACACTCACATTAAAAGGCAACGAAGAGCAGATGGCGATTGGATTATTGGATACGAGTTTTAAACTTGTCCAACTCGAAGTATTGCCGTTGATTTCAAAAAGGTGGTATCATCGATTTAGGATATGTCACGCGGTGAAAGAAATCGAAGAGTTGATAGAATAATAATGGGGGGATAAAATTCAAATACTATTTTTGCCTTTGTACTATATAAATGCCAAACATCAGTCGCCGCCGTAAATCTGCTTCTTCAAAAGCACCATCGCGCCGCCAAAAATCGCGCAGCACCACCCGTAGCCGCAGTCGCCGCAATCGCCGTGTCGTCCAGATGGGCGGATGAGGCCAGGCCAACCCAGTAATGAACTAACGAATTCGTATTCTATTCGCGTGTGTATCGTGGTGAAGACGTATTTATAAACCTTAACGGACAAATGCGGTTCTGATTTGATACATAATTTTAGTATATATGTGTAATATTATAATATTACATTATTACAATATTACAATATTACAATATTACAATATTACATTATTACAATATTGTAATGGCGAGAAGGACATTAAAGAAAAAAACACCACAAATCGGTGGCGAAAAGCCCCCTCGACCCATTCCCGATAAAAACGGTGGAGAACCAACGTGTCCGATGGGGTATATAATTGATAATGGGTTTTCAATCTATGATAAAATAAATCCACGGTATTCGTGTAAACCATCATTAAGCAATCCACTCGGATTTGCAGCGCACGCAATGAACCAATTGATGTCACCGGGTGGGGCAGGTGGACTGGCAGGTGGACTGGTAGGTAGTGCGCTCGGTGGGCTAGGCACTGACGGCGNAACTAGCGGTAGCGGTAGCGGTAGCNGTAGCGGTATGGGGATTCGACTCATCGGTGGTCATCATCAACAGAGTCGAAGTCGGCATCGGCGTCGGCATCGGCGTNTGCGTCGCATTCAATCTTGGAAATACAGATCCACACCCACATCCACGACGAGACACCGCCGCCGTCACCGCGTTTAGAATCCGATATCATAATCATCATCCACTTTTCCGAGTTGAACCCGCTTCACATTATCGACGCACGACTGAATCGCGATTTTTGGAATACCGCACTTATCGGTATCCAAACCTACCGACGAGTTCGCCTTGAATGCGGCTTCAATCTCTTCATTGTCGTCGGTATGACGATACTCTACCGCCTCTTGTTTCAAGATTTCGTCCATATTCACGAGAACCTGAAATGCGCTTGTTCCATAATATCCTTCCTGCCCACACATCACATTTGCGGATATACCGCGCATCGGATCCAATTCTGCGTGTCGCGCAGCCTTTAAGAACATCTCGGGCGTTTCTTCAAACGACGCCTTCGCAATCGGCCCGATATCATCACTGTTGATTCCGTGGCGGAAGATGGATATCATCGATGATGAGACTGTCATACGGTCACACAGTAAACATACGTGATGATAATTGATGGGCGAATCATCAAACACTTCTGTGAGTTCATTATAAATGGCTTGTCGAGCGGCTTCAATACCGAATACACGGTATACTTCTTGAATGTCGTTGCTAATCGTGCGCTTGGTATCAATATAATCGAGCCCAAGCATATGAATCAAATTTGTGCCGGTGGTATCCAAAACCCAACTGTCTTTCTTGGTATACACACCGTCCGCTTTCGTAAGCGTGTTTTTGATTTTACGCAACATCACTTTTCGTATTCCTTTTACACCGCGAAGCACGATATTATTCAAAAGTTGGTCTTGGAATGACTTGATCATATAAATGTGATCGGATTGGTCGAGTGGGTTTTGTTTGTGGCCACTGCTGCTACCGCCTGCGCCTGCGCCTGCGCCAAACGCTGAAGAACCACCAGCACCTCCAGCGCCGCTACCACTACCACCCGCCTTCTTGTGTTGAATGAGATTCTCCATACGCAGGCGGAATACGAGATTGTCGTCATTATAATCCGAAAACGCACACGACACTTCCGCACCATAACTATTCTTGATTGCGAAGTGAATATCATCCATCGTTAATTTCTTGTCAAGCATCGCCTCTGGGTTCATCTTGATGCGAATGATCCATTTGCTTGACGCTCCGTTCACACCGCCACTGCCACTGCCACTGCCACTGCCGCTGCCCACCGCCGCCGCCGACGCTGCGCCACCACCAGGCACCTCCGGAACGCCAGCCGTTCCAGCAATGATAGAATCACGCACACACTCTTCCATTAATTTTTCAAATTCTTGATATTGCGACATCACTTCACGGTCTTGTTCTACCAATGTATTCAGGTCATCCGGGTCAAAGCAGACTTCAATCGTATCCACGACCTCTGCGAGTTTGGTATGTTCGATCAAGGGGATAAACTCTTGAACACGCTCCGGTGTGCTTTCATCATCTTCCTTGAAGTAAACAGTAATCGAGGGATTCTTTGGGTTCTCAGATAGCGACAGGATTTCTTCAATACGCGGCACGCCACGCGTAGCATTAGACTTGGACGCAACACCCGCAGAATGAAACGTGTTCAGTGTCAACTGAGTTGTGGGTTCACCGATACTCTGCGCCGACACCATTCCCACCATTTCACCTGGCGCAACAATGGAGCGCTTATACTGAAGATTGATCACGCTGATGAGGATGGATAACGCGCTCTTATTGAATCGCTTGATCAGGAGGAGTTCCTTCGGAGACAGATAATAATAATACATTACTCTGAACAGTAGACTTGGTGGTGTGTAATATAGGTTCTCTAATTGACGGAATCCAGCAGATATCATATCCATCGCCTCCAGCGGCGTAATATCCACCATTGAATTCTGGTTGATTTGTTGTTGCGCCTGGACATTGTTGATGATGTGTGTAAACGAAACCGGCATCTGGACATTCTTGTTATCTGTGCGGTTGAAAACGCGTTCAATAATGAGGTCGCGCATTTCAATCATATAGTCAATGAGGTCGCGGATTTTCTTCATTGTCGTCGCCTTCTCTTTCTTCATCTTCGCATAAGCGGTCTTGGTAAACGCGGTGACTGCGCTTTCTTGTGTCTCACTTGAGTTGTCAAGTGGCATATGGAAGTGTGCGTAGATTTCATCGAGACTCATCGCGACGAGGGGGAGAGACTGGTTCTCGACCTTAATCGTGTCGATACCGTCATCGCCATACGAGAACTGAACGATACGTTGTTTACCATTGCGGACGGTCATATCGTATTCCACTTTCAAATCTTCCATACCCTTGATGAGACGGCGCTGGATATATCCTGTCTGACTGGTATCGCGGACTTGAAGACCATTTGCAAGCCCGAAGTTCAACGTCGTTGGAATTGTCAAATCATACATCTTCGGGTGGAGTGCGGGGTCAACCATTGTCATTTCAATGATTTCGTCTAGGATGACATCGTTGAGGGTGCGGACCTTGTCGAGTTTGTCAGTCCAAACGATTGATTTCATTTTACGATTTTTATCCGGATGGAGAAGAGTGATTTGCTCGGAAAATCGCTCTCCATTAGAAGCGCGGATTGACAAACGATATGCCGGTTTGATATTCTCTGTTCCAAAATTGTTTTTACTGAGTTGAGACTTTGATATCTTTGCGAAAACACCCAATCTAGAACACAGAAACGCGATATCTTCTGTCAGTCGTTCACAACAAGACGATGAATTGATTGAATTCGGCGAAACGTAACCATCTCCTGAAATATACCCACTCAGTATACCCTTAACAAATTCAATGTTTGAAACGTATGCTTCGTTTGGTATGTGCTTGTGTTCGGCACCGTGTCCGACCAATTTCGTAATGAACTCTGCCATTATAGAAGAAGCACCAACGACTGTCGTGGTTGTGCCATTGGCTTTATTTATCCTAGTTCTTTCGACGCATTGAATATTGAACTTGGAGAACCAACCTTTCACAAAGGCCCGAATTGTTTCATCGTTATTTGTGATAGTAATCCTTGAATTGTGAATATTTCCTTCTGCGATAAATAACCCGATAAACACACCATTTTCAAAGTTCATTTCAAAGGTTTCGGGAATAATTGCGTGCTGTCTGCTTCCATTATATGAATATACTCCGTCCTGTGAGATATTTTCAATATTTGAACGAACAACTGCTCTCTGAAGACGCGCCTTGCTAGGATAGGGAAGAACAAATGTATTGTTATTATTTTCATTCCACCAGTTGACCGGAATCTTCGCTCTATCATCACCCATTGCTTGTTTCATTAAAGTAACTGCCTTACACAGTTCAGAACCGTATACATATTTGGTTTTTGGCAAGTATTTTTCCATTGATATCTCCATAAACGAAGACGCTCCCGCATCGCCATCCGTCGCCCGGTAATCACACACGTTCTTCGCAACAGGAACAAAGTCTCCCACCCGGATTTCCTCCGTATACTTCTCGCGGAACTGCTTGAGCTCTTCATTCCAAACGAGAAGCGACTTATTCGCAGTAACTGTAACATAACGCCCCGCCTTGGTTTTGATTTTGAATAACTTCTCTCCCGGGTCGTGACGCGTGACTGCGGTGATGGTCTCCCACGATACATTTCCGTCATAATCCATCGTGACGATTTTAATCGGGTGTGACAACTCCAAGTATTCCATATTCTGCTCGGTCATATACTTAATCCTACTGGCAGTAGCGGCGGTAGCGGCGGTGGTGTCGATGTGCGCATCAATCCACTCCCCAATCTTGACGTATTTGGGAACTTCGTTTTCAACGACAACAATCGGTGTCTCCCACGTGACGGATTTCACGGCCGTATCAATCAAACCGATACGACCACCCATCGCGTGGAAGAACAGCTCCTCCGGCGACAATCCCGAAATAAACGAACTCTCAATGAATCCACGTGCCAATGGTCCATCGTCAAACTTATTGAAATGCGGCAACGTCCTGCTGTCAAATCCGTAAGATATACGCTTGCCTTCAATGGCCTGTTGTCCCAGACACGAAATCATCTGCGAAATATTGAGGTCACTTCCTTTTGACCCAGACAACACCAACCCGACGAACCGGTTCGCAGCGTTCAGACTGTTGATTCCGATTTTCCCTGCTTCACTCGTCGCAGAATTCAGAATATTCGATACTTTCGCCTCGAACTCCGCCTCATTTGACTTCCCAGTCTTGTTCTCGAAAATCCCCAGATGAACCTGGTCGATTAAGTTCTTCACTTCCGTCTTCTTCTTTGTAATCACATCCACGATTTGTGTATTGGTCGTCTTGTTCGCGATAAGGTCGCTGATTCCGACACTGTATGCGTGCGATTTCATATATTCCGTGATAATATTCTGGAGTCCATCGATGAAGTCCGCAGCGGCGATATTTCCGAAATCGTTACAGACGCGCTGGATAAGACCCACGCCGCCGCCACCAAGCACACTCTTGTCAATTTGGCCGCGCAACATTCGGCCGTTCCTGATTTCGACGACATTGTTTGACGTGGCATAGTCTTCGTTGGGATTCTTCTCGCCGAATGCCTTCTTTTTGTATTTCAGCGTAAGGGGTGGCAGAATCTGTGAAAGAACGTCAAAACTGGTGATGTCTTCGCCGCTCTTGAAGGCGGTCTCGTTCACGCGGGGATATGCCGCAAGCAGGTTCATTGCTTCACGCGGTGTGAAGCGGATATTTTCCCGTGTAAACAAATAAGACCCAATCAGCGAGTCTTGGAAGACGCCGATAATCGAGTTATTGTTTGCCGGACTGATGAGTTGGTAGGGAACTGCGGCCAGGTGGCGCAACTCAATCTCGGACTCATCATCTTGTGGCATATGTAGGTTCATTTCATCTCCCGATGAATATCCTCAAGGTTTCCCAAGAGGCTGGACTGTATCATAGACGCGCTCAGAATGGCTAGTTCATCATCGCACACCAAC
>Ga0063231_10000567_pt1 | contig 10579 bp, 10 predicted proteins | sample LauGreSu1BDMLBSD_2_FD_56231 | JGI IMG/M metagenome (GOLD analysis project Ga0063231, IMG submission 56231) | Freshwater lake microbial communities from Lake Michigan, USA - Su13.BD.MLB.SD v2 (version 2) | ecosystem: Environmental > Aquatic > Freshwater > Lake | place: Lake Michigan, USA...
TCCCCTCGCGGAATGCTTGAAAGACACCGTGGAGCGCGTCATTCCTTTTTGGAACGAGTCCATGGCGCCTGCCATCAAGGCGGGGAAACACATTGTGGTGGCAGCGCACGGCAACTCTATTCGGGCTTTGATCAAGTACTTGGACAACATTTCCGATGACGCCATCGTGAACTTGAACATCCCCAATGGCATTCCTTTGGTGTACGAACTCGATGCCAATTTGAAGCCCATCAAGCACTACTATTTGGGCGATGCAGAAGCAGCCGCCAAGGCCGCTGCCGCTGTGGCCAACCAGGGCAAGGCTTAATTTAGCCGGTGGGCATTTCCTGACTTGCACAAAGACAGCATTCAAGGTGTATATTGGCTTTAAAGGAGGCCCTCTGGGTCAATGCACATGGGACAGAAACTGAAAATTGTCGGTTGGCTTAGCGTAGGCGCTTTAGCAGGCGCCCTCACCACCATTTCGCTTCAAACCACGGCCAGAGGTGCCTTTGCACCCTTACCGCTTGAAGAACTCCAGCAACTGGCCGCAGTTTTTGGCATGGTCAAAAGCGACTATGTTGAAACCGTCGATGAGAAAAAACTCATCACCGAAGCCATCTCTGGCATGGTCTCTAGCCTTGACCCCCACTCTCAGTACTTTGACAAAAAGAGCTTCAAAGAATTCAGCGAAGGCACCTCCGGTCGCTTTGTAGGCGTGGGCATTGAGATCACCCAAGAAGAAGGTATTGTCAAAGTCGTATCGCCCATTGAAGGCTCACCCGCCGACCGCGCTGGACTTAAAACGAATGACCTGATTACCAAAATTGACGACGCCTTTGTTAAGGGCTTGTCAATGAACGAAGCGGTTAAGCGCATGCGCGGAGAACCCAATACCAAAGTGGTTCTGACTGTGTTTCGCAAGGACGAAAGCCGCACCTTCACGATCACCATCGTTCGTGAAGAAATTAAAACCCAGTCCGTTAAAGCCAAAGTGGTTGAACCAGGTTTTGGCTGGATTCGCGTGTCTCAATTTCAAGAGAGAACCGTAGAAGATTTCTCCAAGAAGCTAGAAGACATGTTCAAACAAGACCCCAAGCTGAAAGGCTTGGTACTCGATTTACGCAACGACCCAGGTGGCTTACTCGATGCATCCATTGCCTTGTCTGCTGCCTTCTTGCCCGAAAACGTCACAGTGGTGTCCACCAATGGCCAGCTTGCAGAGAGTAAATTTGTTTACAAGGCAGCTCCCCAGTTTTGGCGCCGCAGCGCTGATAACGACCCCATTCAGCGCCTGACTCAAAATACCCAAGGGCAATTGAAAAAAATACCCTTGGTGGTGTTGGTCAATGAAGGCTCCGCTTCAGCCAGTGAAATTGTGGCGGGTGCTTTGCAAGACCACAAGCGCGCCACCATCATGGGCAGTCAAACCTTTGGCAAAGGCTCGGTTCAAACAGTTCGCCAATTGGGTCCTGACACGGCCTTGAAACTCACCACAGCGCGCTATTACACGCCTAACGGCAAGTCGATTCAAGCGAAAGGCATCTTGCCCGATGTCTTGCTCGATGAAACTGAAAACGGCAATGTATTTGCAGCATTGCGCACACGCGAAGCCGACTTGGAAAAACATTTGGGCAACGGCCAAGAAGCCGAAAAGAAAAATGAAGAGCGTCAAAAAGCACGCGAAGAAGCCATGAAGAAATTGGAAGCCGACGCCAAGAAACCAGAATCCGAAAGACGTCCACCCGAGTTTGGTTCTGCCAAAGACTTCCAACTGAACCAAGCCCTCAACCAACTGAAAGGCTTGCCCGTCAAAGTCAGTGTCACATTGGCTGAGCGAAAAGTAGAGAAAAAAGACAAGTAATCCCCCATGAGGGACGACCAGCTTCTGCGTTATTCACGTCACATTCTTCTAGATGAATGGGGCGTCGAGGGCCAAGAGCGCGTCTCTCAATCGCATGCGCTCATTGTTGGCGCTGGCGGCTTGGGTTCACCTGCGGCCCTTTACTTGGCCAGCGCAGGTGTTGGGCATATTAGCCTGATCGATCATGACCATGTCGATGTGACCAACCTGCAACGGCAAATTGCCCATTCTCAAGCACGTGTGGGCCAGCTCAAAGTAGCTTCGCTGCAGGCTGCCATGCAAGCCATCAATCCCGAGGTGCAAGTGAGTTGCTATTCGCAAAAAGCAGATGCTGCTTTGCTGGCTGTTTGCCTGCCCAGTGTCGATGTGGTGTTGGACTGCACCGATAATTTTGAAACACGTCAACTCATCAACCAAGCCTGTGCCCAATACGCCAAGCCTTTGGTATCAGGCTCTGCTTTGCGCTTTGATGGCCAGGTGGCGGTGTACGACACACGCCAAGCCGATGCGCCCTGCTATGCCTGTGTATTTCCTCCCACACAAAGCTTTGAAGAAGAGCGCTGCGCCACCATGGGTGTACTGGCACCCTTGGTAGGTGTGATCGGCAGCATGCAAGCCACAGAAGCCCTTAAATTATTAAGCGGCATGGGCAGCAGCCTTCAAGGCAAGCTCATGATGTTCAACGCACAGCACATGGAATGGCAAACCGTGAGCACCGCCAGAAACTTGAAGTGCTCAGTGTGCAGTCCGTTTCGCGCTAAGTCATAGCCCTCCGTGCCACTCTGGCCCATTGACACTATCATCACTGCATGAAATCTCTTCACGCTTGGTTCCCCTTCTTAAGATGGCCGCGCTTAACGCCAGCACTCTTTCGCCAAGAATGGGCCGCCGGCTTTTCTGTGGCCTTGCTCATGGTGCCGCAGTCGGTGGCTTATGCCGCATTGGCAGGCATGCCCCTGGTCACAGGTCTTTACGCAGCGCTTTTACCTGCCTTGGTAGGCGTGATGTGGGGTGGCTCTACGCGTCTGTCAATTGGCCCCTCTGCCCTTACTTGCATCCTGATTAGCGCTTCACTCACTGGCTTGGCTCAGCCCAGCAGTGCGCAATGGGTCAACTTGGCCATTTGGTTGGCATTGTTGGCAGGTACTTTGCAATTGCTCATGGGCGTGCTTCGTTATGGTTGGCTCCTGAACCTTATCAGCTCCCCCGTCATGATGGGTTTTACTCAAGCGGCAGGCCTCTTGATCATGGCGTCTCAGTTGCCAGCACTCACAGGCTGGCAAACAGGCGGCTCTTTTCAGTGGACCGATATCGGGTTTGGTGCAGCCAGTTTGGCAGCTTTGTTTTTGGCCAAAAAATGGGCGCCTAAATCTCCCAGCATCATGTTGGTGGTCGCAGCCAGTGCTGCCGTCAGTTATGCGATGGGTTATGCAGCCAATGGGGGCGCCGTGATTGGCGCTTTGCCAGCATCGCTGCCCAGTCTAGGCTTGCCGCAACTGCTTACTTTGGAAGAACTGATGTTTCTGGCTGGCCCTGCTGTATTGATTGCGTTGGTCAGTTTTTTAGAGGCCGCGTCTTGTGCCAAAACAGAGAACCAAAAAGAAGGCACAGTGTGGCAAGAGAACCAAGACTTGATGGGGCAAGGATTGGCCAAAATTGTGTCAGGTTTAAGTGGTAGTTTCGCCACCAGCACATCGTTCTCAAGGTCTGCCATCAATTTAGCTTCGGGCGCCAAAACAGGTTGGGCTGTTGTAGGCACCACATCCTTTGTGCTACTGGCTGTCTTCGCATCACCAGCGCTTTTTCACGTGCCGCGTGCCGTGTTGGCCGCCGTTGTGATCTTGGCGGTTTCCAGCCTCATTCAACCCATGGCCTTTGTCAAGTTGTGGCGCATTGCACGCATTGAGGCCATCACAGCAGGCATGACTTTTGGCATCACACTGCTCAGCGCGCCGCGCATTTATTGGGGCGTGCTGGCGGGTGTTCTCTTGGGCTTGAGCCACTTTTTGTACACCCGCTTGCACCCTCGCATCATTGAAGTCGGCTTGCATGAAGACGGTAGTTTGCGAGATCGTCATTTGTGGCACTTGCCACCCCTTGCCGCCAATGTGTTTGCCATTCGAATGGATGCAGAATTGGACTTTGCTGCTGCCAGCAGCTTTGAAAAATACATCACAGAACAACTAAGCGATCAAGCTCAGATTGAGCATGTGTGTTTGTTTGCACAACCCATCAACCGCATCGATGCGACAGGGGTTGAAACACTTCAGCAACTGCGCCATTATTTACAGCGAAGGCGCATTCAACTCCACATCAGTGGTATCAAGCTGCCCGTTGAAAATGCCCTCAAATTGGCAGGCGAGTTAGGACTTGAAAGTCACGTGATTTTGTACCGAACTGACATTGAGGCCCTTCATGCCTTGAGGGCACTCACAATCCAGCCCTCTAAGGCGTCAAACTCAGGCAAACCATAAGAGCCACTTGCCGTCCCTTTTTCCTGTTGTTGATGGGCCCATGCTGCTTGCACCATGCACAGCACCGCATCCAAAGAATCGCCGGAACCATCAAGCAACAGGCTGTCGTGTTGCGCAGCGCTGAGTTTCAAACGCAAGCCTAATCGGGTTTGCCCTAAATCGAGGGCATGAAGGATGTCTTTGCGGGCCAACCACCTGTCTGGGGTTTGTTTGGCTTTGTCATCGCTTTTGTAACTGCGATGCTTCACAATTTCTCTGGCCAGTAAACCCGGATAGGCCTCTAGAGCCACGCGGTCAGCACGGCCTTCGCACATGCCAGGCAAAGTCCATTGGGCAGCACGCAACAAGGGAACGCCCGCATGCATCATCCATGCAACCGGTGGATTCACCCATTTCATGGAGGGGCTAGAGCCAGCAGGCAAGTCAGTTGCACGGTGCGCGAACTTGGCGCCTGCGGGCCTGCTGTCACAAAATTGTTTGAAAAATTGGCGCAATTCTTCGCGTGAATAAGTGGCATAGAGTGTCATGGCCTCTGGCCATGTCAATGGCCATTGCATGTATTCAACCCATTCGCGAGGCAAGCCAAACGGCAAGTCAAATCCGCCCACACACTTCACTTCAGAAGGAAGTGGCTGTTTTAAAAAAACTTGGAAAGCATCAAGGGATTCAAATTTTTCCAAACGCTCTAACTTGACTACACCACTTTGCATGGCACCAAGCGCCACCACAATGGGCTTGCGCTTGTTCGGGCTACTGGAAAAGTCGCAGCCGATTAAACAAACATCAAGCACGTCCAATGATGGAAGCTGTGGCCATGAGTTCTTCGAGCAAAGCCAAAGACACCACACCCGATACGCTGTAAGGATCAAGCACGGCACGCTCGGAGTATTTCAGCAAGATGCTGGTATTGACACGAGACACATCGACTTGGCCCATGGTCCATCCACTGAAACGGCGCTGCAAAATTTCTTCNTAGTGCAAAAGTACAACTTCCTTGTGACGTGCGTCTTTTTGAATGTGGCCATACAGTTCGCTAACAGCTTGACGCCCGCCTTCGATGGCCTGTAAAAAGATATCACCGCTGTAAACCAAAATACCGGTAATGCCTGTGCTGGGGTTGAATTGTCTGGATTGCGCCAANATAGATTCAATGACATCGGGCTGAGGATCTACCACGCGGCTGGCATAAAGTAATCGAACCAACATGATCAGGCCTTTCTAGGAATTAACGCCAAGAACTCGCGGCGCAAGTTAGCATCTTTTAAGAACACACCGCGCATAACGGAGTTGATCATTTTGCTGTCCATGTCTTTGACACCGCGCCAGCCCATGCAAAAATGACTGGCTTCCATGACAATGGCCAAACCATCGGGTTGTGTTTTACGCTGAATCAAATCGGCCAACTGCACAACTGCTTCTTCTTGAATTTGGGGCCGCCCCATGATCCATTCGGCAAGCCGAGCATATTTGGAAAGACCAATGACGTTGGTGTGCTCATTGGGCAAGACGCCAATCCAGATTTGACCAATGACAGGGCACAGGTGGTGGCTGCAAGCACTGCGCACCGTGATAGGACCCACAATCATGAGTTCATTGAGGTGCTCGGCGTTGGGAAATTCTGTGACTTCGGGGCTTTCTGTGTAGCGGCCTTTGAAGACTTCCTTCAAATACATTTTGGCCACACGCCTTGCCGTGTCTTGGGTGTTGTGATCGTTTTCAGTATCGATCACCATGCTGTCCAAAACAGTTTGCATTTTCTCAGTTACTTCGTCGAGTAAGTGATCAAGTTCACCGGGCTGAATAAATTCAGCAATGTTGTCGTTGGCATGGAAGCGTTTGCGGGCTGCCAAGACACGCTCGCGAATCTTCACGGAGACAGGCGTTCCGATNTCTTCAGAGGGCAGGTTGACGGGAGCATTCATAAGCATCTGATGAAGAAATGTCAAAGCCAGATCCTACCAGTGATTGAAGCCACTTTACAGCATATGGGCATGTGGCAAATTTGCACACCCCTTGGTCAATATCGGTGGCCGGTCAGCCAAATGGCAAAGCGCATTAAACCAAATGCAACCCAGTCCATGCCTCTTTGAAATTGAGAGCGTTGAAGCAAGGTCTGGGGCATGATTCGTTGGCTCTTGAAGGTCATGGCCTGATCCAGGCCTTCCTGCAAGCGTTTTGCAAAGTAAGCATCGGCTACCACCACATTGGCCTCTCTGGCCAAAAGCAAACTGAAGGGGTCCAAGTTCGATGACCCTACGGTGGCCCATGGTCTTTCATGGCTGGCATCGATGACGGCCACCTTGGCGTGCAGAAAGCTTTCTGAGTATTCGTAAATTTCAACACCCGCTTCCAAAAGTTGCCGGTACACAGGTCGGGCCGCATGGTACTGCATGAAGTATTCATAACGTCCTTGTAAGAGCAAGCGAACGCGAACACCTCTTTGAGCAGCATGAATCAATGCTTGCCGCAATTTGCGTCCCGGCAAAAAATAAGCGTTTGCAATCACGATGTCATGGCGTGCCAAACCAATNGCACGTCGATACGCTTTTTCAATTTGTCCCCGATTGAGCAAATTGTCACGCAGAAGCAAGCCCGCACGTGCCACCCAAGTGTCGCCCTGTGCGTGCTGTGCATCGTGAATCCAAGGCAAGTGCATGCCTGCAGCCATGAAGGCGCTGTAGGCCTCTGGAAAATTTTGCTGCCTTACATTTCGCACTGCTTGCATGCGCCACCACAATTGCGTTGCAGTCTCTTGAACCTGTTGCACCAACGCACCTTTTGCGCAGACGGCGTAATCCAATCGGGGGGATTTTAAGGCGCCGTGTTTTGGATCGTGCAAGTCATCCAAGATATTGATGCCACCACAAAAAGCCAAATGACCGTCAACCACACACAGCTTGCGGTGCAACCTGCGCCAACGGCTTGGAATGAGAAGGCCCATTGCACCCAAGGGTGAATAAACTCGCCACTCAACGCCGGCCTGATCAAACCGTACCCGCCAGTCTTCGCTGAGTTTGGGTGTACCCACACCATCGACCACCACCCACACACGAACACCTCGGCGACCCGCCCGTTCTAAGGCTGCGGCCACTTGGGCACCATCGCCATGAAAATCAAAGATATAGGTTTCAAGTTGGACGTGCGATCGAGCCGCTTCCAATGCACGAATCAACTCTGGAAAAAACTCTGCGCCGCCCTTCAGAAGTTTAATCTGGTGACCATCGCGAAGAATATGATGACCTTTCATAAATCAAACTGCGCGACCAAAGGCAGATGGTCAGACATGCGGCGCCAAATTTTGCCGTGCGGCACCATTTGGCTGACAGGCGTTAAGCCTTTGGCATAAACATGATCGAGTTGAGCGATGGGCAATCTAGACGGATATGTGGGATGTTTAGCGCCTTCGAATTCATTCAAATGTTGGTTGCGCATCATGTTGGTAATGCGCGTTCCCCAGTCATTGAAATCGCCTGCCACGAGCAAGGGGGCGTCGACAGGAACCTCGCGCTCGATGTAGCGTTGCAACTTTTCAATTTGACGCACTCTGCTGGCCGGAATTAAGCCTAAATGCACCACAATCACATGCACATTCAGCGGCAAGCGGCCTTCAGATTGAGTCGTCAGTTCAGACTTCAACCGCTCCTCTCCCACCTGAATTTCAACATGCAACAGACCGCGCTGCTCAAACCGGTGGTCTGAAATGTCGAAATGATGATGCGACATGACAGGCCAGCGCGACAACAACGCATTGCCGTGTTCACCGTGCCGCGTGTAGGCATTGGTTTTGTAAATAGACTCATAGCCAGGCGGTGCTAAAAATTCTGCCTGCGGCAGCTCTGGCCAATGCCTGAAGTATTTTTCTTCGCGTCGATGCACTTTTCGCACCTCTTGCAAACACACAATGTCCGCATCCAACTGCTCAATGGCCAAACCTAAATTGTGAATTTCCAAGCGACGTGCTGGGCCGAAACCTTGAACACCTTTGTGAATGTTGTAAGTAGCTACTTTTAAAAAAGCAGACTTTTCTGTTTTCATCTCAAGCCTTCAAGCCAATTGGGCAGCATCAAGATGGCCTCTGCGTTGGAGGGAGAAAAACAAGCGTCGGCAGCCTCTTTCCAAGGNAGCCATTTGTACGCTGTGTGTTCTGCGGGACTGAGTTGAATCGGCCTTTGACTGGGTAATTTCAAGCCAAAAACACGTTCTTTGTTGTGCCTTACATGAGGCGCATAACGATAACGCCACCCAGGGTAGATTTCGTAAATATTCTCAAGCGCCCAATCGGCCAATTCATGTTCAGAATGCGTGGCAAGCAAGCCGGTTTCTTCCATGACCTCGCGGCAAGCGGTCTGATGCCAGGTCTCCGCTTCAAAATCTTTGCTGCCCGTCACGGACTGCCAAGTGCCTGCATCGGCTCTGCGAATGAGCAGAACCTCGGCTTCGGTTGTGTAAATCACAACCAAAACCGATTCTGGAATTTTGTAAGCAGGACTGTCCATTGCCTGTTCATTCTGCATGAACTTTGCCTCTCTCTTGGAATTGTTCGGCAATTGTCCCAGAAGCACCTATGATCAAGCCATGCAAAGTATTGACCCTCTGAACCTTCATGACGCTTCGTTGAAATCCGTTGCGACGACCATCGCATGGCAAGAAAATGGCCATCCCTGTGAGGACGAGTGGCGCAGCGAGCGTGGTGCGCTAGCCCCCAAGCGGGTTGTTTTAGCAGACGACACCCTCAGCGCTGACAGCGCCTACCGATTGGCATGTGCGGGCACCGGCATGCTGTGGCGGGGTGATTTCCAAAATGCGAGGCTGTTGTTACAAGCCTTGGCCAGACGCTGCGATGCGCCCAAAAAAATCCGCCGAACCTCCAAAACACATCCTGAGGTCAGTCACACCCCAGAAGAAAATTTCCACCTGCACCGTCAGGCGCAATCACAGCGTGCACGCACATTGAGCATGATCTTGATTCAAGTCAATCCAGACCGGCAGATCAGCCTTCGGCGAGCACCCGATTGGCGCGGCGCCATGAACGAAGCTTGGGGACCTGCAGGCACAACAGGCTGTGTGGCCTCTCTGCGGGAATTGCTGGGCTTGGTGGGCGCGCATGAGTGGCATCAAAAAGGCATGGAAATTTCGGCGCTTGGCAGCGCTCCCAACAACCGCATCTACCCTAGTTATGGCGTGTTCTCGCCGGTGCGGGGCGAATACATCCAACTGGTAGCCGATGCGCCGTTGCCCAGTACTGAGTTGGCTTTTGACATTGGCGTGGGAACGGGCGTGTTGTCTGCCGTGTTGGCCAAGCGCGGTGTCAAACGTGTTGTTGGCACCGACCTTGACCCACGTGCTATGGCTTGTGCCAAAGAAAACATTCAGCGTCTGGGTCTCAACAGCAAAGTCGAGTTAACTCAAACAGATCTCTTTCCTGAAGGCAAAGCGCCTCTGATCGTGTGCAACCCCCCCTGGCTGCCTGCACGCGCCAGCGCGCCTATCGAGCGGGCCATTTACGACGAGAACAGTGGCATGCTCAAGGGCTTCCTGGCAGGCTTGGCCGCTCACCTAGCGCCCAAAGGTGAAGGCTGGTTGATCTTGTCAGACTTGGCAGAACACTTGGGCCTGCGCACTCGCGCAGAACTGGATGAATGGATTGCAGCCGGTGGCTTGAAAGTCATCAGTAAAACAGACATCAAAGCCGAGCACAAAAAAGCTCAAGACGAAACAGACCCCTTGCATGCAGCACGGGCTGCAGAGTTAACTTCTTTGTGGCGCTTAAGCGCAGCCTGATGTGAAAAAAGCCGCTAAAGCGGCTTTTTTGGTAGGTTTAGGCCTTCACGACATCTGGGTTGCGCACCCGAATGTGCAGTTCGCGCAATTGCTTTTCGTCCACGGGGCTTGGCGCTTGTGTGAGCAAGCACTGAGCGCGTTGTGTTTTGGGGAAAGCAATCACATCTCGAATAGAGTCTGCGCCTGTCATCAGAGTGATGATGCGGTCTAAGCCGAACGCTAAACCACCGTGCGGTGGCGCGCCATACTGCAGCGCATCAAGCAAGAATCCAAATTTGAGTTGTGCTTCATCCGGCGTGATTTTCAAGGCATCAAATACTTTTTGCTGAACGTCTGCGCGGTGAATACGCACAGAACCACCGCCAATTTCCCAGCCATTCAAGACCATGTCATAGCCTTTGGCAATGCACTTCTCGGGGGCTGTGACCATCCAGTCTTCGTGACCGTCTTTGGGCGCGGTAAACGGATGGTGCACAGCGGT
>Ga0063231_10000570_pt1 | contig 10546 bp, 9 predicted proteins | sample LauGreSu1BDMLBSD_2_FD_56231 | JGI IMG/M metagenome (GOLD analysis project Ga0063231, IMG submission 56231) | Freshwater lake microbial communities from Lake Michigan, USA - Su13.BD.MLB.SD v2 (version 2) | ecosystem: Environmental > Aquatic > Freshwater > Lake | place: Lake Michigan, USA...
TCCATGCAGGGCATGTCATCGTGAACCAAAGAATACGCATGGATCAATTCAACGGCACAAGACGCTCTGAGTGCGGCCAAAGAACTGGGCTGGTCAGACACCGTGGCGGCCTCCAAATCAACGCCTACAGCTTCTGCAGCAGCCAGCACCAGCAGGGGCCTGAGGCGCTTGCCGCCGTCCAATACCGCATAGCGCATGGCTTGGCCTAAATTTGCAGGCGCGTGGGCATCAATGCCTTGCTTGAGGACTTGCTCGACTTGAGTGAGGCGCTGTTCCGACCAAGCCTTGAAATCAAATTGGTTTGAATTGAAAGAACTCATGCACCATCCCAAGGTTTCAAGGTCCCTTCATCCAACACATTGATTTGGTTTTCAATGGCCGCCAATCTTTCGCGGCAATAGGCCAGCAGACTGGCGCCGCGTTGGTAGTGGCTCAGCAATTGATCAAGGGGCAGTTGGCCCGATTCCAATTTGGCCAACAATTGCTCCAACTCTTGAACCGCCTCTTCATAGCTGGCGGGCAGCGCCTGTTCGGCCGGTGCTTTGTCTGGTGAAGAAGTGGCTTTGGGCATGGCAGATTTGTGTCTAAAGGAGGCCATTTTAGGTCGACTTCAGCCCAATTTTGCTGACCTGAGGGTACAATCCCGAATTCACCGCGGGCTTAGGTCCGTTTTTTTCGCGTCAGAGCCTTTGGGTTCACGCATTGTTCCTGCCCCTTCATAGGGGGAGTCTCTAGGTCAGGTCACCCATGTCTGATTTAAGTCTTCAACTGCAGCAGGCCGCAAGCCAACTACCAGTTTCAAGCTATTTTGATGAAGCGCTGTTTCAGCGCGAGCTGAAAACCATTTTTCAGCAAGGCCCGCGTTATGTCGGTCATCAATTGTCCGTTCCCGACGTTGGGGACTACCACGCCTTGCCCCAAGAAGCAGGCGGTCGGGCCTTGGTTCGCTCCCACCAAGGCGTTGAATTGATTTCCAACATTTGCAGGCATCGCCAAGCGGTGATGTTGCAAGGCCGAGGCTCTCTTCACACGCAGCAAAAAGGCAGTGCGGGTGGCAACATTGTGTGCCCACTGCACCGCTGGACCTATGCCCCTCAAGGTCAGCTTTTGGGTGCCCCGCATTTTGCACAAGACCCCTGCCTGAATCTCAAGAACTATCCGCTGCGCGAGTGGAACGGTTTGTTGTTTGAAGACAATGGCCGAGACATTGAGGCCGACTTGGCTGACATGGGGCCTCGGGCAGCCTTGGACTTTACGGGTTTCAAGCTCGATCATGTGGAGTTGCACGAGTGCAACTACAACTGGAAAACCTTCATCGAGGTTTACCTCGAGGACTACCACGTTGAGCCCTTTCACCCCGGCCTTGGCAACTTCGTGACCTGCGACGACCTGAGCTGGCAATTCAAAAAAGAGTTTTCAGTGCAAACCGTGGGCATTGCCAACCGCTTGGGCAAAGCTGGCAGCCCTGTGTATGAGCGCTGGCAAAAGCAACTCATGCAATACCGCCAAGGCGCGGTGCCCGAATATGGCGCCATCTGGCTCACCTATTACCCCCACATCATGGTGGAGTGGTATCCGCATGTGCTCACAGTTTCTACCTTGCACCCCATCAGCCCCGAAAAAACGCTGAACATGGTGGAGTTTTATTACCCCGAAGAAATCGTTGCATTTGAACGTGAGTTCGTAGAAGCCCAAAAAGCCGCTTACATGGAAACCTGCATCGAAGACGACGAAATTGCAGAGCGCATGGACGCTGGCCGCAAAGCCCTCATGCAGCGCGGTGACAACGAAGTAGGACCCTACCAAAGCCCTATGGAAGACGGCATGCAACACTTCCACGAGTGGTACCGCAACAAGATGAACGAAACGACGAACCTAGCTTCAAGCGACTAAATTGCATGCAAGCACTCTGGATGGTTTTGGCTTCGCTGTTTTTCTCCATCATGAGTGTGTGTGTGAAGTTTGCAGCAGCCTACTTCAGCACCTTTGAGTTGGTTTTTTATCGTGGCGCTATTGGCGCGGTGATCATGGCCATTGCTTGTCAACGCAAAGGCATTTCTCTTCAAACCACCGTGCCCAAAATGCACACTTGGCGCGCCTTCACAGGCGTGGTTTCTTTGGCTGCTTGGTTTTATGCCATTGCTTATCTGCCCTTGGCCACGGCCATGACCTTGAACTACATGAGTGGCATTTGGGTTGCTGCCTTTCTGGTAGGCGCCACACTTTGGCAGGGCAAGCGCCATGATGTGATGCGCCAATTCCCCGTGATGCTCACGGTGGTCATCAGCTTTTTGGGTGTGGTCATGATCCTCAGGCCCACCATCGAACAAGACCAAGTGATTGCCGGCTTGGTGGGCTTGGCCTCCGGCATGATTGCAGCCTTGGCCTACATCCAAGTGGCAGAGCTTGGCAGAGAGGGTGAGCCGGTTGAGCGCACTGTGTTTTATTTTTCATTGGCAGCCGCCGTGTCTGGCGCGCTTGTCATGCTTTACACGGGCGTCAGCGAATGGGTTTGGCCACAAGCTTGGCTGTTGTTGCCCATCGGCATCTTGGCCGCACTGGGCCAATGGTGCATGACCCGCGCCTACAACGATGGCGCCACCATGGTCGTTGCCAACTTGCAATACTCGGGCATTGTTTTTTCAGCCTTGTTTGGTTTGTTTTTGTTTGGTGATCAAATACCTTGGATGGGTTGGGCCGGAATATGTATCATTATTTTGAGCGGTATTGCCGCCACCGCGCTTCGAGAACGAAGTTTGAATAAAGTTNCCACTTAAGAACATTGCAACGTAAAAAATTGAAACGTACAACATTGAAAGAACAAACATGTACACCACCTTGATCTCTGCAGAACAACTCAAAGCCCTTCAGGCTTCTGGCCAGCCCCTCATGATTTTTGATTGCAGTTTTGAGTTGATGAAACCTGAAATGGCCGACATCATGTTTTCTGACGTGCGAATCCAAGGCGCACAACAAGCGCATCTCGACCGCAACCTCAGCTGCCGCGATGGCTCNGGNGTGAATGGTGGACGCAACCCCCTGCCCGCCAGAGAGTCTTTGTCTGCATGGCTGGGTGGCTTGGGTTTTCAAAACAAAATGCAGGCCGTGGTTTATGACAGAAATGGCGCCAACTACTGTGGGCGTCTTTGGTGGATGCTGAAATGGCTNGGCCACGATGCCGTGGCCGTTTTGAATGGCGGTCTGCAGGCCTGGCAAGCAGCTGGCGGCGCTGTTGAATCGGGCGCACCTGCAACCACACCCGCTCAGTCCAATACATTTGAATTGAAACCTGCATTGCGTGAATGGTTGAGCACTGCACAATTGGCACCTCAAGTTGGACACCCTGAGGTCACACTCATAGACGCAAGAAGTCCTGTGCGTTTTCGCGGCGAAATGGAGCCCATCGACCCTGTTGCGGGTCACATCCCTGGCGCCTTGAACAGGCCCTTTGCCGAGAACTTAGACGCCAATGGTTTTTTCAAATCAGCAGAGGTGCTTCGAGCTGAGTTTGAGAAATTGTTGGGTGGACGAAAGCCAGAATCGGTAGTGCATTACTGCGGCAGCGGAGTTAGCACCCTGCCCAATCTGTTGGCCATGGAACTAGCAGGCTTAGGTTCTACGCGCTTGTATCCTGGCAGCTGGAGCGAGTGGAGCGGCACCCCTGGCTTGCCCTGCGCCAAGTCTTAAAAAACCATTCAGCGCATGGGCGCGTTAGTGAAAGGCGAAGGAATGCGCCAGGGTACTCACACCACTCACCAACGCAATGCCCGAAACAAGCCACACAATTTGAGCGGCAGTCTCGCGAGAGCTCAGTCGCCTTTGCAGCTGCGGAATGAGGTCGGCCAAGGCCACGTAAATAAAGCTGCTGCTGGCAATGGCCAACATGTAAGGCAAGATGCCATGCAATTGCTCGAGTAGTGCAAAGCCAGCAACGCCGCCCAAGGCCGTGATGGCGCCTGCCATTGATACTTTCAGCACCGCGGTTTGTCGGCTTTTGGAGCCCTCACGCAAAACCACCAAATCACCCATGTGATGAGGCACTTCGTGGGCCAGCACAGCCAATGCCGCCACAATGCCCAAACGCAAGTCAACCAAGAAGGCAGAGGCAATCAAGATGCCATCGCCAAAACAATGCACGCTGTCGCCCGCCAAAATGGCCCAACCGCCTGGCACTGGCTTGGCATGGTGGGCGTGTTGATGGTGATCGTGATGATGCGCATGCTCTGAGTGATGGTGATCGTGCTCATCATGGTGGTCACCATGGTGGTCATGCTGCCCATCCCCATGGTGATGTTCATGGCCGTGGTGCCATAACTCAGCTTTGTCGAGCAAGAAAAAAAACAGCAAGCCAAACAGCAAGGTGACAAACAAATTGTGCGGCTCAACACCCGCTTCAAAGGCTTCGGGCAAGAGGTGTAAAAACGCCGTAGCCAACAAAGCGCCAGCGGCCAAGCTGAGCATGTGCTGCGTGTAACGGCTGACAATACCAAAACTGAGCCAGGCTGCCANCCAAACACTGCCAATTCCAGCTGCCAGGGTTCCCACCAAAATTGCCAATAAAGTCATTCAAATTTCCACCCAAGTTTCAGCAACTCAGGCGATTGTGCAAAAGTATGATTATGCCTGTCGCCGNCTCAAGGGGATTTCAAGCCAGCTCAACGGGTCTATGATCTATAGCAGTCAATTTTTTCCTCNTTAAAGATCACCGAATATGACTGCAACTTNNAATCGCCTGAAAATTGGCATTTCAGCCTGCTTCTTTCATCCCAACGAAGAGCGCTCGCTTTTTAAAGGCAAAACGCTGCAATACATCGAGCAATCGGTGGCGCACTGGATCATGTCGCAAGGCGACTTAGCGGTCATGATTCCATCGCCAGAAGGGCACACCCAAAAAGGCGATGTGCAGCTTGATCACTATGCAGAGTGGCTAGACGCCTTGGTCTTGATGGGTGGCAGCGACGTCTGGCCAGGCAGTTATGGCGAAACCGCCCTAGACCCGCGCTGGGAAGGTGACCGCATCCGCGATCAATACGACAAGGGTCTGATTGAGGCGTTTGTGAAAGCGGGAAAGCCTATTCTTGGCATTTGCCGCGGACTTCAAATTATCAATGTTGCTTTTGGTGGCACCTTGTACCAAGACATTGCCACACAACGGCCAAAAGCTCTTGTGCATCGCGACGCAGACTTGTATGACCACAATCTTCATGATGTGCAATTTGTGGCCAACACTCAATTGTCCAAGCTGCTTGGCGGCGCTCAATCGGCCAAGGTCAATAGCATTCACCACCAAGGCATCAAAGACCTGGCTCCCAATTTTGAAATAGAGGCCTACTGCCCCCATGACAAAATACCCGAGGCCATCCGTCTGCAAGGCAAAGCCTATGTGGCCGCCATTCAATGGCATCCAGAGTTTCACCAAGCATCACAAGGGACGTTGGACGACAGCCCCATTCTGCTCGACTTCTTGAAGGCCGCACGCATGTAATACTGCGTGAGCCACCACGCAGGCCGCATCCACAGTCATTTGCTTTTCTGCAATGGCCTGAACCACTTGCTGCGGCGAAAGCAAACTGAATTCAGCCACTTCACCATCTTGGTTCACCGGCTTCACATCGGCTGGCATCAACAAGTTGTATACCCAAAGCGTTTCATAGTGCCAACCGCGGGGCACTGCGCGGCAGGTGGTCACTTGGCCTTGCGCTACAGAGCTTAGCGCCAGCGCCTCAGACAAGCCGGCCTCTTCTGCCATTTCGCGCACGCCACAGCTTTGCAATGACTCACCCACAGTCAAGCCTCCCGCGGCCATGTTGTCCAGCATGCCAGGGTCGGTGGCCTTGGCCATTGAGCGGCGTCCGCACCACATGTAGCCATCTTCCGTGAAACCATTGACATGCACAGCATGTGCTCGCAAACCAAAAAAACGGTAAGCGGCGCGTTCCATCTCAAAGGCGGCGGCCAGCTTGTTGGTGGGCTCAACGGGATGGCCGTTGGCCAAAATAGTGGTGTCGGGCCAATAGCTGAACTTTTCATTGCGCCAGCCCGTCACATGGCCAAGGTCACTCAACTCAGCGGCCAACTTGGCCAGTGCCAAGCTTCTTGAGGCAGGCGTTTTTTCAGGGGTGTCCCAACGCAGACCCTGCGGCTCTGTGAGCCAATCTTGGCGCAAACTCAAAAGCACCTTGGCATGCTCTGGTTTGAGGTAACCCGTGGGGGAAGCAGCATCGCCTAAATACCAAGGCACGGCATCATCGGGCACGGCTTGCATGGCTTCTTGCAAGCACAACTGCAAAACTTGCCGTTCTGCATCACTCAATGCGTTTTGAAATTTTTGAATGCTGTAATTCATGGAATCAAACTCAAGGCTTTGGTTGCTCAAGCTGAATGAGGCTTCAGTGAGCCTGATCCCAATTGACACCCACACCTACCTCGGCCAACAAAGGCACTTTGAGTTCAGCCACGTCGGCCATCCATTGGGGCACCGCCACTTTGAGCCATTCCACTTCATCTTCAGGCACTTCAAAAACCAATTCATCGTGCACCTGCATGATGACTTTGGTTTTGCGCTGCTCTCGGTCTATGCCCGCTTGAACGGCAATCATAGAGAGCTTGATCAAATCGGCTGCCGTGCCTTGCATGGGCGCATTGATGGCCGCGCGTTCTGCACCAGCGCGCCTTGGTCCATTGGGTGAATTAATTTCAGGCAAATACAAACGCCGGCCGAACACAGTTTCCACATAGCCTTGCGATTTGGCTTGCTCGCGTGTTTCGTCCATGTAGCGCTTCACACCTGCAAAGCGTTGGAAGTAGCGCTCGATGTAGTTTTTAGCCGCACCATTGTCAATGCCCAAGGCTTTGGCCAAACCAAATGCACTCATGCCGTAAATCAAACCGAAGTTGATGGTTTTGGCATAGCGACGTTGCTCACTCGAAACTTGATCGGGCATTAAGCCAAACACTTCGGCCGCAGTGGCCTTGTGCACATCCAAACCTTGATGGAAGGCGCGCAACAAAGCTTCATCGTTGCTGAGGTGCGCCATGATGCGCAATTCAATTTGCGAATAATCGGCACTGGCAATCAGACTGCCAGCAGGCGCCACAAAGGCCTCGCGCACTTTGCGACCTTCGGCGGTGCGAATGGGAATGTTTTGCAAGTTGGGATCGTTGCTCGACAAACGGCCAGTGACGGCCACTGCTTGCGCGTAGTGCGTGTGCACCCTGCCCGTTCTAGGCAAGGCCATTTGAGCCAACTTGTCGGTATACGTTCCCTTTAGTTTGGACAAACTGCGATGTTCCAAAATGCGCGCGGGCAAAGGATAGTCCTCAGCCAACTTCTCAAGCACTTCTTCATCGGTGCTGCGCGCACCGGTGGCTGTTTTCTTAATGACGGGCAAACCCAGCTTGTCAAAAAAGATCTCGCCCAACTGCTTGGGACTACTCAAATTGAAGGGCTGTCCGGCAATCTCATAAGCTTCAGTTTCCAATTGCAAGATGCGTTGCCCTAAGGCTTGGCTTTGCGCGGCCAGTGTGGGGCCATCAATCAAAACACCATTGCGCTCAATGCGAAACAAAGCTTCGCTGGTGGCAATTTCAATGTCATAGATGGCGCGCAATTTGGCATCGGCTTGAATGCGTGGCCAAAGTACGCCATGCACATCTAAGCATTGGTCGGAGTCTTCACATGAATACTCGGAGGCTTTCTCTACATCGACTTGTGCAAACGAAATTTGATGCGCACCCTTGCCGCACAAATCTTCGTAAGTGATGCCTGTGCGGCCCACGTGGCGCAATGCCAAGCTGGTCAAGCTGTGAGGCTTGTGCACTTCCAGCACATAGCTTTGCAGCATGGTGTCGTGTGCATAGCCACGCACTTCAATGCCCACATTGGCAAACACATGTCGGTCGTACTTGATGTGCTGACCCACCTTGAGTTTGAGTGGGTTTTCAAGCCAAGGTTTGAGCTTGGCCAGTACTTCAGTAAGGGGCAACTGCAAAGGCGCATCGGGGCCGTTATGGCGCAATGGCACATAAGCGGCCTCGCCTGGCTTCACACTCCAGCTGATGCCCACCAAATCGGCGCGCATGGCATCGAGGGAAGTTGTCTCAGTGTCAATGGCCACGCAGTCTGCGGCTTCCAGTTTAGGCAGCCATGCATCGAATTGCTGCCAAGTCAAAATGGTTTCGTAGTGCTTGTCGCCAGTGACCGTGACCACGGGTTCGGGTTCTGAAAACAAATCAAGATTGGGCACAAAAGCTGGCTTGGCTGTCTTGGTGCTGCTCGAGCTGTTGCCAGAAGAATCTGGCGTACCTGCGCCTCGGCTTCTGACCAAGCCTTTGAAGCCATACTTTTCGTAGAAAGCCANNAAGTCGGCTTCGTTGGGTGGCGCTAAGCGAATGGTTTCGAGCGATGGCAACTCNGGNACNTAGCCATTCAAATCGCAATCGGTGCGAATTTTTAAAAGCTGCCGGCCCGTGGGCAACCANTCGACGGCATTGCGCAGGTTCTCGCCNACCACGCCTTTAACTTCATGGGCATGGGCCATCAAGTTGTCTAAGGAGCCATATTCCAACAACAATTTGGCTGCGGTTTTGGGACCCACCTTTTGCACACCAGGGACGTTGTCCACGGTGTCGCCCACCAATATTTGGTAATCGAGCATGAGGCTGGCCGGTACACCAAACTCTTCCTGCACACCCGCCAAATCGCGGCGTTTGCCGTTCATGGTGTCGATGATGGTGATGTGCTCATTGACCAATTGCGCCAAGTCTTTGTCGCCACTGGACACAATGACTTCAATGCCATGGGATGACCCAATGGCAGCCAAGGTGCCAATCACATCATCGGCTTCCACCCCTGGCACATCCAATACTTTCCAGCCCATCAAACGCACCAGTTCATGGATGGGTTCAATTTGCGAGCGCAAATCGTCTGGCATGGGGCTGCGATTTTGTTTGTATTCGGGGTAGATGTCGTCGCGGAAGGTGGGGCCTTTGGCATCAAACACACACGCCGCATACTCGGCGGGAATGTCTTTTCGGAGGCGCTCCATCATGTTGATCATGCCGCGAATGGCGCCCGTGGCGGGGCTGGCAGGATCGCCTGGCACGGCACGCAAATCGGGCATGGCATGGAAGGCACGGTACAAATAACTGGAACCGTCAACCAGCAAAAGGGTTTTCTTGTCGCTCATACCCCAATTGTGCCTTTCCCCAGCGAAATTTGCCGACGNCAAGTCGATCAATTTTGACATCAACACCCTCTACAATCCCAGCATGCATCCCGACATGCCTTTGGGCNCTATTTCCACCTTTTTGACCAAGCGCTAAGCCATGGCTGTTTTCACGCCCGTTACCGAAGAACAAGCTGCGCTGCTCATGTCCCANCTAGGCCTTGGCGAACTCACTNCCTTAANGGGCATTGAAGGCGGCATAGAAAACACCAACTATTTCGCCTCCACCGACCTCGGCGAATATGTGCTCACCCTGTTTGAACGCCTCAACCACGAACAACTGCCCTTCTANTTGTTCCTCATGAAGCATCTGGCTGAAAAAGGCATTCCGGTGCCCAACCCAGCAGCCAACCGCGATGGCGACATCTTGCACACCCTGAATGAAAAGCCGACAGCCGTGGTCAACCGNCTTTCTGGCCAAAGTCAATTGGCGCCCGATGCAGTTCATTGCGCTGCAGTGGGCACCATGTTGGCGCGCATGCACTTCGCGGGCGCAGACTTCAACCGAAGCCAGCCCAATTTGCGNGGCTTGGCATGGTGGAACGACACAGTGCCTGTGGTACTTCCCTACTTAGATGAAGCGCAAGCCAGCCTGCTTCAAAGNGAAATGGCTTACCAAAATCACATTGCCAGTGGCGCAGCTTACCAAGCACTGCCCAAAGGACCTGTTCATGCCGACTTGTTTCGCGACAACGTGATGTTTGAAGGCGCAACATTGACTGGATTGTTTGATTTTTACTTTGCAGGCGTTGATACATGGCTGTTCGACTTAGCCGTGTGCATGAACGACTGGTGCATCGATTTACAAACTGGCGAACACGCATCTGATCGCGCTGAGGCCATGCTAGAGGCCTATCAAGCAGTTCGCCCATTGCGTGCTGCCGAAAGACAATTGTTACCCGCCATGTTGCGCGCAGGCGCATTGCGATTTTGGATTTCCAGACTTTGGGACTTTCACCTCCCCAGAGACGCGGCCATGTTGAAGCCACACGATCCCACCCACTTCGAACGGGTATTGCGAGCACGTTCAAATTCGCCCTTTAAGCTCAACGCATGAATCTCAATATTGTTCCTGCCAAACAAGGCCTGACCTGGGTCAAACAAGGCATTCGCACTTTCTGGCGCCAACCCCTGGCNTTCACNGGCTTGTTCTTTTTGTTCATCGCTTGGGTCTCTTTGTTGTCCATGGTTCCCGTTTTGGGAGCCGCATTGGCACTGCTCATCTTGCCGGCCGCCACTTTGGGTTTGATGGTGGCCACCGAGCAAGCGGCCTCGGGCCAATTTCCCATGCCCACGGTTTTGATGGTGGCCTTCAGGGC
>Ga0063231_10000571_pt1 | contig 10545 bp, 10 predicted proteins | sample LauGreSu1BDMLBSD_2_FD_56231 | JGI IMG/M metagenome (GOLD analysis project Ga0063231, IMG submission 56231) | Freshwater lake microbial communities from Lake Michigan, USA - Su13.BD.MLB.SD v2 (version 2) | ecosystem: Environmental > Aquatic > Freshwater > Lake | place: Lake Michigan, USA...
TGGTTTGTTACAAATGATCTTGGTGAAGTCGTTGATGGCAAGCTTCATATCTTGGGACGAGCCGATGATGTAATCATTTCCGGTGGAGAGAATGTCTCACTCACTGCCATAGAAGCAACGCTTTCAATTCGTTATCCAGAGATTGAATTTGCCGCCTTTGCAGTCAATGACATTCAATGGGGACATGCTTTGCACCTAGCTGTAGTTGGTGAAATCGGTGAGAGTGAAATTGCGCAATATTTAGAGGCAGCGTTAGGGGCTGCATCAAAGCCAAAAGGAATTCATCACTTAGAACAGTTACCCTTGCTCGGTATCGGCAAAGTCGATCGCATAGCCCTGGCGAAAATGGTGGGACATGAATAAATGGATTCTCGGTGCGCGCCCGCGCACACTGCCCGCAGCTATTGCACCAGTAGTTGTTGCAACTGCTTTAGCAGGTAGTGATTGGAACTGGTTTCGAGCAGCTCTTGCGCTAAAGGTGGGAGTTTGGCTTCAGGTCGGCGTTAACTATGCCAACGATTATTCAGATGGCGTTAAGGGAAGCGATGACAATCGCATTGGGCCAACACGTTTAGTTGCAAGTGGTTTGGCAACAGCTGCGCAAGTAAAGCGCGCAGCATTCATCTCTTTTGGTATTGCCTCAATAGCCGGAATCTGGCTCTCGCTACTGAGTTCACCATGGTTAATAGTTGTTGGTGTTGCAGCTATTGCTGCAGCATGGGGTTACACCGGTGGGAAAAATCCATATGGCTATAGCGGTTTGGGTGAAGTTTCAGTATTTGTCTTTTTCGGTTTAACTGCAACGGTTGGTACGTACTATGCACAAACTGATCGTGTCACTGGCTTAAGTGTTTTGTGTGCCGTGCCTATGGGTGCTCTTTCTTGCGCGATATTGGCAGTTAATAACATCCGAGATCGTGCACAAGATGAATTAGTAGGTAAGCGAACTCTGGCTGTCAGAGTAGGTGATTCAAAAGCTCGCAAAGGCTTTGTGGCATTACTGGNCATCGCACATATAAGTGCACTTGCAACTTTGGTTCCTAGCTCTTTGCTGACTCTGGCCGTTCTTCCTTTAACACTCTCACTATCGCGAGCAGTTTTGTCCGGTGCAAGTGGGCCTAGCCTTATTCCGNTGCTGGGCAAGACCGGCAAACTACAAATGTTTTTTGGGGCGCTCTTTGCACTCGCTCTAGCGATACAATAATCCCATGGCCAGATTCGTTCTTCTTTTTCTAGTCTTTGGAATCACTATCTATGCACTAATTGATTGTGCACGTAAAGATGAGTCAGAAATCAAGACTTTGCCGAAGTGGGGTTGGCTGCTCGTAATTATTTTGATTGGTCCACAGGCACTTGCTATTGGCCCAATTGCTTATTTGATTGCTGGAAGAAATCGCAAGAGTGGTGGACGCAAACCTAAGCGTCGCATCTTGCCGCCAGATGATGATCCAGATTTCTTAGGAAAGCTTTAACCTCTATAAACCTGAGTACGTGTGCTTTCCTGTGCCCCAGACGTTTATGTATACATAGTTAAATAGGAATGTTGACCCTGCAAACAAGCACAACCATGCAGCTTTTCGTCCGCGCCAGCCAACAGTTACGCGTGCATGTAGGTATGCCGCATATGCAACCCAGGTAATAAAAGCCCACGTCTCTTTTGGATCCCAGCCCCAATAACGTCCCCATGCACTTTCGGCCCAAATAGCACCTGCAATAACTGCAAATGTCCATAGTGGAAATACAAATGCAACCAAGCGGTATGAGAGTTGATCTAGCACTTCAAGTGATGGCAAACGTTTTGCCCAGGCAGTTCTTTCTCCGCGAGACTCCATACGATCTAGATAGAGATAAGCGGCAGCAATGGCATTAGCTAATAGAAAAACACCACCAGAGATAATCGCAGCAGAGACGTGAATAACCAACCATGTTGATTTAAGNGCAGGAACTAGAGGCGCACTTGGTCGATAGAGAACTGCAACAGCAGTTCCAAGAGTTAGTAGTACCGCGATTGAAACCAATAGTCCCAACCAACGCAGATCATATTTACGCAGCGCAACAAGGTATGCACCAGAAAATGCCAGAGCCCCTGTAATTGAAAACTCATACATGTTGCCCCAAGGAACTCGACTAGCAGAGACTCCGCGAGCAATAACACCGGCAAAGAGCAATACGAATCCTAAAATCATCATCGCAGTTGCAATACGCGCAACTTTCTCTGTGCGCTTGTAATCCATATTCTTCTTTGAATCTTCAGTCGTTACTCGAACCGCCCACGCTGTTTCAATCGCATGTGCAATAAATGAAAGGGTGTAAACGGCCATTGATGAATACACAAGGTAGTTAGAGAGATAAGCCCAAGTGCGTGACATCTATTTCTCTCCCTTTAACATCGCTACAAATTCCGCCATTTCACTCTCTAAACCTGGTGCTGCATTTTTAGCTAAACCTGCAACTTCTACNGACTTACCAACACGAATCCAGATTCGGCGGCGTCTTGTAAACAGTGATGCAAGCAAGCCCAGGATGGCAACAATACTGCCGAGGAGGGCATAGTTCTTCCCAGGATCATTGACTATCTCAATATTGACCCACTGCAGATATCCCTCGAAGGTTAAAGANCCTTGTGGGTATGTAAAAGTCTCACCTGGCTTTAATGACTTAAGACCAACTTGATTCATTTTTGATGTGTCAATGCGATACACAGATTGTGGAACTCCACTATCGAGACCTAAATCACCCAACCATGCAGCTAACAAAAGCCGTGGATCTAGAGCTTCAGGAAAAACACTCACTGCACCATCTGCGCCACTGCGCGAATACGTTGGAACAAATGAGCCCACAAATCCGATCTGCGGATCNGCATCTGGAACCTTAATAGCACCGATAGATCGTAGGTTCCCATCNTGTGGCAAGAACGGCACCGGTCCTTGCATTGCAACATTGCCCTTTGAATCCCTCACAGTCACAACTGGTGAATAACCATTTGCTTGTAAGTAGATGCTGGTATTACCTAATTTCAATGGTGAGTTTACTTTTATTGTGCGCTTTTCTGTTTTATTCAAATCTTGCTTAGCAAAAGTAATGTCTAGGGTGTAGTCCTCAGGTGCGCTCGTTACCACATTATATTTTGCAGTGAATTTATCAACAGTGAGTGCAAAATCAGGAAGATTATTCTCATTAAACAACTTGCCGAAGCTCAAAGAATCGTAACTAGTTGTGGTGTTCACGAAGCGCTCACCCACATTTACAATTGCCATTCCTCGCATACCAAATAGAGAACTAAACGAGATTCCTAGTAAAACTAGAATGAGAGCCAAGTGGAAAAAGAGATTTCCTGTCTCTCGCATAAATCCTTTTTCAGCAGAAATAGAGCCATCTTTTTCTAGAACTCTAAATCGCTTTGATTTAAACCAAGCCCGGGCTTTGTCCAATTCATCGCCTTGTGAACTCCAAGAGGAGTAATGCTCCATGCGATCAAGATTCTTTGGTGTGACAGGCGGGAGCGCACGTGCTGCGTGAAAATGTTCGAATGTTCTAGGCAGGACACAGCCAATGAGTGAGATGAAGAGCAAGATATAGATCGCGCTAAACCATGGTGATCCATAGACATCAAAGAGTGAAAGACGATCCATCCATTTAGANANCTCTGGTGAATTCTTGAAGTATTCCCCTACTTGTATTGGATTCTGCGTGCGCTGAGGAACTAGTGATCCAGGAATAGATGCAACACCAAGTAATAACAACAAAATGAGCGCTGTGCGCATACTTGTTAATTGGCGCCAGCCATAGCGCAATAAGCCAACGCTACCGAGCTCTGGGACTTCTATCTCTTTGCTCATTTAAACCACCGGGATGAAATCTGAAATAAGAGAGCGCAATGAGTTCATCAATTGACCCCAAAAGCCCGTAACTTGTAATAGACCCAGAGCAATTAAGAAAACACCACCAATTTTTGTAATCAAGTCTCCGCGCTTGACTAGATACTTGCGCAATTTCTCTGAGCGATCCAAGAACACACCCGATGCTATAAATGGCAGGCCTAAACCAAAGCAATAACCCACAGACAATAACGCTCCACGCAGCGCACTTGATTCTTGAAAAGCTAATGTTTGAACCGCTGCTAACGCTGGACCAATACAAGGTGTCCATCCCACGCCAAAGAGAAAACCTAAAATCGGTGCACCAATTAAGCCACCTGTTGTTTTCATTCTGGGGCGAAATGTTGGAGCAAATGGAAATTTTCCTAGAAAAATAAAACCAAGAAATATCGTAATTACACCCAGCACTATTGAGATTAATCCCTCGTTAGCAACTAATTGATTTCCAAGCCCACCAAAGATTGCACCAAAAGAGACAAATACAACGCTAAAACCAAGGACGAATAAAACTGAGCCAAGAAATACTTTGCCACGACTTGCAGAAAACCCTGCAGCAAAAGATAGGTAGCCTGGAACGAGGGGCAAAATACATGGAGATAGAAAAGAAATTACACCCGCGATAAATGCCACAGGCAGTGCTGTAATGAGGAAGCCACTCATGATTTGTTCAACAAAGAAATCTTTCATTCTCCGCTCACCCGCTCAATGAGATCTGAAAGAGAGGCAACAGTTACTACGCCGGATATGCGAGCCGCAACTTTGCCAGACTTATCGATAAGCACTGTTGAAGGGATGGCATTTGCTGGAAGAGATCCTTTAAAGCCAATTAATAGTGAATCATCAATAAGTGTGGGATATGGAAGTGAAAACCGTCTCTGGAATGCTTCAGCAGTTGCAGGGTTATCACGCGTCAAAATTCCGATAAATGCAACATCGCTATATTTATTGGCAAGTGCGGCAAGAGTTGGAGCCTCTGCTCTGCATGGTGAACACCACGAAGCCCAGACATTTACCACAGCGACCTTACCTACTGAATAGCTGTAGTTAGTCCCAGATAAAGTCATTCCAGACAAAGCCGGTGCTTCAACTCTTTTCTCGGGCTTAATATAAGTTACAGCGCCATCTCCAGAAACAAAAGATTCTTGCGCACTAGAAGTTCCACCACCTCCACAAGAAGTGAGCAAAAGCGCAGTAGCTATAAGAGCTACGGCCTTAATTCCAGATTTCATCAATTCTTCTTTGGCAACAAATGACGTGCTGGTTCAGAGTAGGTAAGGCCTGAGATAAATCCTTCATCATCAAAATGAATGCTAGTAACTGATGCTAATGAACACTCACGACGGCGAGGATCATGGAGCAATCTACGATTCTCAATTGCACTTCTTAGAATCCAAATTGGAAGTTGATGTGAAACAACGATTGCATCTTTGCCATTAGCTGCATCTCTTGCAGCAAACACCGCAGCCAGCATTCGATTGATTTGTTGATCGTAGGGTTCACCCCATGATGGTTTCCATGGATTCCACAAATGACGCCATGAAGATGGATGCTTCAAAACACCATCTCCCACGCCAAAAGGTTTTCCTTCAAAAACATTCGCAGCTTCAATTAAACGCTCATCTGTAGTAATTGCGATCTTATGTGCGGCAGCAATTGGAGCAGCAGTTTCTTGTGCTCGTTGCAGTGGAGAAACATGGAGAGCGCCTAGATCAATAGTTCGAGACCAATCACCCAATGTTTGCGCCATTTCTTGCCCGCGGGCAGAAAGACCCCAACCGGGTTGGCGGCCATAGAGAATCTTGTTGGGATTTTCTACTTCACCGTGGCGGACGACATGGACTGTTGAACTCATTGGTAAAGCATAAAGCGTCCCAATTGATGCAAGTTCGTTAAGGTAGTGACATGGCACTCACNGCTNNGCGGGCAGCCTTTTTTGATGTAGATAACACCCTGATTCGTGGCTCAACCCTCTACTTCCTGGGTAAGGGCATGTATCAGCGTGGTTATTTCACAAAGAAGGATATTTCGCGCTTCGTTTTGGCCAACCTTAGATTTCGTCTAACAGGTAAAGAAAATAGAGAAGAGATTCAACGCTTTCAAGATGCTGCCACAGATTTTATTGGTGGCCACAGCGTTGAAGACATATTAAAGATTGCACAAGAGATTTATGATCAATATGTCTCACCTGCTCTTTGGCAAGGAACAATTGACATCGCTCAAAAACATTTAGCTGCCGGTGAAGAAGTTTGGTTAGTTACCGCAGCACCAGAAGATATGGCAGTGCTCATGGCAAAGAGATTAGGTTTTACTGGAGCACTTGGCAGTAAAGCCGAAACTAAAGATGGTAAATACACNGGCGCAATGCTGGGACTTCTCTTGCATGGNAAAGAAAAAGCNGTTGCAGTTCGAGAACTTGCACAAAAGAAGAATTTAGATCTAAGCCAGTGTTATTCCTATTCAGATAGCCACAATGACTTTCCATTACTGCAATGCGTGGGACACCCATCAGCGATTAATCCAGATGCAATCTTGTCCTTGCGCGCAATGGCAGAAGGTTGGCCAATCCATGATTTCCGCCGTGCCCGTTATTTAGGCAAGATCGTCTCTCCTGTTGTTGTGAGACTTGCAGCCCTTGGAACGTGGTTGACCCCGCGCAGAAAGCGACGTTGATTAACCCCTAAACGCTAAATGCCAGTAATGTAGGCAAGTTATGGAAATGCGCTCCTTCTCCGACTACTTACGTAGTGTCGATGATGCTGCCTTCCTCAATCTATTTTCTGCTCGCCCAGATTTAGTAACACCTGTACCNCCTGACATCGCATCTCTTGCCGTTCGNGCATGCTCTGCGCCTAGTTTGGCTCGTGCAATTGATTCTCTAAATCAGTGGCAGTTCCAGGTATTAGAAGCTGCTGCTGCACTTAATGAGCCTTTTTCATTAAAAAGTATTGTTGCAATAACAGATAAGGCTGCATCCTCAGCGTTAGATCACTTAATTTCTATTGGTCTAATCTATCCATCCGATGATGGAATGCGCCTTCCTTCACAACTGCGCGATGTCATTGGTAACGAGCCTGCGGGTCTTGGTCCTGCATCAGTTGCAAAAATTAAAGTAGCTGAAGTTGAAAAAGCTCCACCAGAGGCAAAGAAAGTTCTAGAGAGATTAATCTGGGGGCCTCCTCGTGGAAGTGTTGGAGATATTAAGAATCCTGGTCCAGGAGTTGCGTGGTTGTTAGAGCAAAAATTCCTTGTGCCACTAGATCAGCGAACTGTTATTTTGCCTCGCGAAGTAGCAATACATCTTCGTGGTGGCAAAGTTCATAAAGAAAACTTTATAACTCAGCCAAAGCTAGCTGGAGCCAAGCGCAATGAACAACAAGTCAACCTTGCAGCCATTGCAAATATCTCCACAGTTTTGCGTTGGGTAGAGGAACTTCTTAATTTCTGGGCAGATGAACCTTCAGATGCACTACGTGCAGGCGGGTTAGGGGTTCGTGATTTAAAGATTCTTTCTACTCACTTAGGTGTAGATGAATCCTGCACAGCCTTCATCACTGAGCTTGCTTATCTTGCTTCACTCATTAGTTTTGATGCACAAGATCGAATAATGCCAAGTAATAAATTTGATATCTGGTTGATGCAAACTCCAGCAGATCGCTGGCAAGTTCTTGCCTCCCAATGGCTTATTACTTCGCGCGTGAGCGGATTAGTTGGCCGTGCTGAATCTAAAAACGTTGCAGCCCTTGGTCCTGAGCTAGACCGAGTAAATGCATCCAAAGTGCGTGCATTAACTCTGGCCATACTTAGTGAGAATCAGGGAATTGCACCCGAACTTGCATCCTTTAATGAAGTAATTGCTTGGCGTGCTCCTGTGCGCCGCAATTCATCTCTGCAAGAAGAGTTAGCTAGTTGGACTCTGCGAGAGGCTGAATGGCTTGGAATTACAGGACAAGGTGCAATCTCTAAATACGGTATTGAATTTTTGGGCGGTGAAGAGCTAGCAATCATTAATGAAGACCTACCTAAAACTGTTGACCATATTTTGATTCAGAGCGATAACACCGCAATTGCACCCGGTCCACTAGAACATGAAATTTCACAGCAACTTGCCATGATGGCCGACATTGAAAGCCGTGGAGGTGCAACGGTTTATCGCTTTAGCGAAGCAACGATTCGCCGAGCACTAGATCATGGCAAAACTGGTGATGAGATTAGAGTCTTCTTAACTAAAACCTCAAAGACTCCCATGCCTCAACCATTGGAATATCTCATTGCCGATGTTTCTAAAAAACATGGCAAGTTACGTGTTGGAAATACTTCGGCATTCATTCGCTGCGAAGACACTGCTCTTATTTCTCAGATTATGAATGATAAGAGATTAGAGATTCTTGAACTGCGCCGCATCGCACCTGAAGTTGTCATCTGTGATCATGATGCAACAGACACGATGCGTATTCTGCGTGAGGCTGGTTATCTACCTGCAGGTGAGTCAGCAACAGGAATTATGCTCACTGGTCCACGATCAAATCGTGCACTGACTAAACCTCGACCTCCTCGTGTAATTGGTGAAATTGAAATACCAACCGAAGAGAATTTGAATGCAGCAATTAGAGCAATCCGTACTGGTGAGAAATCAACTCACAAGCAAACTCATTTGCGACAAGCGGCCAATGAAGCTTTGGGTGCACTTCCTCGCACCACAGCAAATGAAACTATGGATTTAGTGAATAAATACATCCTGGAGGAAAAATCACTTTCTATTGGCTATGCCGATAACAATGGCGCGGTTACTCACCGCATCATTGATCCAATACGTGTAAGCGCAGGTGCCTTAATTGCTCGCGATCACGCAACCGGTGAAGTCCAATCCTTCAGAATNCCCCGCATCACCGGCGTTGCGCCACTATAGGATTAACCCATGTTGGCCGCCCTAGAAGCTCTTGTGAAGTTGGAATCACCAACTGAAGATCTAGCGGCATGCCAAGACGTAGTGCGATTGGCAAGTGAACTTGCAACAACAATTCTTGGAACACCCGCACAAATCCGTGACGTGAACGGTCGTCCAGTTTTCTGGTGGGGCGCAGAAAATCCTAAGGTAGTTGTGTTGGCTCACTTAGACACAGTCTGGCCTAAAGGCTCTTTCACCCCACTTTGGAAAGTAGAAGGAAACAAAGCAACTGGTCCTGGAATTTTTGATATGAAGGCAGGATTTATTCAAGCCCTCTATGCAATGAAGGGCATCACTGGTTCTGCAGCATTAGTTGCAACTACAGATGAAGAAACTGGTAGCGCAACAAGTAGAGAATTCATCAAAGAGATCTCAGCGAAAGCTAAAGCAGTTTTAGTCTTAGAGGCATCACTTAACGGAATGGTTAAGACTGGCCGCAAGGGCACCGCGATGTATCAAATAAAGATTCACGGCAAAGCATCACATGCTGGACTTGAACCAGAAAAGGGAATTAACTCAACAGTTGAGATGGCCCATGCAATTATCGCTGTTGCAGCTCTTGAAAATAAAGAGCATGGAACAACCGTTGTCCCAACAATGTTGCGTGCTGGTAACACAACAAACACTGTTCCAGATTTAGCTGTGCTAGATATAGATATCCGCTCATATTCGATGGATGATCTAAAGCGCGTAGATGCGGCGATTAGAAATTTAAAGGCTGTTAATGCCGATGCACGTTATGAAATCACTGGTGGCTTTAACCGACCACCACTTGAGACTTCTTCAACAATGGCCCTCTATGAGCGTGCNGAAAAAGTTGCTAAAGAATTAGGAATGCCTCATCTTGGCCACGCCTCCGTTGGCGGTGCTAGCGATGGCAACTTTGCAGCAGCTGCCGGTGCTCAAGTTCTAGATGGTTTAGGCGCAATTGGTGATGGTGCTCATGCTGCCCATGAATGGGTTGATATCAGCACTCTTGAGATTAGAAGCACGTTACTTAATGCCTTGATTAAGGATTTATTAGATGACTGATGGCCCGTTAATCGTCCAAAGCGATAAAACGCTGCTGTTAGATATCGATCATCCGCTCTCTACTGAGTGCCGCCGCGCAATTGCACCTTTTGCTGAACTAGAGCGCTCCCCTGAGCACATTCACACGTATCGTTTAACTCCACTTGGTTTATGGAATGCACGTGCTGCTGGTCATGATGCAGAGCAAGTAATCGACACATTAATTAAGTATTCACGTTATGCCGTGCCACATTCAATTTTAATTGACGTTGCAGAAACGATGTCTCGCTATGGACGCCTGCGCCTNGAAGCAGATCCAGTCCACGGATTAATTCTTATAACAACTGATTCTGCAGTTCTTGAAGAAGTTATTCGCGCTAAGAAGATTCAACCTTTACTGGGTGCACGCATTGATAAAGAAACGATTGCAGTTTTGCCAAGCCAGCGTGGACAGATTAAGCAATCATTACTTCGACTTGGTTGGCCAGCAGAAGACTTTGCTGGTTATGTCGATGGTCAAGCACATGAAATTTCACTCAAGCAAGAGGATTGGAAGATTCGTCCTTATCAAGAGTTAGCCGCTGAAGGTTTTTGGCATGGTGGTTCAGGTGTAGTTGTTCTGCCGTGCGGTGCTGGAAAGACAATTGTCGGAGCAGCAGCAATGGCACATGCCAAAGCCACAACATTGATTTTGGTGACAAATACAGTTGC
>Ga0063231_10000575_pt1 | contig 10488 bp, 6 predicted proteins | sample LauGreSu1BDMLBSD_2_FD_56231 | JGI IMG/M metagenome (GOLD analysis project Ga0063231, IMG submission 56231) | Freshwater lake microbial communities from Lake Michigan, USA - Su13.BD.MLB.SD v2 (version 2) | ecosystem: Environmental > Aquatic > Freshwater > Lake | place: Lake Michigan, USA...
GGCCCTAAGTACAAAGCTACAATATTTAATTTTGTTAAAGCGACCAAGCTGATATTCATGACGCCACAACTGACCTTTACGCCTGATCAAGAACAAGCACTTTCGCAGTTTTTGGTTTTCATTCGCGCCCGAGAAATGCGCAAGTTGTGGATCCTGACGGGTTATGCCGGAACGGGTAAATCTACGCTCATTGCTCACCTAGTTGGCCAAATGCGCCAAGAAAAATTACCTTTCAAATTATTGGCACCTACGGGTAGAGCAGCCAAAGTATTGGCTAACTACGCTGGTTTTCCAGCGAGCACCATTCACCGTCACATCTATTTTTCGGGCGGAGAATGGAGTAGTCAAGGCCTGACACTGGCCAAAAACTTACATAAAAACACGCTTTTTTTTGTCGATGAGGCCTCCATGCTTGCTGCCGCTGCGCCTCAAGAAGCCACAAATGTGCTCGAAGATTTACTCAATTATGTCTACAACGGCGAAAACTGCCACCTGATATTCATTGGAGATCCAGGGCAGTTGCCGCCGGTTGGTCAAGATCACAGCATCGCACTTTTGCCCCAAATACTCGCCGAGGCCTATCCTTCACTCACCATTTGGCACAGCCACCTCACCCAAGTGGTGCGCGTTGAGCAACATTCCGGGATTTTAGCAGCTGCTACCTTTTTGCGACAAAAACAAGCCTTTGAACTCCCGTTGTTGCCTCCAATCAATGCGCTTTCAGATACGAGCGTCAAAAAAATCGATGGTGGCGAATTTCAAGATTACCTCGAACAATCTATAGCCAAGGTGGGCGTCGACGAAACGATTTTACTTACGCTGGCCAATAAGCGCGCCAATCAATGGAACCTAGAAATCAGGAACCGTTTGTTTTATAGAGAAGAAGTCCTGGAAAAAGGCGATTTACTGATGGTGGTTAAAAACAATTATTTTTGGCTCGACCCCAGCTCTCCAATGGGTTTTGTAGCCAATGGCGAGCTTGCGCGCATCGACCGCGTCCGTAAATTTGAAGCTTTTTACGGTTTTGAATTTGCACAACTAGACCTCCGCTTTGTCGATTATCCCGATCAAGCACCAATTACTTGTCTGGTTCACATTCAAAGCTTGCACGAAGAAGGTCCAAGTTTAAATAGAGAGGTGTTGCGCAAGTTGTTTTATGCGATTGAAGCCGAACATACCGATATCAAAAATAAACAAAAGCGATACCGAGAAGTGCTCAAAAATCCATATTTCAATGCGTTGCAAGTCAAATATGCGCATGCAGTAACCGTACACAAAGCACAGGGTGGGCAATGGGCGCATGTCTATGTCGACTACGGTTTTTTGCCCGAGGAACGCAAAAACATGGGTTACTTGCGCTGGTTCTACACTGCCATAACGAGAGCGAGTGAGCAACTTTACTTGTTGAATTTTCCCGAAGATTTTTTTTAAGACTTACTGCGTCCAATGAAGCCAAGCTTTTTCTTGTGCTGCGAGTGGGGCAGGGCTGCGCAACACTTGATGGCTCACATAAAAATGACGGTCTACTTCAGGTATAAAGCGTTCCAAAAGTTGACCGCTTCTTTCGATGAGCAGCGTTTTATTTTGGTTCTCGTAAAAAGCCAACCAATTGTCTAGGCTGGGCTGGGCCCGCAAACCATTGACGCCAATAATAAAATCGCCAAGGGCCAAGCCACCTGTGTCGGCAGGTGAGCCCGGGAAAATAGCAGTGATTTGCCATTCCTTGCCCACAGGCATTACTTTCATGCCTAGGCGTGCTTCGGCATAGCTTTTACTTGGGGTTTGTTTGAGTTCGAGTCCAAAAAAATCGAAGGCCTCTTGCAGGAGTGCTTCATAAGCGCAGGTACCGCTCACGTAATCCTTGAAAAAAGCCGTAAATGACTCGCCTGATAAGTTTTCGATAGCGTACTGATAGTCAGCGATGGTATAGCCTTTGTTTTGCTCTGCAAAGTTGTAATAGAGGCTTTTGACGACATGCTCTAGGCCTATTTTGTGCTGGGTAGCTTTGCGCAACCTAAAATCGATGTAAAAAGCAAGCAAACAGCCTTCGGTGTAGATAGATACTTTTCTGCCTGGGGCTCCGGGAACATAGCCATCGAGCCAAGTGTCAAAAGAGGCGGCAGCTACACTCATCGAGAAGCGACCTGGGTTATCGAGGTGTTTCTGCACTTGCTTACTGAGTTCCTTGAGGAATTGTTCGGTGCTAAAAACGCCACTTTTAAGCAAATAGAGATCGCCCATATAGGTGGTAATGCCCTCGTAAATGAAGCCTGTCTGTGCGTAGTTTTCGCGCTTGAAATCGTAGGGAAGCATTTCTGTCGGACGCAGTGCTTTGATGTTCCAGGCATGGTAGAGTTCGTGCGAACATACACCGAGTAATTCGGTATACAGACTGCCAAAAATGTCACAAGAAGGCCCAAGTGCAATTACTGTGGAGTCGAGGTGTTCGACGCCGTGGTAAGCCGCGTAGGGCAGCGCCTGAATCAAAAAGGTGTAGTGGGCACTCGGAAAAACGCCAAAGTCTTGAATTTGCCGCGACGTAAATTTTTCAAAATCCTGGAGCACGCGCTCCCACGGAATCATTGATTGCTCATTGAAGCAAATATGAAAGGTGGTGCCTGCTACTTCATAACTGCGGCGCTCGATATTGGCGCTACAAATAAAGGGGCTGTCTGCCAAACGGTCAAAGTTGCTGATTTCAACGGTCAGATTTTCGTCAAATTGTAGGGCAGATGCGATTTGCCATTGCTGGGGAATATGTAATTGCAATTGATACGGCTGTTCGGTATTTTGTGCGTCGTAAAAAAAACAATTGACCGGATTGACATAAAGTTGTTTGGGGTCTAGGTAGGTAGAGCCTGCATTGAGTTCGGCCGCATAATAGCTGTAGCTAATTTGAATGAGTGTCTGGCCTTCGCTTTCTATGACCCAAGTGTCTTTGCTTGTTTTTTGAAAAGGAAGCGGTTGTTTATTTTCGCCAAATGCTTTGAATCCTTTGATGTTTTTTGCAAAATTCCCCAATTCGTATCTGCCCGGTCGCCAGCTTGGTAATTCAAGTTGAAGGGTGGTATCCGTCGCATTTTGTTCAAATACTGCGCTGAACTGAATATAACGTTGTTGCGCTTGTTGACAATCTACCTGATAGCGTACCATGGTTAAGCGTATAATTCGGCTTGGAGTTGGGCAATTTTGTCGTCTGCCAGGTAGTCGTCGTAAGGCATCATTTTGTCAATGATTCCGTTTGGTGTCAGTTCTATAATGCGATTGGCTACCGTACTCACGAGTTCGTGGTCATGAGACGTAAAGAGGAGGGTTCCCTGGAATTCTTGCATGGCATTGTTGAGTGCCGTAATGGATTCGAGGTCGAGGTGGTTGGTGGGTTCATCCATGAGCAGCAAATTGGCCTTGGCTAACATCATTTTGGAGAGCATACAGCGCACTTTTTCTCCTCCGGAAAGAACCGTCGCCATTTTCATGGCTTCTTCACCTGTAAAGAGCATGCGACCTAAAAAGGTGCGCAAATAGACTTCTTCGCGCTCTTCGTCGGTCAGGGCATATTGGCGCAACCAATCGATCAGACTGAGTTTGGCTTCAAAATAGTGGTGGTTATCATTGGGAAGATAAGCCGTTGTGATAGTGGTACCGAAGGTGAATTCGCCGGTATCTGGCTTGAGGTTACCCGCAAGAATTTCAAAGAAATGCGTGAGTGCGACAGAGTCTTTGGAAATGAATGCAATTTTATCGCCTTTGTTTACTGTGAGGTAAAGGTCTTTGAAAAGGGTTTTGTCTTCGGTGGTTTTGCTCAGGTTTTCGATGCTCAGGATCTGATTTCCAGCGTCGCGTTCTTGATGGAAGGTAATGCCTGGGTAGCGTCGAGAAGATGGCTTTATTTCTTCGAGGTCGAGGTTGTCGAGCATTTTGCGGCGACTTGTTGCCTGCTTGGATTTAGCAGCATTGGCAGAGAAGCGCGAAATAAACTCCATGAGTTCTTTCTTCTTTTCTTCGGCTTTTTTGTTTTTGTCCGCGCGCTGACGCGACGCGAGTTGCGAAGACTGATACCAGAAGGTATAGTTTCCTGTAAACATATTGAGCTTGCTGAAGTCGATGTCACAGATGTGCGTACAAACCGTATCTAAGAAGTGGCGGTCGTGGGAGACGACAATAACGGTATTGCGAAAATCGAGTAAGAAGTCCTCGAGCCAAGAAATGGTTTTGAGGTCGAGGTCGTTGGTGGGTTCGTCCAAAATGAGGACGTCGGGGTTGCCAAATAATGCTTGAGCCAATAAAACGCGCACTTTGAGATCGTTGGAAAGCTCTTCCATCAGCAAGTAATGCTTGGACTCATCGATGCCAAGGTTGCTCAGTAAGGTAGCGGCATCGGTTTCGGCATTCCAGCCTTCGAGGTCTGCAAATTCGCCTTCGAGTTCGGCGGTTTTCATACCATCGGCATCGCTGAAGTCCTCTTTGGCGTAGAGTGCGTCTTTTTCGACCATGATTTCATAGAGGCGNTTGTGCCCCATGATCACGGTTTGCAAGACCTGAATTTGATCAAACTCGAAGTGATTTTGTTTGAGTACGGCCATGCGCTTACCTGGCTCGAGCTCAACACGCCCTGTTGTCGGGTCTTGGTCGCCGGTTAAAATCTTGAGAAAAGTAGATTTGCCGGCACCGTTGGCACCAATGACACCATAGCAGTTGCCATTGACAAATTTGACGTTGACTTCATCGAAGAGAACGCGTTTACCGAATTGTAAGGAGAGGTTGGATACCGAAAGCATGCTGTCAATTTTTGCGCAAAGATACGCAAAAGAAATCAGCTATTAGTGCAGGTATAGATGAAGGCTGGAGGGAAGTTCAATACGGTGTAGTCAATTGAAACTTGCTTGAAATGAGCTCCGTAGAGTTTTTTGAGACCGCGCGAATATTGAAATTGAATCAGTTTGCCGTCGGGTTGTAGGTTGCTTTTGACTTCTTCTAATATCGTGCGGCGTAAATCGGCAGGAAAATTAGATAGCGGCAAGGAAGATAAAATCACATCGGCTTTTGGCAAATGTAGCCTTTCTAAAATAGTCGATATATCTGCTGCTGAGCCATGAATAAGGTGTAAGTTGGGCGCCTGAAGCTTGAGCTGAAGGTCATTGAAAAAAGCATCGTTGAGCTCTATGACGACTAAATGGCATTTTGGGTGCATTTGCTTGAGCAATTCTTTGGTGAAGACACCTGTCCCAGGACCGAGTTCGACAATTACCTTGGCATTTTGGAAAACAATTGGTTGCAGCATCCTTTTGCTCAAAAAACGAGAGCTGGGCAAAACCGAGCCGACCATCCGGTTGGCTTTGAAGAATTCTTTGAGAAAGGATCTTTTAGACATCAGTGTTGGGCTAGAGAAGCGTGTGCGCCGTTAATGACGCCAATGATTTGCCCCTGAAGACTGCGGTCTTGAAAAGGACTAAAGCGCCATTGTTCTGGGCGCATATTCGGAGCATATGCTACATTCGGNTCAAAGAGCGTGAGCTCCGCNTTTACACCAACCTCAATGGTGTTGGGTGCCAAGCCTAAGATTTTTCTTGGACCTGCATTCAAGGCGTTTAAGAAAGAGAGCTCGGGGTCCTTGCTTTGGCTAACAAGTGCGGCAAAAACAGTTTCTAGTTGCGGAGCTCCAAAATGAGCGAGGTCAAATTCAAGGTCTTTTTCTTCTGGATCAGCGGGCCGGTGATCGCTGACAATAGCGTCTATGGTTTGATCGCGAAGACCTTCCCATAGTGCTTGTTGGTCTGCGCTGGTGCGCAAAACAGGAAGCATCTTAAAACGGGTATCGAAACCGAGCATTTCTACTTCGGTGAAACATAAATTCATGAGGTGAACATCTGCAGTGAGGTCTAGACCTTCTTTTTTAGCTGCTCGAATGAGTGCAACTCCTGCTGCAGTGCTGATGCCGGACAGGTGCATTTTGCCGCCTGTGTATGCGAGTAGGCGAATATTGCGCTCAATTTCAATGATTTCAGAAAGATGCGGATCTGCTTTGAGGCCAGTTCGGGTAGAGGCGCTGCCTTCATTGACTTGTGCTTTAGCGCTCAGCGAGTGGTTGCGCGAAAGCACCGCAACACGGCCTCCAAAATCTTTGGTATAAAGCAATGCGCGTTGAAGTAAACCAGCGCTCACGCTGTGGGTGTCGTCGGTAAAGAGCCGAACGCCTTGCTCGTAGAGTTCGTACATTTCGGCGAGTTCTTCTCCTTGATTGCCCTTTGATAGTGCGCCGTTGACGCCAATTGACGTCGTGCTGTTGGCGCCTTGTTGCTGCACATAACTCACGAGTGCCTTGTTGTCTATGGTTGGCTGGGTAGTAGGCTGAATATAAACGCGTGTATAGCCACCAGCGCTTGCGGCATCAAGACCAGAGGCGATGGTTTCTTTGTGTTCATAACCAGGGTCGCAAAAGTCGGCTTTGAGATCGATAAAGCCAGGTGCCACACATAAATGGGCTGCACTGACCTGAAGCGCATCTTGGTGCTGCAGTTTGGCACCGATTTCGGCGATGATACCGTCTTGGATCAGGAGGTCGCAGCTTTGAAGGTGCCAGCTCGATTGCGGGTCGGTTATTTTTGCGTTGTTGAGTTGAATTTTCATTTCCACCATTTTAACAATGAGAGTTCGATCAAAAGACAAATAAATCCAAAAATCAGGAAGTAGCGCCAAAAGCTCGTGGTGTCATCGAGTTGGATGGCTGTGAGGCTTTGGCCTTCTTTGATTTGGTTAAAAGTACAATTTTTTATGTCATTGGCTTCGAGTAATTCGAGCAAAGCTGCTTCGGTGAGTAACTCGAGCCGAGATTCTGAGCGGTTGTTATTCAAGGCGAGTTTAGCGATGAGCTCAGCGCCTCTGAGTTCGTAAATGCCTGCTTTGAGCCTTTCGAGTGCAGCACTACCGCCAATTTGAATGCGCAACATGTTGGGGGAAGCAATGTACTGTGCGATGAATTCGCTCGAGGCAGCGCTCAGCCGGAGTGGCGACTCTTCTTGGTGAGTAGCGCGCACTTTGATCTGTGCGTCTTGGCCAAGTGTTGCGTAGGCGGGGAAACGCTCGCTGGCAAATTCGCCACAGCGCAGCAATATGGTCGGAAATAGCGATTGGTTGACCAAGCTTCCGAAGGCTGGTTGGAGTGCACAGGTCCAGAGAAAGGAATGGGCATTTGCACGCATGAATAGGGCTTGGCCGGAGCGCAGTATCAAAAGTGGAGTGGCGCTGCTTTGCGTCTGATTTTTAACGCTGTAGGCTTTTTTCACGAGCGAAACGTTGAGTCGTTCTTGCTTCTTTTCAAAAACGCCTCGAAAAAATGGGTCGTCGTCGTTGATGCGCTGTAAATTGAGCCCATTTGTTTGCGAGCTCCCTAGTTCGGGAAGTGAGAGCGCACGCAAAAGAGGATTGTAGTCGTTGAAGGTGATGTCGTCTCCTGGGATGACAAGAATGCGCTGTCCGTTTTGATGTGCGGTGATGAGTTCGTCGCGCAGCCCACTCGAAATTTCGTTGAGACCGTTGAGTACGATGAGGTCTGCTGCAGCAAGCGTATTTGAGGCGACCTCCCCAGGGCTCGAGGTTTGAACGGTATAGCGCGATTCTACGGCAAATGCTTTGGCGATGTTCGGGCTGGAGTTGGCCTCTTCGATGAGGTAGATGTTGGTGCGTTCTGGAACTTCGTAAGAGAAGAACCAAGTATCGTCAAAATGAATTTGTTGGTCATTGATTTGCGCTTGTCCCTCTACAAAGCCTTTATTGATTTCGTTGTATGGGAAACTGGCGGTTTGGCTATTGTTGGGCCCAATTTCCATAAACATAGTGCGCTTGATTTGCCCAATTTGAACGCTGAGCTCCATTCTGTTTTTGGCTTGCTCGCCATAATTTTGGACCCGAACCATCAGGGTTTGTTCGGTTTTATATTGGTGTGTGGGCTTGGCAAACCAAATACTATCAATGAAAGCATTTTGATTTTGCTGCGCCTTGAGCTGATAGGCGTAAAATGTTTGATTTTCCTGAGGAGCTTGCAAGTTGAGTTTGGCTTGGCTCTTTTGAAAATCAGATATGAAAACTTGTTGGATTTGGCCAAGCTTTTCTTTTTGTTCTTGGTGTCGTTTAATTTGACGCTGTTGCCAAGTAAGGACGTCGTCGAGGGAGCGGCTCAGGGCATAGATATCGAGCTGGTCGAGGTAGCGCAAGGCTTCGGACTTACTTAAAAAACGCTGTTCAGCATGATTGAGTTGATTGCTGCAAATCAGGACGCGTGTATCGGGCTTGACTTTTTGAAGCATTCTTTTGGCGAGTTCGCGACCTTCGGATAAAAGCGAGCCTTCGGTGCCAATTGCACTCATCGAAAAAGAGTTGTCGAGATAGATGATTAATGCTGCCTTACCTGTTTGTTTACCCGTTCCATTTTTGAATTGCGGTTGAGCAAAAGCAAAGACCAAGGCACTGAGGGCAAGCAGGCGACTGATCAAGATCAATAGGTGCTTGAGTTTGCGCGTGCTCTGTTGTTCTTTCTCAAGGAATTGAATAAAGCGCAATGACGAAAAGTAAAGCGTTTTGCGCTTGCGAAAATGAAAAAGATGAATAATGATTGGAATCAGTAGCAAGAGAAGGAACCACAAGCGTTCTGGGTGTACAAATTCCATATTTCAAAGTTAGTAAAAATGTGCAATTGAGCTCAAAAAAAAACTGCCCAGCTTGTGGGCAGTTTTTATGTTGTTATTAAAGTAGCTGTCGTAGCAATTAATTTTTCAAAGCATCGAGACGCGCTTTGTATTCTTTCGCTTTTTCGATGTTCCCCAACTTCATATTGGTTTTGTAGAGGATGTCAAGGATGGCTTTGTCATCAGGATTTTGGCCAGCATATTTTTCTAGGGGCTCCAAAGCTTGTTTGAATAAATCCATGGCTTCGGCCTCTAATTTAGCGGCTTTTGGGTCTTTGTAGTCGAGTTCAACGGTGGCGTTGCGCTTTTCTACAGCCAGATTGTAAAGATGCGCGCCAAGCTGATACAAAGCCTCGTTGTAAGCGGGATCAATTTCTAATGCTTTTTTCAGGGCTTCGGTTGCTTTGTCGTTTTCTTTTTTGTCCATGTAGCTCGTCCCTAAGACATAGTAGAGTTGTTTGTTTTTGGGGTCGAGTGCAAGGGCTTTGTTGATGTACTTTTCAGTGGCAGCTACATCACCTTTTTGCAAGTTGATGTTCACAATACTGATCAGGATGTCGATGTTTTGTGGCATCGCATCTGAAATTTTGGTGGCGAAAGCCAATGCTTCATCGTATTTCTTAGCAGCGAGGTAGTCTTCTACGGCATAGTTGGCTGCCAATGATGTATTGACCTCTGCATCTTTGAAGTCCTCACCGATATAGGTTTTGATTTCGTGCGCTGCGATGAACGCCTGAGCTGCCGCTTCGTATTTTTTGGCGTTGTAGGCTGCAATACCTTGGTCGAACATGAAGTTTGTGCGAGAATTGATGAAATTTTGCGCATCCGAGGTAAAGGTCTTTTTAGGATCTTCTATCACTTTCTTAAAGGAGGCTACAGCTACCGCTTTATTGGCGTCTGTGGCTGCTTGGTCAGGTGCAGCGCCGGTGCTTGCGGACTCTAGCATAGCTGTTTCATTTAGGCAGTAATAGATCTGTGCGCGGTAAAGGTGCATTTTGAAATCTTCGGCAGTTTCGGCATTGGCAGCTGCTAAATCAATGAAGTTTTTGGCTTCGGCCACTGTTTTCTTGTTAGCTGCGATTTCACCCATTGGGTTGTATTTGCGCATCAAGAGGATGGCGTCAGTGACGTTCTTTTTTTGACCGAAGGCAGCTGTGCTTAATACGAGACTCAGACCAGCTAAGAGGAGTTGTTTTTTCATGGTTTATTTATTATTCGCTTTGGGCTTCGTTGTTTTCAATTTCCGTGCCATTTTCGCCGCCTTCTTCAGTGACATCGATTTGATTTTCGTCTTCGTCTTCGTCATCGGCGCGCGGTACGCGGGCAATTGCAGCGATTTCGGCATTGGCTTTTAAGTTAATGAGCTTGACGCCTTGGGCTGCACGTCCCATGGTGCGGATGGTGTCGATATGCATACGGATGGTGACGCCCGATTTGGTGATGATCATGAGGTCATCTTCGTCAAAAACATTCTGAATGGAAAGGAGTTTGCCGGTTTTCTCGGTGATGTTGAGTGTCTTGACGCCCTTTCCACCGCGGTTGGTGATGCGGTAAACAGGTTCTTTGTCTTCTGGATCGTTGAGGAAGGTGCGTTTGCCGTATCCTTTCTCTGAGACCACGAGAATGGTAGAGAAGATGTCTTCAACGCAGATCATGCCAATGACACACTCTGCATCGGAGCTGAGGCTTACGCCGCGCACACCAGAGGCGTTGCGTCCCATTGGGCGCACGGTAGATTCGTTGAAACGAATGGCGCGGCCATCGCTGGTAGCCAAAACGATTTCGTTGCTGCCGTTTGTCAGTTTAG
>Ga0063231_10000576_pt1 | contig 10479 bp, 10 predicted proteins | sample LauGreSu1BDMLBSD_2_FD_56231 | JGI IMG/M metagenome (GOLD analysis project Ga0063231, IMG submission 56231) | Freshwater lake microbial communities from Lake Michigan, USA - Su13.BD.MLB.SD v2 (version 2) | ecosystem: Environmental > Aquatic > Freshwater > Lake | place: Lake Michigan, USA...
TGCTCTGCCCCAATTTGATTATTGATTGCAAGATAGTTGTTTAGATTAACTCTAATACTAATAATGATTAGCTGATTTTGATTTCGGTGTGAAAGTTGCAGATCTCGCTTAACAATCTGATCAAACCTACTTTGTGATATCGCACCGGTTAATAGGTCAATTGCACCGTTATTAGCAAAATATATTTGCTCTGCCATCTCAGCGTGTTCATTCATTATGGGGCTAGAGGGTAGTATTTAAAGGTGAATCTGAAAAGTGTTTTTGCCACTGAGATCTGCCGAAGGCGTGCAATTTTTCTACTTAGGGCAGAGAGTGGGTTACTTCTTGCCATCGTTATTTATTTGATCCTAGCTCCACTAATCTCAGAAGTCTCAGTTCCATCAGCATTATCTGCAGAGATAGTTTTTGGATTACTTGGTGCGACTGGGCTGTGGTTTTGTGCAAAGGGATTTAAGGATAAAAAGTCTTACGGCCGTGCACCTGCAGTACTTGCTAATCTGATTGCACTTGGAGTTTCTTATTACATGATCTCAGGTAGTTTGTTAATAGTTGGTATTCCATTATTAATACTGGCAACAATTACTTTAGTTTCATCTGCCTTAGGTTATTCAGAGTAACTACCAATCAACTACTGTTCGATCCTCCCAAAGTAATCCGGTTTTATCTTTTGTAGCATCGAAATCTCTAGTGGCCAACCAGATTGCCGTTTCAGCACCTTCTTGCGCACTTCGTGGTGCATCCTCACCACCCATATCTGTTCGGCAATGCCCCGGACAAATAGCATCAACTAGGAAACCGCGTGCACCGAGTCCAGTTTCGTAAGAAAGATTCTTAACAAATGCGTTAACTCCCGCTTTACTTATTCGATATGGCGCAAGTCCACCATGTGTTCCTGGTCCACTCATTCTGCCAAGACAAGCGGAGTAAACAACAACTCTGCCTTTTCTAGCTTCTGCCATTGCTGGAGCTAATTGATTAACTGCTGTAAACACCGCATCTAAATTGATTGATAATGTCCGGCGCCACTCTTCATCATTTGTTCTAAGAGTTTTAGACATTTTGTCACTCATNACTCCATGGGCTAAAACNAATACATCTAAAACTTCAAAACCTTTATTGGTTGCATCCTGAGTTATCTCAATTAATACTTCGCGAAACTTTTTGCTATCTGCGACATCTACTGCCCGATAACTACAGCCAAGGGTTTTCGCACTGTCTTTAGCTCGCTCCTCATCCTTACCAATTATGTAAACTGCTATGCCGGCGGCAATTAAGCCTTTGGCAGTTTCATAGCCAAGGCCTCTAGATCCCCCGGTAACAATCGCCCATTTTTTCGAATCACTCATAGGAGCAACCATGCCGTTAATTTAGGGTTCTTACCAGCCTAAAATATGTGCTGGTGGCCACTTTCACTTGGTTACAACACCTGTAAGGTTAAGNAAGGTTGGCGTGAGAGTTAAGATTAACCAGTTGAACGAACTCTATTTGGGCAAAATAAGGAGCGATAAGTGAGCGAAGCAGGAGCGAATACGCCCGCTAATCACTTTGGTGGTTCCTTTGGTCCTAATGAGTGGCTAGTTCAAGAGATGTATGAAAGATACCAAGTAGACCCGGCATCAGTAGATAAAGCTTGGTGGGACTTCTTCGCAGATTTTAAGGGCACACCGTCGTTAAGTACTTCTACAAACTCTGGCTCATCAAAACCTGGAGTTCCACCTATTCCAAAATCGCAATTAACTAAACCGATTGAACCAGCTCCAGTTGTAACACCACAACCTAAGGCAGTTATTTCTCAACCAATTATTGAAAAGATTTCAGAGCAAATTACTAATTCAGTAACAACATTGAAGCCAGCAGACCCAATTGTGAAGCCGATTCCAACATTAGTTACTCCAAATGCTTCAACCGTTGAACCACTTCGCGGTGTCGCTGCCCGTGTTGTGCAATCCATGGAAGGCTCACTTTCTGTTCCGACGGCGACAAGTGTTCGAGTCGTCCCTGCGAAGTTAATGATTGATAATCGAACCGTNATTAATAATCACTTAAAGCGTGGTCGTGGTGGAAAAGTTTCATTTACCCATTTAATCGGTTACGCGATGATTAAAGCAGCAAGGGCAATGCCAGAGATGAATGCCTTCTTTACTGAGTTAGAAGGAAAGCCGGCAGTTGGGCATCCAGAACATATTAATTTAGGTATCGCAATTGATTTGCCTAAGGCAGATGGTTCTAGACAATTATTGGTTCCATCAATCAAAGGTTGTGAAGATTTAGATTTTGCACAGTTTTGGTCAGCATATGAAGATGTGGTTCGAAAAGCTAGAAGCGGTGCGTTAACGGTTGAAGATTTTGCCGGTACCACACTCTCGCTTACAAACCCTGGCACGATTGGAACAGTTCACTCAGTCCCAAGATTGGTGCAGGGACAAGGATTAATTCTTGGTGTTGGCGCGCTTGATTATCCAGCTGAGTTTCATGGAGCTAACGAACAAACACTTGCTGATCTAGCAATAAGCAAGGTGGTAACAATAACTAGTACTTATGATCACCGAATTATCCAAGGTGCCCAATCTGGTGATTTCCTTCGCCGAATCCATGAAATATTACTTGGAGAAGAAAACTTCTACGATGAAATATTTGAAGCCCTTCGGATTCCATATGTGCCAATCCGCTGGGTTGTCGATATGCAATTTGGAAAAGATGATGATGTTAGTAAGACAGCTCGAGTACAAAAATTAATTGATGCGTATCGCACTACTGGCCATTTAATGGCTGACATTGAGCCATTGGCTTATGTTCAAAGATCCCATCCAGATTTAGATGTTGTGACTCATGGTTTATCTCTTTGGGATCTAGATCGAGAGTTTGCAACCGGCGGCTTTGGTGGCAAGTCATTTATGAAATTACGCAGAATTTTAGGAGTGCTCCGCGACTCATACTGCCGCACTATTGGTGTTGAATATATGTATATTGCTAATCCAGATGAACGTAAATGGATTCAGGAGCGTATTGAAGTAGGTGCTCCAAGAACAGCCCGCCAAGAACAACTTAGAATATTACGCAAATTAAATAGCGCCGAGGCATTTGAATCATTCTTACAAACTAAATATGTTGGACAAAAACGATTTTCATTAGAAGGTGGTGAATCGGTAATTCCACTGCTTGATGCGATGATCTCATCAGCAGCTGATTCTGGTTTAGATGAAGTGTGTATTGGAATGCCACACCGTGGCAGACTTAATGTCTTAGCAAATATTGCTGGTAAATCTTATGGACAAATATTCCAAGAGTTTGAAGGAAATTATCACGACAATGAAGTGCATGGATCTGGTGATGTTAAGTACCACTTAGGAACTAAAGGAACATTTACTGCTGAATCAGGAGCGACTACCAAAATTTATTTAGCGGCAAACCCATCCCACTTAGAGGCAGTAAATCCAGTGCTTGAGGGAATTGTTCGCGCTAAACAAGATAAATTGAGAGCTAAAGCTGGTGATACAACTATTGATGAACAATCTTCCTATCCAGTTTTGCCAGTTCTTTTACATGGTGATGCTGCATTTGCTGGGCAAGGAGTTGTCTCTGAAACACTTTCACTTTCACTTCTTAAGGGATATCGAACAGGTGGAACTATTCACATTGTTGTGAATAACCAAGTTGGATTCACTACCTCACCGCATGCGGCTCGTTCATCAACTTATTCAACTGACATTGCAAAAATGATTCAGGCCCCGGTCTTCCACGTTAATGGTGATGATCCAGAGGCATGTGTTCGTGTAGCACGCCTTGCATTTGAATATCGACAGGCATTTAACAAAGATGTTGTGATTGACATGGTTTGTTACCGCCGCCGAGGACACAATGAAGGTGATGAGCCAAGCTTTACTCAACCACTTATGTATAAATTAATTGATGCAAAGCGATCAACTAGAAAGCTTTACACCGAAGCGTTAATTGGTCGTGGAGATATCACAGTAGAAGAGGCAGAAGAAGTTCTACGTGATTATCAGCAACAGTTAGAGGGTGTATTTACTTCAGTTCACAACACTGAGCCAGAAAGTGACCCAAACTGGAAAGCGCCGATAGTTCCTGCCCCGCACACCGTGAATACTGCAGTAGCTGAAGCTGATTTAAGAAAAATTGCATCAACTCAATCTGCATTCCCATCTGACTTCACAGTTCATCCAAAATTACTACCACAATTGTTAAAGCGAACTGAAATGTTAGATGAAGCAACAGTTGACTGGGCAACGGGTGAAATGTTTGCATTCGGTTCACTTTTACAAGAGGGCTATCCAATCCGTATGAGTGGACAAGATGTTAGACGCGGAACCTTTAGTAATCGCCATGCAGTAGTTGTTGATAAAGAAACCGGAAAAGACCTATTCCCACTTAGATCTTTAGTTAAAGATCCTAATCAATTCCACATATATGACTCACTCCTTTCTGAGTACGCAGTAATGGGATTTGAATATGGATACTCTGTTGAGCGTGACAATGCCTTAGTTATTTGGGAAGCTCAATTTGGCGATTTTGCTAATGGTGCTCAAACAGTTGTTGATGAATTTATCTCATCCGCACTGCAAAAATGGGGCGAGCGTTCTTCTCTTGTTTTGTTACTACCTCATGGTTATGAAGGACAAGGACCGGATCACTCCTCTGGCCGAATTGAAAGATTCTTAACATTATGTGCTGAACAAAATATGACAGTGGCTCAGCCATCAACTCCAGCTTCTTATTTCCACTTGTTGCGCTGGCACATGAAGAATCCAGCACGCAGACCATTAATTGTTTTTGAACCAAAATCTATGTTGCGCTTAAAGGCTGCAGCAAGTGGCTTAAAGGATTTTACCTCTGGAACATTTAAGCCATTTATTGCAGATGACAAGGTTGGCAACGCAACTCGATTAATTTTTGCCTCAGGCAAGGTTTACTATGACTTAATTGCTGAACGTGAAAAATTAAATGAGCACTCAACAGCAATCGCAAGGGTAGAACAGCTATACCCATTACCGATTGAAGAAATGATTGCTGAAGCGAAAAAACATTCGAAGGCAACCTTGCTATGGGTACAAGATGAACCAGCAAACCAAGGACCTTGGCCATTTGTAGCCCTCGCTGCATCTGAAGCATTTGTAGCTCATGAAGAGTTATCTGGTCGCACATTAAGAAGAGTTTCGCGACGAGCGACCGCAAGTCCTGCAACTGGAAATCATCATTTGCATGAAGAGGAAGAAAAAGCTTTGATGACTGAAGCTTTTACTCGCTAACTTCCTTTTCGATATTTAAGTACAACTCTCGCTATAAATTGTTCAGTTTCTAACCAACCCCAACTTCTAGAATCTTCACTCAATGGGTTATCGCCTTCAACCCAGTACCGAATAACACCGTGCTCTATCCGGCTCTCTTTTAATCGTTTCAGTAATTTAACCCCTGGTCGGTTTGGATCTTGAATTAAGTAGACTGCCCCAATTTTGAGTGTGTGCTTTTTACCACTTAAATTTCGGATAATCAGCCAATCTCCTTCTTGATAAGCAGGTGACATGGAGTTTCCAGAAACGACTACCGTGCTAAAAGCGAACATGGGGAGTATTCTCCCACTATTAATAACTTTTAAAACTACTAGGGAGAGCAATGATAAATACATTACTATCAAGAATTACACCTAAGGAAACTGTTTTTGCGCACTGCGATCTACCGTGTGGAGTTTACGATCCAGCACAAGCAAAAATTGAGGCACAATCTGTCAAGGCTTGCATGGAAAAGTATGCAGCCAGCAGCGATGTAGATTTTAAATCTCGCGCAGTTGCAATTAAGGAAGAGAGATCTGAGTTGGTAAAGCACCATCTTTGGGTTTTATGGACTGATTATTTCAAGCCAAATCATTTTGAAGCCTACCCACAACTTCATTCACTATTTAATGAAGCAACCAAGCTAGCAGGTGCAGGTGGCAGTAAAGGAACAAATGATGTTGCTGTTGCTGAAAAGCTAATTGGCAAGATTGACGAAATCGCAGAAATTTTCTGGGCTACAAAAAAGTAATTTAATAACTTCGCTAGTGGCTTAGAAGTTTAAGCTGCTAGCGATTTTGTTTTCTTTAAGTGGAATTCCTTTTTCAGCAACCATAGTTTCTGCAGCCACTCTAGCCATGAAAGAAACTCGTTCAACAAATTTTCTAGTAATTAAACCAGAGGCAATTAATCTAGAAGATTGATGAACTTCGATCTCAAATTTTAGAATTCCTTCTGCTAACCCAAGACATCTTGCGGTTGCATGAATTTCAGTTCCAACTCCAGCTGCACTAAATACCTCAACTTGAGTTTGGGTTGTAACAGTTGTTTCACCGAAATCTAAGAATTCAATAATTGCTGTACTGCTGGCGCTCTCCATTAGGGATAACAGCTGATTAGACCCAACTACAGGCAAATCGTTTACGCCTTGTGCAACCGAGGTATCGCCAGGGCGAATTGTCATCGTTGCCATACCAATGGCACCCATTACTTGCTCAGGTTTCATAATCACAAGATTAGTGATTAATTAATTACTCTTGCGGGAATTGCCTGCGAATTTCGCTAGTAATTTCAATTTGTGTTGCACCCTCAGAGGTAATCTCCGTATAAGTGGTCTGAGTGTAGGTAATCTCAGTAATACCTTGCACCTCACTTGCTTGCATCATTTGATTGTAAAGTTCTTGGGTTTGCTGATTTATCCGATGATTTAACTCCTCTGGTGCTGCTTCGTTTAATGCAGTACAAAGAAGGTTTTTCATAAACATAATTGCGCTATTTTCTTGCTCTAATTGTGTTCGGCACGGTGGACATTCTCCAAAATGAATCTCGACTGCACTTAATTGTTCGGTGTCAAAAATTTCATGATCAATATATAGAACTATATTTGGAAGCACCTGTTCACATGGAATCAAATTACTCTCATTACTACTCACTTTTCATCACCTGCTTTATCTTTTCCATACCACGATCTTTTGCGTATGCAGAAAGGGATGCTCGTAGTAACTTTCGGCCCCGGTGCAATCTAGACATTACTGTTCCAGTTGGTACTCCCATGATTTCAGCTATTTCTTTATATGCAAAGCCTTCTACATCAGATAAATAAACTGCCATCCGAAATTCTTCAGGCATTGCAGCTAATGCGTCTTTAATATCTTTATCTGCGATATTTTCTAAAACCTCATCTTCGGCAGATTTACCTTGATCACTTGTATGTGATGATGCATCAGCGATCTGCCAATCTTCAATTTCACCTGCAGATATCTGTGGCCGACGTTGATCTTTTCGATAATTATTTATGAATGTTGTGGTGAGAATTCTATATAACCATGCTTTTAAATTTGTACCTGGTTCAAACTGATGAAAACTTGTAAATGCTTTTGCATATGTATCTTGAACTAAATCTTGGGCATCATGTGAATTTTTTGTATACCGTAGCGCAGCACCATAAAGTTGAGATGTAAAAACAAGTGCATCTTTTTCAAACCTAGCTTTTCGTTGCGCTAAGGTTTCTTTTTCACGGTCAATAACTGCCGGTAACAAATTCTCTGTACTCATCTGTGCTAAGGCTACCTCGAATGGAGTTTTAGGAATCTGAGTATATTTTTTGTTGAGGCCAATACTCTGGCGCGTAGCATTCATACCTAAAGAACCTAGTTTTCTGCCATCTTATTCCCGCAATCAACCGCCATATCCCCGTTTAAATGCCCAATCTGCCTTAGTTGATGGAAGGTAGACTGGCGCATATGACAAATTGGAGCGCACCGTTTCGGGGTGGATTGACCTCTGTTGGTGAGCCAGTAAATGCAAAAATAACCATTCCTGGGTCAAAATCTGCAACTAATCGAGCTTTGATATTAGCTGCGATTGCTAAAACTCCATCTAGATTGCGCAAACCTTTATCTTCTCGCGATGCTGATTTAATGGTTAAGGGATTGCAAAGTTTAGGTTGCAAAATTGATGAAATTAAAACGGAACAGGGTTTTGACTATCAAATAACACCACATAAATTATCTGGACCAACCCAAATAGATGTTGGTAACGCTGGAACCGTGATGCGCTTCTTGCCTCCAATTGCATCTCTTGCAACTGGATTAGTTCACTTTGATGGTGACGCTAGATCGCATGAACGACCACTTGAACCGGTTATCAAAGCTTTAGAGCAACTTGGGGCTTCCATTGAACATNGGAATAAGTACCGNTTACCTTTAACGATTAATGGTTCAGGTGAAATTAAAGGTGGAGAGGTNGAGGTAGATGCAAGTGCTTCAAGTCAGTTTATATCTGCCCTGATGTTATTAGGTCCTGCTACAAAAAATGGGTTAACAATTAAAAATATTGGTAAAACACTCCCCTCTATGCCTCATATTGAAATGACAATTCAAATGCTTCGTCAATTTGGTGCAACTGTTGAGGTAAATGAAAATTCCTGGAAAGTTATTTCTGGTGATTTATTGGGTCAAGACTTAACTATCGAGCCAGATCTATCAAATGCGGCGCCATTTATGGCCGCTGCAATGATTTGTGGCGGTAGCGTTGAAATTCTAGATTGGCCAAAATCAACTTCACAACCTGGAGATCAATTGCGAGATATCTATGCAAAAATGGGAGCAAAGATCGAACGAAGTNATGAAGGTTTAAAAATATCTGGAAGTGGCACGATCAGTGGNATCGATATTGACCTACACGATGTGGGTGAATTAACTCCATCAATTGCAGCTGTAGCCGCCCTTGCATCATCACCATCAACACTGCGAGGCATCGCACATTTACGATTACATGAAACAGATCGACTTGCAGCACTAGCTAGTGAGATCAATAACCTAGGTGGTGACGTAACTGAAGGACCAGGTGAACTGTTAATTAAGCCATCAAAGTTAGTAGCATCGCAGATATTTAAGAGTTATGAAGACCATAGAATGGCAACGGCCGGGGCAATTATGGGCCTCGCAGTGAAGGATTTAATCGTTGAAAACATAGAAACAACTAAGAAAACATTGCCTGATTTTCCAGGTATGTGGCAGGAAATGCTTAATGGCAAGTAAAAAAGGCAATTGGGATGAGGATGATGTTCGCGTAAATAAATCTCGCCAATTTGGGTCCAGTAATAAAGCACGACCACGAACTAAAGACAGGCCAGATTATTCAAAGGCGCAAGTTGCAACAATTACTGAGGTTGACCGAGGTCGAGTTAAATGCTTAATTGAAACTGATAATGGCAAATTAATTGTCACTGCAATGAAAGCACGGGAGCTCGGTAAAAAATCAGTTGTGGTCGGAGATTTAGTTTCTATCGTTGGNGATATATCCGGCACAGATGGNTCACTTGCTCGAGTAGTNGCTGTNCTACCTCGAAGAAATTCTCTAACTAGAACCATTGACGATCATGAAAATGATGAGCGGGTTATCGTGGCGAATGTTGATCAGATTGCAATTGTTATCTCAACTACAAACCCAGAACCAAGAGAAGGTTTTGTAGACAGAGCTTTAGTTGTTGCTTTTGATCAAGGAATTACTCCAATTATTATTATGACAAAGCAGGATTTAGCAAGTGGTGATGAGTTTCTAAAAACATATNCGGATTTAGATATNATNATTCACAAGATTGACCGTAAATCTGATCTAACAACTCTTAAAAAGGTGTTAAGTAAAAAGATAACTGTTCTACTTGGTCACTCTGGAGTTGGTAAATCTACATTGGTAAATAACCTTTTAGGTAGTACTGAAAACTCTGAATCAACTTCTGATATTCGCAACGCATACCGTGCTACCGGTGATGTCAATGAAGTAACTGGTAGAGGTCGTCACACATCATCAAGCGCAATCGCATTACCTCTAACACCAACTTTTAGTGGTGAGGAGTTTGGTTGGATCATTGATACGCCAGGAGTTAGGTCATTCGGCATTGCTCATGTCCAGCCCTCTCGAGTTATCTCAGCCTTTGCTGAATTACTGAGGCAATCGCACACTGCCCTAAGAATTGCTCACATAATGAAACAGAGTGCGCGTTAAATAATTGGCCAGGCTTTACAAACCAAAACCTTGCAAGACTGGCAAGTCTTCGCAGAGTCCTATCAACTCAATAAAAAGTAAGAGTAATCTGCCTATATGGGTACCAACATTGAATCTGGCAAAATAAAAACAAGGCAGGTTAATTTAAGTATTACCGGCATGACCTGTTCCTCATGTGTTGGCACAATCGAACGCTCATTAAATAAAATTCCAGGAGTAAGAGCTGCAGTAAATCTTGCAATGGAGTCTGCGCATGTAATTGCTCCCCTAAACATCTCTGAAAAAGAATTAATCTCAGTAGTAAGTTCGGCCGGATATCAAGCAACTGCTTTCACTGGTGAGCGGGAATCATTTGAAAGATCAAATCGATTAGGAATTAGGCTTTTGATCACATTCCTGTTAACCGCACCAGTAATTTTAATATCAATGTTTCACAGTTGGCAGATGAAGATTGATACCTGGC
>Ga0063231_10000584_pt1 | contig 10429 bp, 8 predicted proteins | sample LauGreSu1BDMLBSD_2_FD_56231 | JGI IMG/M metagenome (GOLD analysis project Ga0063231, IMG submission 56231) | Freshwater lake microbial communities from Lake Michigan, USA - Su13.BD.MLB.SD v2 (version 2) | ecosystem: Environmental > Aquatic > Freshwater > Lake | place: Lake Michigan, USA...
GCACTTTTTGGTGAACCCAACATTCCAAGCAACACAATATGGCAACACAATACAGTTGAATCTCTTTTTAATGCCGATGTATCTGTCGACACTATCATCAATGAACTGAAAACTATTACCGGTTTATCTAATATTGATTTCACAGTTGAATCTGTCGAAGAACAAAATTGGGTTGCTTTGACTCAATCACAATTTGAACCCATCAGTGTTTTTGATAAGCTTTGGATCGTACCAAGTTGGCATACTTCACCCAATCCTGATGCCATCAATATTATCTTAGATCCTGGGTTAGCATTTGGTACAGGAAGTCACCCTACAACACACTTATGCTTAGAGTGGCTTATTAAAGAAGTGAATATTAATGATCGTGTTTTAGATTACGGATGTGGTTCAGGTATTTTGTCTATTGCAGCAAAAAAATGTGGTGCAAAAGAAGTAATAGGTGTTGATATTGATCCTCAAGCCATTATTGCAAGCAAACATAATGCACAAGAAAATCATGTCGATATTCAATTTTACAATTCAGAGTCGTCACTAACTTTTGAAGCTGATATAGTGGTTGCAAATATTTTATCAAGCGCGCTATCCGTCCTGGCACCCATCATAGCAAAGGCTTGCAGGCCAGAAGGAAAAATTGCGTTATCTGGTATATTGAAAGAACAAGTCGAGATGCTGACTCAAATATATAGCGCATGGTTTAATTTAAACAAACCTATTGAGCGCGAAGGCTGGATTTTGCTGTCAGGCACTAAAAAAAGTATTTCCTAAATTTTTTAATTCGTTTATGATGCAAACTCCTCTTAATAAAAAGGATAGTAAATGAAGACGAATGTTAAAGGTTTAGAAAGAGTAGTTCGTATTGCTGTTGGCGCTGCTGTATTAGGTCAAGCAATTGGTGGTTACTCTGTTTTTGAATATGGTATTGTTGATGAAGTCGTTGGTGTTTTCNTATTAGGCACTGGTGTTTTAGCTTCATGNCCACTCAAATCTGTTTTAGGTCTTGGTTCTAAGAAAGCTCCTGCAAGATCACCTGCTGCAAAAAAACCAGCTGCTAGACGTAAACCAGCTCGTAAAGTTGCTGCAAAAAAACCAGCTAAACGTAAAGCGGCTCCAAAAAGAAGACGCGCGGCTCGTTAATCGCTTATCCATATTAAGAAGCGTTACCTATAAATAACGCTTCTTATATCATTTCAATCGTATCTGTTTTAATCAATCGTATTGCTTCTGAGATTTTTTCTACAGCGTTCATTCGCACAAANCTTTTTCGATAGGCAATGGCAATTGTTCGTGAAGGAACAGGCTTAATAAAAGGAATGACTTTTATTAAATGATTTTGGTAGCGATCTGATGTTGCACTTTTCGGCAACACTGTAATCCCCAAATTCGATGCCACCATATTACGAATTGTTTCAAGTGAATTACCTTGTAGCACCTCTCCTTTTTTCGATAAATCTGGGCATGACTCAACCACTTGTAAACTAAAGCAATGCCCACTATTTAAAAGCAATACTTTTTCGTCGCTTAANTCTTTTGGGTGAATATTTTTACGTGATGCCCAAGGATGATTGTTCGGAACAGCGACGACAAACTCTTCTTTATAAAGCGGCAAAACATGTATACCTGGAATGTTAAACGGCAACGCNACAATCGCTGCGTCAATTTGTCCATTTTTTAATTGTAGCTCCAGACTCGCGGTAATATTTTCTTCNACCTCAAGGGGCATTTTTGGCGCGATTTTTCTTAAGATAGGAATAATTTGCGGCAACAAGTAAGGGCCGACCGAATGAATCATTCCAACTTTAATTAATCCATCTAGAGGGTCNCCGCCAGATTTGGCGAANGATTTTATCTTTTCAACTTGCTCTAAAATAATATTGGCTTGCTCAACAATCTTTTCGCCAATTTCAGTGATAGTAACTTCGGTGCGACTTCTCTCAAACAAGGAAACATTAAGCTCTTCTTCTAATTTTTTAATTGCTAAGCTTAATGCTGGCTGACTCACAAAACATTTGTTTGCGGCACGTCTAAAATTTTTCTCTTTAGCCAAAGCCACCACAAATCTTAATTCACTTAGCGTCATAAATTAACCAAAACTAAATATCGAGGTTACTTGCTCCTAATGCATTATTTTCAATAAATGCACGTCTCGGCTCAACCTGGTCTCCCATGAGCGTTGAAAATATTTCATCTGCTGAAATAGCATCATCAATTTGTACTTTAAGTAAGCGACGCACATTAGGATCCATCGTTGTTTCCCAAAGTTGTTCTGGATTCATTTCTCCCAGACCTTTATAGCGCTGAATATTTAAATTATGTTTTGCTTCGCCTAACAACCAATCAAGCGCTTCTTTAAAATTAGAAATTGATTCTGATTTTTCTCCGCGTTGAATTACAGCGCCCGCACCCACAAGACCATCTAACATTTGTGATGTTTTTAATAGTTGCTGGTAATCACCACTCGACAAGAATAATGCATCAATCACACAGCTCTCTAAATTGCCATGAACAAATTTATGAACAGCTAGCTTATAAGTTTTAGTTTCTTCATCGAGCGATACAATCACTTCTGATTTTTCTGTACTCTTATTGATGAGGCGCTCTCTTATTGCTTGCGCGACTTTTTCAACCTTAGGCTCGCTTGTTAAATCTATAGCGCCTACATGAAGAATTGCGCGTAACACCGCTTCATCATAATGCGGCGCAATGCGACGAATGACCGCTTCAGTTAACACCATTTGTCTTGCAATTTCCCCTAATGCATCGCCTGTTAAATTGCTGCCGCCTTTTTTAGTAAGCAAGGTTGCATCTTTAATGGCAGATTCAAGTAAGTATTGGTCAAGCTCTTGTTCGTCTTTGAGATATTGCTCATGCTTACCTTGTTTCACTTTAAAAAGAGGCGGCTGTGCAATATAAATATGTCCTCGCTCTACAAGCTCTGGCATTTGGCGATAGAAGAATGTTAATAGCAGGGTACGAATATGAGCGCCATCAACGTCAGCGTCGGTCATAATAATAATGCGATGATAGCGAAGTTTCTCCACATTAAAATCGTCCTTACCAATTCCAGTACCTAGCGCAGTAATTAAGGTTGCAATTTCTTGTGAAGATAATAATTTATCAAAACGCGCTTTCTCCACATTTAGAATTTTTCCCTTTAACGGCAAGATCGCTTGATTTTTTCGATCACGGCCTTGCTTTGCTGAGCCTCCTGCAGAGTCACCCTCGACTAAGTAAATTTCGCACAATGACGGGTCTTTTTCTTGGCAGTCTGCCAATTTGCCCGGAAGGCCCATCGAATCCATAACGCCTTTACGTCTTGTCATATCACGTGCTTTACGTGCAGCCTCTCTAGCGCGAGCTGCATCAATAATTTTATTACAAATAATTTTTGCATCTGCTGGGCTTTCGGCTAAGAAATCAGCGAGCTTTGAAGCAACTACGTCAGATACTACAGGTTGGACTTCACTTGAAACCAATTTATCTTTTGTTTGTGAAGAAAATTTTGGTTCTGGCACTTTTACCGAAAGAATACATGTAAGGCCTTCTCGCATATCATCGCCTGTTGTTTCTACTTTTGCTTTTTTAGCGAGTTCATTTTGCTCAATAAAATTATTGAGCGTTCTTGTCATGGCTGTGCGCAGGCCTGTTAAGTGTGTGCCCCCGTCTCTTTGAGGAATATTATTTGTAAAACACTGGACATTTTCTCCATAGGAATCATTCCATTGCATCGACACTTCAACGCTAATGCCTTCTTTTTCGCCAATCGCGTGAAATGGTTTTTTATGTAGCACAGATTTAGATCGATTCATGTATTCCACAAACCCTTTTACCCCACCTGAGTATGCAAAGTTTTCTGACTTGTTATTTCTTTGGTCTATCAATTCCATTTTGACGCCATTATTAAGAAATGATAATTCGCGTATACGTTTAGCTAGAATTTCATAATGGAAATCTATATTGGTAAATGTTTCAGCTGACGGGAAGAAATGAACTTCTGTTCCGCGACGATCTGTGGTGCCCATTTCAACCAAAGGAGCTACACGTTCGCCACGTTTAAATTCCATTTGATACACCTTGCCATTACGGCAAACTTTTAAGCGTAACCATTCTGATAGCGCGTTCACTACAGATACACCTACACCATGTAAGCCACCAGATACTTTATAAGAGTTTTGATCAAACTTTCCACCTGCGTGTAATTCTGTCATTACAATTTCAGCAGCAGATCGTTTAAATTCGTCGTCTTCTTTAATGTCTGTTGGGATACCGCGACCGTTATCTGAAACGCTCACAGAATTATCTGGATGTATAATAATTTTAATATCGTCGCAATGACCCGCTAAAGACTCATCAATCGCATTATCAAGCACCTCGAAGACCATATGATGAAGACCGCTGCCATCGGAAGTGTCGCCGATATACATACCCGGTCTTTTTCTTACCGCATCCAATCCCTTTAAGATTTTAATGCTGTCTGAGTTGTATTCTTGATTGTCTATCTTTTGAGCCATGAGTTTCTCTTTATTTTAAATTGAATTAAATGCGCATTGGCATGACTACATATTTATAGTCATTATTGTTCGGTATTGTAAATAAGCAACTACTATTCGTATCCAAGAATGCTAGAGTTACTTTGTCTTCTTGAATGTTTGTGAGCACATCAATTAAGTATGTCACATTAAAACCAATATCAATAGGATCTTGTTGGTATTGGATTTCTAATTCCTCTTCAGCTTCTTCTTGTTCTGTATTTGTGCTAATTAACTTCAAATTATTATCTGCAATCATCATGCGAATACCGCGATATTTTTCGTTTGATAAAATTGATGCGCGCTGTAATGAAGTTAAAAACTGTGATCGATCAATTGTGAATTGGTTGTTGTGCCCCTCAGGAATAACACGAGTGTAATCTGGGAATTTACCATCAATAACTTTTGAAATAAGCTGTATGTCATTAAAATTAAAACTAACTTGACCCTTGTAAAGCTCGACTGACACCAACTCTTCTGTTTCGTTAAGAAGTTTAATTAATTCAATCACTGTTTTTCTAGGAAGAATCACTTCTGTTTTATTGTAGTTTTGATCTAAATGAATTGATGTAAAACTTAAACGATGGCCATCAGTGCCTACAATATTAAGTTGATTGCCGTTCACTTCAAATAACAAACCATTTAAATAATATCGAATATCTTGTTGTGCCATTGCAAACTCAACTTGCTTTAATAAACGTTTGAGTTGAATTTGAGAAATTGTAATTACCACAGCTTCACTTGAGGCTTTTGTCATTACTGGATAATCTTTTGCGGGTAATGTTTGAATAGCAAAACGACTCTTATTAGCCTTAACTGCAACACGGCTATCTTTAATTGCAATATCAATTACACAGTCATCAGGTAATGATCTTGTGATGTCAAAAAATTTTCTTGCAGATATGGTAGTAGCAATCTCTTCTTTTAAGTCCGCTTTAAAACTTAAAGATACTTGCATCTCCAAATCAGTAGCGGTGAGTTGCACCTGACCATCCTTACCTTGAATTAAAATATTCGAAAGAATTGGAAGTGCGTGTTTACGTTCCACAATACTTGCAACATTAGCGAGAGGTTTAAGTAATGCATCTCGATTAATTTTTATATTCATATCGTTCTTCTTTATTTAATGTTTTTTAATATATAAATCTAATAATAGTAATAATAGTGAGGTTTTCTATGGATAACCTTATAAACCTTAATATAAACATATGGTTATCTTGTGAATAACTATGCATTTCTATTGTAATTACCTGTGGATGAATTGTGGATAAAAAACACATATTTTTTAAAAATACGACTTACCCACAACTCGTCCACAGCCATTCCACAGGGTTTAATTAGCCCTTGAGTACTTGTTTAAGTATTCCTAAGTCTTGTGCAATCGATTGATTGCTTAAGCGTAATTGCTCAATTTCCTCACATGCATGCATAACGGTTGTGTGGTGTCGACCCCCATAAGCCTCACCAATTTCAGGAAAGCTTAAATTAGTTAGCTCTCTTGTTAATGCCATAGCAAGCTGTCTTGGTTTTGAATAATTGCGCGAACGTTTTTTACTTAACATGTCAGATATTTTAATTTTAAAATACTCGGCCACTGTTTTTTGGATGTTCTCAACACTCACTTGACGTCCGCGTACTGCAATTAAATCTTTCAATGCATCTTTGGCTAAATGAATATCAATCGCTGACTTTGTAAAATTAGACATCGCTAATATTCTATTTAATGCGCCTTCTAATTCCCGCACGTTAGAGCGAATTTGTTTTGCAATAAAGAATGCAACCTCTTCAGAAATTTTCATTTTATTTTCTTCTGCTTTTTTTAGCAGAATGGCAACGCGCATTTCAAGTTCAGGCGGTTCAATTGCCACTGTAAGTCCCCAGCTAAATCGGGTTCTCAAGCGCTCATCGACACCTTCAATTTCTTTTGGATAGCTGTCGCATGTAATAATAATTTGTTTTTTATTTTCAATCAGTGCATTGAATGCATAAAAGAATTCTTCTTGCGTGCGATTTTTTTTCGAAAAAAACTGAATATCATCAATCAATAGCAAATCTAATGAATGATAATTTTTTTTGAAAGCATCGAAAGCTTTATTTTCATAAGCTTTAACTACATCGGATACGTAGCGCTCGGCGTGAAGATATTTAATTTTTGCGTCAGGCTGGATATGTTTTAAATGATTACCAATCGCTTGAATTAAATGCGTCTTACCTAAGCCCACGCCGCCATATATAAAAAGCGGGTTATATGCTTTGCCTGGATTTTCAGCTACTTGCATTGCTGCAGCGCANGCTAATTGATTGGCTTTNCCTGTCACAAAGCTTTCAAATGTAAATTGAGGATTCAGACCAGATGCTTTGACTTCTTTGAGCGTGCCACCCGCACTTTTTTTGGTTGTTTCATGAGGGGGTGCATCGGCTACATTGTTTTGGGGAGATATGGCTAAAGCTTTTGATAAAACTGCCTCTTTTTTAGGCAATATAGATTCTTTAATAGCGCGTATAGCGAATTCTACTTTAGTGACCTGGGGTAGCAGTTCTTTAGCTAGTAATTCAATTTTTTGTGCAAAGCGATCTTTTACCCACTGTTGCACAAACTTATTGGGGGCTAATATTTTAATTTTATCTTGGTCGTGTTCGAACCTAAGTGGCTTAATCCAGGTATTAAATTGCTGAGCGGAGAGCTCTTTTTTAAAGCGTTCGAGACAGTGAGTCCAAAAATTTTCCATTAACGGCAAAATCCAATATATATAGTATTAAAATTACAATTTCTTCTTGATTTAGCATTTTAGAGAACCGGATTGGTGTAAAAATGCTTTTTAGGAATGATTGCTTTACGGAAGTCATCTTAACTGAACCGATCAAAGTTATCCACAGGCGTTTTAAGACTTCTTAAACAAATAATCGTTGACACAGGGCGGTATGTACGGTAAATTGCGCGATCCTTATCGAATTATAGCTGGAGAAACACAATGAAACGTACCTATCAACCATCCAAAGTAAAACGTGCTCGCACGCATGGTTTTTTAGTACGCATGAAGACTCGTGCAGGACGCGCTGTAATATCAGCCCGCCGTGCTAAAGGCCGTGCTCGTATCGGTCTATAGAGACCCATCTGGCAAATTCTTCATAATTTGCAAACTAAATTAACCAAACTTACAAAAACGGATGAATTTTCATCCGTTTTTAATTTCCGTAAGCGACTTTCCTCTCAGCACCTCAGTTTTCACTATCAACCTAATGCTCTGTCTTTATTTCGTTTGGGTATGGTCGTGGGCAAAAAAACACAGAAATTAGCTGTGAAACGCAATTATATGAGACGCGTCTTGCGCGAATTAATGCGAAAAAAACAAGAACAACTCTTAAATTTTGATATAGTGATACGCATTCAAAAATCGTTTTATCGAAACGATTTTGTTGAGATTGAAACAGAAGTTGACCAGATGATTGCAAGATTAAAAAAGTGAAATCAATCGCAATTTTGTTTGTCAGATGTTATCAATTATTATTAAGCCCTTTTTTTGGTCAGCAATGTCGTTTTACACCTACATGTTCGCAATACACTATTGATGCGATAGAAAAAAAAGGTGTCATAAAAGGTATTTTTTTATCAATGAAACGAATAGGTAAATGTCATCCATGGTGCAAGGGTGGTCATGACCCTGTTATTTAATTTTGGAATTTTATAATTTATGGATACGAAGCGTTTAATACTTTTTGTTGTATTTTCTTTTTCAATTCTTTTGCTGTGGGATTCATGGCAACGCAAACATACTCCAGTCGCTGAAGTTGCAACCCAACAAGATGCGAGTGTTCCGTCATCACAAAAATTAAATTCCATTGACACTAAAACCAACGCACCCGATTCTAATTTCAAATTAGAAACAGGTTCGCGTATCAAAGTGGCTACTGATTTATACCAGATTGAAATTGATACGATCGGCGGCGATATTCGTCGTTTACTTTTAAATAATCATTTGGCTGATAATGCGCAAGATAAATTTGTGTTATTAGATGACTCACAAAAGCCATTATTTTATGTGGCACAAACAGGACTTATTGGTAATGATTTACCAACACACAAATCAATATTCACATCTGAAAAAACAAATTATGTTTTAGAAAATGGACAAAATCATTTAGATGTCAAATTGAATTTTAAGAATCAAGATGTTGAAGTTTCAAAAATTATTTCTTTTGATCGCGGTAGCTATCAAATAGCAGTGCGCTATGAAATTATGAATCATGGTAAATCAGCGATTACGCCATCAGCTTATTACCAGCTTGTGCATGATGATGGCTCTGCTCAAGAAAGTAAAATTACACCTACCTTTATTGGCGGCGCTTACTATAACGAAGCTGATAAGTTTAAAAAAATTAATTTTAAAGATATGAAAAAACATGACCTATCTTTGATTTCGCTCGATGGCTGGATTGGTGTTGTGCAACATTATTTTGCGAGCGCATGGATTTTGCCTGGCAACCAAAAGCGTGAATTTTATACAAAAGAAGTTGCGCAAAACATTTATTCATCAGGTGTGTTGACCCAGCTTCCAACTATTCAATCTGGCGAGAAAAAAGAATTTTCAACTAAACTTTATTCGGGACCGCAAATTCAAGAGGAGCTTGAAAAAGCAGCACCAGGGCTAAGTTATACAGTGGATTATGGTTGGTTAACTTTTATTGCTTCACCATTGTTTATGGTGCTTCATTGGATTCATAAATTAGTGAATAATTGGGGCGGTGCAATTATTCTTTTGACTGTCTTAATTAAGATTCTCTTTTATCCGCTCTCAGCTGCAAGTTATAAATCAATGGCTCAATTGCGTGAATTAAGTCCGCGCTTGCAAAGCATGAAAGAAAAATTTGGAGATGACAAAGCTAAATTTCAGCAAGCTATGTTAGAGCTTTATCGCACAGAAAAAATTAATCCGATGGGTGGTTGTTTACCTATTCTTATTCAGATCCCTGTTTTCATTTCCCTCTATTGGGTGTTGATGGGCGCTGTTGAATTAAGACACGCACCTTTCATGTTATGGATTACCGATCTTTCTGTAAAAGACCCTTACTATGTATTGCCTATTATTATGGGCATCAGCATGATCATTCAGACAAAACTTAATCCAGCACCTACGGATCCGATGCAAGCAAAATTGATGATGATCATGCCGGTGGTATTTAGTGTATTTTTCTTTTTCTTTCCCGCAGGCTTAGTACTCTATTGGGTGATTAATAACGTATTGTCTATTCTTCAACAATGGATGATCAATCGATCCATTCATGCAGCCGCATTAGCTAAGAAAGGCAATGCAGCTCGCAAATAATTTAGATACCATTGCCGCCATTGCAACACCTTCGGGTGCTGGCGGCATTGGGGTCGTGAGAATATCAGGCCCAAAAGCGAGCGATGTTGCGAAACATCTTTTGGGTGTTTGTCCTGAAAATCGTTTAGCGTCTTACCTATCTTTTTTAGATGTGAATGGTCAAGTGATTGATCGTGGCATCGCACTTTTTTTTAAATCCCCCCATTCATATACTGGTGAAGATATTTTAGAGCTTCAAGGCCATGGCGGTATTGCTGTGATGCAGCTTTTATTGGCGCGATGCATAGAATGTGGTGCGAGACTGGCAATGCCTGGAGAATTTACCGAGCGCGCTTATCTTAATGACAAAATTGATTTGGCTCAGGCGGAAGCTGTTGCAGATTTAATCAATGCTTCAACCTCTGAGGCTGCAAAAAGCGCTATGCTTTCCTTAAATGGTTATTTTTCGAATAAAATCAATGACTTACTTAAAGAACTCATCGATTTACGTATGTATATTGAAGCTTGTCTAGATTTTCCCGAGGAAGAAATTGATTTTATTACGACTGGCAAAGTTAAAGAAAAGCTTTTAAGTCT
>Ga0063231_10000591_pt1 | contig 10319 bp, 7 predicted proteins | sample LauGreSu1BDMLBSD_2_FD_56231 | JGI IMG/M metagenome (GOLD analysis project Ga0063231, IMG submission 56231) | Freshwater lake microbial communities from Lake Michigan, USA - Su13.BD.MLB.SD v2 (version 2) | ecosystem: Environmental > Aquatic > Freshwater > Lake | place: Lake Michigan, USA...
CTGAGCGAGCGCAACCAAGTCCCACTCCAGACCTTTGGCGGCGTGAACCGACATGATCTGGACCGTGCCCTTTTTCGCTCCAGTCTTCGGCAACTCGAAGTTTTCGCGATCGGTTGCATAGTCCAGCCAGGAAAGTAGGCCGGTGAGCGAGGGGCGGAGTGAGGATTGCTCATACTCAGCGATTCGCGCGATAAATGCTTCCAAGTTCGCGAGCGGGTTGAGCTGGGAGGAATGAGCGAACAGCTCGATGTCTAGTTCAAGCTCGCGAACCACCACCCAGGAAAACTGTGCCAATCCGATGTTCGAAGTCGACCTCATCTTGCGCAGCACCTTGGCCGCAGAGACTAATCGTGGCCCACCGATTGCCGAGAAGTTGCCGCGTTCTAGTGCGCCGGGGCGACACAATTCGTCCAGCGCCTCGACAATCGTGACCGGCATGGCCGAGGTTACCTCTGAGCGAATCCTGGACAGCCGCTTGGCCATCTCGCTGAGTTCCGCAAGGTCCTTAGGTCCAATTCTCCAGCGCGGGCCAGAGAGCAACCTCATAAGAGCTGCTCCAGATTCCGGTCGCTGAATGACCTTCAGAGCAGAGATTAGATCTAGAACTTCAGGGAGCTGAAGTAGCCCAGATAGTCCAGTAACTTCAACCGGTATCCCGCGAGCGGAGATGACCTTGGCATAAAGCGGCATGCTGGCTTTCGTTCGAAGTAGTAAGGCTGCCGACTTATCCGAGTCGAGGTGCTTTTCAAACCAATCCGCCACCGCCTCGGCCTCGGTCAGTTCGTCCTGAAAAACCTCGGCGGTAACCGAATTCACCTTGTCCACTGCACCCGGGGTTAGTTTGACCGGAGCGAGATCTGGCTGAGCGGCATTTAGGGCCAGCGTGAGTTGATTGGCTGCGTCAACCACAGCCTGACCCGAGCGCCATGATTTGGAAAGTTGATAAGTTGCCGGCGCGATTGAACCAAAATCGCGGTGATAACCCGAGAGGTTATTGCTACTGGCACCGCGCCAGCCATAGATTGCCTGGTTTGGGTCACCCACCGCCAACACCGCTTGGCCCCTAAAGAGACGAGACAGCAGTTGAGTTTGGATACTTGAGGTGTCTTGGTACTCATCCAGCAGAACAAAGCGATAGCCGTGATCAAAATTTTGCGGCAGCGCAGAGAGCGCAAGGGCTACCTGGTCGGAAAAGTCCACCAAGTTTCTTCGCTTTTTCAGCGCTAGATACTCAGCAACCAGGCTGGCAATAACGATGTTCAAATTGGCCGCATCAATCACGTCTACCGTGTACTGAAACTGCCCGGATTCACCCTTGTCGGACTTTGGCAACGAGCCAATGTGCTCGATGAATCGACCAAGCTCGCTAATCATTTGATCGCTGGTGCTTTGGTTATCCGTCACCTCGGCGGCTAGCGAGAGGATGAGGTCAATCAGGTAGTCCTTATTGCGGTCCCAGTCCTCTAGGCTCTGGTGCAAATCACCCTTGATGTGTCGCACTAGTTCGTCGGCAAGGGCTACCGAGCTTGCTTCCGTGAGCAGTGTCGCATCGGATTCATAGCCCACTGCCAGCGAGAGTTTCCTAAAGATGTCGTTACCGAACGAGTTGTAGGTTGTGATGTTTGGCGGGGTGAAATCCATGGCCAAATTGGCCGGCCACATCTCGCTTTCGCGCAGCTTGTAGAGCGCCTGATTCACCCTGGCGGATAGTTCGCTGGCGGCCTTTCGGGTAAAGGTAAGGCCGAGTATTTCCCCGGGTTGAGCCAGTGAGTTAGCAATTAGGTAAAGCACGCGAACCGTCATAAGTTCGGTTTTTCCGCTGCCAGCTCCGGCGACTACCAGGGTAGGTGAGTCAATCGAAGCGCCCTCCACAACGGCTCGTTGTTCCTCGGTCAGTGAGTATGGAGAGAGCAATTTATAAACCTGATCGGCGGAGTACTTAACCATTGGTCACCACCTTGGATATCAGCAGCTGGCAGTTGGCGTCCTCGCTGCAGTGGTCAGCGACCTCAGCGATAAAGCTGCTACCGCCGGCACCGGCTTCGACCCGCTTCAAAAGTTCCANAACCTCTTGTTCAAATTCTCCGGAAATTGCCGGTTGATCCAGCACCTTCAGTTTCTGATCGCCAACAGCGACGATTCTTCCTCCGGCCAANGGCTCGGNGTACTGAGATCNAATTGCNAACTGATAGACGGCTAGCTGCCTGTGATTNTCCACGTCCTTGGCGCTCGGTGTCTTTCCAGTNTTTAGATCNACNACCCTCAGGCCGCCGTCTGGGTCTTTCTCAACGCGGTCGATTTTTCCAGCTATCACCAGGCGTCCAATAGACACTTCGAACTTCTGTTCTGCACTAACCAGCTCGCCAGCATCCCTCAGGTACTGCCCCAGAGCAGCAACCATGTTCAGGGCCCTGCGCTTCTGGCCACTCTCCTGCCAACTGGCTTCAAACTCAAGGGTGTGCCAGTTCGATTGCACAAACTGCTCGAGCTCCGCTTCGGTAGAAGAAACCTCCAGGGCCGCGTGCAATAGGGTTCCCAACGATGCCTCAAAGCCCGCACCGTCTCCCCCGAAGTTTTGAATAAACCAGTGCACCGGACACTTTTCAAATGCCGAGAGCCTAGAGGGCGAGAAGCGAATAGATTCGGTTTCTTCAACCAAGGGTTCCGTGGTCGAGATCGGCAACAACCCTTGCCAGTTATCAGGGTGTGCACCGGGCACATTGAGAAGCGAAAGTGCAGCCAGCAGTGGAGCAACCGAGGAGTCCCCGGCTGCAAGCTGTCGGCGATAGCTACCAACCATGCGTCGCAAATCGAAGCTGATCGGCTGGTCGATTCGCGCAGGGGTCAGTCCCAGCATTTCGAAAAACTGCGAGGGCTGCTCTTCCTGCGAAAGCATTGCGGTAATGATCACCTCGTTGCGAGCAGCGCCGATTGCCTTGTAAAAAAGTCTGATTTCATCGTCGAGCTCGGAGCGAACCGGTTCGCCTGGATTGGAAACTCTGCCGGTTAGGAATCCGGATAGCGAACTTGCTCCCAGCAGTGAACTTCTGGGCCTTAGGTTTGGCCAAATGCCATCCTGCAGCCGAGGAATGAGCACCACCTGAAAACTTCGATCCACCAGGCCGGCCGATGTTGTCAATTGAACCGCTGGTCGCAACCCGCTCGGAGCTAGCGAGTCCTCCGGAACCGATTGCTCAAGCTGGGAGAGCACAAAGTCAGCTGCGGTGCCAAGTTGGTTGGCGTCGAAACGTTGGGCCGCTGCAAAAAGCTCTAGGACGGAATCAAGCGAACGATTCGCCGCCAATGCGATCTCAGAAGAACCGCGGGCGAGCACCTGCAGCGACTTTTGGTCAACTGCGGCCCAGACCGCGGAGAGCATTTCATGAGCGCTGGAATTTTGAAGGCCTCTGAGATCTCGCAGCAGCTTGGTAAGCGATGCGAGCTTGCGAAGTTCTGGGCTGGTGGCCTCGATTTCAATCTCTAGTCCCGAGACCAATAGCTCTGCGTTTGAGACTTCCTGTAGCTCAGGTAATTGCGCCAGCTGACGCTTGAGTCGACGGATGGCAATGCTGTCTAGACCAAAAACATCAGAATCGAGAACCTGAACAACTGCTTCTTGATCCTGAACTTGAATCGACAGTTTTGCTGTCTCAAGAATCGCCCTGGCCATTGGCTGATCCCTCAGCGCCGCAGCAGAGCCCAGTAGCGCTACTGGCACATCCCTCGCGGCTAAAGCGGCTGCAAGCTGATCCAACTGAGTCCTGGTGCGAGCCACCACCGCAAAGTCGCCCCAGGCATATCCATCGCGCATTCGACGCTGTCTGATCTCGCTCGCGATCCAGTCTGCTTCGCTGACTTGATTATCAAATAGCCCCGTGAGAATTGGCTTGGTCTCGATTCCAGGTTTTGGTCTTTGCGGACCAGCCAGCTGGGGAGGAAGCTTGGAGGCTAGTTTTGAAAGCGGTTGGCCAAATCCCGAGTGAGAAGCCAGGTAGTGCTTGGTCGCGGTTTTGAACTCCCCCAAAAAGCCCTCTAACACGCCAGATCTAAAGCCCAATACCGAGCTATCCGGATCCCCAAAGAGCACCAGGTTTGTGGTTGTTGCCAACTGAGAGACCATGGCCAAGCCCGCTTTAGAGAGATCCTGGGCATCGTCAACCACAACCCAGCTGTGACCAGCCGAAGCCTCGGGACCAACCTGCAACAACAGCTGAGATGGATCGATAAGGTTCTGAGCCGCCACAACCTCTAGGTATCGCGGCAAGATTTCCGCCGCCACCGCAAGCCCCTGGTGTCTGAACTCCAATGCTTTCTCGCTAAGCCACTGCGGAGTGAGTCGGTGGTCGATGCACACCGATAGTAGGTCTCTGAGTTCTTGAACAAAGCCCTGCAGGCCAATGGTTTGCAAATCGAAACCCCAGGGGCTGTTTGGGCTCTGAGCCAAAACATCCCGCAGAATCCTTTGNTGCAGCGCNCCGGAGAGTAGACGAATCGCTGGATTGCTGGCACTGACCTGTGAAAAGGCAAAACCGGTTACCGATTGAACACGTGCCGNNTNCGTGGGCTTGCGACTGTCTAAAGCCACCAGATCCCTGAGCTTGCTGGCNGCCAACCTACTGGGTGTGAGAATCAAAATCTCTTCTGGAGNGTGAGTACTCTCAAGTCGCCGCACCAACTGACGAAGTGCCGTTGTCTTTCCAGANCCTGGGGCACCGAGCACCACATGCTGNCCTGGTGCGAGATNTGGAAGCAACTCAGCGCTAAATTCACCAACCGCGGAGTCCGCGGGTTGGGCAAATAACGAAGAGTTTTCCATCACCGAGCAAATCTATTTGCAGCCTGTGACTTTTTCATGTCGTAACCTAGTAATCCATAAAGGAGTGCAATGGAAATCAGAATCGGTATTCGCGAGAATCAGCGCGACCTAGCTTTCGAAACAAACCTAAGTTCCGCCCAGGTATCGGCGCTGGTCAGCAATGCCTTTGCCGCGAAGCAGGATTTGGTCAGCTTCGAGGACGACAAAGGTAAGACCATCTTGGTCTCGGTTGCGAGCATTGCATTTGTTGAAATTGGTGCGGAGCAAAACCGCAGAGTTGGATTTATCGCCTAATGGAAATCTTGGTTCTTTTGGCTTATGCCGCAATTTTGGCCCTGGTAGCACCTTTTGTGCTTCCTCGTTCGGAGCACTACGGCAGCTTTGTTCCGGCAGGTATTTCGCTGGTTTCGGGTTCAGTTATCTGGCTTATCCTGACCTGGCTTGGTTTTCACTACGACGAAGCCTGGATCTGGTTCATCGTGATGTTGGCAATGCCGGCCGCTGTAATCTTTGGAACCCGCTACCTCAATANCTCAAGAGCAGCGGCAGAAGAAAAGAAGCTGGCCCAGATTCGCTCAGGCGCTAAGGCCTAGTTGATCCATTCGCACNGNGTGTGCGGCAATCAACTCAGAGGTATACGGCTCTAANACCTTGAACTGNGCGCGAGTGCGNTCAGTGTCNTCCNGGTAGCTACCGNTGGGCAACANCTTGTCAAAGTCGATCAAGTTTCTAATCTCCAACAGGCAGTCCGCCACGACCATACGACCGTAGAGGGCCATGCGGTGTCCGAGTTTAGGATCGGCATCGATTGCCGATGAAAGCGTTGCCCGGGATAGTTTCTCCAACTCCTGTGCGAACAGCAGTTCTTCAACCTTCAGTCTTCTAGCCGGGGTCAGACCCTTGGCCAACCTGCGGAAAGAATCCTCAAGCATTCCAAACACGATGTAGTTGCGCATCGTGTCCTCAAAGAAGTCAGNTCCCCTGGAGCGCTCCANCAGTAGGTTCATCGAGGTNCCGTACTTGCTTTCCAGCTGACTTGCCTCAACACCCAACTTGCTCAATAGNGGCACCAGCTCAGAGTGCTTGGAGTAGTACTTATTGGAAAGCAGGTGAAGTTTTCTTCGACAGNGTTTGNTCCGATGCNGTCTCGGACTGGTGGTCCAGCTGCTCGGCGATGGTGACCATCAGGTGGGCAAGCCGCCCTAGGTAGATATCNGGCGAAGGAGTAAGCTTGGCAGGGTTGAGTTGAATTTGGCTTCTACCCGAGCTCGCATCACGCGAGGGGAGCGAAAGCTTCTGGGACACCTTGCGGAGTCTGCGCAACCAATCCAACACCCGAAAAGCTTATAACTTGCGACCGCATCCNACTAACGGGACCGGCAAATCAATGGAGAGAATTCTTGAACTTTCGTTCCCTTGGCATAGATGAAGACATTTGTGCCGCTTTAGATTCCAAATCAATTAGCAGTCCATTCCCAATTCAGGAACAAGCTATTCCAGTTGCGTTATCTGGAACCGACGTGATCGGACAGGCAAAGACCGGTACCGGTAAGACCCTAGGCTTTGGCCTGCCACTACTGCAATCTCTGGGTAAAGACCCAGAGCACGGCGTGCAGGCACTGGTTGTAGTTCCGACCCGCGAACTTGCGGTTCAGGTTGCAGAAGACCTAGAACTTGCAGCCTCCAACCGTTCGACCCAGATTGCGGCCATCTACGGTGGCAAGGCCTACGAGGGTCAAATCGCTCAGATCAAGGCCGGTGCACAAGTTGTCGTGGGAACCCCTGGTCGCCTNATCGACCTTGCCAAGCAGAAGCTACTGGATTTGGGAAAGATCAAGTTCATGGTGCTNGATGAGGCCGATGAGATGCTTGACCTTGGTTTCTTGCCAGATGTTGAGAAGCTTTTTAGCTACACCCCTGCCGGTCGTCAGACCATGCTGTTCTCGGCAACCATGCCGGCCGCAATTTTGAACCTAGCCCGCAGATACCAAAACCGCCCAATCCACATTCGCGTNCAGGATCCNGACGAGGGTAAGACCAAGGCGGACATCAAGCAGTTTGTTTACCGTGCTCACTCCTTGGATAAGGATGAGGTTGTCGGTCGCATCCTGCAGGCCGAGGGTCGCGGCAAGACCGTAATCTTCGTCCGCACCAAGCGCACCAGCGCAAAGTTGGCGGAAGAGCTTGTCGACCGCGGCTTCAGCGCCACCCCGCTGCACGGAGACATGAGCCAGGAGGCTCGTGAGCGTTCGATGGCAAACTTCCGCGCNGGCAAGAAGGACATTTTGGTTGCAACCGAAGTTGCCGCTCGAGGCATTGACGTNGACGATGTNACNCACGTCATCAACTACTCGGTTCCAGAAGATGAGAAGGCATACCTGCACCGCATCGGTAGAACCGGTCGCGCTGGCAAGTTAGGTGTCGCGGTTACCTTTGTGGACTGGGACGACATGGCTCGTTGGGTCCACATCAATCGCGAGCTGGAGCTTGACAGGCCTGAGCCTCAGGAAACCTACTCGAACTCTCCTCACCTATTTGAAGAGCTCGGCATTGCTCCAGGAACCAAGGGTCGCATTGCTCGCTCTACCAAAGAGCCGGTGAAGCAAGCCAAGCCAAAGCAGGACCAGGCCGCACGGTCAGAACCTCAGAAGCCGGCTCAAAAGCGCGATCGAAACCGCAGGCGCAACTACGTCAGCGGCTCAAAGCCTGAGGCCTGATCGATAATTCGATCCAGCATCTCAGGTGAGGTGACATTCTCGCCGAGCAGGTTGTCCTTGCCTCCGACGCCGTGGTAATCCGACGATCCGGTCACAATCAGGTTGTGCTTTAGCGCAAGATCTCGCAGCCATACCTTTGCCACGTTTGGAACGGCGCGGTGGTCAACCTCCAGGCCGTTTAGCCCAGCCTCGATCAGGGTCTCGAAATGTGCCCTGGGCAAATCCTCGCGCTTTGCCCCCGGCGGAAAATCAATTAGCGGGTGAGCCATCACGCTGACTCCCCCGGCCTGCCGGATCAGAGTGATGGCCTCGATGGTGTCTAGTGATTTCTCCGATACGTAATAGGGCGAACTGCGATGCAGGATAGAAGTGAAGGCATCTGAGCGGGTTGGCACAATGCCTGCCTCAACCAAAGCATCAGCGATGGCTGGGCGACCGATTGTCGAACCTTGCGGAAGTTGACTGAGCACCAGCTCAAAGTCAATCGGGTATTCCTTTGAAAGCCGGGCCACCATCTCGCGAGCTCTAACCATTCTGGATTCTTTGGTGCGGTTGAGCGCTGTGATCAGCGCCTGGTTGTTTGGGTCAGGTAGGTAAGCCAGCATGTGCACACTCACACCGTGCCCAGAGGGAGTTACCGCTCGAGTGGAAACCTCGATTCCAGGAATCAACCCCAAACCGTGAGATTGGGCAGCGGTAATCGCCTCGTCCCAGCCGGAAACGGTGTCGTGGTCGGTAATTGCAAGGATTTTGATTCCGACCTTGGCAGCGTTCTGCACCAGTTCGGTTGGGGTATCTTTACCGTCCGAATGATTTGTGTGTGCATGAAGGTCGATCACAGGTAGAGAATAGTGGCATGGGAAAAAAGTCAAAGCCGACCAACAGATCACGCACGCCACAATCCAAAACCTTTTTGAAGTACATCGCCTCGAATTGGGATGAATCACAAGGGCAAGAAACTTCGCGCTGGGAGGTCGCCAACTTCACCGAAAAGCGCAGAGCCGAGATTGCCAAGCAGTTCAAGGGCAAGGTTTTGCTGATTGAGGCTGGTGAGCCAAAGGTTCGCTCTAATGACGATGAGTACCGCTATCGCCCATTCTCTGGTTTTGCACACCTGACCGGTTGGGGTTCTGCGACAGTCCCGGGATCGGTATTGGTGATTGACGCTCGCAAAACCAAGGTCAAATCAACTCTTTACCTGATGCCAACCGCGGATAAGAACTCGGACGAGTTCTTCGCAAATCCAATGATTGGTGAGTTTTGGGTCGGAGCAAGACCGAGCCTGAGCCAGGTCGCTCAGCAGCTGGGGATTGAGACCGAGGATCTTGCGAAGTTGCCAAAGCACCGGGAGAAATTTGGCAAGGTGGTAACTCCAAAGAATGCCAAATTCGCAGAAGCTCTCTCCACCTTGAGATTTGTCAAAGACGACTACGAAATTGCTCAAATGCGCGAGGCCGTAAATGTCACAGTTCGAGGATTTGGTGATGTGGCTCGTTCGTTGCCGAAGGCTACGACCCACGCCCGCGGTGAGCGCGTGGTGGAGACCGCATTCTTCTCTCGGGCACGCCTCGAGGGTTATGACCTTGGCTACGGAACCATCGCAGCTTCTGGTGCGCACGCCTGCACCCTGCACTGGACCAATAACGACGGTGAGGTAAAGCCGGGCGATTTGATTCTGGTCGATGCCGGTGTGGAACTAGATTCGCTGTACACAGCAGACGTGACACGCACGATTCCGGTCAATGGCAAGTTCTCAGAACAGCAAAAGAAGATCTACGACGCCGTGCTAGCCGCAGCCGATGCCGCCTTTGCAATCGCTAAACCAGGCATCAAGTTCCGAGACCTTCACAACGCTGCAATCGAAGTAATTGCCCAGAAGGTTTCGGAGTTTGGCCTGTTGCCGGTCTCTCTGGAAGAGACGCTAAAGCCAGATAATCAACACCACCGCCGCTACATGGTGCATGGCACCAGCCACCACCTAGGTATGGATGTGCACGACTGCGCACAGGCCAGACGTGAGATGTATCAAGATGGCATCTTGCAGCCGGGCATGGTTTTCACAATCGAGCCAGGGCTCTACTTCCACGCCAATGACCTAACTGTTCCGACAGAGTTCCGCGGCATTGGCGTAAGAATCGAAGACGATGTTTTGGTTACCGAAACCGGTGTTGAGAATCTCTCAGCGGGATTGCCAAGAACCACCGCGGAGATCGAGGCTTGGTATGCGCAGGAACTACTCGGAGCTGCCGGCTAGTCCCAGAATCTTCAGTGCTGCCAGGGCATCTTCGTCAGGAACGATGACTTCGTATCGAGTTGCGATTGGCATCTGTGAAGAGAGGAATCCCCGCTTGTTCTTGGTGACCGAGAAGCGAATGACCTGAAACAGCATTCCCAAACCAGCTCCAACAACCAATACCGAGAAGAACTGCTGCGGCAGGTAGTTCACACCACCCTCCGGGCTCACTTCGATACCGGTGCCGAGCAGCAATGCAAAAATCAGACCAATCCAAAAACCGGTCAACGCGCCAGATAGTGCAACTCGGCCGTAGCCCAAACGCGAGCGAACTCGCTCCACCAAAACCGGATCATGACCAATAACGCTGATCTTGTTCGGGGCAAAGTCTCCAGCAATCAAACGCTCCACCAGCTTGGTAGCGTCTTGGTAGTTAGGGAACTCGCCAAGCGAGTGACCCTTAGGTATCGAGGGTGAAGTGCGGCGGTTCTTTGGGGCTGGTTGGGCATCTGTCATAGATGCATTTTGCCAGATGTTTGCTTTAGGGGAATAA
>Ga0063231_10000592_pt1 | contig 10317 bp, 14 predicted proteins | sample LauGreSu1BDMLBSD_2_FD_56231 | JGI IMG/M metagenome (GOLD analysis project Ga0063231, IMG submission 56231) | Freshwater lake microbial communities from Lake Michigan, USA - Su13.BD.MLB.SD v2 (version 2) | ecosystem: Environmental > Aquatic > Freshwater > Lake | place: Lake Michigan, USA...
GCGTTCGTCACGATGCGATTTTGCGTCATATCTTCACGGCGGTGCGCAGTTCAGAGAAACCGGAGGTGTGTGCGATGAATCGGTTGTTCGTGTCGGATGCGTCGGATGAGTAATAATTATATAACCGAAATATATAACCGAAATATATAACCGAATTCGTGTATTATTTTTATTATGTTCCGCCCCCCTCGTCGCACCGCACTCCTCGTCGGCATCAACTACAACGATAACCCCGACGCAATGTTAAATGGTTGCTACAACGACGTGGTCAACGTCTCCCAGTATTTACGCACCGTGTTAGGATACACGGCATCTTCCGTGCGTGTCCTCACCGACGGTAATCGCGGCGCTGCGGGTGTAGGCACTGCTTCGGTGGTTCCTCCCACCCGCCAAAACATCCTTGCGGAAATGGCCGCCCTCGTCGCAGGAATGGTGGCCGGTGATGAAGCCGTATTTCACTTCTCAGGCCACGGGTCGCTTGTGCGTGATAAAGACGGGGATGAAGTGTCCGGTCTTGACTCGTGTCTTTGCCCACTGGATTACAATGCGCCTAGTGCGGCAGGTGGTGGCGTCATCACCGACGACGAAATCCGCGCGCTTCTCGTGAACAAGGTCCCCCGCGGTGCGCGCCTTTACGTTATCCTGGACTGCTGTCATAATGGCACCGGATGCGATGTCCGTTTTAAATACGAGGACTTCAGTATACTTCTTCGCCCCCCTTCGGCCCGCACAGCGGCCATCTGGCGCACCCAACAGAAGGCATTCGCCAACCCGAAATACGCGGAAACCGCGGGTGAAGTCTATATGATTAGTGGATCGCGTGACGAACAAACCTCCGCCGACGCGTATATCAACAACGCATTCGCAGGCGCACTCACTTACGCGGTATTCGCCATTCTTCGCGCCAATCAGACAACCATCGCGACCTATTCGTGGAGCGCGTTATTGCGCGATCTCCGCTATTTTATGCGCGTCAACCGTTACTCCCAGATTCCGCAGTTGATGACCGGACAAATTATTTCTCCGGCCAGGCCGGTGTTTGCGGTGGCGGCACCCATTCCCTTCGGGAACCCCCAATCTTCCACCATTTTTTCTTTCGTAACGAATTCAAAACCAAGAACCAGTTCGGATGTTTCATTGCGACCCAAAATCCAACAGCTTCAATTTTTATCGTGAAAAAGACAACCTCATTGAATTGTAAAAAAATTGAAATCCTTTTTTTACAATATTGGGAACACAACGAATCAACCAAAGATACGAACGAACAATCGAAGGCATAATGAGTGTAAATCCGAATTTGGCTGCTCTGATGAGTGTGATTGAAGAAAATCAAGACAAGATGACTGAAGGTGAGTATTTGAAGGCGATGAATGCGTTGGGCGCGCTCCATCGTGAAGTTCCAGTTCCAGTTCCAGTTCCAGTTCAGGTCGAGCATCCGCACGCATCGAATCGCCCGTTACCATTTGGCAATCCTCCTCCATCCTACGCAGCATCCGCCGCCGCAGGTCTCTTTGCGCCCCCCGTCCCGGCAGTAATGAGTGGTAACGTCACTGAACAACGCGCGTGGGAACGTGTAAAAAACTATCACCCCGACCCGATTCAAAAGCGAATTTCCGCGGAAGAATGGTTGGCGATGTCATATGAATCCCGATTCCGACTCGTGCGTGAAGCGACGGAGCATTTTGCCAGCAAAAAAGAGTGTCTACACCGCACACCAGACCCAAAGGTTTGCCCCTTCATCACGCGTCACGCAGTCGGTCTCTGGAGTATGGAAGATGACGGCAATACGCAGTGGGAATGTGTGTGTGGCTACACCGGAAAAGTGAAGAACTGGAAGAAACACGAACAAAGCGAGCGTCATCAGGACTGGGCCAAGCATCGCACGGTAAGTAGGCGAAAAATCGCGAAAATGACGGAGATGATTCGCGACAATGAAGTGGGAACCTTTATTCGTTTCGCAAATTACGCACCGGTCGCCAATGGACTGTATCCCGGCGGAATTCGAATCTTCCCGGTTTGGCAGGACAAAAACGAATGGACGCATCCAGAGCTGTTTGCGGAGTATCATCGAAGCCCGGTTCCCGTGTTTCACTTGGATGAATGCGGCAACATCGGCGAGACGAGAATGACGTGGTTTGTTCATCATAGGAACATTTTGGCCAGGCAGTATATTCAGTAAAAATAGTATGTGTAAGCGAGGTGTGGGTATGCCTCCATTTTTTTATGAGTATTTCAATATGAAAAAACATTTCATTTTTTCCTCATACCTTCTTTTTACACTTCAACCAAATACCGCGTCATCGTTCTCGTCGTCGCCACTGTCTTTGGAATGAATCGACTTCACGGGTCTTCCATTATTCCATTCCCCTTCAAAGATCACGATTTCTGCGCCATTCCCGGATTTTTGTATATGAACGCCATATCCGTGAAGTTTGTCGTTCTCCCAGGTGCCGGCATACTCGTGCCATTTTGCGCGGTGCGCGTTTTCTGCTGCGTCTTCACTCGTATACGCTACGTCTGATGCTCCATATACAAACGCTGCTGTGCGAAGCGTTCCGCGACCGTGGCGTTGATTGTCGCACATATGTCCCATATAAACGGAGCCATCGGGGTAACTGTAAATATACTCTTGTAGTTGTTTTTCTTGTTCCATCGTGTTCTTGCGTCGTGTGTGATGATATAATATGTAAAATAAACATTTCAATTTTTCGATTCACACATCGACGGCGACGGCCAAGACGGCGACGGTAAAAAAAAGTGTTAGTATTCTTACCTGATTTTATCGATGTTCGTCTTCGTCTTCGTCTTCGTCTTTTTACTCACAGCAGAACGGCATTTTGCTCTGGTCGTCGCATTCTGCGATGAAGTTGTGTTCAGCAGCGGTTGTGCGGGTGTTGTCAATCATCGCTTGCGCGAACTCGCGGAACATCTTCTCTGGCTCGCATACGAAGGGCGTCTCATTGTCTTCATCGCCCCATTTTTCTGCGTGGTGAAGATTGACTTTGCGAATGTCGATGGCGGGTGTGACGGGTGCGACAACGGGTGCGACAACGGGTGCGACGACGGGTGCGGCGTGCTTTGCCGCAGAAAGCGCATTGTTTTCCAGGTTCAATCGAACGCGCGGGCCGTGTGGGTGAGCGTAGGGTTTGCGTCGTAATGCGGCTTGGAGCCACGGTTTGGATTGACGTTCTTGTTCGCGGCGATAGATGTCATTTCGTTCATTGATTTCACGGTCGAGACGTTCGGTGTCAGCCTGAAGAGCAGTGTAAGAAGTATTGCGACGCGTGTCGCAGTGTTCGCGGTGTTCGCGGTCTTCACGACGAGTGTCGCGTTCACGTTCACGTTCGATGTAACGGTCTTCACGACGAGTGTCGTGTTCACGTTCACCGCGACGACCGCGGTATTCGGGGCAGTATGACGACGTATGTCCGGTATTGTGGCAGATTCGGCAGGCTTGGTTCAGGAGCGTTGGGCACACGACTTTTCCATTGGGTCCGGGCTGGTCTTTGACAAAGTGGCTGGTATATTCCTGTTCGGATTTGCCCGCATCACGGCATACGACGCAAAAGGGCTTGGGCTTCGGGGTAGTATTACGGCTGGTGGTATTTCTGGAGGACGACAACGACGACGACATTGAATTGTATATTCTTTCTGATTGAATCACTGCTGATACCCAATTTGAGAAAAACCATTTCAATTTTTTTCAAATCCTTTAGAATATCTCATATCATCCAATTTCTTCCATCGTCATCAATATATCCGAAAAGGTTGCGTGGAAACCTTCCAAGTCCTTTTCAGAAACGTCACTTGGTTTTCCACGAGGCGCCATTGGAGTTTGAAATGGCGCGTCGTAATTCATAGACAAAGGCAATGGCAATGAAAACATAAAATGAACTGCGTAATCGATTCGTTATACAATATATCGTCATTTTTATATTACAATAATATCCGCGCCATATTTCTCTCGAAGTTTCAATCGTAATTCTTGTAATGCCTTCCCGATTTCAGTTTCGGTGACAGCATCGGTGTCCCGAGACAACATAAATGTATGACTCGACGTCCACCTAAATCCATTCATTGTATCTTTACGGTCATACACCATCGTGTAAATAGTTCCCGTAGGTGTATCCCGAATGACACGCATTGATGTGTATTTGGGGAGGCGAAACCTCGATACGTTCGCATCGGCAGTGTCGCCATTCTCGCCGTTCTCGCCGTTCTCGACTGCGCCCGTCGTTGCGCTTGATGGATCGTCCAACTTCATAACATATTCATTTGCGTCCTTTAATTTCTCAAGCAACGGAACTTTCACTGATTTTGAAGTCACCCACGGTCGCGCGAGTTTGGGATGCGACTCGACCTTGAAATATTCTCTCGGAATTCGTTTTCCATTTTTTAGATTTATGAACTCGCGATAATATACGACAAATTTCTTCATCATATTGTGAGTTATGCCAGGTGGTAAGGATTGCGCGGTCTGTTTTCTCTCGCGCTTGTCGCTTCGGGACGACAGTGATGGGTGCGGCCACAATGGTAGTGGCGGCAATGATGACGGGGTCGGAGAATTCGTATCAGCGTTGGCATCGGCATCGGCATTCACGGGTTCGTTCATTTGTATAACAAGGGCATAAAACATATAAAAATGAAACGCTTCTAAATATCAAATACGCGGAGGATGAACGCAATCCAGCAAATCAAAAAGAACCTTTATAACGGTATAATCTTTAAACTATCACAAATTGGATTCGCATTGCGGAGCACACTATGTTATACCAACCGCGTGAACGTAGGAATATACGATTACGCAGAATACGCAGTTCAGTTGCGTGATGGAGACTCGATTTTCATATCGACGAGAGAATCTGCGGTTTCGATTTATATGATTGTCGCGATTCTACGAGCGCGTAATGTTCGCGTGGTATTTTATATTATGGAAGAACCGTTGGTCGCGTGGGAGATTGTCGAGTTATTGCTTCCAGTGAGTATTCGTATATTCATTCAAAACAACGAATACGACCATCCGAAGATTCATATTATGCCAATTGGGATACGTGATTGCGGGTCGGTGGTTTTGATGCATCACCGTTTTCATCACTCTTGTTTATATGAGAAGGGTGTGTCACTTCTCACGACGTTGGCCTCAAATGTGCGACCGATAAAATGTTTACTGTGTTTCAGTGTGTGGACACACCCTTCACGCCAAGAGTGTTACAATCGGTTCACCCGTGGAGGTGCGGGTGCGGGTGCGTCGTTCGTCTATAATCTCAATGATGCCCCCATCGTCGTTCCCGCATCTATACAACCTCCGGACAAATTTGAGAAAGTCCCTACATCGCTNGTATATGATAAAACACTAGAAAGCCAATATGCGCTATGTCCCCGGGGGTGTGGTGTCGATACGCACCGGTTTTATGAATGTATATATCTCGGGTGTGTGCCAATTGTTCTTCGCACGCATACGGTATTTGACCGGCTCTATCACCCCGTGACAGGATTTCCGTGTCTCGTCGTTGAGAGATGGGCGGATGTAACGGAGGAACTCTTGGACGCGTCCTANCCGGATTGTTTCGCTAGGATGCGCGAATTTCACGCACGATACCCGCAGTTCTTGACGGACTTGGATAGTATTGAGGGGTTGTTGCTAGGGCTGTAAAGGCCTGATGCTTTAAGCCCGATGCTTTAGTATTATAAAATACTATAGTAATATAATAGTGTAATGCTTCTAACGAAACGCCACCGGTGGTCTATGAAATACAAGCGCAGTATCAACTGCCGACGCCCGCGCGGATTCTCTCAACGCCAGCATTGTAAATACGGGCGGCGCGGATGGACGGTGGCGACCACGCGGCGTATCAAATCCAGGCTCGCGAGAGATTAAATTGAAGTGCCTTAACGTATATACGTATATACGTATAAATGTATTGTCGCGATATGCTGTCATTGCTTCGGAGTTTTATTGGACGGGTTGTTCCTGTCCCGGGTCAAAGACAGGCGGTCGTATTGGGTCGTTGGGGGATTCAATACGACCCACGGATTATTGATTGTAAGGTGTTTCAGGCGAATGAAGACCATTGCGGGTGCTGTGCTGTCCCTAGCGAGGTCGCGGTGACGGTCGCAGTGACAGCCGCGGCGGCGGAAAATAAGATGAAGGTGGACGAAAAAGGAGAGGAATATTTGGTGCCGTATGTCATGTAATGGAATGGAATGGAATGGAATGGAATGTAATGGAAGCGTTGCGAAGCGGAGAAAAATATATATCGTGATTATATCACAGCATATATTTTACCAATATGAAGCATAAAACATTGATTTCAGTGGTAGCTTTCACAGTTATTTTTCTGCCAGCGTTGTTTTTGTTTATACGCGATTACCCGAGTGACAAGGAGTTTTCTGTTGTGTTTATCGTAGCGGGCGGGGTCTTGTTGTGGTGTGCGTGGGGAGCGGTGGACGTTACAAATATCGAGTCCAAGCCCGATCCAGAGACCAAGCCCGAGCCCGAACCAGAGCCCGAACCAGAGCCTAAGCCCGACGCTAAAACAGAGCCTACGAAAACGGAATGAATATTATATTCCTCCACTACTATATAACCCGCACAATCCATCCACAATGAATCTCTCTTTCAACATCACAAANTATACCGGCGTTATGGCGTTTTACGCCGTGCTNACGTATCTCCTCTTNCCCGCGATTGCCTATTTCTTATTCGGAAAGACATTGGAGGCGGCTGGCAACGGTTTCATCGTCGGAAGTATCGTCTCGGTNGTTCTTTGGCGGATGGTCGGAATGGGGATGGTGAAGGGGGCGTAACGCAGTTGTAGGGATGTAGGACACACCCCCCACAACTACATATGCCGCTTAATAACATACGCGCTTAACAACCCGCTAATAACCGAAAAAAACAACACGGTTTTACATATATCAAAAAATTCATCTTTGTCTGGAATGTGAATTTTTATTTGGTCGGAAATGTCGATATATGTATGCGTTTTGTGTTTGCCATTTTTTCCAATATTGAAATGGATGAGCGCTTCCATAAAAAAGATGATAAATGTGACCAGGGTGATTATGATAAAAACGGTTTTCATTTTTTATTATATATAACGACAAGATTAACACTCCAAGATTAGGATTATCATCAATAATCATCAAACAGGAAATCCGGGTCGCCAGTGATGCTGCGAAGTGCTTCGGTAATGTAGGCGCGTTGAACGGCGTCGGCTTCATAATAGTTCCAATATACGTCTTGAAGGCCGAGGACGTTTCTTTGTATATTACCTCTAAACACAACATTCTTAAAGTGGCTTATCGTGCAGTAGTGAGGCGATGGTGGAAGATCATTTTTTACAAAGACGCCTTTGCTATTGAGGTGGGCATATTCCGGCCGTTTTTCTCGGATGAGATACATTTTGCCGGGTATAAGGTCCTTGGGGTCAACAAGACGAAGTGGACGCATTGGACGGATTGGACGCAGGGGTTTTTTTTGGGGTGATGTGATTGGTTTGATTGGTTTGATTGGTTTGATTGGTGGAATCAATTTTATCAATTCAATTTTATGGTCGGGTTGATGGTTTTACTCCATCGCACCCACCCCATATTTTGCCTCTACTTTCTCTTTCATCTTCGCGATTTCGGTTTCTAGTGTATAGTTTGCGGGTAAGACCATACGGATTCCTTCACGGACTCCGCTTTCGCGTCGTCGTTCATATACCAAGTGTGGTTTCTCGCGCACAACGACAAGCGACAGATATTTCGGCAACACCGCCACTGGCGCAGTATGTTCCGGAAATATACCTTTTTCCAAATCGCTGACGACCTTATTCGCGGCTTCCAATTTTTGTAGGAGCGACACTTTTTCGGATTTGCTCGTCATCCACGGTTTTTCAAGTTTGGGATGCTTTTCAACCTTGAAGAATTCGCGACTCCTCGTATGTTCTTTATCCAAGTATTCGAAATAATACACCACATATTTCTTCATCATATCTTGGGTGATACCGTCGGGAAGTGTGCGCGCGCTGTGTTTTCTCTCGCGTTTGGTTCCATCATCGGCCGTGCCTTTGCTGTTCTTCTGTTGTTCTTGCATCGTCGCGACGCGTAAATTGTCGTATCGGTTGTTCATTGGGTTTCGGTCAAGGTGGTCGACGCTTACAATGCTGGTGCCTTTTCCGTTCCCCCACGTGTTCATAATCACTTGATGGATGAAGACGTTGTTGTGGCACGAGATATATCCGTTTGTGGTTTTATACCAGGTGAGTTTCTCGCCATTGTTGTGAGTTGCCTCGTATTCCAGTATTTTTTGGTAGCTCGTGGGGCATAATTCACAGTATTCATTGGGTTCGCAATACATTACCATTCCCGTGACTTCACCGGTGTGTGGATTCATTATTTCCCAGATGGGATTTTTCATTTGGTTGGCGGTGCGTCCGAGAGATTTCGTGTGGCCGGGTTTGAAGGTCACTACGGCGGGGGCGTCGGCGGCGGAGGCGGAGGCCGCGGATGTGGAGGTGGCACCCGAGCCGTATTTCTGGGTGATATATTCGTGTTGTTGTTGGAATTGGAGCATGGCGGGGTGTGTGGAGGTATGGAATAGGGTGAAACGGAATAAACAATTTCAATTTTTTGATTCGGGTAAAATTGAAATTAAATTAGGTGGGTGGATTTTATAAGTAGGGTGAAAATGCCGAAGAAGTGTGCTTTTGTGGATGAGGAGGGGGTGAGGTGTGGGACGCGACCCTATTATAATGTTAACGGTGAAACCAAAGGTCTTTATTGTCGAGAACACAAAAATGATAATATGTTTAATGTTGTTAATCCTCGTTGTTTATTTCAAGATTGCACAATACAAGCAATTTATAATAATATTGGCGAAACTGTTCCAATATATTGCTTTGAACACAAAGAAGCACATATGACTAATATTAAAATAAAAAGATGTTCCCATATAGATTGTGAGACACGACCGATGTTTAATTATGAAGGTTTTACAAAACCAACATTTTGTAACAAGCACAAGATGACAGATATGATAAATGTAGTTAGTAGAACTTGCCGAAATGAATGGTGTAAAATAATTGTTCTAACCGATAAATACGAAAGTTATTGCTTGAACTGTTTCATCCACGCTCATCCCGACAAACCCGTCTCTCGAAACTACAAAACCAAAGAACGATGTGTGGTTGAATACATAACATCGCATTTTCCGGATTTCAGTTGGGTTGCGGATAAAACGATAACGGATGGCTGTTCGCGTCGTCGCCCTGACTTAATGCTTGATTTGGGGTATCAAATCATTATTGTGGAGGTGGATGAGGACAGCCACGCGAATTACGACTGCTCCTGTGAAAATAAACGAATCATGGAGTTATCTCAAGATGTAGGCCATAAACCAATTGTATTCATTCGGTTTAACCCTGACGAGTATACCGACGAAAACGGTGAGAGCGTTACTTCGTGTTGGGGAGTGAATGGAAAAGGTATTTGTGTAGTGAAGAAGATGAAAGAAAAAGAATGGGACTCGCGATTGGAGAGGTTGCGCGAACAAGTTGAATACTGGACGAACCCTGAAAACGCGACGGAGAAGACGGTTGAAATTGTGGAGTTGTTTTATGATTGTGACTGTTAGATATATGACGCAGAATATCAAATGGAAGTAATACAAAATGATTAATTTTTTATATTTATCTCGCGATAAACATAAATAGAATTGTAACTATGTAGCTGTACTAATTGCTATAAGCACAGGTTATCCCCTAAGTTTCCCTAGGGGCTGGACTATGTCTTAGATTTTCTCCGGCTGCTTAAACCTTCACTGAAAACCCACCTCCGTTGAGTCTCTGGTGCCCTATCATGGACTAGCATAATGTCTGTAGATAGTAAGCCTGCAAGTCGCCCAATCATTATCATTTTCACCATACCCAAGTTTTTTTTCTTGGCCACTCATTCCTTTCGGATATCAGCTTGGTAGATAGAATGCTCTAAGGGTTTTCTTGAACAATAGAAGAGGTGTNGCAACTCTGACTTATCGTCGTCAGAATCACTAACAGCTGGTCTGGTTATATCATCAATAAAGATGATACTGAGGACGCAAATGTTTTCCCGTAGCTAGAGCTCAATTGGCTACGGCATGCTGTTTTTCTGCCCTGGGTAATAGCAACTAGTAATAACATCCATATTACTGTAACTATATAGTTAAGGCCTCCCATACCTGACATCACACGAAAACGTTGTAATTCACGGCATACACGCGAACCTTGGCAGTGTTAGTTCCCTCAACGGTGGCGTTGGAAAGAACAAGCTGAAGGGTAGCGTTATCAATACGAG
>Ga0063231_10000593_pt1 | contig 10316 bp, 9 predicted proteins | sample LauGreSu1BDMLBSD_2_FD_56231 | JGI IMG/M metagenome (GOLD analysis project Ga0063231, IMG submission 56231) | Freshwater lake microbial communities from Lake Michigan, USA - Su13.BD.MLB.SD v2 (version 2) | ecosystem: Environmental > Aquatic > Freshwater > Lake | place: Lake Michigan, USA...
CGCGCTGCATTTAGCAAAGCCGTTGAAGGTGGCTACGAAGTTACGGTCACAGGTGCTGCCAATGAAACATTGCATGGCAAGAACATCATTGTGGCCACTGGTTCTAATGCACGTTCATTGCCCGGCACACCTTTTGATGAAGTCAATGTGTTGTCCAACGACGGCGCTTTGAATGTGGGTGCAGTGCCTAAAAAGCTGGTGCTGATTGGCTCCGGTGTTATCGGGTTGGAAATGGGATCTGTCTGGCGCCGTCTTGGCTCAGATGTCACCATCCTTGAAGGCTTGCCCACTTTCTTGGGCGCTGTAGACGAGCAAATTGCCAAAGAAGCCAAAAAGGCATTCGACAAACAAGGTTTGAAAATTGAGCTCGGTGTCAAAGTCGGCGAGATTCAAAATGGCAAAAAAGGCGTCAAAGTGGCCTACACCAATGCCAAGGGTGAAGCCCTGAGCATTGAGGCAGACAAACTCATAGTCTCCATTGGCCGAGTGCCAAACACCATTGGCTTGAACGCAGAAGCAGTGGGTTTGCATTTAGACGAGCGCGGCGCCATCGTGGTTGACGCTGAATGCAAAACCAACTTGCCTGGCGTTTGGGCCGTTGGCGATGTGGTGCGTGGCCCCATGTTGGCGCACAAAGCCGAAGAAGAGGGCGTTGCCGTGGCCGAGCGCATTGCCGGTCAGCACGGCCATGTCAATTTCAACACCGTACCTTGGGTCATTTACACCAGCCCCGAAATTGCTTGGGTGGGCCGCAATGAGCAGCAGCTTAAGGCTGATGGCGTGGCTTACAAAGCGGGCACCTTTCCGTTCTTGGCCAATGGTCGTGCCCGTGCCTTAGGTGATACCACTGGCATGGTGAAGTTCTTAGCCGATGCCACCACTGATGAAATTTTGGGTGTTCACATTGTGGGCCCGATGGCCAGCGAGCTTATTGCTGAAGCCGTCGTAGCCATGGAATTCCGCGCTAGTGCGGAGGACATTGCTCGCATCTGCCACGCTCACCCGTCGCTAAGCGAAGCCACCAAAGAAGCTGCCTTGGCAGTCGACAAACGGACCTTGAACTTCTAAGCTTTTTGAAGTCTCGTTAAACTACGAAGCCCGGGCCCGCCCCGGGTTTTCTTATTCCAAAGAACCTTTGTTCTCAGTATTTTTAAGAGCATACGATCCATGTCCGTCAGACAAGCCTACGACCAAGAACTTCTAAGCAGAGGCTATGAGGCTGACCCTGCGCAACTCAGAGCAGTCGAGGCTCTAGAACGCTGTGCGCAAGAATGGGCGGCTTATCAAGAAAGTATCAGCAGCCCCTTTCGTTTTTTGAAAAAGAAACCAGCATTACCGCGTGGTGTTTACATGTTTGGTGGCGTAGGTCGTGGCAAGAGTTTTTTGATGGACTGTTTTTACAACGCGGTGCCGGTCAAGGACAAAACGCGTTTGCACTTCCATGAGTTCATGCGAGAAGTTCACCGTGAGATGGCTTTGATGCAAGGAACCGTCAACCCTTTGCAAGAGTTGGGAAGGCGGATGGCCAAGCGCTATCAACTCATTTGCTTCGACGAGTTTCATGTGGCCGACATTACCGATGCCATGATCTTGCACCGGCTGTTGGTGTCTTTGTTTGAAAATGGCGTGAGCTTCGTCACCACTTCCAACTTCAAGCCTGACAACTTGTACCCAGATGGTTTGCACCGTGACCGTTTGTTACCCGCCATTGCGTTGCTCAATCAGCGCATGGAGGTGTTGAATGTCGACAATGGCACAGACTATCGCCGCCGCACCTTAGAAATGGTCAAGCTTTACCATTGCCCCTTAGGTGAAGAAGCCGACAACGCCATGACAGATGCTTTCAACAAGCTTGTCAGCAGCCAAGATGAGGACCCTATTTTGCACATTGAAGCCCGAGAAATTGAGTCAAAAAGGCGGGCAGGGGGCGTGGTGTGGTTTGACTTCAGAACCCTTTGTGGCGGGCCGCGCTCACAAAATGATTACTTGGAAATTGCCACCCAGTTTCACACGGTGCTACTCAGCAATGTGCCCATGATGCCGCTTAGTATGGCATCAGAAGCAAGGCGATTTACTTGGCTCATTGACGTTCTGTACGACAGGCGTGTTAAATTGATTCTATCGGCTGAGGTTCAACCTGAGGCGCTTTACACGAAAGGTCCTCTTGCGCATGAGTTTCCCAGAACCATCTCCCGTCTGCACGAAATGCAGTCGTCAGAATTCTTGGCCCTAGAGCATCGCACCGTGGACACTCAAATTACCTAACTTAAGCATGGTTTCTTGCAACAAAGCTGCTCTGTTTCTTTTTTTGGCTAGCACCTGCTCGCTTGCTATGGCGCAATCTGATCATTCAATGCAGTTGCCCGAAACTGAGGCTATTGCAGAACAGCGAATGGCGTTGGCAGAGGAAAAAAAAGTCATCTTAGATCAATTTCAAATAGCATCTAAGTCGTGTTGGAAGCAATTTGCGGTCAACGATTGTTTGTTCAAAGCCAAGCAACAAAAGTACCAAGCTCTAGCGCCCTTGGATCAACGCGAGATGGCTTTGAATGCTCGCCAGCGTGTTCTCAAAGAGTCAGAACGTCAACAACGAATTTCGGGCAAAACCCAAGAGACGCCCAAAGACAAGGCACTGCCTTGAGCGCTTTTCTTCAAGCAGTCGCTGCCACTTTCACAGAAGATGGCGTCATCGCGCAAGCAACTCCTCAATTTAAATCTCGTGCTGGGCAAACAGACATGGCCATGGCCGTTGCAGAAACCATTTCAAGTGGTGGTGAATTGGTGGTGGAAGCCGGAACCGGTGTGGGTAAAACCTACGCCTACCTGGTACCTGTCTTGTTAAGCGGCCAGCGCGCTTTGGTGTCGACTGCGACCAAGGCGCTTCAAGATCAACTGTTTTCAAGAGATATTCCCAAACTCATCGATGCTTTGAAATTGCCTGTCCGTGTGGCTCTGCTCAAAGGACGTGGCAGCTATTTATGCACCTTGCGTTTGTCTCAAGCCAGACAAAGCCATGATGCTTCGTTGCGCATTCACATGCATGCCTTGAGCAAAATTGAAACGTGGTCGCAATCCACTCGAACTGGCGACCTCTCTGAACTGTCTGGCTTGGACGACCGATCGCCCGTTATTCCCTTGGTCACATCAACGCGTGACAATTGTCTTGGTTCTCCTTGCCCCAACTTCAAATCTTGCCATGTCAATTTGGCACGCAAAGAGGCCATGTCTGCCGATGTGGTTGTCATCAATCACCATTTGTTTTTTGCAGATCTCAATGTTCGCGAGACGGGCATGGCCGAACTGCTGCCTTCGGTACAAACTGTTGTGTTTGACGAAGCGCATCAGTTGAATGAAATTGGCATTCATTTTTTAGGTCGGCATCTGAGTACAAGCCAACTCTTAGAACTCACGCGAGACATCTTGGGTGCAGGTGTGCAAATGGCCAGAGGCTTGGTTGATTGGACCTTGATTTGCAGTGTGATGGAAAAATCAACCCGTGATTTGCGACTGACGGCTCAACATGCCAAATCAGGTTCACGCCTGCGTTGGATTGACCCCATTCCAGATGGCATTGAAACCTCTGAATGGTTACTGGCCATGGCGCAATTGCAGGTAGCACTTCAAGGCGCTCAAGCAGCGCTAGACACAGTGAGTGAAATGGCGCCAGACTTTGTGCGCTTGTACGAGCGCGTGTCTTTGCAATTGCGCTTGATTCAAGACTTTCAAGAGCCCTGCGCGCAAGGCTCGGTGCGTTGGGCGGAGGTGGGTGCGCAAATGCGTTTGGTGGAGTCACCCCTAGATATTTCCAATGCTGTGCACACACACATGTTGCAAGATCTGGCTCCTCAAGAGCCAAAGACTGGCCCGCAAAAAACCTGGATTTTTACTTCTGCAACGCTGGGCGAGGATGATCAAATGCGCTGGTTCACTGAGCCTTGTGGCTTAAGTGAAGCGCGCAAGTTAAGAGTCGCCAGCCCCTTTGACTATGCCAACATGGCCGCCATCTATGTGCCGCCGGGCATGCCCAAACCCAGCGAGATGACGCATACGCGCACGGTGTCGACTTGGGTTGAAAAACACGCGCGGAATTTGGGCGGCAGAACCTTGGTATTGACCACCACCTTGAATGCCATGCGAAACATTGGTGAGGCCCTGACGGCTGCCTTGGGTCAAACAGGCGAGTTAGAAGTTTTGGTTCAAGGACAAGGCCCCAAGCGCAGACTCATGGAGCGTTTTCGAGTGGGTTCAAGCGAAGGCGGTTTGGGGTGCGTGTTGGTGGCTTCTGCTTCTTTTTGGGAAGGTTTTGATGTTCCTGGCGATGCGCTTCAATTGGTTGTCATTGACAAGCTGCCTTTTCCTCCGCCAAACGATCCTTTGGTAGAGGCTCGCTCGCAACGATTAGAGTTGTCGGGCAAGAGCTCTTTCTCAGACTACAGCGTGCCAGAAGCTGCAGTGGCCCTGAAGCAGGGTGCAGGACGCCTGATTCGAAGCGAAACCGATCAAGGTGTTTTGGTTGTTTGCGATCCACGTCTGACTGGCATGGCCTATGGACGGCGTTTGTTGGCTTGTCTGCCGCCCATGCGCAGACTTCACACTGAAGTTGAATTTGAAGAGGCCTTAGGAAGGCTTACCAAAACTTCCACCACGCAGTAGTTTTGCTGCTGGGTGGTGTCATAGAGTTGGGAAAATTCTTCTCTAACACGCGAAGCGTGTCGGCTCTTAATTCTTCCATTCCCAATGCGCCATAGGACTTGGCCAGAATCTCCAGAGCCTCTTTGATGGCTGGTACGCCGGGGTAGTCAGTGATGGCCAATTGAGTGCGATTGACAGCAGCCACATAGGCCCCCTTGCTGTAATAAAAACGCGCCACGTGAACTTCATAGGCTGCCAAAGAGTTAACAATGTACGTCATTCTTTGGCGTGCATCTGGCGAGTATTTGGAGTCGGGAAAGCGAGTGATCAGCTCTTTGAAAGATTCGAAAGAGTCCTTGGCGGCTTTTTGGTCGCGCTCCGACAAGTCTTGCCTCGTGATGAAAGAGAACAAGCCTAAGTTGTCGTTGAAATTGACCAAGCCTTTTAAGTAAAGCGCGTAATCCACACCGGGGCTGGAGGGATGAAGTTTAAGGAAGCGGTCAAGCGTGGCAATGGCTTGAATTTTTTCTGAGGCGCGATATTGCGCATAGGCTTTTTCGATTTGGGCCTGCTGTGCCAAAGGCGTACCGGCAGCCCGTCCCTCGAGTTTTTCGAACAGCATGGCCGCACGATCCCAAGCTCCCGCACTCGATTCATCGCGTGCTTCGCGGTATATTTTTTCAGGCGCCCAAGCTGCTGTAGGATCAGATGGCGTGCTGGAGCAGCCTGACAAAACAGTGACGGTAAAACCGATAAGCGTTAGCGCAAGCACCGATAATCTGATGTTCAACATCTGGCAACCTTGGAAATAAAGCAAATTGATTATATCGAGCCCCCCAGAGCTATACGACATTGATGAGTCTCAAGATGAAACTTCTCCAGATTCTGTCGTCACAGCGAAGGCCTCAGAAGTTCGCGAACTGGTCGTGCCCCCAGAATTTCATGGACAGCGTCTAGATCGGATGCTGGTAGCTGGCGTACCTGAGTTTTCCAGAAGTTATTTGCAACAGTTGCTGGAAGATGGCGCCGTCAGTCGTGGTGGCTTGGCTCAGCTTAAGTCGGCCCTGAAGGTCAAAGCCGGCGAGCTTTGGCACATCGAGTTGCGTGCCACACCTCAATCGCAAGCATTCAAGCCAGAATCGATGGCTCTGAATGTGGTCTACGAAGATGCCGATTTGAGGGTGATCGATAAACCTGCTGGCTTGGTAGTGCATCCTGCCCCCGGTAATTGGTCGGGTACCTTGATGAACGGTCTCTTAGGTCTAGACCCTGCTCTCATGGAATTGCCCAGAGCCGGTATTGTTCATCGCTTGGACAAAGACACCAGTGGCCTGATGGTGGTTGCCAGAACTCGCGCGGCCATGGATGCGTTGGTGCAAAAAATGGCAGCCCGAGAAATTAAGCGACAGTACGTCGCCATGAGTGATCAAGTCTGGACGGGCAATACGCAAAAGACAGTTGATTTGCCCATTGGCCGAGATCCTGCCAATCGCTTGCGAATGGCTGTTGTTGATTTGGCCAAAAATTCTGGGAAAACGGCCAAAACCCACTTTCGTGTCATGTCACAAAGTGAGCACGGCAGCCTGGTGCGTTGCATTTTAGAGACGGGGCGTACGCATCAAATCCGAGTTCACATGGCCGCCCTCAAATTGCCTTTGCTGGGTGACCCCCTGTATGGGGGCTCTGCACACACCCTCATGCCAAGGCAGGCCTTGCACGCCGATCTGTTGTCATTTGACCACCCCGTTTCGGGTCAGGCCTTGGCATTTCAATCGCCACTGCCAGCAGATATTCAGAATTTGCTTCAAGCTTGGTCGCTCAGTTACAATGAAAAATCCTGAATCTCAGGCTTGGCCAATCGAAAGATAGGCCTAAATCCCCCTTAATGGGGTGCGCAGGTGGGTCCCATCCTCCGCCAACTTGAAGTTTAAGTCGGTGTGTGCACCTTGATTCGCGCTTCAAGCGCATTTATCCCGGAAGATTGACACCATGAACACGGCGCAAGCCAAGCGTGTCCTTGAAACAGCGTTACTTTGTTCAACTCAGCCCGTCACTGTGCGTGACATGCGTGTGTTGTTCGAGGACGCTTTAGGCGCTGACACACTTAAGGCACTCCTAGAAGAGTTGCAATTGGATTGGGCCGAGCGCGGCCTGGAGTTGGTCTCTGTTGCCACAGGTTGGCGGTTTCAAAGCCGTCCTGAACTGCGGATCTACTTGGACAAACTGAACCCAGAAAAACCCCCCAAGTACACCCGTGCTGTCATGGAAACCTTGGCCATCATCGCTTATCGCCAACCGGTCACTCGCGGCGATATGGAAGACATTCGGGGTGTCACCATCAATACGCAAATCATCAAACAGTTGGAAGACAGAGGCTGGGTTGAGGTCATTGGTCATCGCGAGTCTGTCGGCCGTCCTGGTTTGTATGCCACCACCCGCCAATTCCTTGATGATTTGGGATTGTCTTCCCTCGACCAGCTGCCTTTATTGAGCAGTGTGGAAGGGCAGGCATCCGTGCTGGCCAGCTTGAATCCCCCTGAAGCCGATGCATCGCAAGCCTCTCTTTCTCTNGAGGATGCCATCGAAGCATCAGAAACGACAGAGNCACAAACGGAAGAGGCACTCACCTCAGAAGCACTCACCGCAGAAGCCGAAGACCTGACAAACCTTGCGCAAGAAATGCCAGACTCGGCGAAAGGCCAGCACCATGATTGAGACACCAGAGACGCCGTCTCAAGATCCTTTGCGGCCGATTGCCATCGAGGACGTCGTTTCTGGAGAGTTTGACCAAGAATCTGAAGACACCATTTCGCCCATTCTGACCAAGCGAGTTTTGCCGCCCCAAGCTGAATCGCCCAAGTTGCACAAAGTTTTGGCGCAAGCGGGTTTAGGCTCACGTCTGGAAATGGAGCAACTTATTTTGGAAGGGCGTATTTCGGTCAACAACGAGCCAGCCCACATTGGTCAACGAATTCAGTATGGTGATCAAGTTAAGGTCAATGGACGGCCCCTGAGAATTCGAATCGATCCGCCACCACCCCGGGTCATTGCTTATCACAAGCCCGCCGGTGAAATTGTCAGCCATGACGATCCCAAAAACAGGCCTACCGTTTTTCGCAAGTTACCCCGTTTGCAACATGGCAAATGGCAGTCTGTTGGCCGCTTAGATCTCAACACAGAAGGCTTGCTTCTGTTTACCAGTTCAGGCGAATTGGCCAATCGATTGATGCACCCCGATTTGGGCTAGAGCGTGAATACGCGGTTCGTGTTTTGGGCGCCCTGAGCAATGAAGAAAAGCAGAAGTTATTGGACGGCGTCATGCTTGAAGATGGCATGGCCCAATTTGGTTCGATTGAAAATGGCGGTGGAGAGGGCTCAAACTGTTGGTACCGCGTGACCATTTCAGAGGGCCGCAATCGCGAAGTGCGCCGCATGATGGAAGCTGTGGGCCATGCTGTTAGTCGCCTCATTCGCATTCGCTATGGCGCCATGGTTTTGCCGCACGGATTGCGCCGCAGTACCTACATGGAATTGGACGAAGCCGACATTCGAGCCCTCACACATGCGGCCAACAAAGTGCAGGCAGTTGAAAACCGAGATGAGCCTGGCTCAGTTGGAGAAAAGCGCCCACCAGATCCTCGAAATCAAAATCCTAGAAACCCCAAAAACAGGGCTTTTGGCGCCAAAAAAACTGGGCCTGGACCCTCTCGTCAGCGCACTGACAAATCTGCCAGTAGCCAGCCCGACCCTATGAAAACCTCAGTGGGCTACATTGGGGCCGACAGTTTCAGTCGACAGCGCAAAGAGCAAGGCCCTGGTGGCAAATCGGGCGGTCCCCGACGAAATGGCGGCAGAAGTCGCTAAATTGGCTGAGTTGGCCCAAGGCTTTCAAAGGTTTTCAATTCCTTGCAGACCATGGGGAAACCCTTAGCGCAGGTTAGAATAGAAGGCTATTGAAAATAATACTGAGGACTTTTACCATGGCTATCGAACGCACTTTATCTATCATCAAACCTGACGCGGTTGCAAAAAACGTCATCGGTCAAATTTACGCTCGTTTTGAAGCTGCTGGCCTCAAAGTGGTTGCAGCCAAGTTGGCGCACCTTTCACGCGGCGAAGCAGAAGCTTTTTACGCTGTTCACAAAGAGCGTCCTTTCTTCAAAGACTTGGTTGATTTCATGATTTCTGGCCCTGTCATGATTCAAGCTCTTGAAGGCGAAGGCGCTATTTTGAAAAATCGCGATTTGATGGGCGCAACCGATCCTAAGAAAGCAGCACCTGGCACCATTCGCGCTGACTTTGCAGAAAGCATTGACGCCAATGCGGTTCACGGCTCAGACGCTGCAGAAACAGCAGCTGCTGAAATCAGCTTCTTTTTTGCGGGCATGAACGTTTACTCACGTTAATTCGCCTTAATTCGCCACTGCCCATAGCTCGCGGACAAGAACTTTCTTTCATCCGCCATGACGGCCAACCTTCTTGATTTTGACCTTGAAGGCTTGGCCGTTTTTTGTGAGGGCTTGGGCGAAAAACGTTTTCGCGCCACCCAGCTTTTTCGCTGGATTCACCAGCGCGGCATGTCTAACTTTGATGACATGTCAGACCTTGCCAAATCACTGCGCGAGAAGCTCAAGGTTCATGCCCACGTTGCGGCTTTACCTATTCTGTCCCAACAATTCTCAAAAGACGGCACCATCAAATGGCTGTTCGATGTTGGCGCTGGAGATGCCGTTGAAGCCGTCTTTATTCCTGAAGACGATCGAGGTACTTTGTGCGTTTCCTCGCAAGCTGGTTGTGCCGTGGGTTGTCGCTTTTGCTCGACAGGGCATCAAGGATTCAGCCGCAACTTAAGCACCGCCGAAATTTTGTCGCAGCTCTGGTTTGCTGAGCATTTTTTACGCGGGCATTTAAACCAAACTGACCGCGTCATTTCCAATGTGGTCATGATGGGCATGGGTGAGCCACTGCAAAATTACAGCGCTTTGGTGCCGGCTTTAAAAGCCATGCTAGACGATCATGGCTATGGACTGTCGCGCCGAAGGGTGACAGTCTCTACGTCCGGTGTGGTGCCCATGATGACCCGTTTATCTGCCGATTGCCCGGTCGCATTGGCGGTCTCATTGCACGCCCCCAACAATGCATTGCGCGACAATTTAGTACCTTTGAATCGCAAGTATCCTTTGGACGAATTGCTGTCTGAGTGCACTCGCTATTTGGAAAAAGCACCGCGAGATTTCATCACCTTTGAATATTGCATGCTTCAAGGCGTGAATGACCAAGTGATGCATGCCAAGGAGTTGGTCCAACTCATTCGTCGACATGCCAGCCAAGGACTTCGGTGCAAATTCAATCTCATTCCCTTCAACCCATTCAAAGAGTCTGGCTTGTTGAGGTCCGATGATGCAACAGTTCAACAATTTGCAGCGGTTCTTTTAGACGCCGGGTTTGTGACCACTGTGCGCAAAACCCGAGGTGATGACATTGACGCTGCCTGCGGACAATTGGCAGGCGACGTGAAAGACCGCACGGGTGTTGTCGATCGAATCGCCCAACAACGTGCTGTGCCCATTCAGTGGCACGCTGCCACCTCTCTGACCCAAACGCCCCAAGGCTGATGTCAAGACCCGCTGCACTTGCCCTACTTTTTGGGGCAAGGCTGCTGATGGGCTTACTTTTTGTTTCAA
>Ga0063231_10000594_pt1 | contig 10306 bp, 9 predicted proteins | sample LauGreSu1BDMLBSD_2_FD_56231 | JGI IMG/M metagenome (GOLD analysis project Ga0063231, IMG submission 56231) | Freshwater lake microbial communities from Lake Michigan, USA - Su13.BD.MLB.SD v2 (version 2) | ecosystem: Environmental > Aquatic > Freshwater > Lake | place: Lake Michigan, USA...
TCCTTAAAGGGCCTGTAAAGGTAGACTTAGTTGAATTGTTGGATATTTTTGTAGTACTACACAACTACATCAACAATTCATATGCGATTGATTTTCAATAAATAAAAATTACATCAAGAATACATCAAAACTTTTTGCCTGTTTAGTTTGTTTAAGATAATTGTTTAAATTGAGCGAGCTATTGTTAAACAAATCCCAAACTGAACTCCATCAATCAATAAAATGAGAATTCTACCCATTTTGGTATTTCTGGTATTGGAAGCCCTTTGTATCAATGGGCAAAATACCATTGGAATTCCTCAAATCATCAATTTCAACAAGAACGACTTCAAAGCAGGTACCCAAACCTGGGACATTGATCAGGATAGCAAAGGGAGGATGTATTTCGCCAACAATGAGGGGCTGCTCACCTATGATGGGACCTATTGGAAACTTCACCCCCTCCCTAACAAAACCATCATGCGATCCATCGCGATCGATAAAAAAGGAATCATTTATGCGGGAGGTCAGGGGGAAATGGGCTATTTCATGCCAAATGAGCGGGGATTTTTAAAATATATTTCACTCACCCCCCTGTTGCCCGCCAAGGAAAGATCATTCGCTGACGTTTGGGACATAGAGATTATTGGAGAATCTGTATTTTTCAGGGCTTCGGACAGGATGATCATGGAGCTGAGGAACAAGGCCATATCGCTTCACCCCCCTATCAGTGGATGGCTGTTCATGAAAAAAAGCGGAAATATTCTGTATGCCCAGGACCAAAAGAATGGTCTGTACCTGTATGAGAACAATGGCTGGCGCCCAGCGGCCAACAATCAACTGCTCTCCGGCTCCATTATTTCAGGTATGATTCAAACAGACAAAGAAAGCCACCTGATCCTGACTTATGACAGAAAATCACTGATACTAAGAAAGGATTCACTTTCAGGAAACAGTGGCTTTCAGTTACCTGCCGCAGAGTTCAACTTCTTCAAGGTTACAGAGATGAACAAGGGAGAGTTTGTTGCTGCCACAACAGCTGAGGGATGCCTTATCATGAAAAATGATGGAAAATTCATCCAAAAGATATCAAGAAAAGAGGGCCTTCAGAACAACAATGTCATCAGCGTTTTCCTCGACAAGGATAAAAACCTCTGGGCAGGGCTTAACAATGGAATCAGTTTCATTGCATACAACTCAGCCATCAAATACATCACACCCAACAAAGAAAATGAGGCAGCAGGATTCTCCTCAAAAATTTTCAACAACAGGCTTTTCATTGGTTCATCTGATGGTTGTTATGCTGCCGAGCTTTCACCCCAGAATAAAGATTTGAGCTTTCTCAGGTCAAATTTTAGCTTGATAGGCAACAGCTCCGGACAGGTATGGCGCTTGGAAGAGGTGAACCAGCACCTGCTGATGGGCCACAACAACGGATGTTTCGACATCATTGGCAACCAGGCAAAATTGATCAGCAGAGACGCGGGATGGACCTTTCTTCCCACCAGCCCGGTACCCCCTGCACAAAATATCCTGACGGGAACTTATTCAGGATTGAAAATGTTGACATTCAACAATGGCCAGTTCAGTGATAAGGGTAACATGGAGGGACTGTATGAATCTTTGCGCTTCCTCACTGCAGACACCGAAGGAAACATCTGGGCCTCCCACCCATACAGGGGAATTTACAAGATCAGCATCAGTGCAGACGGGAAAAAATACAATACCAGGCTTTTTACTGAAAAAGATGGACTACCCTCTAAACTAGACAATCATGTATTTAAAATAAAAAATAGGGTGATTTTTGGAACCAGTACAGGGGCATATGAATTTGATCCACTGAACAATCGCTTCATCCCCTCCTCTTTCCTACAGCCAATCATGGGCAACACAGAGGTTCGTTACATGAATGAAGATGGACAGGGCAATATCTGGTTCTGTAGCGGTAAAAAAATCGGCATGATTGATTTCGCAGGAGGCAACCCCAATCCAAGGCCCATTTATTTTTCAGAAATCACTGGTCAAATTCTTTCGGGTTTTGAGAACATCTATGCATATGACAAGTCTAATATTTTCATTGGATCAGAAAAAGGCGTCATTCACCTCAACTACGAAAAATACAAAGCCAACAAACTTACATTGAACATGATGCTAGGCAATGTAAGGGCCATCGGAAAAACTGACAGCACCATTTTTGGTGGTTATTTCAACCAAGCTCCAACAGCTGAAACAAATGACAACAGCAACAGGTCCACTGGCTTGTCAAACAATTTCAATGCGTTTCATTTTGAATACAGCTCCCCGGCTTTTGGTCTTCAGAAAAATATTGAATACAGCTATCGGCTTGAGGGATATGAGAAGAATTGGAGCAACTGGAGCAACAAGACTGAAAAAGATTATACCAATCTCCCNGCTGGCAACTATGTNTTTCACGTAAAAGCACATGACAACCTGGGCAACGAATCTGAAGAGATCAATTATCGCTTTAATATTCAATCTCCCTGGTACAAAAGCATATGGGCATACCTCTGCTATCTTGTTATCATTGGATTGGGAATACGAAAATACAGTGACTGGCAAAAGAAAAAACTGTTGCGCCAGAAATCCATCTACGAAAAAAAACAACGCCAGATGAGTATTGAGCACCAACTGGAAATAGAACAAAATGAAAAAGAAATCATCCGGTTGAAAAATGAAAAGCTCGAGGCTGAAATCATGCTGAAAACCAAAGAGCTTGCAGATACCTCTATGCAACTGGTGGAAAGAAGCGATGCGCTTTCAAAAGTAAAGGAGGAGCTACAAAAGCTCTATAAAAACACCAACGAAAATCACGATATCAAAAAAACCATTCACCTGCTGAATGACATAGAGAAAAACAGTGCGAGCTGGGAAAAATTTGCGGTTCACTTTGATGAAATCAACAACAACTTCCTGAAAAACCTCAAGTCGCATTTCCCCAAACTGACCAATACAGACCTCAAGGTTTGTGCTTACCTCCAACTCAATCTGGCATCAAAAGAAATTGCACAGTTGATGAACATCACCGTGAGGGGCGTTGAAATCAGCAGGTATAGGCTCAGGAAAAAATTGGGCTTGAGTACAGAGCAATCCATTGCAGAATTCCTAGATCAATACAAGGAAGAAAAGGCTTGATTCGATGGGTTAGAGATCAATGCTTCTCTGCCTCGGGCTCCAGCTTGTGCTCTGCCTCAATCGCTTTCATGGTAGCCACGGCCCAATCAGCAATGATAAGCTTGTCTTCTTGTGTAAGTTTGGCGTCACGGTGAACGATGGTATAACTGGACAAGGGCATTTCGCCTTCTTTGACCATCTCATTCACCTCTTCCATTTTGTGGCGGGCCTTCTTGGGCTTATAGGTCATGAATGCATCAAAGTTCAATTCTGACTTGCCCTCATTTACATGATCCGCCAACCACCAACCAAGTGGTTGAATGGATGCATACCAGGGGTATTTTGTCGTATTGGAATGACAATCATTGCAAGAACGCTCGAGGATATTTTTTACATTGTCCGGGGTGGCATAATGGGTTGCAATGTTGTCCCTAGAAGGAGCGGCAGCAATATTTCTTTCAGGACGGATGAACTGGATGACCAAGAGAATGATGGCAAAGGCGATCAATATTTTCTTTATCATGGGATAAAATTTTAACCAATGTACATTTTTATTGAAACAAATCCGCTGCCTTGACCAATGATTCTGGTTTGCCCACATCAAGGATAATATCACCACTGTGGTCATACCCAACAATCAAGGAATCGGCTGCAAGTTGCAAATAAACATCAGTAATGGAGAAGGTTCCAGACGAAGGCATGAGCCTAAAAATGGCAGGATCAATCACATGGATGCCTGAAAAAGAGCGTGGCTGGACATCTTCCACTTCACCTGCAGACCATCTTGTCTCTCCGGTAAGATTATTTCTCCACCCCACCAGTCTCATCTCATCATCAAAAAGAAACTGCCTGGAACTTTCACGCTTGGTTACTGCCAGCGTTACCAATGGACTGATCTTGTTGTGAAAATCAATCATCCCAACAAGATCAAGGTTGGTCAACATGTCTACATTCATGACCACAAAGGGGGATGAAGCATCCATGAAATGGGCAGCTGCAAATGCAAGCCCACCGCCAGTTTCATAGGGACCTTCGACCTCATGGGAAACGGCAATATGGATGTCGGTATTTTCATACCGCTTCAGAAAATCAATGACCTGATCAGCAAAATGGTGAACATTGACAACAATATCATGAATACCAAAACTGTTTAGATAGGCAATGTTTCGTTCAAGCAAAGTTTTACCATTAACTACAGCCAATGCCTTGGGATGATGTTCGGTAAAGGGTTTCAACCTTGTTCCCAGACCTGCGGCAAAGAGCATTGCTTTAATGGGCTGCATATTCATTTCGTTGATGGTGCATGTATAGCACTAATAAGGATCATTCTTCCACTGTTTGGCCTCTTGTTCAACATGACAAACAACAGTCTTGACCTTGTATTTTTCCTTGAGATGTGCGGCAAGTCGGTCTGCGGCAAACACGCTCCTGTGCTGCCCGCCAGTACAGCCGAAACTAACGGTCAATCCCTCAAAATCACGTTTCAAATAGTCTTCAACAGATATGTCTATCATCCCAAAAACATGTTGCAGGAAAGTAGGCATATTGGTCTTGTGCAACAGGAATTCCTGCACCGGCTTGTCTCTTCCGGTCTGTGTCTTGTACTCGTCAATCCTCCCAGGATTCAAAATGCCACGGCAATCAAAAACGTATCCGCCACCATTGCCAAATTGATCTTCAGGAATACCTTTTTTATAGGAGAAACTATTGATGTGAACAGTCAACTTGGAAGTTTCGCTGGCAATAACGGGTTCAAACCTTGCCATGATTTCGTCTGCAACAATCGCCTCCAATACTTTCTGCAAGGCTGGGAGCCTGATGGGGAAATTTTTGTTTTCAAGGAACCATTTAAGGTTCTTCAGAGCAAATGGGATGCTGGCAATGAAATGCGGCTTTCGTTCAAACAAACCACGAAATCCATATGCACCAAGGGTTTGGAGCATCCTTATCAAAACGAATCCATCATAATTGTTGAGGAATTCCTTTTTGTTCAATTTTCCATTCAGACAGGCATTGGCTTGCTCAAAATAAAAGCCCACCAATTCATCTCTCCATTCGTAAGGCATCTGCGCCCTTGCCTGCCAAAGCAATGAAGCAATATCGTATTGCAATGCGCCTTGCATTCCACCCTGATAATCGATGAAATAGGCCTCACCATCACGAACCATCACATTGCGGCTCTGACAATCCCTGTGCATGAAGTACTGATTTTCTTCCTGCATGAGGTAGCTGCTCAGCATGTCAAAATCATTGAGCAGCAAATTCTTATCGTATGGCAGATCCAGGGCCCGAACAAAATAATAGAGGAAATAAAGCAGGTCAGAGTAGATGGCTTGCTTGTCGAAAGACCTTGTTGCAATACAATTGCTGTAATCAAGGTCATCCCCACCTTCAATCTGCAGTTTGGCCAAAGAACAACAGGTTTTCTTGAAAAGATCAAGGACATTTTCAGAAAACCCTTCTTTGGTGATGTGGTCAAAAAGGGAAACATCCCCCAGGTCTGACTGCACATAAAACTGCATCGCATCATCCGTATAGATGATGGAAGGCACATTCAATCCCTTTCCAGCAAAATGCTGTGTAAACTCCACAAAAGCATTGTTCTCCGGAGCATTGGCCGGATTGTAGGTAAGGATATAGCTTTCACCATCGTGTTTAAAACGAAAATATTGCCTGTTGCTACCGGCCTGGCGAAGTGACTCCAACACAATTTCATGGTTGGGCTGCCATTTTCTGAGTGAATCCAATATGTGCTGAAACGCTTCCTGCATAAGACAACAAAGGTATCTTTTATTCTGAAATGAAAAAAAGGAGAGCCGTATCTTTGTCGAATGCTAAAAAAGGGGATGGATGAATTGCAACGCTTGAGCACGGAGGAGTTTCATGCCTCCAAGAAATCGCCCATCGTGGTCGTCCTGGAAAACGTGAGGAGCATGCACAATGTTGGCAGCGTTTTCAGAACCTCAGATGCCTTCAGGATCGAAAAAATATGCCTCTGCGGCTATACCCCCAGGCCTCCACACCGCGACATCAACAAGACTGCACTGGGCGCAACAGAAACGGTTGAATGGGCTGGTCATGAAGATGGACTGTCTGCTGTTGCGCAATTAAAAGAACAGGGCTATTCTGTCTATGCAGTAGAGCAGGTACACAATAGCATCTCATTAGAAAGCTTCAACTATAAACCAGGAGAAAAAATTGCAGTTGTATTTGGAAACGAGGCAGAGGGTGTTAGCGAAGAACTGATTGCCGCATGTGATGGATGCATTGAGATTCCACAGTTTGGCAGCAAACATTCCTTCAATATCAGTGTTGCAGCTGGTATTGTGCTTTGGGAGTTGTTCAAGATTAAAAAATATGCATGAAAAAAATCAGCAGATACCTGTCACTCATCAAATTCTCCCATACCATTTTTGCCATGCCCTTTGCGCTGGTTGGCTTTTTCATGGGCGTATTTTTTCTGGGACCAAAAGAAGAAACTGGTAGAAAAGGCCTAGTGGTTGTTTCCGAATATTTTTCAACCCATCTTGGCATTTTTGTATTCGTCATCCTTTGCATGGTTTTTGCGAGAAGCGCTGCCATGGCCTTTAACAGGTACCTGGACAGGGAATTTGACGCCAAGAATCCCCGTACAGCCATCCGCGAAATTCCAAGGGGGCTGATCAGCCCGGCCAGTGCCCTTCGCTTTACCATCCTCAATTCATTGCTCTTCATGGGATCAGCCTACATGATCAATTCCATTTGTTTTCTGCTCTCCCCTGTTGCACTGTTGGTCATCCTGGGATACAGTTATACAAAAAGATTTACTGCCCTTTGCCATATCGTGTTGGGCATTGGACTTTCCCTTGCGCCCACGGGAGCCTTCATTGCAGTAACCCAAACCATAGACCCTGCAATTGTTTTTCTTTCACTGGCTGTGATTGGCTGGGTCAGTGGATTCGACATCATCTACTCCCTACAAGACGAAGCATTTGACAGTACAGAAGGGCTGTCATCCATTCCAGCCAAACTGGGTAGAAAAAATGCTTTATTTGTTTCACGCTTATTGCATGCCTCTACCATATTGCTCATTTTCAGCAGTGGATATCTATTTGGATTGCATTGGATTTTTGCGACAGGTGCTGCATTGTTTTCAGGGCTGCTGATTTATCAACAAAGCATTGTCAAAGTGGATGACCTCAGCAGGGTGAACATCGCTTTCATGACAGCCAATGGCATTGCCAGCATTGTATTTGCACTCTTCACCATTGCAGACCTCCTTATTATAAACTAACCCATGGGAAGAATCATTGCATTGGATTATGGCAACAAAAGAACCGGCATAGCGGTCACNGATCCGTTGAAGATCATTGCCACCGGTTTGACCACAGTTGACACGCAACAACTTTTCGAGTATTTAAAAGCCTATGTTGCCAAAGAGCCTGTAGAAAGAATCTTGATNGGCGAGCCCTATCAGCTGGATGGAACGCCTACCCACTCTACGGAAGGAGCCAAGCATTGCATCAGGCGATTAAAAAACAGCTTCCCCGAGATTCCNATNGAAACCGTTGATGAGAGCCATTCTTCGAAGATGGCATCAAGGGCGATGGTAGAAATGGGGATGAAGAAAAAAGACCGCCAGAAAAAAGGAATGATTGATGAAATTGCGGCCTGTCTGTTGCTGCAGGAGTACCTTGAAAGAAGTGAAGGCTAATGACTTAAACCAGATTATTTTTTCGGCAGGATCATTTTATAGCCTGATTTTACCCTGCCAGCACTGATGTCATCCAATTTTTTCTTGAGCAATTTTTTCCTGATCAAGGAGATCCTGTCAATGAAAAGTTTTCCATCGATATGGTCGTACTCATGCAGAATAACGCGGGCATTAAGCCCTTTGAATGTTTCTGTTTTTTGAACGAAATTTTCGTCACAATACTGGATGGTAACGGTGCTCTCGCGACTGACCTCTTCCCTGAATCCTGGTAAACTCAAGCAGCCTTCATCACAAGCCCAAGGGGTGCCGTCCAAGGCTGTAATGTGGGCATTGATGAAGATGGCTTTTCGGCCTGTTTCTCCCTCAAATTGTTTGCGTTCTTCTTCATCACTGTTGTTGTAAACTTGCTCGGTATCGAACACAAACAAACGAATGGGCCTGTTTATCTGGGGCGCTGCCAAGCCCATGCCATGTGCATTGTACATGGTTTCCCACATGTCATCCAGTAATTTTTTCAGTTCAGGATAATCAGGTGTTATGTCAGTGCAAACCTGACGCAGTACTGGATGCCCGTATGCTACAATGGGNAGAATCATGTTGCAAATATAATAAAGTACTAGCCGTTATACAGCAGGTCGTAATACTCTGCNGCCATTCTGTTGGAATCGAACTTGAAACGAACATCTTTCATCCCGTTCTGTACAATCTGGCGCCAGGTATGCGGTGCTTCATAGTACAAAGGCAAAACCTCCTCTTTCAGGATCCTGTACAATTCATCCAGGTCATATTGGTCCTGGTCTTGCACATGCATGTTTTCATAATCCTGTGGAGGCACCACAAAACCATTGTTACCGTGGTTGATGAATTCCACAATCCATCCGTCATTGGTGGAGACGTTCACCGATCCATTCATGGCGGCTGTCATACCGCTTGTGCCTGATGCTTCACGCGGCACGCGGGGATTGTTCAGCCAAACGTCTGAAGCCTGCTTGAGGCGCTTGCTGAGCCCCAATTCATAGCCAGTGCAAACAGCCATGTTATGATAAGCCTTGCTCACATGAACAAGGTGATTGAACTCTGTAATGGCCGGATAGTCTACCGGATAAGGCTTTCCAGCCCAGATGATCTGCACGGGATATTTTGAATTGTTGAGCAATTCCTCAAATCTTTCCCGGTCACGGGTAAGCAGGTCTGCGCGCTTGTAGCCAGCAAAACGGCGTGCCCAAACAATGGTGAAAACATCCGGATCCATCAATTTTCCAGTCTGGTCGGCAACCAAATCAAAGGCCCTTTTCTTCAGGAATCTTTTCCTGTCAATAAAGCGCTCATCATTTTGCTCATCCATGGAAAAATACAATTGCTTGTCTGCCCAGTAGCGCCAGTTCTGAGAATTGGTGATGTGGATGATCGGGCAAACCCCTTCGTGCTTGTTCCACATTTTTCTGCTCACATGACCATGCAATTCAGAAACGGCATTGGAAAGGCGGGCAAAACGCAAGGCCACCAAGGAGTGGTTGAACTGATCGTCTTCCAATCCTGTGATTTCCCTTACTTTTTCAAGCGGCATGCCGCAGAAATAAGACATTTTGTTGCAGAGGTAAATGTCATGCTTTTCATTGCCCGCCTCTTCGGGTGTATGGGTAGTGAAAACCAGCTGCTTTTTCAACTCCGCCAGGTTTCCTCCATTCTTGTTGAGTAGATAAAAGGCAGCAGAGATGGCATGTGCCTCATTGAGGTGATAAACATCGGGTTTGAATCCCAATTCATCGACCAGCTTGGCTCCACCGACACCCAGCAAAATGAACTGGGCAACCTTGGTAGCCACATTGGCATCATAAAGCCTATGGGTGATGGTTTGGGAAACATAATCATTTTCAGGGCAATCAGTGCTCAGCAAGAAAAGCGGCGCTGATTTAAAGGTTTCCGGATTCAGGTAAAGCACTTTCACCCAAACAGGCGCATCATGGATCATGATCTGAAACTTGATGCCGGTATCCTCAAGGAAATTATAGATTTTTTCGTTCCATTGTACTTGCAAGGTCTGGTCCTGATTACGGGCCTGATCGTAGTAGCCGTATTTCCAGAGGATACCGATTCCAATCAGGTTTTGACGCAGTTCATAGGCACTTCTCAGGTGAGATCCTGAAAGGAATCCCAGTCCTCCACTGTATATCTTCAAAGGCTGGTGAATGGCAAACTCCATGGAGAAATATGCAGCCTTTTTTTCGTATCGGGAATCTATCGCATAGGGTAATTTGTAATGCTTGAAAGTTGACATGCCTGAGCTGATTAATGAGCCCGCAAGATACCCCGTTTTTTTGGAAAGAAAAAGGTAATATGTATTTTATACACAATTATTCGGAGCTTGTATTTCGATCGCAATATTTTATGTGAAATATTGATTATCAGTATATTACTGAAATATTTGCAAAAGATTTAGGATGTGCCTATATTGGCTCCAATTCATGCATATGCAAAGATTAACAATCTGTGCGCTTCTCC
>Ga0063231_10000597_pt1 | contig 10285 bp, 19 predicted proteins | sample LauGreSu1BDMLBSD_2_FD_56231 | JGI IMG/M metagenome (GOLD analysis project Ga0063231, IMG submission 56231) | Freshwater lake microbial communities from Lake Michigan, USA - Su13.BD.MLB.SD v2 (version 2) | ecosystem: Environmental > Aquatic > Freshwater > Lake | place: Lake Michigan, USA...
GATGAGGAGCTGAAAGCTGCTTACTGGGAAGGGTTCAAAAACGCCGCACCATGNGGCGCCGANCAGAGCTGGCTTGCAGGGCTGCGAGCGNTNGCTCGCTGGGACCGCCCCGTCATTGAGCCAGATGGACCGGCTGTGCTTGGCAGCAGGGAACCGGCCTCTGTCGCTGACCAGCCTACCGATAAAGAACTGCTGGAGCTGATGCCCGAGACGATGCGGGATGAGTTCTCCTATGCGGCCAAGACATGCTCAGATGCAATGGGCGGCAGGGTCAAGCCAGGCATCTTCCGCGTCGCATTGAACACCGCCGCACTGGAGTACGCCCGCGCCGTCCTTGCCCGCTGGGGCACACCCGCCATCCAGCCGGTGCCGGTCGCCGAGCTGGAGGGTGCGTGATCCAGGCGGAATTTTTGGCTGAGTTGCGTGGTAGACACCGCGCTGAACTTGTGCTGGTGATGGTCCAGCTGGAACAGCTGTTCCCTGGGTACTGGTCGGATTTGAGTGATTTGGCAGAGCAGCTCTGCACTGATCGCGCAACGCTCAACCGCTCCATGCGGAAGCTGGAGGACCTGAATCTGCTGCGTCGCGCCAGCATCAGTAACGGTGGTGGCACCTGGGTGTGGTGGGTTGCGAGGCATCGGGATGACCGGCCCGAGGAAGGGGGTGAACCTGCTTGGGTGGTGCGGGACGATGTGACCCATCGAACGCAACGCATTGGGTTGACTCAACGCTGGGAGTGGGCGCGTCGGTATGGCATCCCTAGGCAGACGATGCGTAGCTTCCTCATGGGGAACCAGCTCGTCATGCGTGACCGGTGGCGGCTACTATCCACGCCCCTTGACCAGACGCTTGAGTGGCAGGCCGTCGAACAGGTGTGAACTTTTACAACTGGCCTACTGGTCTAAACGCCGAGGCTGTGTAACACTACAGGTGTGGGGGCGAGAGCTTCCGCACCTTTTCCTTTTACTGGAGGGCAATGGCCATCCGCACCGACATACCCAACGAAAAACTCAGCCCTTGGTACTTCGCTATCGGCTGGGCCCGACAAACCGTGATCCAAGAGATCAAACGCGCACAGGCCCTCGGCCTATCAACCGCCTACGACGAGCGACATCTGGCACAGCTCGACGACATGGAACAATTCCTGAAGATGTCCTGGGACGTCTGGATGGACAGCATTGAAAACGATTGCGCCCATAGTGGCTTGGAGGTGTCCCNTGAATCCTGATGTGCTCGAAATCTACAATCTTACTTTTGGTCCTAGTGGGCGCTGCGACGTGGAGGCTCTTGTGGACGACGNTGTTGTGGTCCGCGATCAAACCTACGAAGACCCAGAAGAATGGGCACCTGCTATGTGCCGAGGCACCTTCTACCTTTGTGAAGACGACGTAATCCCAGCGACCGATGCCGGACTCCGACGCTTGCTCAGCGAACGAATCGACAACTGGGAAGTGGTGGATCAGTCGGATTGGGCAGACGACTGCTAAGGCCCTTCGTAACGAAGAGTCTTACGACGACTGGTCCTACGGGACAGAACCCATTCCTTGTGATACGAGCTGGGTCAAGCCCCACACGCCCAACCAGCTCTTTATCCATCTCGTGGACGCCTTCGTGAGTAGCGAAAGCATCAACCACGAACTGCTGGCCCGGATTGCGATGTACGAGATGTTCAACCTGCCCGAGGAAACCTTGTTACAACTCCGCTCGCAGTACCTAGCCAACACCCCTTAGGTAGTACACTATCAACGCTTTACCTAGCACAATGCTCACTATCCTCTCTGACACACAAGTCCGTACTCTGTCGGACAGTATCGAGACCATCGACCAGCACCTGGCCACAATCCGGGCACTGCTGGCTGACTCCCAGACCGTCAACTTTGACGGCACCGCCCCAGCAGTAAAAACGCCAGCCAAGGCGGAGTCTCAACCTAAGACTCATAAGTCTCGCCGCAAGTACCGGGTGCTTAACACCAGGCAAGTGCTGGAGATCAAGCGTCGGTTGGCTAACGGCGAAACTGCTACCTCGATTAGCAGGGACTACAAGGCCCACATCACCACGATCAACAGCATCAAGTGGGGTAAGACCTGGAAACACGTCACCCTTCAGCAAGCTGAGCCTGTGACTGTCCACGCATGATTCTCTGTGATACAGAGATCCGGGCCCTCTGCGAAGAGGGCCTTGTGGATCCTTACGACCCAACACTGGTCAATCCGGCCAGTCTCGATGTGAGACTCGGTGAGAACATCCTTGTCGAGGCGGAATTCACCACGCAGATGCAGCCGCGCTCTATTGCAAGGTTCGATGAGTGGCGTCCGTTTCTGCTCCAGCCGCATGAGTTCATCCTTGCGGAAACTGTCGAGACGTTTTTTCTGCCGTCGTTTGTGGCGGGTCAGTTTGCGCTTAAAAGTTCNAGGGCTCGCTCTGGTATCGAGCATTTGATGGCTGGTTACTGTGACCCGGGCTGGCAGGGTTCCAAGCTCACGCTGGAGCTGCAAAACGCACGGACTATGCATCCGGTTGCGTTGTGGCCTGGGATGCGGATTGGGCAGATCGTGTTCCATCGCATGTCTGCGACTCCCGCCGAGGACTACTCCATCGTCGGGCACTACAACTTCGACCAAAAAGTTACCGCCGCCAAACTATGAAACAAGATGTTGTGAACCACCCCAGCCATTACACGGCTGGAAAAATTGAGGTCATTGACTTCATCGAAGATTGCGTACAGCAAGCTCCAGATGCAGTTGTGGGTGGGCTCCAGTGGCAGGTTCTTAAGTACATGAGCCGGTTGTGGCTTAAAGAGAGCCCCCACATCGACGCCAGCAAAGCCCGCTGGTATCTGAACAGACTGATTGACAAACTTGATTCTGAGGAGTACCGCAATGGGTGAGCATTACAAGTTCGAGATGATTCGCTCGGATGACTCAGCGCAGATCACCACTGCCTACAACGTCAAAGTAAGAGGCACCGTGGCTTCTGATGTGATCGAGGCTTTCACAGACTTTTTGCACTCCTGTGGGTTTCACCGAAACACAGTTTTAGATGTATACAAACGGATGAGTGATGAAGTGTAGATACTGCAATTCACTTAACACACGTGTAGTTGTTACCGAACACCACGGCAATGAAACCAAGCGGTACTGCAAATGCCTTGATTGCGAAGCTCGTTACAAAACTATTGAGACGTATGCTCTAGCAAAACGTGGCGCACGACCAGGGGTTCCACAGCATGAAAACTGTCGCCTTAAAGGTGAACAGGTTGGTACGGCTGTACTGACAGCGGACAACGTTTTAGAGATTAGGCGTCGTGCCGCCGAAAAACAAACCTACACTCAAATTTCTAAACACTTTGGCATACACAAAGACACTGTTTACAAGATCGTAAAACGCAAATGCTGGTCACACATCTAAAACGTGCCGGTTTTGTTAAGAATTGCGACTTTCCGGGTCCCTGCTAGGGGGACTAACCTGCTACACTACACAAGTACGCCCGACCAGGCTCAAACCATGACAAGCGATTTTTTGAAAGTCTCGACGCTGGTTGCTGAGTTCCAGCAAAAACTGGAGGTCATCGTTAAGCGCGATGGCAGCCGTCACCTGATGGATGCTCACATCCCGTTCGACTTGATGGCCGTGCTCGAAGACGAGCTGATGCCTGCCTTGGAGGCAGCTATCACCTGCATCGAGTGGGAGCCGTCCGACGACGACATCCTTGGTGAACCGCCGATGACTATGCAGGAAATGCATAGCGCCGCCCATGCTCAGCACATGGAGCTGCACAACTGATGGCACCCAACTACTTCTACGGCATCGAGCACCTGCACACGCTGTTCAATGCCACCACAGTTGCCTTCGACTGTGAAACCACCGGACTACAGCCGGTTTTTGGTGGTCTGCGGCTGCTCCAGTTGGCAGCCATAGACCGGACACCCGTGGTCATTGACTGCTGGGATCTGGAGGACAACGAGTGGATTGATTTGGAAGAGTTTTTCTCGGTCAAGCGTTTTTGGATAGCCCACAACGCTGTCTTTGACTTGGGGTGGCTGCAGGAACACGAACTTCATCCCAATGGCAGGGTGCTCTGCACCATGCTGGCTAGCCGCATCCTGACGAACGGGCTGCCCAACATCAAACACGGTTTGCAGCATGTTGTAAAACGTTACTTAAAGCTGGAGATTTCCAAGGAAGAACAGAAAAGTGACTGGAGTGGTGACCTGACGCCCAGTCAGTTGGACTACGCGGCCTACGACGTCTACCTGCTGACCCAGTTGGACGGGCAGNTCAACCAGCGGATGGCTGAAGGCAACCTGCACAAGGCTTGGTTTNTGGAGTGTGCTGCTTTACCAGCGATGGCTCAGTTGTGGCGGACAGGTCTGCCGTTTGACAAGCAGGCCCTGGAAGAGCTGCATGAGGATCTGGCCAAGGATCACGTCAGGTTGGGTGACGCCTTCATCGAAACACTTGATGCGGCTTTGCCGGCACACAAGAAACTGCCGCGTGATCCGGATGGCACCTTCAACCTGCGCTCCAAGCCAGAAGGTAGTGTTCGAGCTGGCACAAAAAAGGAGGCCGGCTTCAATCTCAATAGCCCCAAGCAGTTGTTAGATATCTTTACAACCCTGTTGGATAGGCAGCCGGTGGACAACAACGGCAAGCCCAGCGCCAGTCGGGCAGCTCTTAGGGAGTACGCCGGGGACCACAAAGTTGTGGCCGAATACCTTGCCTGGAAGCGGGTTGAGAAACGCCGTCAGATGGTTGAGGCGCTGCTCAAACACCTCGGTAGCAACGGGTTTATTAAGGCAAGTTACATGCAGCTTGGAGCGGACACCGGACGCATGTCCTGTATTGGTCCGAATCTCCAACAAATTCCAAGAGACTCAAGGTTTAGGGCCTGCGTTAAGGCACCGGACGGGTGGAAACTGGTAGTGGCGGACTACGCCCAGATGGAGCTGCGGCTAGCCGCTTGGGAAGCTCAAGACGAGCTGATGATCCAAGCGTTCCAGCAGGGGCTGGATCTGCACACTGTTACTGCGATGCAAATTTATGGCGTTACAGAAGATGAAGTTACGAAGGACATGCGGCAAGTTAGCAAATCTGCGAACTTTGGTTTGCTGTATGGATCGGGAGCCCGAGGACTACGCAACTATGCAGCAGGCATGGGGATACAAATGGATCTCTTTGAAGCTGGAGAAATCCGCTCCAAGTTCCACGCTGCGTATAAAGGAATCAGCCGGTGGCAACGCGAAAATGCTGCACAAGCTAATCGCAATCGTACTGATGCCGCGATCAGGATTCGTAACTCCGGGTTGCGGCGGTTTCTACCGGGCGAGTACAACTCACTCACAGTCCGCTGTAACACCCCAATTCAGGGGGCCGGTGCCGCTGTGCTTAAGCGAACGCTCGGTAAATTATGGCCACTGCTAAAAGCTGATGGGGAAGAAGTCGTCCGCATCGCGGGTGTCGTTCATGACGAAGTTATTCTTTTTGTGCGTGAAGAACATGCTGATGCGTGGTGCCAGCAACTTGCAGCCGTGATGCAAGATGCCGAGGCGGAGTGGCTTGGGGATGTCCCACCCCTGGCAGAAGCCAAGGCTGCTAACTCGTGGGTAGACGCCAAATGATGCGGCAACCTACTGACTGTTACACCGCCCTGTTGCGTACACCGGGCGGGCTAATCCAGAAGGCGACGATCCACGCTGATGACATGGTGCAGGCGCACCACACAATCCGGGAGTTGTGGCCTGGACTGCGACTTGTCAGAATCGCCAAGGAGGGCGAGTGGTAGCAAGTTGAGTCTCATGAGTCGCACCGGCAGGGACATTGTGTTGGAGCGACTCCATGCGGCGATGCGTAGGGCGACTACGGCTGACCTGCAAAGGGCTGCCATGTTTCTGGAGTGGGCCTGGGATGTCCGTCGCGGATGTTCCAGGCAGCGTTCTGCGTCGCGAAATAACCAGAATCAGGCGTGGAAAAAGAAGGTGGACCCTGATGTTCGGTGGTGAGCGTGCTAGTGTGTAGCAAAAGAGACTCACGCAGCGATGCCACTACGTCACGGGCAAAAGTTCTACTGCCAGTTGCTGCTTGATCGCAACCGCTACTTGCTCGTGGACGAGCTGGCTAAGCAGCAAGGCAAACGGACCACGGCTTTGTTGCGGGAGATGGTGTATGCAGCTCTGGAAAAGGCACTGCCGTCGTCGGTATACAGGGCTGCAGAAGCGGCAGATCACGCTGCGTGGGCGGACTCGGTAAAACGACGGGTACAAGGACGCCAGCGATCCAAGCAAGATGCCCCAGGCACAGAAATAGACTCATAGGACTTAGTTGTATTTAGTTACAAGTCTGACTCAGCCCGCTTAGGTGGGCTACTGTTGCACAGTAGTTCGGTGATTCCGATGACTCGCTATCTGGTTGTGGCTGACGGTCAGTACGTCACCGCGCTGTACGGCCCCAAAGGTTCAGGTATTGGTTTGACTGTTGAGAAAGATGACGCCGGGACTTGGGTCACCTACGAACGGGCCGTCGAAGCGGCGCGGGTTGTTGCTCAATGCCTTGGTGGTTTTGTTACTGTTCATGGCGTCGATGAACCCGACTACCCCAGCAGCTGGTGTAAAGCCAGTTGACCAAAGCTGCCGCCCGTACTGAATACTTCGAGTTGGTGGTCTGGTTATCTGGACAAGGCCCCTTGCGGCAACTTTTTGCTGCCCCAACGCTTCGGGAAGCTGTTCAGCTGGCGGAACTTACCTATGGTGGGTGCCGGGTTGAAGTGCCGCCTGCCGCAGCAGGTAAGCCTCGCCTGGCACGCTCCGCTACAAGTCCGTCTGTAGTGCAAAGTGCGCGGTACAAACGTGCTCGTAAATTTACTAACACCGTCGTAAAACGTTCGAAAATGTCCGAATCTGCCCAGCNGGATCAGCAAAGGTACGACGAGTTGGAGGCNCTGTACGTCAAAGACGGCAGAGACAAACGCGACCATCCCATGTATTCCCTGTACACCGGCCTGTACCGGGCGTACCTAGCAGGAATCGCGGTCCAGCCCGCAGATACTGGAGAGGTTTGACGCTGCCTCGCGGATTGCCCACGATGACTTGGTGCGCTCCATGTGATACAGCGTGTTGAGCATAACGGCAGCCTCGAACAAGCCGTTCCAGTCCTGTGCCTCGAAACGCTCGCGCAGCCATCTGTCGCGGGCATTTTGGCTGAGTTGCTGTTCTACCGGTTGCTCGAAGTTGTTCATCGTTACACGGGACGGACTTTTATGTACCAGCCAGATTCCGGGCCATCGACAAGCCAGCGTTGAAGCCAGCTGCGCCTGGAGTATGCAATCCCCGCACCACCTTTGTGGTTAAGGTAGCCACCATTCACAATATCGGCTGAGCCGTTGGGGTCGTTGTGAATAAAATGCGTGGCCGTGAAACCTGTCACAACCGTCCAGTGACCTGAACCTGTGGGTGCAGACGCGGGGCCCTTGTGCAGCCAGCCCACCGGAGTGGGGTAACCGGAGCGGATTTGACCTTCCAGGATGCTTGCGGTGCCCTCCATTTCGAAACTGGCGTTAAGGCCGAGGGTTTTCAGCGTCAAGATGTGGGCTGAGGCCTCAGTCGTATCACCAAACTGGCGGCGGATACGGTTGTACTCGTGGTCCCCAGAGATCTTGCCCCAGTAGCGGGCAACCATCGCGCAGCTGGAGCTGAAACACTCCCGGTAGCCGGTGGAACCGTTGTCGAGCTGGTACTCGTAGGGGACTTTCAAATTGACCGCAGAACTGCTGGCCTGCGTCGGCACCACGGTTGTGTTCTGTGACCAAAGTTTGCCCTCTGCCTGACGTCTGCGTAGCAGCCCGGCTTCAACCGATGTGCCCGGGTTGCGGTAAAGCAGCAACGCTGCGGCTACTTTGTCCCACTGCTTGTCACGTAGACGGCTGCTGAGTGTTTCGTAACCCTTGGCACCGTAAAAATCGGAGCCGGAGTTATAGGCAAAACTTATAAGCGCAGACTGCTGCGTTACGCGCATCTCGTTCCAGTGCGGGATTTTGCCCTGCAGATGTTTGGCGAGACGTTCGACCTCCTGGGTCAGCAACCGGTCTGCTTCGATCACCGTTACCTTGTCGCCTTGCTTTATCTTGCGTCCGTCTTGGTAGCGGGTTGCTCCGTAGCCGATGGTGGCGACAGCCCAGCCATGCAAAGGATCTGGGTAGGCGCTCAGACGGCAACCTTCAAATTCTTTGATAAGTTTTATTGCAGCTGTGTAATCCTGCTGCTTGCCGGCCTGGCTCCAGGTCTTGAACCACGACTGCTCGCGCCCGAGAATGTGCGGGTTACCTTTATTGATAAGTTCTTCCAGCTCAGTTAAGGCCGCCGTTTGATGGGGCAGCGCCTTGTAGTAACGGAAAAGATCAACTAGGCGAATCTTGTTAGTCACGGCGCCAGGGGGCATGGATACTCATGGGGCCGCCTAACAAGCGGCTGTCACCAGTCTGCTGGGTTTCGTCGATGGGGTGTTCCACGACAACTGGTGCCGGTGGTTCTGGTTGCGCCTCGTGCCAAGCGTCTACCTGTTTGTCGATAGACGCTATGGTCTTGTGCTCGTTGATGAGCTGCTGCGCTTCAGCGTTACGTGGCTTGGTGGTAAACAGCGTTACCACCGGGGGGCCAGCCGACGTGACGTTTGTTTTTAACGCTTTCCCGGCTTGATCGCATACAGCGCCTGCAGCGTCAACTGGATGATGCTGTTCGATTTCAGCGGGCTGATCCCGATCAACTCTGAAACGCACGCGAGCACGATCCAGAAGGCGGGGTGGGAAATGACGGCCATAGCAACAGGTTAGTGCTGTATGTGTGTGAGTCTAAAGCCTAGCGGTCCCAACGCAAGTAGTGGAATGGGTTTGTAGCTAAATTCACTACAGAGCTGTGCCCGCATGGAACATCACATCGAAGGCACGGAGTTCTTTAGTAAACGTGAGGCGAAAGCAAGATTTAGACAACACATCCTTAACTTTTGGGGCAACAAGTGTGCGTATTGCCGGGAACCACTGGGACGTTCTGGCACACTAGATCATGTCCGCCCCAAGTCNAAAGGAGGNGAAACGCGACGCAGTAACTTGGTTGGTTGCTGNTACGCCTGCAACATGAGTAAAGGCTCGTGTACAGACTGGCTCGAATGGTTTCGGGCGCAGCATTTCTGGGAACCGCATCTTGAGGATGCGATCAAGCTATGGATCAGCCAGTAAAACGCGGTCCCAGCCGGCACCTTCGGCGTACATGTACGCCATGTACTCGTCCTCGCAGTACCGGCAAACGCTGCCACGGCACATGCGGTAAAAGATGTGACCGAAATCGTTTTCCAGTTGCTCGATGGTGAAGCCCTGGCCTAAATCGCGGATGTTGACGACAGTGGATTCCATTACCTACGTCGCTCGTCGCCTACCCAGTTGTCCTTGGCTTCGAGTTTACTGACCCGTTGCTCCACGCCGTTTAAGCGTCCGAAGGTCTCCCGTCTTTCTTCGCGGATGTCATTATGCAAAACTTCTAGTTGGGTGGCTATGTGTTCGACGGCTGAGGTAAGCCGTATAACTGCATCTCTTGCCTCGTCGTTTCTGCGTGTAAAACCTGCCGCACCAAGGGCGGCTACTGAAATTGATGCGCCAGCTACTGCGGCGATGACTTCGATCATGGCAGCAGTGGCTACTTTCGCATTGTAGCTAGCGGCCTTGACCGCGCAGTGGTTTACGCCCACGACGACGTGGGCGACTGTGCTGTCCGTACCCTTGGCTGGTTGTTTTAGGGGGGCCGGGTTGGTGCTCGATGCGAGCAGCGCCGGTCTTACTTTTTACTGCCATGGATTCAGTTTACCGCCCTACGCCTGGTACTTAAGGAACGCCCAGAGCGCATCACCGATCTGCTGGTAGCCGCTTGTGACAGGGTGAACGCCGTTGTTTTGGCGAGTGGACGTAACGGCAGATCGACTGTTGACAGCAGCAGATGCTGCACGAGACATGTTGTTAAGAGTATCGAGTGCCGTATTGGACGGAACAAGGAAAACCCTGCTTGCCTCTTGACCTTGGTACTTTGCAATGATGTCCCTTGCCCAGATCAAAATGTTGCGCTTAAAACGCCAGCGTGTTTGACCTGTGCCGTAGTTGGCGCCAAAAGAATCTTGGTCAAATGATGGCGGAGGTGCAATGACAAGTCCGACTTTTGTGTTTACGTTGGATGCCTTAATTGAGTTAATTAGCGTATCCAACCTTGTCAGCGAAGCCTGCGTGGCAGAAACCGCTGCGCCATCTGAAGT